>Ga0256404_1005399_pt1 | contig 22660 bp, 20 predicted proteins | sample RumenRJG_01DNA_FD_185990 | JGI IMG/M metagenome (GOLD analysis project Ga0256404, IMG submission 185990) | Bovine rumen microbial communities from Lethbridge, Alberta, Canada - RJG_01 | ecosystem: Host-associated > Mammals > Digestive system > Stomach > Rumen | place: Canada: Alberta | collected...
TTACCATATTCATGTTTATGGCCGGTGTTCTACTTCCATTATGGAATCGTTACTGTCTCCCAAAGAAAGCCTCAATATCCGCTTCCATAATCTTTGCACTGGAAATATCACTTTTCGTCTGGCTGCCAAATGTACTCATAATGGCATTCTTCGGAACACCATTCCTGCTTACTGTGGTGTATGGCGCTGCTTACGTATTTATGATCATGATATGTGTACTTGTTTACAGATCCAGCATCAGTCTGACAAACATATAAATCATGGTTCCTATCGGCCAACAGAAAATTGTTATGTAGAATACATTACGTAATTATATCTGAAGCTGTCACCTGCAATGAGAAAGCCGCTCCACTATCCTAAGAATTCTTTTCCCAAAGTCTGTATGAAAAAGCACAGTCCCGCTGAAAGAACCGTCAACACCATATAAAGAACTAAACTACCCATTTTGTACCCCTCTTATTGGTCTTATTCCTTTATTTCGTCTCTTAAATTATTTATCATTTGGATTAATAGGTTTTCCTATTGATTTAATCCATTTGTCATCTCCCATTAATCTATCAACAAGATGATGCCTATCCCAAGCAGCAACAACTTCTAAATCTTTACAATCATCATATTCGCAAGGAATGATTTCGCCTTTATAGTATATAGAACCGATTTTAGTAATAGCATCAATTACACATCTTGGAGGTGCCCATGCTTCTTCCTCATTTTCAAACTTTCTGCTACCAACGATCTTCCATTCACCATCTTGTAATAAATCCTTATATACCCCAACAAAAAATTGATAATCTTCTGTATCAGGTAATTCATCAACTGATGTACATATCATCTTATATATTGCTAATGTGTATTCTTTAAATAATCTACCATATGCTTTTTTTCCATTCGGAAAGGAATCTCATAAATATCCCCCAGCTTTAATCTTTTTTTCATTCTTCAATACCTCCAAGCACCTCTAACCGGATATTGGGAATTCAATCTTCATTTTCAAATACCTGTTCCAATTTAAATCCTCTTAAATTGTTATCTATAACACCTTGATAAAAGCTATCTGAAACAAAAACATAACCTCGACGTAAATCTTTAATCTTAAAAATATTATAGTTTTTAATTTTATCTACCTTAAAAAAATACTTCTTAAAGTACATTATTCTTTTGCCATCCCTAAACGTTAAATATTCTGACAAATCATAATCGATTGCATCCAAAACTGTAGTTACATTTATCCCATGTAAAAGATCATCATCTAAACTTAATGATAATAATTCAACTTCATTTTTAATCAGAGGATACAACACAGGTTATGGCAAATTTGTAGGAAGTAGGATAAAATGAAAGAAAATGGTTAGAAAACTTAGAAAGAAAGGGCTTTGGGACGAGAGGTGCTTGAAAACTGAACATAAATATACAGTTTATAGTTTCTTTTTGCTTATTAGTTTGTATCTATTTCTTAAAAATTCACGTGGTGAATCAAACATTTCGGTTTCGGATTTTGTAAAGGTTTTATCTTCTGCTTTGAGTGCAAGGAGTTCCCATGTGCATATAAGATCTGCAACCTGAAATAGCTTATAATCAGATGGTTTAACTCGTCTGAATTCAACATTTGTAAAAAGTGTATTAAAAACGGATGTTAGGATTTTAGTTAATTCATTTTGACCGTTGTCATAATAGACTATGATCTGATCGAATCCGTTAAAATATTCATAGTTATTTCTTATCTGTGAGGAGATTTCTCTTGATAGTTTTGCATTTAACTGTATAAAATCAGAACACTCTGACTTTTTTATACTGGGACATAAATATTTGATATCGATTCTACGAGCAAAATGATATAATGCATTGAGAAGACTTGTTCTTGCAACTGGATCATCATATCTTTCATATATGGATTCCTTTCGGATTATAGGTCCTACATGAATTGCATGGGGTGGAAATCCAAGATCTGATATACGCTGATCCAAATTGTTTATTTCGGATGTTATATCTATTTGTTGATCGTGTAAAACCATCGCAACCAAATAATAAGGAGCTTTATTGTCGTAATCTCCGAAGTCTCCTGATTCGTCGATAAAGATACTTAAAATCTTTTTCACACTTGTTATCTCCGTAAAAAGAAAATGGCGAGGTATATCCCCGCCGCTTGATGGACCAGGGTCTTTCGACCAGCCCTTTTGTTTTATTGTAACATAAAAACTTGAATATGCAAGATGATTTTTTAAAACATTGTACTTCCCTCCAAAATAATTAAAAGGTTCCATCTAACAGTCCTTCCCTTATCATCAGCAGAATTAATATCAATACCATATTTATCTAATATTGCACGAGCTTCAGCTGCTTTAGGAGAAGAACCAGCATCAATATGATGAGCAGCATTATCCTTTGCAAGTCTGTTTACCTTCAACAAATGCTAATATGCATATTTAAGAAAATACAATATTTAAATATCCTATGTCAATGTAATCCATTATATATAAAGCTTTTCCTAAATTATTATTTATTCGTATAACTATTCTCTATGTTGTCAATCTTGTCAGTATATGTTATATTTTGACAAATGAGTCAATATAGCGGGGGTAATGCTTATGGAGTTCTATCTATTACTCGATAACTATATTAAAGAGATTGGATGTACCGCAAAGCAGCTTGCAGAAAAGTCCAAGCTTTCTGCATCTGTTATCAGCAGGTATCGTTCAGGCGACCGCGTGCCTTCTCCAGACAGTGACATATTGAAGAAGCTTGCCACTGGAATCAGTCATCTATCTGACCAAAGTTACGATATAATTCTAGGGCAAATGAATAGCTGCCTCACGTCACGAACTTCATTTGCGAAGCACGCATTTTTCAAGATTGATCGACTCGTATCGGAGCTCTATATTAAGCAGGCTGACATTGCTAGGGCCTTTAATTACGATGCTTCCTTCATCTCCCGCGTTCTGTCGGGCCAGCGACTCCCATCGAATATTGACGGATTTCTTAGAGACATTGCGAGATATGTCGCCGCAAATTGTAGTTCTAAGGAACGTATCGAGATTCTTGCTGGAACCATATACGTCACAAGTTCGGAGCTACAGTCCGAATCAGAAAGATTCCAGGCCATTCTCAACTGGTTAATCTACGACGATACTCCAACAATCAATTTTCTGAATACTCTGGATAATTTTGATTATAACGACTTTCTGACATCGCTTCATTTTACTGATGTAAAGATGCCATCCGAGCCTCTGCAGATTCCACCTAGCCACATATATATAGGTAAAAATCAAATGAAGCAGGGCGAGCTCGACTTTATGAAGATTGCCGCTTTATCGAAAAGCAACGACAGCGTGCTCTTCTATAGCGACATGTCTATGAATGATATGCTGGACGCAGACTTTCCGCGAATGTATATGACAGGACTCGCTATCCTCGTGAAGAAGGGACTTCATCTAAATGTCATTCATAACCTGAACCGTCCACTAAATGAGCTCCTCATCGGTCTCGAAACCTGGATTCCTTTATATATGACAGGTCAGCTGTCGCCTTACTACTTCGATGGTTACGCGGACGAGTTTTTCAACCATCTTCTTTATAGTGCAGGCTCCGTAAGTCTTTATGGCAGCTGCGTTGGGGGCAACAGAGAGTACGGCCATTACTATCTCACAAAGAAAAAAGAGGAAGTTGCTTATCTTAAGAAACGTGCTGAGAAGATGCTCGAAATGTCATCTCCGCTTCTACAAATCTATCGAAGCAGCGATAAAGATTCTTTCTATAAAATGTTATCGACCACCATATCTTCATCAGAAAGTTATAGAAGCATTCTTTCCAGTCCACCGATTGCTATCATTTCAAATGATTTACTTAAGAAGATTGTTCATGGTTACGCAAAAGACAAAGGACTGAACAAAGAAAAGACTGAGGAGCTTCAAGCTCTCATAAAGAAATGTATGCAGATAGAGAAGAAGCTTCTACTTAAACCACCTAAAGATAAGCCGATTCATGTAAGTATTCATAAGCTTTCTGAGGAGGAGTTTAACAAGTCTCCTGTATATCTTCCACTTGGACTAGGCTTTGTTGACATCAATATTCCTTACACTTATGAGACTTATTGCCAGCACATACATGAATCAGACCAATATCAGAAAACTCATAAGAACATTATAATAGAAGAAACTGATAATCTTAACTTCAAAAATATGCAGATTAGGATGGGCTCTATCCAAGGCGAACACTGGGTTCTTATCTCAAAATCTCTGTCGCCAAATATTCATTTTATGACCAAGCATCCTACTCTTGTTGAAGCTTTATCAAAAATTGAGTCAGCTAGCGCCTGTTTTGACACGTAATAATAGTAAGTGTTATACTGACCGTATTCATTTATAGTATGAATCAAGATAAAAGGAGCTATCATGAGTTTAAGTTATCCAATAGTTTTAACCGTTGCGATCATCCCAACTGTCGTGTTGATGATCTTCATATATTTTCAGGATAATCATGAGAAGGAGCCAATCAGCCTTCTTCTAAAAATCTTCGGATTAGGCGTATTATCCTGTATTCCAGTTCTTATAGTAGAAATCCTTGGACAGCTTCTTAACGACCTCGTCTTTGGTGGCACAAAGCTGATGTACTACTTTTCGCTTGCATTCTTCTGCGTTGCACCGACCGAGGAGTTCTTTAAGTTTATGGCTGCTTATCTGCTGACCTGGCGAAATAAGCATTTCAACTATAAGTTCGACGGTATCGTATACTGTCTCTTCGGATCCATGGGATTCGCTGCTATCGAAAATGTTAAATATCTGATAGAGGGTGGAAATGAGCTCACTACCGTTATGGTTACTGGAATCGGAAGAGCCCTGCTCGCCATCCCTTGCCACGCTATGTGCGGTATCTTCATGGGATATTTCTATGGAAATGCTAAGTACCTGAAGTCCTACGGCGACCGTTCAGGCTGCCGCCGCAATCTCTTCACAGGATTTGCAGTTGCGGTATGTCTTCACGGATTCTACGACTTCTGTCTGTTTACTGGAAATGTACTCTTCCTGATTCTCTTTGTTATATTCGTTATCGCTGCTGATGTACTTACCATCATCCGTATCGTTAAAGCAAAGAAGGAAAATGCAAAGATGTACGAGGCACCTAAGTATAGACAGTACTGGGTTGACGCAAATCCTTACCAGCCATACGGTGGATATGCAGCCCCAGTATATGGTGGTTACAACTATGCAAATGCATCTGGTAATAACGGTGGACAGGTTGCTCCATATGCACCTCCAGTCGTTGCAACTGGACAGAGCTATAATCCAGAGGTAGTTTCACAGGGAGCATCCTACTCACCTCAGGCTATTAACCAAGGTGGATATAATCCACAGCCTCAGTACCAAGAGCCAGCATACAATCAACAAGCACCGACTCCTGGTTATGTTCCACAGCAGAGTGCTTATCAGAACACTTCTAGCAACCAGCAAGTTGCTTATCAGAATACTTCTAATAACCAGCAGGTTGCTTATCAGAATACTTCTAACAACCAGCAGGTTGCTTATCAGAATACTTCTAATAACCAGCAGGTTAATTATCAGCAGAATACAAATAATCAGGGAAATGAAAATGTTCAGCAGCAGGCTGCTCAACCAGTCCAGCAACCAGTCCAGACATTGCAAAGAAGTTCACAGATTCATTGTCCTGTCTGTGGTACAATAAACTACTTTAATGCATTTAATTGTAATAGCTGCGGAGCATCACTTCACCAGCTATAAACATTAAAATCGTTGGAGATTCAATTCTCTGTTCACCCGTAAATCAGGGTTGAAAAACTCTTCCCTGTACTGTACAATAAACACTGCTGAGCTTTTTAGTTCAGCTAAATGTCTGCGTAGCTCAGCTGGATAGAGCGACCGCCTCCTAAGCGGTAGGTCAGAGGTTCGAATCCTCCCGTGGACGCATATAATACAAAAAGCCGAGGTATTAACACCTCGGCTTTCTTATTTACTTATTCCTTTTTTTGCAACCTTACTGCGTTATACTTGCATAGTACGACTCTGTTTCCCTTTCAGAAAGCTTTCGACCACCTACTTCAACTCCTTTGAGCTTATAATCACCAGCCCCTGATTTAGTAAAAGTAAGTGTTGTTGATGTAGCATTTTTTAAACTAGAAATCTCAAAATATCCCTCTCTTTCATTTACATCCACATATCCTCTTCCGGATACTTTTAATGTGATTATATTGCCCTTTTTTGTCATTGTCGCATCTTCTGGAGAGAACTTTCTTTTTTTTATTAACAAATCACTATATGTTTTTCCATTCTCTACCTCTTGATCCATTAAAGCCATCGCCTCATCCAGAGTTTCTTTATCTGTAACATTTATAGTCAATTGCCCATATGAAGAAGCTGTTTTACCTGCAAATATAATTACTGCTCCAAGTCCAATAAAAAACAACACTGTTAGCAAAATCCCTATATTAAATCTTCCACGCATTACTCTATCTCTATATACTGGATAAAAAGGAAGAAGTACTATTGCAAATATTAACAATAATGTATATTTCTTTTCAAAGCAAGTTATAAGCATTGCATCTATAACTGCTATCACACCCATAAAGACAGCTACAGGTTTAAGAGATAAAATCACATCTGTATATGATTCTGGAGACGAATTATATATCTTAAACAAATAAACAACATATATAGCAAATGATAAATACACAAGTATTCCTGTCACAGTTATTAATTTATCTTTTACAGAATTAGACATCTATCATATCCTCCAATATAATACTAATTACTCAACTATATGCACAATAAAAATAGGGTTTGGAAAATCCGAACCCTATTTTTACAATAAAGCATTTTGATTATTCCTTTTTTATCTAATAAATTACTTAGTCTTTGGACAGATCTTCTCAGTTCCACCCATGTATGGACGAAGAACCTCAGGTATATTAACTGATCCATCTTCGTTAAGATTGTTTTCCAGGAAGGCAATAAGCATACGAGGTGGAGCAACAACTGTATTGTTCAGTGTGTGAGCAAGATACTTCTCTCCATCTTCTCCCTTAACTCTAATCTTAAGACGTCTTGCCTGAGCATCGCCAAGGTTAGAGCAGCTACCAACCTCAAAGTACTTCTTCTGTCTAGGTGACCAAGCCTCAACGTCAACAGACTTAACCTTAAGATCTGCAAGATCACCAGAACAACACTCAAGTGTACGAACAGGAATATCCATACTTCTAAAGAGCTCAACTGTGTAGCTCCACATTTTATTATACCAATCCATTGACTCTTCTGGCTTACAGATTACTATCATCTCCTGCTTCTCAAACTGATGAATACGATAGATACCACGTTCTTCTATTCCGTGTGCACCCTTCTCTTTTCTGAAGCAAGGTGAATAACTTGTAAATGTAAGTGGAAGCTGATCTTCATCAACCATCTTATTGATGAAACGTCCGATCATAGAATGCTCACTTGTACCGATGAGATAGAGATCCTCTCCCTCGATCTTGTACATCATAGATTCCATTTCATCAAAACTCATAACGCCTGTAACGACATCGCTTCTGATCATGTATGGAGGAATTACATATGTAAATCCCTTGTTGATCATGAAGTCTCTTGCATAAGCGAGTACTGCACTGTGAAGTCTAGCAACATCGCCGATAAGATAGTAGAAACCATTTCCGGCAACCTCTCTTGCAGAATCAAGATCGATTCCTGAAAGCTTCTCTATAATCTCTGTATGATAAGGTATCTCGAAATCAGGAACTACAGGCTCTCCAAATCTCTCAACCTCGACATTTTCGCTATCATCTTTTCCAACTGGTACAGAACTATCAATGATGTTAGGGATTCTCATCATAATAGCCTTAACCTTTTCTTCTATAATAGGCTCTTTCTCTTCAAGTTCCTTAAGGCGTGCGGCTGATTCAGCAACCTTCTTCTTTACCTCTTCAGCTTCTTCCTTCTTACCCTGTGCCATAAGAGCACCAATCTGCTTAGATATCTGGTTCTTTTCAGCACGTATAGCATCTGCCTCTGCCTGAACTTCTCTTCTTTCCTTGTCCAGCTCGATTACTTCATCAACAAGTGGTAACTTGTGATCCTGGAACTTCTTTTTAATATTTTCCTTTACAATATCAGGATTCTCTCTTAAGAACTTAATATCTAACATAACTCTTCTCTCCTTTATCTTATATCAAAAGCTTATGCTATGATAACATGCTTTTGATTATACTTCATTATTCGACAGATTAAAACAAGAAATGTAATATGGTTTACATAATATCTTCGTCATCTGGCTCATTTGTTAGCGCTTCAATCTCTTCATCGATTGTCTTCGCCTTCTTGATTGCTTCTTTCTCTTCGCTAGAAAGTGCAATATACGACTCACCTTTTATTATCTCCTTTGCATATGTAAAGCAACCCTGCTTTGAATGCATAGAAGTAAGTACAAGGCCTGAGTTATCATCATTTAAAAGGGCAAGTGAGAAACTAAGTTCTCCAGCCATGCTATCAAATGCATCATACTTTACAAGACCCATCTTGTTATAGCAAGAATCAAGATGTCCCTTAAAGGTTTTGTGGTCCTTATGATATCTCTTCATGCGGGCCTTAACCTTATCCATTTCTTCAAATCTGGCAAGTATTATCTCTTCAAGATCTTTTACTTTCTTTCCGCTTGTTAGAGCATAATACTTTCTAGATATGTTCTGAAGCTGTCTCGCTATTATAGCGACAACAACTATAAGTGCAATTACTAATACAAATAAAATGATGACAAGAATTTCTACAGGTATAATCATAAATGAATCTAATATCATATCATCACTCTCCTTTAAGCAGATGCTCCAGTATTAATGATATGAATTATTCTTTCAAGATCATCACTAGATACATATTCAATCTCTATCTTACCCTTCTTGCCACGAGATTTGATAGAAACCTTAGATCCAAGAGTAGTTTTAAGATTTTCCTCAAGACCAGCAAGTATAGCTTCCATAGCAGGATCCTTAGTGCTAGGCTTTTCCTTACCATCTTTATCTATCTCTTTTCCGTCTAAAATGTTATTAACACCTTTAACCAGCTGCTCTGTCTCTCGTACACTTAGTCCCTCATCGAATACAGAAAGTGCAGTCTTATACTGAACTTCTGGATCAGTAACTGATAGAAGACATCTAGCATGACCAGTTGATATCATATCATCAATAAGCATTTGCTTTACTTTATCAGAAAGATTAAGAAGTCGAAGTGCATTTGTTATAGTAGATCTACCCTTAGAAACTCTCTCAGCAACTTCATCCTGCTTAAGATTATATTCATTTATAAGACTCTGATAAGCAAGCGCCTCTTCTATAGGATTCAGGTCTTCTCTTTGAAGATTTTCTATAAGGGCAACTTCCATACGTTCCTTGTCAGACATTTCTCTGATAACAACTGGAACTTCCTTAAGACCTGCCTGTCTAGCAGCTCTCCAACGTCTTTCACCTGCTATTATCTCATATGTCTTTCCCTTCTTGGAAACAACTATAGGTTCGATAATTCCATATTTCTTTATAGAATCAGCTAGTTCTAGTAATGCGTCTTCATTAAAGTTTTTTCTAGGCTGTCCACGATTAGGCTCAATCTCAGTGATTTTAAGCTTTGTCTCTGCTGGAACTTCTTTTACAACTTCCTTAACTACTTCCTTTACAACCTCTTTTTCTTTAACAGGCTTTTCTTTAGTTGTAGATACTTTCTTCTTAGTATCATTTACATTAGATTCATCATTTGAATCTGTAGTAAAGAGCTTATTTAATCCCTTTCCCAAAGTATTTCTCTTTGCCATAATTCCTCCAACAATAAATACTTATTTAGATATACTCTATTGATTTATTGAAATAATTTATTCTTTATAACTTCATCTGCGAGTTTTCTATATGCCTCTGCTCCTGTAGATCTTGGATCATACAGATTTATAGGAAGTCCAAAGCTTGGAGCTTCAGCAAGTCGTACATTTCTTGGAACTACTGTGTTATATATTACTTCGTCCAGATTCTCGCGTACATTCTTAACTACTTCTTCAGATAGATTATTTCTTGAGTCATACATGGTAAATACAACTCCTTCTATCTCTAAATGTTCATTAAGTTTCTTCTTTATCATATTAATAGTATAGATTAACTGAGATAATCCCTCTAGAGCATAGAACTCACACTGAATAGGAACTATTACAGTATCTGCCGCAGTCATAGAATTGATAGTAAGCATTCCAAGAGCTGGTGGACAATCTATTATAATAAAATCAAAGTTCTTTCTAACCTTATGGATTATATTCTTAAGAGTGTATTGTGGCTTTTCAAAATCTATAAACTCTACCTCAGCTCCAGCTAGATTCTGGCTGGCAGGTATGAGATTAAGATTTGGGACAACATTTACAAGCATACTCTGGCCTATATTACATTCACCGATCAAGGTTTCATATATCGTATAATCCAGGTTGTCCTTATCTACACCAAATCCACTAGTAAGATTACCCTGCGAATCCATGTCTACTGCCAGTACCTTCTTACCCTTGGCAGCTAGAGCCGCAGCAAGATTTATAGACGTTGTTGTCTTTCCAACTCCACCCTTCTGGTTGGCTATTGCAATAATCCTACCCATTTAAATCACCTCTTCATAAATAACGTAAGTATGATTATAACACCTTTTTAGCATCAATTCTACATAAAAAGGCCGATGAAATGGCTAAATCTAGCCATTTGTAAAAGCACAAAATATACCAATTATTCTTAGGAATTTGCTATATATATACTAGTTCTAGTGTTCTAAGAGTTTATGTTTCACGTGAAACATAATGAAAAAATATATTTGTTAATTAACATATATTTATATATGTACTGACTTTACAGAATATTAATTCTATTATATTGAAATTATATAGAAAAAGATCTAATATAATGTTTCACGTGAAACGTAGAAAATATATGTTCAATACTAAAACTGTGAAATTTACATAATTAATATTGTAAATAAAATACCTAACAAATACACGTAATGTTTCATGTGAAACATATGATTATAATTTCCATAATTGTTTCCATTACAATTATGTATTAAAAAAAGTTATTTTGAGTTATTACTTATAAATATATAAATATTTAAATATCATATATATAATATGTTTCACGTGAAACATAATTCAAAGAATAAATCATAACGATAATCATAGTTATATATAATTTATTAGAATACAAAAAAATCACGTGGAACTGTGAATGTTCCACGTGAAACATGAATTAATTCATTGAGAATATATTACATTTTCTCTACTACGCCAATTCCAAGAAGATCAAGAGAATCTTTAAGAATACGTCTTGTAATAGCTGTAATAGTAAGACGAGCATTTCTTACATTTTCGTCATCAACCATAATACGGTTTTCTGTATAGAATCTGTTAAATGCCTGAGCAAGATCTACTGCATATCTAGCAACAACTGATGGTTCATATCTTTCTGCTGCTTCTTTTACTATATGAGGGAAATCACTGATTTCTTTAAGAAGATCTGAGCTTGTATCATCAGTTAAGACATTGTAGTCAATATCTGTTGATGGAGTGAATCCTTCAAAGTTACGAAGGATACTTGAGCAACGAGCATATGTATACTGAACATATGGACCTGTTTCTCCTTCAAAGCTAGTAATATGACTCCAGCTGAAAGATACATCCTTAATTCTCTGATTATAGAGATCATTGAAGATAACTGCTCCAACACCAACGATTCTTGATGCTTCATTCTTCTCTTCTTCAGAAAGATCTGGATTCTTCTCATCTATTATCTCACGAATCTTGCTGATAGCTTCTTTAAGAATATCCTCGGCATAGATAACATTTCCACCACGAGTAGATAACTTCTCACCTGCAAGACTTACAAGTCCATATGGGATATGAATCAGACTATCCTTAGCCCATTCATTTCCAAGAAGTTCCATAACTTTGAATACCTGTGCAAAATGAAGCTTCTGTTCCTGACCTGTTACATAGAGACATTTTTCAAAGTTATATGTCTTCTTTCTGTACTCAACAGCTGCAATATCTCTTGTAGCATAGATTGAACTACCATCATTTTTAAGTATAAGACATGGAGCCATGTCATATTCAGATAAATCTACTATCTTAGCTCCTTCACTATCTGTAAGAAGTCCCTTTTCAGTAAGTTCATCTACAACACCCTGAGTCATATCACGGTAGAAACTCTCACCTGTGAAGTGATCAAACTCCATTCCCATAAGGTTATATGTTCTCTTGAACTCTTCAAGACTGATATCAAAGAACCATTTCCAAATCTTAAGTGCTTCTTCATCTCCAGTTTCCATTTTGTGGAACCAAGCTCTTGCTTCATCAAAAAGTTCTGGTTCCTCGTCAGCCTTATCATGGAAGAGAACATAGAGTCTCATAAGTTCCTCTATACCTTTTTCTTTAACTTCTGACTCAGAACCCCATTTCTTATATGCAACTATAAGCTTACCGAACTGAGTACCCCAGTCGCCGAGGTGATTTATTCTCTCTACTTTATATCCAAGCTTTGAGTATATCTTATATAATGAATTACCGATAACTGTTGTTCTAAGATGACCAACGTGGAAGTTCTTAGCAACATTAGGAGAAGAGTAATCTATACATATAACTTTACCCTTTCCTTCTTCAGAAGAACCATATGTATCTTTGATACTTGATGATATAATACCTTCGGCATTCTGAGTTTTATTAACAAAGAAGTTAACGTATGCACCCTGTACTTCGATTCTATCAACAAAGTCAGGCTTTTCTATCTTTTCAGCTATATCTGAAGCAATCATTTGTGGTGCCTTATGTAGTTCCTTTGCAAGTCTGAAACATGGAAATGCATAGTCACCAAGTTCTTTCTTAGGTGGCTCCTCCAGTATTTCAGCAATTTGCGCTTCATCTACTACATCGATTACACCGCTTAGCAGATTAATAATTTTATCTTTCATAATTTCCTCCATTTATCTATACAAAGATAAATCTTTGTAATATACCATTGTCATATTTTATTCATTTTTGAACTTAAAACTTATCTTGGTTCCCTTTGATCCATCTATGGACATTTCACCACCTATCATGAAGATAAGTTCCTTAGCTCGATTAAGACCTGAGTACCATTCTTTATTATTCATATAGTTATCTTTTAATCCTATGCCATTGTCATATATTTCAAAGATATAGTTTTCATCATTTTCCTTAGCTGAAAACTTAATAAGCTTGGCCTTGGAATGCTTATATATATTATCAAAGAATATATTAAGTAGCTTTTTTAGAACTATGTATCTATCGAATCCAGGTTTATGCATATCATCATCTATGCTAACCTCTATAGGAATACTTGGATGTTTATCCTTAACATCCTGGATATATTTCGTAAGCATTTCCTTGAGAGGCATCTCATCATCGAAGTTGTAGTTCAGCCTTGATAACTGATCATCGAGAAGCTGCATCATACTTGTCTGACTTGATGAAACTTCGTCGAGCAGAACCTTACTCCTGCCTGGACTACTATAAATGTATCCTCTGACATTTTCAAGCTTTCTATTATTTTCAGCTATTACTTTCTTGACTTTCTTATCAAGAACAGTAGAGTAGTAGGTATCATCAAATGTAGATAACATCAGGATATTCTTCAAATGCTTCTTAAGAGAAGCTTCTTCAAGATTCGACTTTCTTTTTTCGTCGCGTCTCTTGATTTCTTTCTCATTTTGTTCCTTTATTTCCTGATTTTTCTGACGAATCTCTTCTTCCTTTTTGCCATAGTCCATCATAAGAGAAGTGAGCTCTGTCTTAGAAGCACTGAGATTCTTAAGACGCTTATCTATACCTTTAAGATAGATGCTTTCTTCGTTAATTTTATATTCATAAGAATCTCTTTCAGTTTCTAAGCTATCCATCTCTTTTTTGATTTCGCGTTCTTTTTCATTTTCTTCAGGTTCCATAGATATGGGACTAAATACAGATTTTCTATAATCAGTATTTAATGCATATACATTCTGAGTACGTGATAACTCATCGAGTCGTACATTTATCTCAAAGAGCTTAGCCTTATAATGCTGAAGATTTGTATCATGCTCAGAATATAGACGACTGAAATATGTAACCATTTCATCAATAGTTTCTGTTATAACCCCATACTTATTCTTCATATTAACCTACCCTTTTGAATCATTTTTCTTAGATTCTTGTTTCTTTGATTCCTGTTCCTTCTTCTTTTCTTCGGCCTCTTGTTCCTGCTTTAGTCTTTCCTGATTTTTCTTAAGTCTCATATCTCTGCTAACAGGGAAATACTTGACCGTTCTTTTAGTATGATATCTTCTTATTGCATTTCTTATTAACACATACAGTATGATAATAAGAAGAATCGCCATAATAATACCAGTAGCAATTATAATTCTAATAAGATTTTTCTTGAGCGGAGATTCTGGAACTGGCTTATTCTTTTCGACAACTATTGCATCCGTCGATGAAGCAAGAATATACGGCACGGAAACTGTGATATCTGAAGCTCCCAGCTCAAACCCATTGTAGAAGAATCTTATCTTACCGGCCAAAGCGCCAATCGGTCTATCATAGAACTCAACCTGCTTCTCAATCTCAGAATCATCTATATGAGATCTAATGTAAAATGAATACGACTGATTTATATAATATAAAGGCATTTCATGATCTAGATCATCATAGTAATTTGTGAGTAGCTCAGTAGAAGAGCTATTTGGACTAGGCAGAGTGAAATCAACTAGTGGCTTGCATAGCTTATATTTGTTATAACAAAACTCATCGAGAAGTATAGTATCTCTATAAGACTCGGTGGTTGGATTACATTTCATTACGACAGTAACAAAACGACGTCCATCTCTTTCTGAAAATGAAATGAGAGTAGCAAGGGCTGATTCTGTATATCCAGTCTTGCCACCTGTACAGTACTGATAGTAATATTCTCCATTTCCAGAATATATAAGCCTGTTTTCCTGCCAGAGTACTCGTTCTTCATGCTTGTTAGTTTCTGGAATAGTATAAGTCTGTGAAGATATGAGTTTCTTGAACTCAGGGTACTGATAAGCTGCACATCCAATAAGTGCCATATCATAACAGCTAGTGTAATGATCTTCGTTATGAATACCATTTGGATTTACAAAATGAGAATCAGTGCAGCCAAGACTCTTGATTCTTTCGTTCATCATATTTGCGAAGTTCTCTGTGGAACCTGCAATATATTCGCCTATAGTAAGAGCACATTCATTTCCAGAATTAAGCATCATACCATATAGGGCATCGCGAAGTGTTAGTTGTTCTCCAGCTTCGAGTCCGATACGGGAACTATCCATTTCAACCTGACTCATAACATTTTCAGAAACTGTAAGAACATCATTTACATTTCCATTCTCAACTGCAAGTAAACAAGTGAGAACCTTTGTAATACTTGCTGGGTAATGCTTCTCATGAGCATACTTCTCATACAGAACATCACCTGTATCTACATCCATTACTATAGCTGCCTCAGCGTTGATATTTGGAGCATCGCTTGGTGCAATATCTGCACTGGTAGAAGTAGCATTTCCACCTATCTCAACAGCTGACTTCTGAAACTGATTTCCAGCAGCTTCTGAACAAGTAAATGGAATAAAAGAATCTATTATTAATAACAGAATTAAAATGCTAATTATATATTTCTTCATAACTATATAATTATCCTACTTTTTGCCCAAATTCACAAGGTTTTTTGCGGTTTTCCGCCCTTTATTTTTGACGGAAGAACTGATAAACTGTATAATACTTTTTGTATTGCCAGGATATATGAAAATTATGGCAATGGATATATTAAAAATACAGAATACATATGTCAAAAAATCGGAGGAAATATGAGACTTAGAAATATACCGGGCTCTCGCGAAGTTATCGCTGACAGTCCATATGTTATACATAATGAAGAAGAGAAGAAGGGCAAATGGAAGGAAATCTTCGGAAATGATAATCCTATTCATATAGAGATTGGAATGGGTAAAGGTACATTTATCATAGAATCTGCAAAGAGAAATCCTGAGATTAACTATATTGGAATCGAAAAATATTCTAGTGTATTACTTAGAGCACTGGAAAAGATTGAATCCATGGAAGAAGAAGGCACAAGACCTAAGAATCTTGTATTCATAAGAATGGATGCTGAGTATATAGAAAATGTATTCGACAAGGATGAAGTTGATAACATATTCCTTAACTTCTCAGATCCATGGCCTAAGGATAGAAATGCAAAGAGACGTCTTACTTCAGACCGTTTTTTGAAGAGATATACTAACATCATGAAGAAGACAGGAAGAGTAACATTTAAGACAGACAATATAGACCTCTTTGATTTTTCTGTTGAGACAGCTAAGGAATGTAACTGGAATATAATTGTTGAAACTAGAGACCTTCATAACTCAGAATATAATGAAGGCAATATTATGACTGAATATGAGAAGAAGTTTTCTGGCCTTGGTCATAAGATAAATATGATGATAATCACCATGCCAGATTAATCAATAATTCAAAGATAATAAAGAAGTATAAAAAATAACCAATTGGGATAGAAATCTCAATTGGTTATTTCTTTACTTATTATAATTCTTAATTAATAACGATTATTCTTCTTAGGGAATACAACAACCTTACGATATGGCTCTTCACCTTCTGACTTAGTCTGTACGTATTTATCTCCCTGAAGTGTTGAGTGAATAATTCTTCTCTCATATGGATTCATTGGCTCAAGTGAGAATGGACGTCTTGACTTCTTAACCTTGAAAGCTATGTTCTTTGCAAGATTCTCAAGTGTCTCTCTACGACGCTCTCTATAATTCTCTGTATCAAGCTTAACTCTGATATAAGTTTCACTCTTCTTATTAATGTAAAGACTGATAAGATACTGAAGTGAATCAAGTGTCTGACCACGCTTACCAATGATGATACCCATCTCAGGTCCTTCAACATCGATGCTCATAGTTCTTGTCATCTTATCAAGTGAGATATCTATAGTAGCTTCCATTTCCATAGCTGCGAAAAGCTTCTCAAGATATGCCTTTGTCTCATCGATTATTGAATCATCAATTTCTGCTGACTCAAGGTTCTGAACTTCCTCTTCACCCTTTGCCATGAACTCATCGAGCTCATCATTAAGATCAGTGAACTCCTTCTTAGGAGCTGTTTTCTCTTCCTTAACTTCTTTCTTTGGCTGAACATCTGCAGTCTGTGTCTCAACAGGCTTCTTCTCAGCCTTCTTCTTATCTGTCTTCTTAGTTCCAGGTTTCTTAGCATTTGCAAGTGTCTCATTTATCTCATCACTTACTTCCTGCTTAGCCCTTGCCTTGATAACTGCTGGCTTAGCACCAAGTCCAAGAAATCCGCTTGTTCCTTTATTTACTACTTCGATATCAAGCTCTGAACTAGCTATACCGAGAGTAGTAGCAGCTTCGATGATTGCATCATCAACTGTCTTACCAGAAAACTCTCTATATTCCATTATGTTAGTTTACCCCCGTATCATTGAAACGTTTTACGGCATTTGCTCTGTCTGCAAGAGATCCTTTCTTAGGACGACTAGAGCTTACTGTTGCATTTGAATTATCAGCATCTGAATCTGAGCTATCTGAACTGTCTGCTGAATCATCAGCTTCATTATCAAAGTTTCTAAGATTCATATTGCTGTACTTACTTAAATTCTTATTAGTTGAGCTTGAATCCTCAGCTGAAGGATCAGCTCCCATAGCAGCCTCCTGGAACTTTTCCATAAATGTCTTCTTTCCAGAAGCCTTTCTTTTCTCAATATTCTTAGCAGCCTTAATCTGTGCCTTTTCAACAATCTTTTCCATATCAACATGATCATAGTACACATTTGTAAGAACTGTGATAAGGAAGCTGATAAATGCTGAAACTGCCCAGTAGATACCAAGACCAGCTGGTGCACTTACTGTTACAGCAAATGACATAAGAGGCATGAAGTACATAGATCTTCTCATTGACTTCATCTGAGCATCCTGCTGTGGATCACCAGTTTCATTTGTAGGTGTAACTATCATAGCAAGAAGCTGACATACAAATGAAAGAATAGGAATAAGAAGAGCTGGAGTTAATTTAAATCCAGGTGCCTCTGTAAGGTTAATTCCAAATATAAAATGATTTACTCTTGAAATAGCATCCTGATTCTGAGATATAACTTCTGCAACCTGTGGATTAGAAGAGAATACCTCGCCTAGCTTTGCAAAAAGATCATTATTACATTTGTATAACATATCAATGATAGAATTAAGAGCCTTTACACCTTCATCTGAAGAAATATTTGTAGATGAAGTGAATTCAATAAGCTGCTTAACTGCAAATCTAGGTGGCTTACATTCTTCAACAAACTTCTGAAGAACTGTATAAGCTTTATCAGAATTATAAATTGCTGTAGCAATAGGCTCATATAAAGCCTTTACCTTAGGAACGTAAGCAGGAATGTTCTGAATAACGTTGTACAGTCCGATAAATACAGGGAACTGTATAAGAGAAGTAAGACAACCCTGAGTCATCTTAATTCCGTACTTTTCCTGAAGCTCACGTGTTTCCTTCTGTTGAGCAAGCATAGACTCCTGGTCCTTCTTGCCCTTATACTTCTTAGTAATTTTCTGAAAGTCATCCTTTAAATACTGCTGTATCTTAGAAGACCTTGTCTGTTTTATATTAAATGGGAAAAGCAATAATCTTACTATAATAGTAAATACAACTATACTAAGAGCAATTGATTCAACACCCATTCCATAAAACAGATTATAGATAGCATTAAATATAAAACCGAGTAACTTAGTTATCGGTCCCATAATCATGCCACTGTTCTGTGTTAATATCATTTTGCCTCCTTCACGGAACAGGATCATACCCACCTTTATTAAAAGGGTTACATCTGAGTAATCTCCAAACGGTTAGTAGTGTTCCTTTAAAAAACCCATATTTCTCGTACGCCTGCAACGCATATTCTGAGCAGGTAGGGTAAAAAATACAGGTCCCATGTCCCTTAAGGCCCGATAAATGTTTTCGATAGAATCTGATTAAAAAAATACAAACCTTTTTCATAGCTTAACTATATTAAACCTCTGGCATAAATGAAGAAGAGCACTTTCTATCTCAGAAAAAGTCTTCCCCTTTGCCGAATATCTGGCTATCACGATAATATCATAGCCAGAAGCTATCTTATCAATATTTAATCTGTAGCTTTCTTTTATAAGACGCTTTATTCTATGTCTTACAACACTATTACCGACCTTTTTACTCACAGAGATTCCGATTCTACTGTACATCTGGTCATTAGGTTGGATGTACATCACTAAATACTTATTTGCCAACGATTCTTTGTGGTTATACACCTGGCTAAACTCTCTGGAGCTTTTTAACGATATTACTTTTTTCATATGTTTTAGATGTAAAGATTAAACTGTAAGAGATTTTCTACCCTTAGCACGTCTAGCGTTGATAACCTTACGTCCATTAGCTGTGCTCATTCTCTTTCTAAAACCATGAACCTTAGATCTCTGTCTCTTCTTTGGCTGGAATGTCATCTTCATAATAATTTCCTCCTTATTAGATATAATAGTTTTTATCTCATATATAATGAGATATTTAAATATGATATAATCTGCCTCTCATCTAAAGAGGGCAAATCCACACTATTATATTTTTAACTAGTATAAAAGTCAAGTATTTAAAGCTTTTTAATGGAATTTCATTCCATTTTGAGGTTTTTTTCTACTATTATATAGGGGTAAGTTAGTAACAAAACTTTTTTTGTTGACATAAATTATCCACATTTTGTGAATTAATTGTTGATAACTTGGTGTTTTTTTGTGATTTTAATGTTAACTTATCAAAAATATGGCTAGTTTTATGATTTTTTTCATTTATCAACAATTAACAATTTTATTGGATTACTTAACATAATGGTAATTTCAAGCGTCGTCTTTTAACCTTGAGAATATTAACTAATTGTAGTAGAATATATGAGTACATTTTTGCCCTTTTGGGAGAGGAAAAGTAAATGAAAGACCAGATAATTAACAATTGGGATAGTATCCTTAATACGCTAGAAACTCATTACGATGTTTCTAAAATCATTATAGAAACTTGGATAAGACCACTTAGCATATTTGAGATTAAGGATAATACTATCTATTTTTATGTAGATGAGAAGAGAGGAAAGCATGGCGTAGACTATCTTCATAACAAGGGCTATGATATGTTCCTACTTTCTTCTATTAGAGAATTCTTTAACGATCCTGATATCGAGCTAGTAATAGATGAAAAGTATAAGTTTGTTGTAAATGATGGCGAGATATCTACAGATAATAGTAATATAGAAGGACCTTACAGCGCTGACTACTATCAGGCTGTTAAGAATAGTAACTTAGATCCATTATATACATTTGAAAACTTTGTCATAGGTGAAAGTAACAGACACGCCTATGCTACTTGTACTGCAGTAGCGGATCTTCCTAGCCAGGATGCACTTAACCCATTATTCCTATATGGTGGTTCTGGACTTGGAAAGACTCATCTTATTCAGTCAATTGCTCATTTTATATTGCAGCATAATCCATCTATGAATGTTCTATATGCTTCATCAGAGAGATTTACTAACGATATCATCGAGGCTATTCAGAAGAACAAGACTGAAGAGTTCCGTCAGAAGTATCGTCAGGTAGATGTACTTATAATAGATGATATTCAGGAAATTATAGGTCGTGAGAGAACTCAGCAGGAGTTCTTCAACACATTTAACTTCCTATATGAAGCAAAGAAGCAGATTATCATATCTTCAGATAGACCACCGAAGGAAATCAAAGAACTGAACGAGCGTCTTCGTTCAAGATTCGAGTGGGGAGTTCCTATCGACATACAGGCTCCTGACTATGAGACACGTATGGCTATTCTCAGAAATAAAGCTGAGAAGATGAGAATGAACAACATTCCTGAAGAGATACTCGTATATATCGCTGAGAATATAGTATCTAATGTAAGAGAACTTGAAGGTGCTCTTAAGAAGTTACGTATATATTCACAGCTTCTAAATGAAGATATCACCGTAGATCTAGCTAAGGAAACTCTGAAGGACCTTATATCTAAGGAAACAGAGAAGAGTATTACACCAGATACTATCTTATCAACAGTTTCTGAACACTTAAATGTTAGTATCTCGGACATTCAGTCAACAAAAAGAAGTAAAGATATAGCCATAGCAAGACAGACTGTTATGTATCTATGCCGCCAACTTACTGACAAAAGCCTACAATCCATAGGCGAAACAGTTGGAGGAAAGGATCATGCAACTGTATATAATGGTATAAAAAGAATAGAAGAAAAGATTCAGGCTGATAGTCAGTTTGAAGGTACTATAAATGTCATTATAAACAAGCTTAATCCACAACAATAAAAATCTATTTACATAGATTTGAAACAGTTATTAACAAGGGGTTTGCTTTAATTCTAGCGATTTATAAGGGATTTCAACATATCAACAGCCCTTACTATTATTATTACTATAAATTTAATTAAATATATATACATTCGCGCACGCGTGATGATTCGATATAGATAGTCATGAATCGTGATACAACAGAAAGGAGAAATTATGAGAATCAAATGTAAAAAGAGTGAACTGCTTACAGGACTTAATATAGTATCTAAAGCAGTATCCACTAAAGCAGTAAAACCTATTCTTGAATGTATTCTTATAGAAGCTAAGAATGGAGAGGTTAAGCTTACAGCTAATAATCTTAGTCTTGGTATAGAAACATATATTAATTGTACTATCTTAGAAGAAGGTGAAGTTGCACTTAGTGCAAAGTTCTTTACTGATATTATTAGAAAACTTGCTGATAGTGATATAGATATCGTATCTAACAATGATTACAAGACAATCATCAATTGTGAGAAGTCAAACTTCAGTATTCCATGTTGGTCAGGTGAAGAGTTCCCTGAGCTTCTGTCAGTAAGTAAGGATAAAAGTATTACCATATCTCAGCTTTCTCTTAAGGATGTTATAAGACAGACAATCTTCTCTATAGCTGATAATGAAAACTCAAAGCTTATGAGTGGTGAATACTTCAGTGTAAAAGATAATGTTCTCTCAGTAGTTTCACTTGATGGACATAGAATCTCACTTAGAAGACTTAACCTTAAGGGAGATAATTCAGAATTAAATGCAGTTATCCCTGGAAAGACTCTTCAGGAGATAAGTAAGATCATAAATGGCGATGATGAAGAAGATGTAAATATCTACTTCTCAGATAAGAATATGAGCTTTGAGTTTGGAAGAACAAGAGTTGTATCTAGACTTATAGAAGGTGAATACTTCAAGATAGCTCATATGTTATCTATGGATACATCAATAGTAGTTAAGGCTAACAGAAGCGAGCTTATGGGATGTATCGATAGAGCTTCACTTCTTATTCAGGAGACAGATAAGAAGCCTATTATCGTAAGTGTTAAGAATGATAATAATCTCTATATCAAGCTGGATACTAACAGAGGATCCATCAACGAAGAGATGGAGATTGAAAAAGAAGGCAATGAGATAGTTATAGGATTTAATCCATCATTTATCATGGATGCACTTAGAGTAATAGATGATGATAGAGTT
>Ga0256404_1005400_pt1 | contig 22658 bp, 28 predicted proteins | sample RumenRJG_01DNA_FD_185990 | JGI IMG/M metagenome (GOLD analysis project Ga0256404, IMG submission 185990) | Bovine rumen microbial communities from Lethbridge, Alberta, Canada - RJG_01 | ecosystem: Host-associated > Mammals > Digestive system > Stomach > Rumen | place: Canada: Alberta | collected...
GGATTACAACGTACCTGATGAAATGTATAAATGCTTCCAGTACAATGAACTGGAAAGAAAACGGGCTGCATAATTTTTTACACCTTAAACCTGTGAAAATTTTGTGTTGACTAAATAGCGCAGTTTATTATGATGAGGAGAATTATCTGCATGAGTGGATGTTTTTCGAGAAAACTTTTTTGAAAAGCCTTGGAAATCGAAAAGAGTCTCTTGAATGGTTTCTGAATCTTCTGTCATCATGTTTATCTGGAGTAAGAAAAGGCGAGCACTTTACCGCTCTTTACGGTGCCCCAGGTGCTGGTAAGTCTACTTTGTTGAAGTTTTTACAAAAGATTTTCGGTAATTATATTTCGACAATTGAACCGGATGACTTAATCCAAAAAACTTCTAGCGGACTGAAAAAGTTCTATCAATCAAGATTTTCAAGAATCATAAGTCTCTCGGAATTTAATGATAGAAGAATTCCGGCTAGTTTTATAAAAAAACTTACTGGTGACTCAGAGTTTCTTGTAGGAAATCAGGGGGTCACTTTTAGGCTTGATTCGCATATTATGATTGATACGAATCACCTCGTGGTACCAGATGAAGACGATCCGGCAGGTTTTATGCGTAGAATTATTTATGTTCCTTTTGGACCCGAAATTAAAGAATCTGATATGGATAAGGATCTGGAATTAAAGCTACCGAAAATCAAGCAATCTGTATTCCTAAATATTCTACTCCGATTTTCAGCGATGGAACCATCAAAACTTTCTACTCCTGACTTCTCGAAAGAATTAGTGAAGACAGTGGAACTCTTCAATAATCCAATTGATTTCTTCTATAAAAAATGGTGCATTCCAGCAATTGATTTACATGGTGGAAAAAATTACAAACTCTCAGAAATCTATAGGATTTTTATGCAAGAATTTTTCTATGATTATGAAAACTCCTTCAGTAATGTTTTTTATCATTCTGAGGATTTTCATAAAAGACCTGCAACCATACAAAAATGTAAGTTCAATCTGAAAATGCAGGATCTACACCATTATGTCACAAATGGTCATGCAGGTGAGTTAGTTTTCCATAATCTGATAATACATAATCCTGGAAATTATTTATCGATGCGGGATTATCAGAGAATTCAATTAAAAACATTCTATCGTGTTTGTTTTTCAGATGATGAGGCTGATGCTATAATATCTGATGCAGAGCGGCCTCCGGTAATCTCTGTTCCACAAAGTATATTTGACACCGAATATCGAGACATCTTATGGTTTAAAGGTTTTCCATCTTTCGAAGCCCTTGGCATTCCGCCAGATAAAGTGATGTGGGAAAACACGATTTTAATGAGACTTATAAATGGAAATGCTATGTTGATCTCAACATGGCTCCAAAACTCGATGGATACAGATAAATATATACACATATGGGCTGGACTATCAGATATGATTCAAAAAAAATCATATAATTATTTTTTGTGTTCAAGAGATGCAAGTATTAGAGGAATTCTCAGTTCCTTGTTTGATTTCTATGTTAATTCGATTCGAAAAGGTTCTGTAAAAGCATCTCACAAGTGTAATTCTAAAATTGCATCTCAAAAAACAGATTTATCGCTTCCACAAGGTTCTGCACTATAAAAAGATTTAAGATTATGCACACAGCTCGATAAGAGTTGTGTGTTTTTTTTGCTAAATCTTTTTTTTAATGCTTTTAGTCAAAGAATATGAGTAAGCGTCTAATTACCACCACCTAAAAATCAGTAAAATCATATATTAAAATGGTCTCCAAGAAGGAGGCCATTTTGAATTTATTCGAAACAAAAGGCAGTAGAGAAGTCTGGCTTGATCGGTTCGCTGCGTCAAACATGAATATAGACACATTCTGTCAGATGAATCACATCAAAAAAGAAACAATTACAAAAGCTCTGGATGAGAAAATGTCATCTTTCAGAGAAAAGAATCCCCAAAAAGCACCAGCTGTAAATATATCTGACTTTGTTGAAGTTGAAGCTGCTACAGAACCTGTAATTCAAAAGTTTCAGATTATTGACGATGAACCATGCTATGAAAAGGAACCAGAAAAGATCACTGTAAAATTAGGAAAAGCAACAATAGAAGTTCCAGCAACAGTAGGGAAGTTACAATTGCAAACAATATTAAGGGCGGTAGTAGAACTATGAAATTTGATTTAACAAATACAAGAATTTTCTTGAGACCTGGTATTACAGACCTTCGTATCTCAACAGACGAACTTTTAAATCTAATAAAGAATATTATGGGGCAGGATCCGCTAAGTGGAGCTGTTTTCCTTTTCTGTAACAAGCGAAGAAATATTCTGCGGGCAATCTGGTGGGATAAAACCGGATTCTGGACAGCACAAAAGAAACTGGAAAAACATAGATGGCCATGGCCGGAAACGAAAGCAGCTGTGAATGAAATTAATTCACGTCAAATGGCAATGCTGCTTACAGGAATTGATTTTACAAAGATGCATGAAGAACTTCATTATGAAAAGTTTGCATGATATAATTAAATAACCAAACAAACAGGAATTGTTATGTTTAAAACAGGTATGACGACCGGCGATTTTTGGAGGGTCGTCAACCCTAATAGAGATTGATTTAAATATGGGATAAAAAAAATTGGTTGATGGAACAGGAAATCCATCTGCGATATGAACGTATAACACATTTCAAAGTACCGACATGCGGTCAAGCCGCGTGCGATTTAAATGCATGTTATCCCCATCAATAAGAATTGATTTAAATATTGCTCATATTTTCAATAATCCCCTTTTTAAAAGTTTTTAAATATGTTAACATTTAAATCGTGGGAATTAACAAGGGGATTACATTAGAAGAAGCTCTAAAAATGCTGGAAGCTGCTAACTCTATAATTCAGAGTCAGCAGAAAGAAATATCTGACCAGCAGTTGAAAATAGATGCGCAGGCTAGTGTAATCGTTTCAAAAGATTCCCAGCTCAAGAAAAAAGACCTTGAAATTAAGGCAAAACAGAAAGAAATCGAACTTAGAGAATCTGAAATAGAACAGAAGAATCTGGAAATAATTCAGCTTCAGGAAAAACTTGCAACACAGTTACATTACCGTTTCTGTGCCAGAACAGAAAAATCTGATAATCAGCCGAATCTTTTTGATTTTGAAGATGAAGCATTCATTCCATCTGAAGAAGAAATTGAAGCAAGTGTAGCGGGTGAGGGGCCTTTCAAAGAAGAACTCGTAAAAAGTTATAAAAGGCGAAAGTGCGGCCGTAAAAAGCTTTCAGAAGACCTTCCGCGACGTGAAATATATCTTGATATTCCTGAAGAAGAGAAGCATTGTGCATGCGGTGCTGAACTTGTAAAAGTAGGGGAAGACCGCTCTGAAAGACTCCAGGTAATTCCAGCTCAGATTTATGTTGAAGTTATTGTACGTCCAAAATATGCCTGCAGAGTCTGCGAAGGAAGCGGAGATGAAGAACATCCTGTATTCCGTCAGATGCCGGCTCCAAAGAATATCATTCCAAAATCAATTTCAACACCAAATCTTCTTGCATTTATCTTTACACAGAAGTTCTGTGAACATAATCCATACTACAGACAGTCAAAGGCATTCGAAAGACGTCTGATTGATATTTCAAGAGCTGATATGGATAACTGGCAGCTAAAAGTATATGAAAAACTAAAGCCTATGGAACAGATTCTTATGAATCATATAAAATCCGGGCCTGTTATGAACATGGATGAGACTACGGTTAAGGTTCTGAAATATGAAAATGCCGAAGCCAATAAAAACCGGCAGAAATCATATATGTGGCTAGCCTGTGGCGGTCCGGTTGAACAAAAAGCCGTAATTTACAGATATTATGAAAGCCGGAATCCCAAGTTCATAAAGCCTTTTATAAACGGTTTTCAAGGATGGCTCCAGACGGATGAATATGGCGGTTATGAAGCCGCCCTGGAAGAACATTCAAAGTTATATCCTGATGATCTCATAATTCATGTAGCTTGCATGGCTCATGTCAGACGCAAATTCTTTGATGCCGTAAAGTGTGGACATGGCTTTGCTGAAAATGCCCAGAAAGCTGTAGATTATATTCAGAAGGTATATTTCCTCGAAAACAGACTCAGAGAAAAGAATCTGAGCAATGATGAAATAGTGGAAGAAAGAAAAAAGAAAATTCTCCCGATTTTAAATGAATTCCATGACTGGCTTGTCGCAATTCAGCCATCCGTAGTTCCTGAAGTAAAATTCGGAAAAGCCATCAGTTATGCACTTAATTCATGGCAGCATATTTTAAATTATATTGAATGTCCGTATATTTATCTTGATAATTCAATTGCAGAAAGATCTATAAAACCATTTGTTCTTGGCCGCAAAAACTGGCTTTTTGCAGGTTCTGAAGATGGCGCTCGTTCCAGCTGTCTCTTGTTTTCGTTAATTGAATGTGCTAAAATACATAATATAAATCCAGAAGATTATCTTCGTTGTATTTTTGAACAAGCCGCAGATACTGACGGCTGGACTGAAGATGACTGGAAACAACTCTTGCCTTGGAACATAAAAATCACGTCTTTTGAACCCCAAGGTGTCTGGACGGCTTCCCAGGGGGCCCAAAATTGACGGACACGAATAACACTATATATAGTGTACTATCTATAATAGAGATTCTGTCGACCTGCAGATCCGTGAATTCTTCAGGTAAGCGTCAATTTTTAACCTCCTACGCGTCATTTTTCCAGGTTCCCTCTTCATGAAAGGCTGAAATTGAGATGTTCCAGGGAAGTAATTTTTCATAATCTTTTTTAGTCTGACAATTAACAGCCTGGTCAAAAACGCATCTCAAATATTCATATGGATCGAGATGATAGTATTTTGCATTCTCAATAAGAGTAAACAAGAAACACGAACTTTCAGCACCTTTTTCGCTTCCTGAAAAAAGCCAGTTCTTACGGCCAATAACAAATGGCTTAATCGAACGTTCTGCAATGGAGTTATCAACGAACAAATCCGGACAATCAAGATAGTTCAATAAATGCTGCCATGATGATAAAGCGTAATTGATGGCCCTGCCAAACTTCAATGTTGGAGGTACTTTAGGTTCCATTTCCAAAAGCCACTTATGGAATTCATCAAATACAGGCTTAATCAATTCCTTTCGTTTAGAGACTAATTCTTCAGGAGGAAGATTCATTTCAATTAGTTCTTCCTCTTTTTTATAAATTAGCTGAATGTATTTTACGGCTTTTCCGGCACCCGGAGATTTGCCGTTTAATGAGGCGTCAAAGAATTTCTTCTTACATGGGCAAGGCATGCTACATGGATGATTTTATCATCCGGATATAAAAGATTATGTTCTTTGAGTGCAGTTTCATATCCCGGATATTCATCTGTCTGGAGCCAGCCCTTAAATCCATTAATGAATGGTCTTATGAATTTTGCATTCCGGCTTTCGTAATATCTGTAAATTACTGCTTTTTTATCTTTCGGTCCTCCGATTCCAAGCCAGATATATGATTTCTTCCGGTTTTCATTTTCAGTCTGGTTTTTGTATTTAAGAACCCTGACTGTCGTTTCATCCATATTCATGGTTGTGCCGGTTTTTATATGTTCCATAATCAAACTGTCTAAAGGTTTAAGCTTCTTATAAATCTGCTCCTGCCAGTTTGACATGTCAGCTCTGGTAACTGTAATGCATCTGCGTTCAAAAGCCTTTTCCTGACGGTAGAAAGGCATATGCTCGCAAAATTTATTTGTCATTACATAAGCTAAAAGTTCATTTGTTGCAATTGATTTAGGAATGAAATATTTTACGGCTGGAGCCTGTCGGAACACTGGGTTATCCTCATCTCCACTTCCTTCGCAGTTAGGGCATGCATATTTAGGATAAATATCTTCAATTGCATACATCTTTGCAGGAATAATTCTCAGTCGTTTTGTTGAGTTCTCCCCTACTTTTTTCAGTCTGCATCCACATGCACAGACCTTTTCTTCCTCGGGAATATCGTGATAAATCTGTTTTGTAGGAATTGAATCATCAATGGCTTTTCTGCCGCATTTCCTGCGGATATATTCGCGGACTTTTATTTCCTTGTATGGGCCTTCACCGGCTACAGTTTCTGGTTTTGAAAAGTTTTTTAATTTATTTCTGAAAAAAACAATTCATCATGTCCTTTAAAGAAATCAACACCTCTCAGGAGCATTTCTATTCTGTAAATTGGATTCTAACAAATCGTTGCATATCTTCTTTCTCAATCTTTTAATTATAAAATAAATTTTCCACACAGCCATAATTTTGACACATTTTATTTGTAATATGAAAATGTCAAATGGAGGAATAATATGGCTCAGGAAAATGTCATGCATAATTTACTTCAGGATATGAACATACTCTTAAACATTAGTTTAGGGGAAGCCCAGTTATCTCTCAAAGAAATATGCGAGATGAAACCCGGATTTGCATTCAAATTAAATAAATTTGCTGGAGAGCCACTTGATATATATGCAAATGATACTTCTATTGCAAAATGTGAGCCTGTAGTAATTGATGAAACTTTTGGCGTTCGTATAGTAGAACTAAACAGACGGACAGAACCAGAAACTGAAAATGGAGAAAACTGTCATGAGTGAAAACATTCCGAAAGAAGAAATTGATAAATTATTAGAAGCAATATCAACGAAAAATGATGGTGCTGTCGATGACTATACCCCTATAGATTCAAGAAAAATCAGAATATTTGATTTTGCAAATCCACCAGTATTTTCCACTACGGAAATAGCCAAGATTTCATGCATAATCGATGAAATTGCCTGTCATCTGGCTGAAAAGTGGGGAAGAGACTGCAAGAGTTCTATTTATTGCATAACTCCAGAGCCATATGAATGCAGCCGTAATAATTATTACAAAGAGTTAACAAATTATTTTGATGAAAAGATGGAAGGACACTACTTATTAAGTGAAAACAGCGGATTATACAAAGCATTTCTTATTTCCGATCTGAAAACAGATTTTACGAAATCTACTAAAAAACAAAATAAGTACTCGTTGTTTTCCGAGATAAGTAAAGATTTTTTTGATGAACTCTCACGGTATATTGCAGAAAATCAAAAAACATCAGAATCTCTTTCTCAGAACAATCAGCTATCAGACAATGATTTTAAAATAAAATCATCTTTGTATATGTCAGCACTAAATCCAAAGGCATATTCTTACTATGTCAGTAATACAAATCCTTCTTTTGATGGTATCAATTACCTTCATAGCACTATATATGAAGGTAAAAGAGATATGAATTTGGAATTTATTTTAGTTTTTAGAAACGCAAGCGACCAAATAAAATCCAAAAATATAAGACAAATCACCGTCATACTTTCATACAACCTTGTTCAACTACTTTGTGGCAATACAAAAGAAATTGATTCAGAAATCAAACAAGATTATCATCTGCCTAAGTTCGCTGATAAAACTATGGTTAAGGTCTCAGTATCTTTTGGGCAAGTAAAAAAAACTCTCAAAGAGCTAGAAAAAATAGGAGAAGGAACAATCATAGAACTTGATAGAAAAACAGGAGATTCAGTCATCATATATGCTGGAGACACACCTATCGCAAAAGGAGAAATTATTATAATTGATGAACACTTCGGCATACGAATTGAAGAAATACTTTAAGCAAAAAATAAAATTCTACTTAAGAATACAGTTCCAATAAGGATTAGGAGGAAAATACAATGATAATGTGGAGTATAATAACAGTAATAATTATTATTTCTGTAATAGTAAAAGAATTAAGAAAAAGCGGATGCCAGAGGGAAAACAATTCGTCTTTTTCAGATGTAGAAAAATCTGAACCCAAAGACTCCAAAGAAGAAAAGAAATATCCAAAAGCTCCTTTATATGAGGAATTACTGCAAGCTGAAAATATGGAGCTTTCGGGCAATATAATAATTTTTGATGAAGAAATAAAAAATACTAACTCAAACTATTGTAAACAACTCCTTAATAGATATATCTCTGAAATAGAATCAAACAATTTTCTTCAAAGATATCCGTTTGACAAACTACAAGTAGAAATTAAAAACAATAATGGTCAAATTTTACAAACATTGGAATTTTATGGTACTCCGACTGCAAGAACTCGATACTTTTATGATAATTCTGGAATCCTAAGACTGACATACCACAGTTCCCAGGGAGAAACAAGAGAAATAACTCTATACGAAACATTGTCCAATCAAAATTACAGAAAATTGTCATTATATCGTGATAGCTATGAGAATAACTTTAGGGTTTATAGCGTTGAAGAGGAAAATCAAGATAAGCAAAAAATATTCTCATATGAATATTATGATGCTGGTGGTGGCGACTATAGACTTTATCAAAGGAAATATAATCTTGATAATTCATTTATAGAACTTACAGAAGGGCTCTATTGCTATCGAGACTTAACTCAATATGACTCATTAGGAAGAAAAATAAATGTAAAGTCATATGAAAACTATACAGAAAAACTCAGTGACGACAAATTGGTGTCTGAAACTGATTATTTTTATGATGAACGAGGCAATGAAATTGAGGAGAGGACATATTTTTATGAAACTGAAAAAACGGAGAAGCATTTAAAAGAATTTGATGAGCATAATAATCTAATTCATGAAATCTTAAAGGATGGAGCTGAAAGAATTTATAAATACGATTCGAACAACAATCTTACTTATGAAAAGAATTGTTTTCAAGAAACATATTATTCTTATGATAAAGAGAATCGCTGTGTTTTAAGAAAAACAACAAAAAATGGCATAACTAGGTATCATTATAATAAAGACGGCACAATATCTATTGAATATGAAGATAATGATGGTAATGTCACAGAACACCGCAAAAGTCCACAATCATTTTCTGGAAAGCTTAATCATACCTTTACACTTGCCAATAATAAAGGTGAAGTAGCAATAAATCTTTCCCTAAAGGAATTTGGTCCAATTAATTTGCCTGTACAATCGGTTAAATTTTGAAATAGTAGATGTATTTATCTAGAAAGAGGAAAAGTTATTATGAATTTATTTTATGAAATTATCTCAATTCTTATTATATTTTTTTCAAAAGCCTTTTTTATCTTTATTGTTTTGTTAATACATGATTCTAAAACATCTGTACCTTTAAAAGATTTGCAACATCCTGAAAAAATTGAACCTATTCAAAACGAACCCAAAACTCGTGAAGAGCTTAAGGAGCAGATGCTAAGTAAGCATACCTGTCCCTGTGGTTATTTGGGCTGGCAAATGTCTATGTTTTGTGATGACAGAGGGTGTAAATACTGTATTCATTTTGAATATGAATATGAGGATGAGTGCGAGAGACTTAATCTTTAAACTGTTTTGTTGCAGGCATTTCAAATCTTAGAGGGGAATGTTTAGCATGGCGTGGGGAGATGAAGGTAATATTATTTCAAACTGCGGATATTATTGGGATGTTAAGTCTCAGGAGTGGAATAGTATTCCGATACAAAAATATTCGCTTGATGAAATAAAAAAGGAGTGGCAAAAGCAAAATCCAAAATCAGATGCAGCAGATGTTTTTAGAATAAGCGGATACAAGGATATTTCGATTTAGATTTATATATCGGTTTATAGTGATAGTAAGAAGAAAATTTCGTGGTCTTTGGGTAAATAATAAGTTATAATGAATCCATGAAAATCTTTGTTGTAGATGATGAGCCGAATGTCAGATTGACACTAAAAATCGCCTTGCAGAAAGAGGGTTTTGAAGTTGTCCAATGTATAAATGGGAAGGATGCACTTGATAAACTGAGCGATGAAAAGCCTGACTTGATTATTCTTGATTACAACATGCCAATTATGGATGGATTTTCCTTTCTTGCTGCAATACGGGAACGAAAGTATATCATTCCAGTGATTTTTCTTTCTGATTATGCAGATATTGAAACAAAAATAGAAGGATTAAATCTTGGAGCTGATGACTATTTAGGAAAACCTTTTTCGACGAAAGAACTTATTGCAAGAATTAATGTCTTATTGCGAAGATATAACCTTACGGCTTATGCTTCGCATACAACTGAAAGCAATGAAAAAATACTTGGATGCAGGAACATTTCCCTAAATTTGCTTTCCTATACACTGAAAATTGATGACAAGCCTGTAGATATTACCGTGACAGAATTCAGGCTTTTGCAGGGCTTCCTTGAAAACCCTAATCAGGTTCTATCTAGAGATCAGCTTATGGATTTGGCTTATCCAGAAGATAATTACGCAACAGACAGATCAATAGATTGTCATATAAAACGACTCCGAAAAAAAATCGGCAATGATTTTATCGAAACTGTTTATGGAGCCGGGTATAAACTTGCCGTATAGTCTTAATCACTTTGAGAAAGATTTTTGATTATGTCTTCTAGATTACCATACTAGGGAAGTGTAACGATAAACATGGCTCCGCCTAAGCTGTCACTTTTTTTGACAATGATCTGACCGTTCATAGATTCCACGATTGCTTTTACTGTGGAAAGGCCAAGCCCGGAATGATTCTTTTTCTGTGTGTCATCTCTGTGTGAATAAAAACGCGTGAATATTTTATCTTCTTCCCCTGCAGGAACGCCTGGACCAGAATCTTCCACAGAGATAAGCAAGGCGCTTGTAAGGCTCTTGATTTCTTCATCAAAGATAATACTGACATTTACATTTTTCTGCTCATTTTTGATGGCGAAGCTTGCAGCATTGTCTATTAAGTTCTCGAGCATTCGATCAAGATTTGATGCCTTTGCGAAATAACTTTTATTCATGGCACGACATTTCAAGTCAAAAGTTACATTTGTGTAGTTTTGTGATACTCGTTTGATTATGTTACCAGCAAGCAATCCGATCGGTATATTTTCCTTTCCGTAATCGTCATCTTGATTTTCAATTTTAGAAATGTCCCGAATATCCTTTAATAGAACTTCTAGGTGATGAACCTCATCATTTATCGATGTGTATAGTTCATCTTTTTCCTCATCATTTAACCCCGGTTCATTCATGATTTCTACGGCCGAGCGAATTGCTGCAAGCGGATTTTTGAACTCATGGGCGACATCAGAAGAAAAAGTTTCCACATAATGAATTCTGTCGTTTAATCTGCTGATTAAAGTAGAGAACGAACGTGACAAATCTCCGATTTCATCTTTACGCTTTGAGGCATATAAGACAGTTTTTTGGATACGGCCTTTTTTGTCGATGATTGATTTTGCCTGTTTGGAAAGTTTTAATAGAGGATGAACTAATCTTCTAAGTAAAATGAAAATTATTGGAATTGCAATTACAAAACTTACGAAACAATAATCCAATAAAATCCATATCCATTCCCAATAGTTTATTGGATGTGAATAGAAGTTCTGGGAAAAGAGAATGTAGCCGAAAATTTTGTTGTCAATGTAAATCGGCATAGCTGAATATAAAACGGCCGTTGTGCTATAATCTAGTGAATAACGAATTTTTGCTCCATATCCATTTTCTCTGGCATCCAGAATTTCTTGACCTGTATACTCTTTGTAGGGATAGAAAATTGAGTCATAATAGTCGTGGCCTGTGAAATAGTCATCGTTCCCAATACCAAATTTGAACATTTCTTCATATTGAAAATCGCTTAGGGCAGTAGCCTTTCTAAAAATATCTTCACGAAACCCTGAGTGGTCTATATCTATGCTGTCTGCAAGAACTCTGCCAGAATCAGACAGCAAACGGACTCTATATCCGTCATATTTATTGAAGTCAAATGAATTTTTAAAATTATTGATGAGACCGATAAAAAAGCCTGTTACATATTCATTGAAGTCTGATTCAGTGTCTTTATATTGTGTGTCGCTGCCAATAAAATGAGAATCATCAATTTTTTGCATTAAGCTGGTAAAATCGAGTGTGACACTGTATAAATCGTTCTTTTGTTTTTGAAGCCTGTTGTATACAAACGGATTTATTGTTTTTTTGCTGCTTATATAATATGCGGTATAGGGATTTGTTTTTTTGCCTAGGTCAAAAACATTTTTGTATATTGCAAACCATTCCAAAACAGTTGAAAACAAAAAAGCAATGATAACGAGTAGAATTTGTTTTTTTATCGTAAAAGTCAATATTTTCATTTTTTAGCTAATAGGCGAAGATATAAAACTTTTTATTGAGCATAATATATCTGATCCCCAGCCATTTATTACTTTCGGGCATGTGGGGGTCTGCGAACATATAGTTCCCTTCCAGCATTTTATTTTTCACTTCGGAATTCAGGTTTGTATTTTCTGTGAGTTTTTCCTCTACATACATATTCTTCATCCCATATATTACATGTGTGATGGGGTACGCGTTAAAAAAAGATTGAGAAAAAATTTCCCAATTCATATCATAGAAGTTATAGTTATAGACGCTGCCATTAACATTAATGGGAATATTTGCTTCATAGCGAAAATAATCTGAGTAAGAAGGAAAATGTACATTAGCAATTGTAAAAATTCCATTTTTTCTATTTATATTCAAAATGCCAGTCCATGCTCCATTAATTACAGGAATTGAATATGCAAAATCCATGCTATTCATTATTCGTCTTGTTGATTCGGGCAGGGTTTGATCTTCTATTCCGTAGGAAGGATTGTCTTTTTTGAAATCAGGGGACTGTAATTTTTTTTCGAAGTCAATTGCAATTTTTGGCGGAAGACCAGACATTATAAGATAGTCGATAAACTCTTCTCTCGTGCAGTAATAGTAGACATGCTTTGAATAGTCATTTTCAAAAAACTCTCCCTTACTAAAAACATTTGGTGGAAATGATTTGATATCTCCATTGTCGTTATAGTAGATTTTCCCTAGCCATTTTTTGCTAATATCATTTGGAAGGGCAAATGCATAATTTTCGCTAATCATGCATTTCTTAATCTCTGGTGATATGAAATTTGCCTTTCTTGCGTGCTTGATTATATATTTATACAAATCGGATGAATGTTCCTCTCCAAAATCCAAGGCTATTAGCTGCTTGTAAAAATCCTCGTCTGTCAAGAAAGTGCAGTTTAAGTCTTCCTTTTTTGCTTCACTTTGTTTTGATTCGTATGCCTTTTCAACAATTTTCCTTTCTCGAGACGCTTCTTTTTTTTGTTTGATGTAGTTTGATATTGGTGAGATCATATCTCCGAGAAAGAACATGATTATATCTATTGCTATGAAAATCAAAAATGATTTAGTCCGAGTCTTCATGTTTTCCTTCCGAATAATTTTATTCTAACAGGGATGTAGGTATTTGTCAGTAAATATTTTTTTCAAGTCCCTATTGTAGTCTGATATAAGCTGCTAATTCGACCGCAAGTTGTTTTGCTAAGTCTGAATTTTCATAAAGGGAATTGTGTTGCAAGTAAAATTCTCCCAAAGTCGCATTTGCCATTTGGCAATTCTTTTCTGCTGCTTTTTCCAGGTAGAAGATGTTTTTTTCTAAATCTTTTTCAATAGATTTACCATGTAGATAAAGTCTTCCAAGTTCGTATTGACTGTCGCTTTTGCCTTTTTGTGCTTCGTATTCCAGTCGTTTTATTTTTGAAGCAAGATCTTCTTTTTTATTACAAGCGGCCAGTGAAAGAAATATCAATAAAAAAATCAAAAATCCAATTGCAGTTTTCATACTTGTCCTCTCATAAAAAATTGGGGTAGCACTTCTGTTTTGCTTCCGAATAGTATTTCACTCGTTTTCATCTTCTGCTCTAAGCACTTCACAGAAGACTGAGAATGCCGTATATATCAAATCATGCCTAAAAGCCTGAAACAAGGTTTCAAGAGAATAATCGCTGACGGTAAAAGTTGAACTTGTTCCTGCTGCCTCAACTCTTTTTCCGGGAAGTGTCGCAAAATAATCATGCAGGGAACAATTTTTTTCTTCATCAGAATCAGACTCATTTTCGTAGAAATTTGCAAACTGGAGGAAGAAGTCACCTGCCTCAAAGTCATCAATCCAGTAGTCAGTATTGCTTTCATCGTCACTGTAGAGAAAAGAATATTCAGTGTCTTCGCATGCCCCATATAAATTCTTGTAAACATATATAGAAGCTGAGTATGATTCATTGGAAATCAATTTGATTAGATATTTTTTTCTTTTCACTTCGTAGTCATAGAATGAATTGCTCGTGAACTTATAATTCATTCTATTTTCTGTAAAATCCATAAAGCGGTCTGTCTTGAGAATAGATTTATCTTTCAGATATTCTTGGGTTAGAGCGTTCATAAAATCCATTGTCTTCTTATAGCTGTCAAAGTAAAGGTTGTATTCATTTTGAATGAACCATCCTTCAAATGTTGATGTGCTTTCTGTTTTTTCGCGTGATTCGATACAGAATTGGATATTGTAAATTGTCCCATTTGTAAGTGAAATTTTATTTACATAAATATCCCACAGCATATTTCCTTCTTCGTAAAGCAAAGTGTTTCTTGAATCCCAGCTCCTTTTGTAAGTAACAACATTCTCTGCAAAAAGACTGGCAACCAATACAAGCAGTAATAAACAGATGGCATTTCGTTTCATAAGAATCTCCTCCAGAATAATTATATAATCACTTCACCAGTTTTGAAAATTTGTTTGATGAGCTTTCCCTTGACAGAATATCCATACTCGCAAATAGGACATTCAATTCGGTATTGAATATGAATTGGAAATACAGGAATAAAATAAAGCGTGAACCAATTCTTATAGGATGATATATTAAAATAATTAGAATTGTTGCAATGTTCACATGTATATAATCTTTGAGTGTTTCCTAATATTTTTGTTGTTGGTCTTGTTCCCCAAATAATAAACATATAAGCCTCCTCCTCTTCAGGATATGAACATACTAGCAGGCAAATGTGGCAGAATTATGGCAATTGCAAAAATTTTATTTTAACAACTCAGTGATGCGGGCTGCAAAGGACTCATCAAGGACAAGGGTCTCGCCTTTTGCAATCGGTTCACCACCAGCATAGACAATGACTGGATCTTTTAGCTTTCTGGCAAGTTCTATGATTGTTCCTTCTCCTACTTTTTGTAATTCTTTTAGAGGCTTTACGACCTGACCGAAGGAAACCGTGACATCTAACATGACTTTATTTGCAAATGATGGAAGTTGATAAGTTTTTTCTGTTTCTGAAACTGCTTTATGTTCGTCTTTTTTTTTGCAGATTAATTGTACAAGTTCGTAAGACAGCAAAACTGTAAGCCTCTTTAATTGTTTATCCGTTTCTTTGTTTTCATCAACTTCAAACTGCATGGTAACTTCAAGGCACATATCTTTTTTTCCTTCATATCTGGCACCTGGGTTAGCATAGTTACAAGTCACGGTTTGATTCAATGTGCTGCAGGGGTAGAAAGAAAAAGAATGAGTGTTGAGAAATGTCTGATATAGTGAGGTCGTTATTGTTAAATCTGTTTCTGTTGAAGCTTCATTCTGACAACAAAAATTTTGATTATTATCGTCTCGAATGATTTTCTGTGAAAGCTCTTTGAAAAAATCCGTGCTTATATCAAAAAATCTTGAAAGCTGACTAGCCCTGCTTTCTGTAACAATAAGGTCATTATCTGAATCTGAAATCAATAATGCTTTATTTGGTCCTTTGTTTTCACTTATAAGAAAATGAGCGTTATTTTCATTTTCTAAACCATGAATGAAATCTGTTAAAAAAGTATGTCTGCTGCATTCATAAGGTTCTGCAACCGAGCAAAAGAGAGAAAGCTTATAATCGGCTGACCATTTTCTTGCAAGCCTTTGACCAATTTCACTTAATGCTCTTGTTGTAATATTCTTTTCCATTATGGAAAATGTAGGCGGACTGACAAAATTGTATATTTGTATTTTTCTTGTATCGCAAACAGGTTTGAAGGTGTCAGTGTCATTAGCAGTAGTTGATATGGTTTTTAAAAGTTCATTAATTTCTTTTTCTGAAAGTATTTCACTCATATTTATTTTCTCCTTCTTCACGAATGTTTTATGAAGCGTTTACGATTTCGGTTATGCGTACTCCAAAGTTCTCATCAATTGCTACGGCTTCACACTTTGCTATGTGGTTATTGTTTACATATAAATCAAGAGGTTCACCTGCAAATTTATCCAAAGTGATGACATATCCTGGCTCTATTTCACATATTTGCTGCAGCGAAAGTTTTGCTTTTCCCATTTTAATGTTCACGAGAATTTCTGTATTTTCTAGCACAGCATTCATGTTATTTTTCATTTCTGCCTCCGTGATTTTTAATTTTGTAAATTCATATTAGGAATTAAATGTGTCAGAATTATGGCAAAAATATCCTCATGTATCATTTTGCGGATTGCAAAAGAAATTTCTGAGCTGCCCGATGAAGACATAAAAAATCGTAGTTGTGGGCGGTGACGGAACCATTAATGAGGTTTTGAACGGAATCACTGATTTTTCCCGCGTAAAGATGGGGCTTATTCCTACTGGTAGCGGAAATGATTTTACCAGGGGACTAAAGCTTCCCCGTCACAACCCTAAAAAGGCCGTAGACATCCTGCTTAATTCAAAGGGCGACAAAAAAAATTGAACTTGGAAAGAGCACTGTACTTTCTACCGGAGATTCGCGGATTTTCGGAATCAGCTCTGGATTCGGTCTGGACGCAATCGTGGGAACTGGAATCAACGAGGCAAAAATCAAAAAGAAGCAGCTATTTATCTGCTTTTTCTGAATGGGAACAGAATCTGTGTGTAAGTTGTGATGACAGTTCTTCCTGAAGTCGAAGATTCTCTATTGCATTTTAAAAAAAATTTAAAAAGTGGTTTTGAAAAGTTTTTTAATTTATTTCTGAAAAAAATAATTCATCATGGCCCTTAAAGAAATCAACTCCTTTCAGGAGTATTTCTATCTGTTCAAGATTAAGCTGTCTTACCTGTTCCTGTGTATCAGGCCATGGCCAGTGACCCTTTTCCAGCTTTTTCTGTGCTACCCAGAATCCAGTTCTGTCCCACCAGATCATTTTCAGAATGTTTCTTTTTCTGTTACAGAATAGAAATACGGCTCCGCTAAAAGGATCATCTTTCATTATTCCCTTTATAATTTCAAGAAGTTGATCCTTTGATGCAAGCATATTTGTAGTTCCTGGTCTGATAATTATTCTTGTATGTGAAAAATCTAATCTCATATACTTGCCGCCGTCTGAAGGATTTTAAAGAGATTTGTTTCGCAGGTTTCTATCGGGATGTCAATTTCGATTCCTCCGGCTCTTACTGTAATTAAATCTTTTCGATTCTTTGAAAGACTTATTCCTTGTTTTGATACTTTTGGAATATCAAGTTCAACAAAATCTGTCGTTGAAAAGACTTCATTTTTCGCAGGTGCTGGATGCATTACTTCATCTATCCAGCTTTTTAATGCATCCGGTTGGATGCTGTGCATCTGACTGAAGGTTTCAATATCCATGTTTGAAACTGCAAACTCGTTGATGAGTTCTTCTTTGACTCTTTTGACTGGAAATACCATAAAAAATCACCTCAATTTCTGGAATTAAGGTGATTGTATATTCAATTATGCTTGATTTTTAGGGGGTGTTATTTAGACGCTTACATATAGAAATAGACTTTTTATACAGGCTATCCCCTCGTATAAAAAGTCTATATACGAGATAAATACTTATTTCTTTGCCTTATCCCAAACTTCTTTTATGGTTTCTACAAAAACAACAAATGATGGATGACCTTTATCTTGCTTACTTAGATAGCGGTTCTTCTTTTCTAAATACTTTTCCTGAATATCTTCCCAATATCCATAGTTCTTTAGTTTTCGGAATCTTTCATAGATTTTTTCAGAATTAGGTACTGGAGCCCAATCATATTTCTGCCGCTGCTTATCATGAAGTAATCGACAATATTGACCATTAGAGTTTCTTGCAAGAATAGCAATATCTGCACTAAAATCAAGTCGTCCATCGACAACGCGTCTGATAGTAATAGCGGCTTTTGAATCCTGACAATATTTCCAATCTTCATATTCTTCAGCAATCATATCGTCTAGGTGTTCCATAACATAATCTTTAAGAGGCTTGGGATTTAATTGTGTTATCAAGCGATTCTCAATTACAAGGTTATAATCAAGATCAAATGGTAAACTATTATTCTGTGTAACAAGTTTCTTATACAAGCTTCCCACAGAATCTACTGATGTTTCAATTTGATGCTCTTTAAGGATTTGCTGCTTTACACGATTAAGCTTATCGGAAATAAAGAAATGATAGGGTTTATAGTCCTTTGACGTAAACGTAAATTCAATTTGCGGATACCTTGTATTTTACTTGTTTCAGAAAACTAAATTTTATATCCCTGCTTAAGCCTTATTTCAAACTGCTCTACTGGAAGAGCCTTATCGAAATAGAAGCCCTGGGCAATATGGCACTTATTTTCCCTCAAAACCTGAACCTGACGGGCAGTCTCAACGCCTTCAGTAACGGTTTCAAAACCAATATCGTGGGTCAAGGAAGCAATGTGGCGATACATGACAGAAGTCTTGCTGTCAGAAGCCTCTCCGTCGAGAGGGAGAAAATCCTTATCAAGCTTGATGACGTTCCACGGAATTTCGCGGATAAGACTTAATGAAGAATAACCTATTCCAAAATCGTCAACCGCCGTAGAAAATCCAGCTTCCTGAAGCTCAGAGACAACGCGTTTTAGATTATACACGCCGACGCTAGTTGTGGTTTCGGTAAATTCAAATTCTATGTACTTATGGGGAATATTGTACCCATCCACAATCTTTAAAAGATGTGAAACAAGATCCATATTCGAAAGATGCTTCCGCGAAAGATTCACGCTCACCCGGACTGGTTCAAGCCCAGAATCGAGCCAGCGCTTTATATCACCGCATACTATGTCCAGAACATGAAAATCCAGACGGCATATTTCGTTAGAAAGTTCCAGAACAGGAATAAACTCAGAAGGAAGCATAACTTTTCCATCATGAATCCAACGGCACAAAGCCTCGGTACCGACAACCTTTCCTGTATCAATTGAAACCTTGGGCTGATAGAAGGCACTGAATTCACCTGAAGCAAAAGCCTCTTGAAACATAACTTTGAGTTTCTTAATTCTTTCCTGCTCAAGAGAATCTTTGTCCGATACATAAACAATGGAGCCGTAAGCTCCCATTCTTGCCTCAGTAAGAGCGTTGTATAAAACGCTAAGGATATCATCAAGAGAAGTAAGCGTGATTTTTTCAGAGAGAACAATAACACCTGCATATCCGCTGACCAAAATCCGATTCTTTCCCTGCTCATCATAGATTATGGGATAACCTTTCAGAATCTGCTCGATGCGGGGCATAAAACCAGTGTCAAACATGCAGAGAAAAGTATCGGAGCTTAATCTGCAGACAATTCCATTCTCACCTACGGAATACTTGATAGCCTCATAGAAGCTCTTCATAATCCTGTCGCTATTTTTTCTTCCAAACTCCGCATTGAAAACAGAAAAATTCCTCAAGTTATAAACAAGAAGGATCTTACCGGAAAGTTTTCCTTCCCTATTCAGCTGATCATATTTTCTGAAAAAGAAATTTGCATTCGGGAAACCATAAAAATCATGAAATGCAATCCTTTCGATGGAATTCTGAAGACGATTCCGGCTGATAAACCTGATAAGCCCTCGGGCAACCAGATTCAGTTTCTTATATTCATCTTCTGAAAGCTCTTCAGCATCCACAGGATAATAAAGAGAACATTTTACAACGGAAAGCACAGGTGTCACTACACGAAGGGAAATAATCACCTTACTCTCACGGCCGTCATCATAATCAATAAAAATCTCGCCTTTTCCAAGCTGCTCATGCCAGAGATTTTCATAGAATTCAGTTACGCCCTTAGAGAGATTAAAAAATTTTGCAACTTCAACAAGAATCCCGACCAGTCTTTCTCTTGTAAAGCCTTCGGTGTCAACTATAACATCAACGAATCTTTCTAACAGGTCATGAAACTGCTCATCTCTTTCGCTTACCATAAATTCCTGCAAACTCCCTTTCAAACAAGCTTCCCCTCGTTTAAAAGGATTATAACAAACAAATTACAGGAACACAAATTTAATTTAGCCCTAAATTCGAGTTTGTATTTTTGGATAAGATTTCAGTCTGCATTGCAAAATGTAAGCTGAAATACAGCTGACATAATGACGAAAAAGTCCATTCCATACATCTTGCCTGATGATATTCCAAAAAGTAATTCTGTTTTAATACACCCCAGTCAGATTTAATTATGTTGCGTTTTCTTAAATGTTCCCATTGCACACAGGTCATAAGCCGGTTCATATTTTGTCTGGTAGCCGCATAAATGAATCTTCCAGAATCTGCAAGTTTTATAAGTTCCTTTGACTTCTTGAGATAACCGGCATCACAAAAGAAACTTCCTTTCAGATTTTTTGTTACCTGTTCGATCATTTTGATATCATTTATATTTCCACTTGTAAACACCACCGATTCCAAAAGGCCTTTTTCAGAACAGACTCCGTGAAGTTTAAAGCCATAAAACCAGCCTTTTGTTGATTTTCCGCGGGATGCAAACTTTTTTGTCACTTTATGACTGAATATTCTTCGATTCAGGCAGGTTGATACAGGCGTTGAATCAATAAAATGAAAGCCAGATTCGTTTTTTAATTGATTTTGCAATAATAAAAGTTGCATAAATAAAGCAATTATAGGAAATGATTTATTTGACGCTTTCTTTCAAACTAAAGAATGTACCTGCTTTTACACCTAAACGAAGATGTCCAGATTGTTCTAAGCGAATGAGATATGTTTCTAATACATCAGAAATTTTAACAGCAAAACTTGAGGCCTATAAAGAAAGAGTAAAGAAGTATAATCAGTAACTAGTGTATATAGTTAAGAGATAGATAGATTTTTGAAGGAAAGAAAAATGAAAATAAGAAAACCCAGAGAAGAAGATTTATGCCTTTGCTAGAGATTTTATGGCAAAGACTGGAAATCCAAATCAGTGGGGGCCGACAAAATGGCCGCCTGAAGATCTGATTCATGCGGATATAAAATCTGGAAACAGTTATGTCTGTGTAAATGATGATGGAAATGTTATTGGAACTTTCTTCTATATATATGGGAAGGATGTAGAAGCTACATATAAAAATATATCAGACGGTGAATGGATTAACGATAGTGAGTATGGTGTTGTTCATAGACTTGTCGGGGATGGCTCTGAAAAAGGAATCGGGAAATTTTGTCTCGACTGGGCATTTGAACAGTGCAAACATATGCGAATAGATACACAAACTGATAATAAAGTTATGTAGAATCTCCTGATTAAACTTGGATTTACAAAATGTGGAATTATTCATGTGGTTGAGAATAATAATCCAAGACTTGCATACGAAAAGTGTGAATAAAATCCTTACAGGGGTAATTCTATCCCAAAATTTCTTTCTTCCCGACAGAGGTTGGGTAAAAAAATCCCAGTAAAAAATATTTGTTTTACTCATTTGTGTAAAAAAGCCCATTCTTTATTTGTTTTTGCGATGAAAAAAGAGTATTTATCCTTTTATAAACGCTGTAAAAGGTAAATTGGGGTAAATTATAATAATTTTTAATACTTGGCACGGTTTTTGCTCTATATTAAATGTAGCAGGAACAAGTTTACTTCCCAGCTACAAGGAAACCCAAAAAGCTTCCGACATATTCAAATTACAAGGAGGTTCGTTATGAACGAATTATCACTTTTTAATGATTTATTTGATGGATTTGGAGATGACGGATTCTTAATGCCATCTTTCAAATACAAGAAGGTTTTTGCACCAAAGGTTGATGTAAAAGAAGACAAAGACGCTTATACCATGGATATGGATCTTCCTGGAAAAACAGAAAAAGATATCAACATTGAATTCAAGAACAATGTTTTGACAATTTCTTCTGAAACAAAATCTGAAAAAGAAGAAAAGAAAGAAGAGAAAGCTGAAGCTAAAGAGGCTCCAAAATATCTGATTAAAGAACGCAGCTACACAAAGTTTTCAAGAAATTTCAGCCTTCCTGATGATGTAGAATCTGATGGTATTACGGCTAAAGTTGAAAACGGAGTTCTTCATATTGTAATGCCTCGCAAGGCAATTGCGGCCCCAAGAAGAATTGCAATTACTGCAGCATAAAAAGGAGTTATATTATGGGTGATAAAAATAAACAGAATAAACCAAAGAAATCCTTAAAAGACAAGAAGATGGAAAAACATCAAAAGCATGAAAATGTAGATGATGCTAAGTAATTTTTGGAAAGCCAGTTCCTTAGGGAGCTGGCTTTTTATATAAGAAGTAACTTATTTAGATAATTTCTTCTATTTTATTTAGAATCAGACTGTCAGCAGGCAGCCAGTTTACAGAATGAAGTGTCTCTTTAGAAAGCCAGCGGGAAGCCTCGTATTCCAGAAGCTTTAAGTCGCCGGAAATAATTGAGCATAAAGTGCAGTGCATGGTCAGGTGAAAAGTTGGGTAATCATAGTCTACAATTCCAAGGACTCGTTCTGCTTTTATTTCTGTTGCAAGGATTTCCCGGATAATTACCGCATTACTGTTTTCAGGAATTTCAATCTCTATTCCAGCCTTACGGATTATCATGTTCTGTTTTTCTTTTATGAATGTTGATTTTAATTCAACGAAATGAACATCTGCAGCCTGGCATGCTTCTGCAGATTTGTATTTAGT
>Ga0256404_1005403_pt1 | contig 22637 bp, 24 predicted proteins | sample RumenRJG_01DNA_FD_185990 | JGI IMG/M metagenome (GOLD analysis project Ga0256404, IMG submission 185990) | Bovine rumen microbial communities from Lethbridge, Alberta, Canada - RJG_01 | ecosystem: Host-associated > Mammals > Digestive system > Stomach > Rumen | place: Canada: Alberta | collected...
GAGCAAATTGAGATAAACTGTTTTTCGTCACTATAAATTTTTTTGAGGTTCCTCGAACCTCTTTTTGTGCTTCTAAGATAAACAAATCAAAATATACCCTTGACTACTGATAGTAAATCACCTCTTTCCTTATTCCACTCTACCAAACTCCTCTCTCTATGAATGTTGTTGTAAAAACAAAAAGAACCAAACCTAATAGTTTGGTCTTTTCATATTGATATTTTATTTCTTTTCATCAACTAAGTACTGGTTGAAGAAAGCGTTAATCTTGTCAAAAGGAATATAATGATGTTCACCACCATCATATAAATCTGTATGTGTGGCATTTTCGACAATCAATAATTCCTTGTTGTCACCTTGCAGTTTTTTGAATGTGTCTTCACCCATATAACGGCTATGGGCTTTTTCTCCATGAACAATAAGTACGGCATTTCTTAAGTCTTCAGGATGAGTCAGAATGGCATTGTTCATCCAGCCTGTTGTTGACTGTAGGACCCAGCCGGCATTGGAATTCACTGAGCGAGGATGATAGCCACGTTTTGTCTTATAGTAGGCACTGTATTGTTTGACGAAGTCCGGAACATCATCAGGTGCAGGATATTCTAAGCATCCTCCAGCTTTTTCTAATGTGTCACTTAAATACTCTTTTGTACGTAGTGCAGCTATTGTCTTTTTTGTTTCATAACGGGCATCAGCACTGCCTTCATCAAAATAGCCCCAGGCACCAACACGTGGCATATCATACATTGTGATGGCTGCTGTTGCTTTAATACGTGGATCATTGGCAGCTGCATTTAAGGCAATACACCCCCATCCACAAATACCAATAATCCCAATCTTTTCTTTATCTACAAAGTTTAGCTGGCTGATAAAATCGATGGCTGCCTGAAAGTCTTCAGTATTGATATCAAGGGAATAAACATCACGAGCATTACCTCCTGATTCACCGGTAAATGATGGATCAAAGGCCATTGTAACAAAGCCTCTTTCAGCCATCGTCTGGGCATAGAGTCCTGAAGCCTGCTCTTTCACAGCCCCAAAAGGACCACATACAACAAGAGCTTTCATCTTGTCTTCTTTACTTTTAGGTGTATAAAGATCAGCTGCTAAAGTGATTCCAAAATGATTCACAAATGTTACTTTTTCATGATCTACAAGATCACTCTTATCAAATGTCTTATCCCATTCTTGGGTTAATTTTAATGCTTCATTCTTAAACATTGGTTGCCTCCTTTGCATTTCTGCTTATTTCATAGTACACTGTCATTGTAGAACATAAAGTTAACTTTAAGTCAAGTATTAATGGGGGATTTTTATGTATTCGATTGGTGAAGTCTCAAAGATGTTTGATTTGCCTGTATCTACATTGCGTTATTATGATAAAGAAGGTTTATTCCCTAATATGCAGCGTGTATCAGGTATACGTAAATTTAGTGATAATGAAATTGAAGCTATCAGAGTGATTGAATGTTTAAAGAAGTCAGGTCTTGAAATCAAAGAGATTAAACAGTTCATGGAATGGTGTTCTGAAGGTCCTTCAACTTATGAAAAGCGTAAAGCTCTATTTGAAGAGAGAAGAAAGGCTGTAGAAAAAGAGATGCAGCAGCTCCAAAAGACCCTTGATATGTTGGCATTTAAGTGCTGGTATTATGATCAGGCTATGCAGGATGGTAATGAAGATCATATTAATGCTTTGATTCCACATAACTTACCTTCTCCTATCCAGCAATTCTATAATTCATCACATGAAAACTAAAAAGAGAGCAGGATTTTATTCATCCTGCTCTTTTAATCATCAATCGCAAAGCGAAGGCTTCTTTTGACAGCTTTATGCCAGTTATGAATTTCTGCTCTACGTTCATCAAGATTCATTTGGCTATTAAAAGTCATGTCAACCTGATAGTTCTTTGAAATCTCTTCTAAACTTTGCCAGTAACCACTTGCCAGTCCAGCGAGATAGGCTGCACCCATGGCTGTTGTTTCTACGCATTTTGGGCGAATGACTGGTGCTAGGGAAAAGTCTGACTGCATCTGACAAAGAAGATTGTTGGCACTTGCCCCGCCATCAACTCTTAATTGTGATAATTCAATGCCGCTGTCCTTTTCCATCGCTCTGATGACATCATTTGCCTGCAGGGCTAATGACTGGAGTGTGGCACGAATGATATGATATTTGTTGACACCGCGAGTTATGCCGACAATCGTACCTCTTGCATAAGGATCCCAATAGGGTGCACCAAGCCCGGTAAAAGCTGGCACGACATAGCAGCCATTTGTATCAGGCACTTTGTTGGCCATATATTCTGAGTCATCCGAACTATCAATCAAACGCATTTCATCTCTTAGCCACTGGATGGCTGCTCCAGCGACAAAGACTGAACCTTCTAGGGCATAGGTGATTTCATCACCAATCCCCCATGCAATCGTTGTGACAAGGCCATTTTTGCTTTGAACAGGCTTTTTGCCTGTATTCATTAACAGGAAGCCACCTGTACCATAGGTATTCTTGACATCACCTTCATGAAAACAGTTCTGGCCAAAGAGGGCGGACTGCTGGTCTCCGGCAACACCGGCAATGGGAATACTGCTGCCAAGAAATTCATTGTCCGCTTCACCATAGATATAACTTGAAGGCTGGACTTCTGGAAGCATGCTTAACGGGATATCGAGAATTTCTAGAATATCATCATCCCATTTTAATGTATGAATATTGAACATCAACGTTCTTGAAGCATTGCTGTAATCAGTGGCATGTACTCTGCCTTTTGTCAGTTTCCAGATCAGCCAAGTGTCCACCGTTCCAAACAGCAAGTCTCCTTTTTCCGCCTTTTCTCTTGCCCCTTCGACATTTTCCAAAATCCAATGAAGCTTTGTAGCGGAGAAGTAGGCATCAAGCAAGAGTCCTGTCTTTTCTTTAAAGAGTTCAGTTAAGCCCTTCTCTTTCAACATATCGCAATACTCGGCACTGCGGCGGCATTGCCAGACGATGGCATTATAGATAGGTTCTCCCGTATGCTTATCCCAGACGATTGTTGTTTCACGCTGGTTCGTTATGCCAATGGCCTTGATCTGTTTAGCAGTGCAGTTGATTTTCTGCATAGCTTCAACAGCGACAGACAGCTGCGTTGCCCATATTTCATTGGCATCATGTTCAACCCAGCCTGGCTGTGGATAGATCTGGGTAAATGGTCTTTGTGCTACTGAAACAATCTCACCCCTATGATTGAAAAGTATACAGCGATTGGATGTCGTTCCTGAATCCAAAGCCATAATATATTGGTCCATAAAAATCACCCCATGTCTCTATTCTAGCACAATCCTTCGCTTCACTTAAGTTTACATAAAACTTTAGAAATTCTTTCTAACACATTTCTGATAAGCATGATACAATACGTTGTAAAAAGGAAGTGAGATCTTATGAGCAGACATGAAGAGATGAAATCCTTCTTCAAAAAGACATTAGAAGATCAGACACTTATTCCAGGTGTTCGTAACATCATTGAAAAAGGCTACAACGATCTTAATGCGAATAAAGACTACAACAGAGTTCTCTTAGAAACAAAGATTGCTCTTTCAGAGCTTGCCACGCAAAACAATCTTGGTGGCAGTGGCTTAAGATTCTTAAGCGAAATCACCCGTCTTGAGCCTTCTTCATCGGTAAGTTCAATTTGGAATTTCTTAGTCAAAGAATAGATATTGAAAATAAAAGGGAATCCTATCAAATGATAGAATTCTCTTTTTTCTTATTGATTTTTCTTTTTCTTTGTAAGAAGCAGGATGATGACAACTAAGGCCACAACAGCAATGCCAACATATGGAAGGATTGTTGTGCTATCTCCGCTCTTGACAACTTTTGTCTTCGTTTTAGCTTGAGCTTTAGGTTTGACAGTCTGTGCCTTTGCAGGTGTTTTCTTCGTATCTGGAGTTTGTTGTTTTTCTTTTGATGGTGTAACAGGTGCTGGGTTTTCTTCTTCGACAAATGCCAATGTCATTGGTGCAATCGCATAGTGCATGATCATTGGAAGGTTTCTTGAAGCTGGAGCTGTATAGTTGAGGACACCTTCATTAGCGAGTGTTAAGACGATATTGCCTTGACTGTCAACTTCAGCCTTTTCAACCGCAATTTCTTCAGGCTTATCAGCTGTATATTGAATAAGATTACCATAATTAACACGCTGTGAGCTTGCAATGCCCGTAGCATCAGTTGCATAGGCTGTTACTTTAAACATTTTCGCATCAAGATTTGTATCTTTGAGTTTCTTGCCAGCTAAATCAATAATGGCTGTTGTGACTTTTTCACCATCATCTTTGACCTTGGCAACAAGATTGAATTTAAAAGTATTCTCTTGATCACTCTTACCGGCTAATGGTAATGATGTTTCTTTTTCTTGATATGTATTCTTGGATGTAGACAATGATGTAATGAAATCAATTGTTTTGATTGTGTTTGTACTATCTGTAATATCATTATTCAACATTTTTATCCATGACCAGTGCTGACTCCATGATGTTGTGGCATCATAGTTTGTATCATCAATGATTTGATAATATGTTGGTGCGTTGTTTTTTTGCTGCTGGCGTTGAGTACTTATGTATTTATAGGCATACTTTGTCCATGATGAAGCAATCGTATTATCATTTTGGGCATGTACCATGAATAATGGTGTCTTGCTTTGGGCAATCTTGTCAAGCCATGTATTGTAGTTGCTAAGATATGCATCGAAGTCCGCTGATCTTTGTAGCTTGAGCGTCTGATTATGCTTTGATCCTGCTTCAGGTTGCATGAAGTCATCAGGCAAAGTGTTTTCATCCGTCATTGATGAATAATCAAGTGTGTAGTCACCACCAAGTCCTTCGACATAAGTGCCATTTTTCGCAATCGCTGCACATGAGAATAAAGCGCCATCAAAAAAATCAGGATAAGTGCTAAGCATTCTTTCGCTCATCAGACCACCTGCAGATAAGCCAGAAACGAACTTCTGCTTAATGCCAAATTCTTTGCATGCCTGATCAATAACCTGCTTTGCTTCAGCAGTATGATCATGATACCAGTCTTCAGGAGCCTGGAATGAGAGGACGTAGGCCCCTTTGAATTTTTCCTGGATTTCCTTTTCTGTATAAGTTATAGCCAGTCTGTTACCGGCAAGTTGTGTATAGTTGTTGGTTTTGCCTTCTACGCCACCTTCTCCATTTCCATGGAATACAACGACAAGTGTATCACCACTAACAGGCTTATAGAGCTTTGTATCCAGGCTTTTGTCTTTGACATATGTCGTATAGGTTTTAAATTGATCGACTTCGCTATCGACATAGCCATAGGTATTGTCTGTGGCTGTATTCTGTTCAAAATTGACCTTTTTTGAAGCAGAAGCAACCGTTGAAAGCGATAAAACCATGGCAAGTGATAATGAACCTGCCAAAAGTGTTTGTTTAAGTTTCATAATATTCTCCCTTCATATCTTCCTGCAAGGATTTTATTACTTGATATATTCGCTTTCATTATCTTTTCTAAATTTAAAAAAAGACCTACAGCTATGAACTATAGATCTTCCTCTATTATCCTCAGACTTCTTCAGCAACAAGCTTGACAAACTGGATCTTCTTCCATTGTTCATGTTCTGTAAGCTTATTACCAATCTCACATGAGGCAAAGCCACATTGTGGAGAGAGATAGAGGCGGTCCAATGGGACATACTTGCTGGCTTCATGAATACGGGCAATGATATCTTCTTTCTTTTCAAGCAATGGTGATTTTGTCATCACTAAGCAAAGCACAACCTTCTTATCATCAGAGACATATTTGAGTGGTTCAAAGCCACCACTTCTTACATCTGATATTTACGCTGATAATATATATTTGGTCTTTAAATCATTAAAGCGATTATAGTTTATGAAGCCTTCCTTTTGCAGACGTCCCACAACAATTCCACAAAGAATGTGTTTTTCTTGAGCAAAGGCACAAATAGCTTCTTTTGAAAAATCATTTTGAGCAGTAAATGCCTTGAATTCTTCTGTAGGAATGAGTATTTCTCTTGCAAAGCTGTCAGCGGCATCTTCATCTTCTTCTGTTGTTCCATTTGGCTGATTGATGTGGCCAAGCAAAATATGACCAAGCTCATGGAATAGGCTAAACCAGAATTTATCTGCATCTTTGCCGCGAACTGTTAAGCCAACAACTATTTTGTTTCCGTCGTAGAAAGTTGCACCATGCAGGAAGGAGCCTCCAATGTGAGGAAGAAATACAAGTGCAATGCCACAGTTGGATAATAGCTCAATCAACTTTGGGCAGAATTCAGAAGGATTCATTGTAGTCATGCTTCTTATTTCTAATAAACTGTTCTTAAGCGTTTTTAAATCAATCAATGAAGTCTCAATAGTACGAGCTTCCAACTTAGCTTTCTGTGCCCATGCCAATAGAGCAAGATTACTTTTTTCTGTTTCAGCCAATCTACGACATGCTATTTTTGACAATTGCATATTCTTAATAATCTCAAGGTTTACAACTTCAAAATATTTTCTAAGATAAATAACCTTTTCGGTTGTATCTCTTGTCTCAGGAACCCAACCATTTTTAGACATTTCACGATAAGGTAGTTTTTTTGCAAGTTCCTTATCAGCATCCATGTCATATTCAGCGTTTGCTTTTACAAGTTTTTCACGATAAGTGGCTTCTAGTCTATTCCAAAACTTAGCAGGAATACCTAATACCATTTCTAAACGAACAGCAACATCAGGAGTCAACTGAACTTCGCCATTGATTAATCTGCTAATATGTTTCTCGGACATACCCATGCGTACTGCAAATTCTTTCTGGCTAAGTCCTCTATCAAGCAACTGCTCTTTAATAGTTGCTCCCGGTGGTGTTGCAATAAAACTGCGACTTTTCACCATCGTAATACCTCCTTAGATGAAACGGAAATTTAATGATAATCAACAATTTCCATTACCTTTGCAATTTGAATTTTATTCCCTATTTTCTCAAAAACCAGTCGATAGGGATGAACTAAATCCATTGCGTATTGACCTTTGCGATTTCCTTTTAATGGATGACATCTTCCAATATGGAATTGAACCATCTCTTCAATAGTATCGGATGCATCTATTTCATCTATACGCTGATGGATTTTTTCGGCCATTTCTAGACCGTACTTCATTTCTGCCTCGCTTGCGATTGTACACACCTTTTCAATCTTGCGAGACTTATATGTAATTTCCAATTCGTCACCTCTTTCGTGAGTTTACCTTTGAGGTAAATATATTGTATCCTTAATTGCTATAAATGTCAACGTTATCCATTTACCTAAAGGGTAAATTGTTAGGGCTATGACAAAATAAATATCCATCGGCTTAGCCGGTGGCTTTCCAGTTGCGGCCTACCCAAGATGTATAAACCGCGTTTTAGGTTGTGCAGCTACACCAACTGATTGTTCATTTATTTCTTCACTTCCATTTTCTCGACCTTGAACCAATTCAATCTCCATTATTCCCAAAACAGAATACTTTGCTAGAATTCAATCAACAAATACCCATGATCATCACACGCTTCTACTTCAAGAATGTTGATGCCCTTCCATTCACATAGTTGTCTTAAAACTATACAATTTCTTTGATATGAGCTTCATAAAATACATTTAGTACAAAAGCATATGATATTTACAATTTGATAAACTGTGTAATTCATTATTATATGACATGAAAGTGTCCTCTTATTCTGTATTGCAGTTGATAGCCGCAGTACTATTATAATACGAGGCCACTTTCTTTATTTCTCTGTTGAAACTTGAATGGCCCTAGACAATCGGGAGTTTTTTTATTTACATGCAAAAAAGACCTCTAACTCTTAAGAGCTAAAGGTCATGTATGCATTATCCCCAGACTTCTTGGGCGACAAGCTTGACAAGCTGGATTTTCTTCCATTGTTCATGTTCTGTAAGCTTATTACCAATCTCACATGAGGCAAAGCCACATTGTGGAGAGAGATAGAGGCGATCCAATGGAACATACTTGCTGGCTTCATGAATACGGGCAATGATATCTTCTTTCTTTTCAAGTAATGGTGATTTTGTCGTAACTAAGCCAAGCACAACCTTCTTATCACCGGAGACATATTTGAGTGGTTCAAAGCCACCACTTCTTGCATCATCAAATTCTAAGAAATAAGCATCCACATTTTCCTTCTCAAATAAGAAGCTTGCGACATCATCATATCCCCCACTAGCAGCATAAGTCGAATGGAAGTTACCACGACAGACATGGGTTGTGATTGTAAGGTCACTTGGTTGATTATCAATAACAGCATTATTGATATCTAGGAATTCCTGTTTGATCTTATCTAAGCCAGCCTGATCTGTATTGAAGAACTGTGGTCCTCGTGGATCCACTAAGAGTCCCCATGAGCAGTCATCTAGCTGTAAGTTACGGCATCCTGCTGCGTAGAGTTCATTGATAAAGGCACGATAAACCTTAATAACATCTTCATGGAAGTCATCCAGGTTATCATAATACTTCAATGTATTCTCTAAGGCAAAAGGCATTTCAAATTGTTCTAAGAACTGGGCTGGAGCAGGGATGGTCTGCTTGGCAACAGTCTTGTCATCTTCAAATGACTGCACAAACTTAAAATGATCAACAAAAGGATGATGCTTATAGCCTAGCTTGCCTGTTAGATATGTATCATCAATCATGGCATCTTCACCGGCAAATGGCAAGCCTGTTGTTGTAGGCTGGTGACCAACACCTTCAAATGCCCACATGAAGTCTAAATGCCATGTCTCTCTTCTAAATTCGCCATCGGTTAAGACGCCTAAGCCGGCTTCTTTCTGTTTATGGATGAGGTCAGTGATAGCCTCATCTTCTACCTTATGTAATTCCTCTTCACTGATCTTTCCTGCTTTATAGTTTTTACGTGCTTCCTTTAAATATTCTGGTCTTAAGTATGAACCCACAACATCAAATCTATGGGGTGTTTTTCTATCATATGTAATTGACATAATGTAATCCTCCTGGTGATTCTCATCCTATCACTTTAGTCGGATATAGAAAAATACTTAAATCTTAATGCTTGTTATAGGAAATATTTATATGTATTAAATGAGTTTTAAATATTTGAAGGCATTATATAAACCATCATCATTGACATCAGTTGTAATGTAGTCAGCTGCTTCCTTGATTTCCTTGCCGCCATTACCCATCGCAACATTATAGCCACAGCATTCAAACATCGATAAGTCAATTTTAGCATCACCAAAAGCAATAGCGTCACTTGCATCCATCTTTAAATGATTCAGCAATACTTCGATGGCATGTCTTTTTGTGATGCCCTTTGGTCCTAAATCACCAAAGAGAGCCTGTTCATCTTTGCCACCCCATGTATTGGCAATTAGATCAGGAAATTCCTTGATACTATCCACGTGGTCCTGATAGCTATGAAGGACAAAGGATACTTTATTGACATCATCACGATAGAGCTGTTCTGTTGGTAAATGGATATACTGGTTGACACTGTTGGACTTGAAGGCTTCAATGTCTTCAATCTTCTTGCCTTTGCCTAGGACATATTTAGCCATGGCTTCTGGTCCATCGGTTAGGAAGTAGTCGTTGATATACATCCCTGAATTAGCTTCGAGATAGAAGCCAATATGTCTTTGATTACACCAGTCAACAATATGTCTCACATCTTCTAAGCTGATGCTTTGATGAAGAAGCACTTCGCCATTGTCTTCCACATAACCACCATTCGCACCAATCATGCCATCTAGCTTCATTGTACGGAAATCACGCTGCAGGATTTCTGCTTTCGAACATCCTGTACAGATATAGACAAGATGGCCATTTTCTCTTGCCATATTGACTGCTTTTTCAGCTGATAGTGGTAATTTGGCTTCATAATCAATTAATGTGCCATCGACGTCTAAAAATAAAATTTTCTTTTCACTCATACTCTTTCTCCTTTTCTTCATCCTATCATGAAAAGGATGTTAGGACATTCTTGTTTCAAAAAAAGAAAACCTATAGCATAGGCTATAGGCTACTTGACTTTCTTATCAATTAACTGACATAAATCTCTTACTGTCTTGATCTGCATAAGTTCTTCATCTTCAAATTGTGTATTGAGCTCTTCTTCTAGCTGAAATACTAAATCAACTAAATCCAATGAATCAATGCCTAGGGCCTTGAATTCAGAATCCATTGTAAGTTCTTTACCTTTAAGCTTATCAGCTAACCCCTCTTTAATCTTATCAAAATAATCCATAATACTCTTACTCCTTTACATCACTAATTATAAACTATTCATCATAAAACTCAAGAAAGAGGCTCATGTAGGCTAAAAAAGCCTGCATGGCTGCTTTCTTCTTACGATAATAGGTCGCCTTAGAATAATACTCCAAATACCAGTACTTATCACTATGTTTGATGAAATCCTGTTCAATAATAAAATAGAATTCTTCACCAATATGATTCTTTGCCTCTTCAATAACCTGAATACATCTCTCCGCTCTCATCTTCTTTTCTAGCTGATGACTCATATAGCATCCTTGACTTCTAGGACCATCCTTAATGAGATGGGTGGTGGCGGGGATATAGCAAAGGGATTCATAGTGGAGGTAATTGATTGCCTGATGATATTGTTTGATGATTCTAATGATTTCTTGTTTTTCGTCCATGAAAAAACACCTCCTATATATGTATAGTCATAGGAGATGCATTTTACTCACTAAATTAAGAAAGCTTCTTTAATATCATTCGCTTCTTCTTCGCTAAAGCCAATATCGAGCAGATAGCCATAGGCTGAGCCATAGTGTTCTCTTAAGTAATCCAGCAGGATCAGCATATAGCGTGGTGATGAGGCAAGATATTTCTGATTTTCTTCGTCCATGATTTCTTCTAGCTTGTCAATCATGCCAAGATTGTAGGCATAGGATTCAGAATAGTCTTTCACGATATCATGTTCATGACAGCCAGCTAGATCTAATAATAATGCGGCAATCACACCGGTTCTGTCCTTTCCTGCTGAACAATGGAATAATACCGCTTCATAAGGATGATTGAGAAAGATGTCAAAGACTTTCTTGATGCCTGCTTTATGAGCTTCCAGCATGAAGATATAGACACCGCCAAGATCACGATATTCTCTTACTTCTTCAGGAACAACCTTAACGACTTCACTGCCCATGATATTAACTTCATGGTTTTCAATGCCATCATAGTGTTTAAATGGTGATGGCTGGACCTGTTTTTCAAAATCACTTCTTAAGTCAATTGTCACTCTGACGCCATAATCATAGAGCTTTTGAAGATCTTCTTTTGTGGCATTGGCTGGGGAAGAGGCGCGGATAAAGTGATGGGCTTTTGTATAGCGTCCTTCCTGTGTTTCATAGCCACCAAGGTCCCTTGTATTTGTCATTTTATCAAGCTTGATTAAGCGTTCTTCGCTTGTCATGTACTGCATAATTATTACCCCTCATATGGGCGCACTCTTAATGTTACGCCTAAGTCATCACATATTTTCTGACACTTTTCTATTTCCTCATCACTGATGACATGATCAACAACACTCATGACAACATGTGGAATATATTGTTTGCATTCCAAGGCAAAGGCTTTGATATAGTCCTGGGAATCAGGGCCAAAGTCACTGCGCGTGATTTTATAGAATTCTTCTTTAGAAGGTGTGTTGAGGGAAATAGAGACTGTGTCTATACGTCCTGCCATCTCTGGTACAATATCACGATTGTTGAGAAGATTGCCAAGACCTATTGTATTGATGCGAATAGGAAGATCTGGGCGTTTTTTCTTGATTTCATCAGCAACCTTTAAGAGATCATCAATTCTATTTGTTGGTTCGCCATAACCACAGAAAACAACTTCTAAAAAGTCATTGAGATCATACTTCTTGAATTCATCAAGTATTTCTTCTAGTGTGGGCTCTTCTTTGAGCCATAAAGAGTTTGTGTCATCCATCTTCTTGATCTGTCTTTCACAGAATGAACAATGACATGGACATCTATTTGTCGCATTGACATAGACCTTAATGCCACTCTTTAGCTCTTCTCGTGAAACATTCTTCAAGTTCACATAAACGCCACCAGGATGCACTGTATATAGTATCGTACTCATAACTACCTCCCTATTCATACTTCAACTCCTATCTACAATAGTCGAAGAAAGAGCATCCGTCAACCTATATGATATCAAGACAAACAAAAATGGGGAAGATCCCCATTAGTTGTTTCTTTGTGCACGATTGACATCATTCGCAATGGCAATCAGGATTGCCAGGGCAAGCAGTTCCTGCTGATGATCAAAGATCGTGATTTCATAGCGATCACCAATAGAAATAAGCTTTCTTTTAATACTGCCCATCTTCTTGCCATGAGAATCAATGATAGTAAAGTTCAAAGCAAGAATATTTCCATCAACACGATAACCATTACTTAAGCCATAATCATTCTTTAATAGCCTGATTTTCTTATTAATAGAACATGCAAGATGATCTTCTAAATAGATATCATAGTGAGGCATTAAGTGTAATATACGCTGTTCTATATAGGCATGCTTGCCACCCTTCATGTCATAGAGCGTTGTCTTGTCACCGATGGAAATCATCCTGCTAGAGATCTCATAGGCCTGATGACCATCTTCATCATAGACATAGAATCTATGATGTAAGGAAATGAGCTTTTCACGAATATAGTATTTCATATATCAACCCACACTTTCATATCACTCAGTTTTTACTGACTTACAGATTCTTGATTTTCATCCAATGTAATATCCTTTTCTTCCTGGACTTCCATTGGTTTCTTTTCTTCTGTCTTTTTCTTTGTGACTTCTTTTGTCTTAGTGACAGTTTTCTTTGATGATGCACATCCAGGTACTGTCATAAGCATAACTGCTAAAATACTTATAAATAGTTTTTTCATCTTCATGTCCTTTCTATAATCCCCAGTGATTAATATATCCAATGCGTTCTTCAATCTTGTCTTTGGCTTTGTATGGGCGAAGCAGTTTATCCATACTTTCATCTTTCTTCTTTACGAGACAATAGCCCCAGCGATAAACCCATGCAGCAGGCAATAGCCATGGACGCCCGTCAACAAATTTATACCAGGGAATGAGCTGCATTTCCTCATAGGGAGGAAATAATCTACGTCTAATATGGCCAAGCATGGTTACAAAGTAGGAACCTTTCCCTTGCTTATAGGCCTTAGCTTCGGCAGCTCCGATATTGTCTTCATTCTCTAAGCCAAATAATCCATCACGAACAACTTTTGCGCTTATTTCCTGATAGAATTTCTCATCAAGAGGTACTGATAATGGCATGGTCACACCAAACCATCTCTCACAAAAGGCAAAGCATACTTGTGTGAATGAAAGCAATTTTATATTTTTAAGTTCTTTTTCTAAATAGTCCCAATCTAGTTCATTTTTCTCTGTATACATGACCATATCAATAAAAGCTCTAAATCCATAGCCCTTATTAATAATATGCTTAGCTGTATGTACCATTAAGTAAAGGAAGTGGTAGTTTTCTTCAGGAACATAGAGATATGGTGAAGAAACACCAAAGACTTCAGCATTCTTGATATGATTCCATACTCCATCAAAGTATCCAATATAATCAAAATCATTACTCAATTTCTCATAAAACATATGATTATGAACTTCTACAGTTAAAAACTTGATGTTGTATGTCCATACAGAATGATTATCAACCATCTTCTTACAACCCATTAAATCCATCATAATATGATCAACCTTAAATCTATCTTCATAATGAATAACGATATCAATATCACCCATATTACGTAATGATGGTTCAGGATATGAATCTCTGACAACTGATCCTTTCATACAAATAAAAGGTATCTTCTCTTCTTCAAAGTATGTTGTCATTTCTTTTAATAAATCAGCCTGATTAACTGACATAAATACATCCTGAAGGAACATATGATGTAAGATCTTTGGTTGTATAAGTAGATGACTTTTATTATATAATTGATAAGAAGCAAGTCCTCCTAATCCCTGAGCAATAAGAATATTAACTAGCTTGTCCTGATCATAGGAATCTTTATCTAATTCATGGAACCATTCACTTGATTGATGATGACAAAAATCATTAAGCATATGAAGTATGATTTCTTCTTCTCTTATCATCATTAATCCTCCTCACCAATAATGTATCCAGACTCTTTCATTTTTTTTATAAATAAATTATATAATTTTAATAATAATTCATTCTCCTCGCTTCCCTCTATTTCCTTTAAGATTTCTTCTTGATCAACACCTTTTTCAATATACTCCCAAAAATCAGCTTGTGTAGGTGTTATTAGTTTTATTTGTGGACAATCATCCCAAGCTTCTCTTGTGGCAACTAATAAATTCACATCACTGACTTTTGTCAGAACAATGCCCTTGTGTATGATAAAATGCATACTATTCCACCTCCGTTATAACATCATGAATTAACAGTGTTGAAGCTAGATCTCCAACGTTACTTAAGTGGAAAACTGGAACAGTGTCAAGTATACAGCTTTCAATAGCACATGCCTGTCTAACATTTTCCTCTGATTCAACCGTAAAGAGAAATCTTGATAATAATGGAATAGCTGCTTGAAAATTAGACATTCTTTCAATTTTATTTTCTTTTGCCTGTGAGAGAAATATAACACCACCTAAAGGGGTAGGAGGGAGTGAATCATCTCCCCATCCCTCTTTTCCTTTCCAAGGTGAAGGATGAACCAAAATTGTATTTTCATCGGTCTTTTCTATTACTGGCTTATCGCCATTAATAATTTTTGTTTCATTCCCATATAGTTTCATCCAATTTCTTAATTGTGTGCTTTTCCCTGTTCCACTTTGAGCCGTTATCAGATATGCCTTATTTTTATAAAGAAATGCAACCGCATGATAAACACAACGATGATCTTTCAAAAGGTAATCACTTGTACGATATGGTAAAATAGCCATCTCTGTTGGAGCACAAGCATTATATTTCCATTTTTCCTCCCATAAATTAAAGTCATTCTCTTTTACACAAATAGCATTATCTTTAGGAGCTTCTTCAATACTATTTTGAAAATATCTGCTTGTTTCCAAATAATGAAATAAATAATGTAATTCTTTGCCAGCTATCATTATTCTATAGTAATATCCCATAATTCTCTTATCCTAAAAAAAAGGAGAAGAAGTAACTCCTTCTCCTTTATATAATTTATTGAATAAAATAACCTCCTGATGGCTTAAGAACGATATCAAATGGACTATTAGTTGGATCATCATCTTGCCATTCTTCAGGTAAAAAACTTACATCTTTCAAAGTATGAGTATCCTCATCATACACTTCTTCTTTAATAGCTTCTTGAAAGCTGCTAGAATCAAAAGCTTTCCATGCTGCTTCTTGTTCAAGAGTTAGTTGTATTCCATTTACTTTCAAACCCATTTTTTCACCTCCCTAAATTTCAATATCTGTATGGTGTAAACCAGGTGCTACTGACTCGCCACTTGAATTTGGTACATAGTTTCCATTTCCAAATAAGACGCTTCTCTTAACAACACCATTAACTTCTACGCCATCCAATGTTTCATATGTTGGTGTAAATTCAAAATCAGTTTGATTCTTAACTTTATCTTTTACATTAAGAAGTGCAATGTAACCACGTGGTAATGAATTGAATTCACCTTTTACAGTAAGATATTTATTCACAGTACCATCAGAATTCTTAATAGTTGCTCTTGTATATAATTCAGTATCACCAACTACTGGACTGAAAGATACTGAATTGTAGTTAGCATCATCGACTGCAGTAAATAAATATAAATTTGTGATTGGATGTGTTTCTTTATATTTATCATATGTAGCAATCATACGAGGTCTGAAGTAACCATTTGGTACTTCTTTTAAGTAGTAAACTTGATTTACTTTTGGAGCAAAGCTTGTCTTACCATTTACTAAATAGGCATTGGCTTCTTTCCATGCAGCAAATTTTTTACCTGTATATGCAGTACCATTTGGATCTGTTGCTTTACCATCAGTGTAAGTTAAAGCTTTAATCTGATCATTAGTAGATGTTGTCTGACCATATGCTTTGAAGTATCCACCATATAAATAGCCATTTGATACTTCTTTAGTTAAATCAAACTTACCATCTACTACTCTAGGATCAGTAATTGATACTTTTTCAACCTGATTATTTGATGAATGATAAACATAGAAATAACCATTATACTTATTTGTATTAGTTAAAGTATAAGCTTTGTTTGCAGCTGCAATAGTACCTGTAACTTTGTTACCTTCAACATTAATATTGCCTTCATTAATCTGGTAGTTTTCAAATACATAACCATCAGGAATATCTGTTTCTTCAATAGAGTAAGTAGTATTACTTAATAAGTTAATTGCTCTAAAATTCCAGTCTCTCTTTAACTTAACAGTAAACTGTTTACCACTGTCTACTTTATAGTAATTACCATCCTGAGTTGCAGTTGTTTCTAAGTTTGTTACATAGTTGCCACTTTCATCTTTTACAGCAAACCAAACTTCCTTATTGTCAGCAGCATTAATTGTAACATTATAGCTGAATAAGTCATCTTTAGATGCTGTATTAGCCTGTGCTTCAGTAACTTTCTTCGTGAAGTTCAAATAACTACGACGGCTATTCTTAGCTTTTAAAGTAGCATCTGCAGCATCAACAACACTATACTTCTTACCGTCGATTGTATAAGTGCCATTATTATCATCCTTCTTAAGCATCTTTAATTTGCCATCAATAAGCATTGGATGATATGTATCAGCATTTAATTCCCAATGATAAGCACTATCAGCAGGTTCAGTAACTGAATAATCATGACCAGTTACAAGAACTTTACCATCTCTCATAATACCAGGAGCAACATAAATATTGTCTACCTTAAAGTTATTATCTTCGTTCAATTCTTTAGTTAAGTATACATTACCATCTTTTGTAAGATTTAATGTCACTGGTTCAGCAGAACGATTATCAAGATTATTTTCCCATAGTTTTTCTAAAGAAATTGTTGAAGAAAGAACTTCCATAGAATTGTTGCCAGCATCAAAATTTTCTTCAAGATTTTGACTGTTATATGTGAAGTTAGTCTTTAAATCAGTATTTGTCTTTAAGAAATAATTACCGTTATTATCTTTAGTAAGCTGTTCCTTTGTTGCTTCATCTAAATTATCATATGTTTGTTTTCCATTGTTCAAATCAGCAACTAAGTCAAATGCATCCTGTGATGGCCATACATCAAATTCTACAGAATACTTTGCACCGTTTTCAAGAGAACCAATTGAAGAAAGATCCCATACGACTTTATGGTTTTCAATTTTAGCTTGAGGAGCGTTTAGCCATTCTTTATCATTCTTTTTATAAATGAAACCTTCTGGGTTGCCGGCAACATTTGCACTGATTGTTGATACTGAAGTTACTCCATCAGTAACTTTAACATTGCTTTGTCCTAATGAATTAGAAATAGCAGTTGCGATTTTATCTAATGCATCACTCAATTGAGCTGAATCAGAAGCACTATAGTACTTGTCAGAATCAGAGCTACTATAAGCATGATTTGTTAATTCCTGCATTCTTGTTACATTACCGAAACAGCCTATAGTATATAGTTCACGTTTAGCAGTTACAATGCCTCTTGCATCATCAATTGACTGTTCATATGCTCTCTGAACATTTGTAGCATTAGTATCAGAACCATCACCATAAACACCTAAATAATCAAATTTGGAATCACTTTCTTCCCAACGGTCACGATGTAAGATCTGCCACCATTCATATTTATGATAATTGCCTCTCGTATTTCTAAAAGTAGGGTTACCATCAGATACAAAAATGACATAAGTTTTATCATTGTCACCAAAATCAAAATCCTTAGCAGCAGCTAAAGCGGCTTCCCAGTTAGTACCTGCATAATTATCAGAATATGCTGATAATTTACTTACAGTATTAGTAAAAGTAGACTTCGAAGTTGTTTTCGAAAGTTTAGTCTCTGCTTTAGTACCGAAAGTTACTAAGCCCATTTGTACAAGGTCATTTGGTGCTCCATTTTGACCATTTTTACCTAATAGTGTTTCAGCTACAGAATTAACAGCACTTTTAGCAGCTTTTAATCTTGTAGTAGTACCAGCTTTATAATCCATACTACCAGACAAGTCTAATACGACAAGTACATTGGCTTTCGTAACTTCGTGTGTTGTGTTAACCTTCCCTGTTAATTCGAGTTTAATCTTGCGTGTGCCATCGCCATTGTCAGTGACTATTTTTTCGACAGCCGGTCCATCTTTTGTTGATGGTTGAGCTGCAGCAAAAGCTCTAACGCTCATGACCGGAAGTACCATTGCCAATGCAATGAGTAGCGCACAGTACTTCTTAATAATCTGTTTCATATTCTTCTCCTCCTACATATAATTAGATTATTAATTCTCCTATTATTTTCCCCCTTGTACTTTAAATATAACAAAAATTGCCCTAAATATCAATTCTATCAGGTATATTCATGTTTTTTTATTCCATGCCTTCCATAATTTGATTGATTTTATGTGATGCTTCTTGAACGCTTGCATTATCTGGAATCAAATAATAAAGGGATGTTTGTGGCATATAGTAACCACCTTTCATGACTTTTCCTGTTCCTGTCATGACATAGGATGTGAACCGCCATGCTTTACCATTTTCCATCTGCATTTTGACTAAATCAGCTATTTGTTCTGATTTGAAATTACTTTGATAGCTTTCTTCAACTGCTTTTAAGACATTTGTATAGTTTGTAAGTAAAGCTGGAGAAATCATTTTTGTAATAATAGCCATAAGGACATCTTGCTGGTTTCTTACACGGTGACTGTCGCCATCTTGATAGGCATGACGGCATCTTGCATAAGCGAGTGCTGTTTCACCGTCCATATGGTTCCAGCCTTCTTTAATATCTTTTCCTGTCCATGCTTTAAGATCACGGTCTGATTTGACATCTATGCCACCAAGTGCATCTACAACTTTGACAAGTGAAGAGAAATTCACACGGGCATAGAAATGCATCTTAACATTCAATAAGTTTTCAACCGTCTTCATTGTATTATCAACGCCGGTAAGACCTGAATGTGTCAGTTTATCCTGGGCATTGGCATCTGCCAATGTGACATAGTAATCACGTGGAATGCTTGTGAGCAGGATATTTTTAGTAACAGGATTGACGGTTACAATCATATTGACGTCTGAACGAGAGACATTATCGATATTGCCAGCTGTATCAATGCCGGAAATATACATATTGAAAGAATCCTGTGTGACATTGATATCTTTGTTTGTGTCTTCTATTTCTGTTGTGACTTTGATTTGCCAGATGACTTTTGTTTCTTTATCGAAATTTGGTTTGCTTTCTTTAATGATAGGTCGATGTGCTTCATTAAAGAGCATACCATCTATTTTATGATCATAGAGGTCATTGACAAGTGATTCATCATTTGTATAGAGTTCATCATCATAAGTAATAAGTGATTTCAATTTATCAATAGCTTTATTAAAGTTTTCTGATTCATCAACATTAGGGTTGAGACCTATCTTTTTATTATTTAAATCATTGACTTTATTATATTGACTATCTTTTTTGACTATTAATGAAAAAGTATAGGTCTGGGTATTATTGTATCCTAGCTTTCTTAATGTTGCGTCTCCTTTATAGATATAGAATGATGCTATAGCTAGTATGATTGTTAGAATAATAGATACAGCCTTCCCTATTAACGGTCTTATCTGTGTTCGATAATGGACAATCTTGCCCGGTCTTACAAAGAGATACATTAGAAACAATAAGATAACAAGGATAATGGCTAATAGAATCTCAAATTTAACTAATAAAAAGCCAGTTTTCATAGCTAAGATCATCAATAAGATACTGACAAGAGCTTGCAGGCTTAAGATAAACTGCCATGATGTAATCATTTTTCCCAACTTACGCATAATTAACCTCCTAGAAATCCATAGCCATTCGACTTGATTCTTCTTCACTTAGCTCAGTGACATGTGTTTTCATGACACGATAGACTCGTTGACACATATTTAATACACTTGGACGATGTGTTGTGACAATGCATGTTTTGTTTGGCCTTTGTTGGATGATATTCTTCAAGACCTGTCTTTCCGTTGTCACATCTAAAGCACTTGTTGCTTCATCTAGCAAGAGAATAGGAGCATCTTTTAAAAGTGCTCTTGCGATGGCGATGCGCTGTGCTTGTCCTTCTGAAAAGCCCCGTCCTCTTTCGCCCATGTTTGTATAGATTGTATCTGGTAGTTTTTTAATAAAATCCCAGGCACAAGCTAGCTTAAGGGCCTCAATGATTTCCTCGTCGCTAGCATCCTGCTTGACCATGCGCATGTTTTCAGCTATTGTACCTTGTAATATCGTATTGCCTTGAGGAACATAGGCAAAAAGATGTCTTACTTCGGCATTGGCTTCAACACTACGATGATCCTGTGTATAGATTTTTACATTTCCTGAATCAGGATGAATAAGGCCAAGAATGAGTCTGATCATTGTTGTCTTTCCTTCACCAGAAGGACCGACTAAGGCAATGATTTCTCCTGGATGAGCTTCAAAATTGGAATTTGTAATGACTTTATTGTTTTCTAAATAAGCATAATCTACATCATTCATAATAATGCTGTATCCTTTATCAAAACCGTCATCTAGTTCATGGCTTTCAGGTAGGTAGACTTCTTTTGGTAAATCTACTAATTCCTTTATACGATGTGCTGATACTGATGAAGTTAAGAATGAAGGTATCAGACTAACAACACTATTGAATGATGATTCCAAAGCAGATCTTCTTGTCATAAATATCTGCATTGTCCCATATTGTATCTGTCCAGTCCCAAGTAACCATAGACAATATGAGAATACAACAAGTTGAACAAACAATCCTGAAAGAGATAAATAGATATTTGTCTTGATCTGAAAGACATTATATTTCAAGCTGATATCTTTGAGCTTTTCTTGCCATTCCCTCATTTTATGACCATATTGATGGGTAATGCCAAATGATTTAATGGTATCGAAGTTATAGAATGTTTCTACTTCAAAAGTCATCATCTTACTATTTACTTCTCTGACTTTTTTGTTGTATTCTCTTTGTTTCTTTAAAACAATCTTGGAAGCCGCTAGCATAAAGGGAGCGCTTAAGAATGCCATTGCTGCCATGACTTTATTGAAATAGAAAATAACAAAGAATGAACTGATGAAGTTAAAGATTGTAATAATGATTGTTGGTATCCATTGAATGGCATTACTGCTTACTGTTGTGACATCACCATTGAATCTATTGAGTACATCTCCATGGGGATACTTATTTATGGCAAGCCAGTCTGCATCAATGATTTTATCGAATATATCTGCCTGAATATCATTATTAATCTTAATTGATAGCTTTGTTGATATACGTGAAAGAAAGCTATTAATCAATAAGCTGAGTAATGAACTGATGACCATAATGACAAGCATATGAAAGAAGTATTCTACTTTTTTTCCAACAATAATATTGATAAGAAAACCTGATACAACACTAGATACAATTGTCAAAGAACTACTCACAATACCTAGTATTGTGTAGTAAAGGATTGCTCCCTTATATTTCTTACTGTAGGATAATATCCATTTCCAGTCATCAAATACTTCATATAGTGTTCCTTCACGCCACTTATTAATAAGTACTGATAATGTCTGAAAAGCGTTTGTATCTTTTTGTTGTTTCATTGCCAACTCCTTATTTAGATGTGTTAATCATCATTTTCATACATACGTACTAGTATAATCTGACTTATCGCAATTGTTAAGTATGGCTTATATACATACGAATAGAATTACCTACGATTAACATTATTACATATGTGAGTAACATATAAGTAAATGCATTTACTTATGAATAATCTTATGAATAAATTTGTGAAGCTTGCCTTTCATAGAGCTACCAACCTGTCTTTCCTGCTGAACATATCTTTGTGCTCCATCTCAAAAAAACATTTGCAATCGTTATACTCTAATTGTGACAATAACATATCTTATAATATCTTTAGTTTATTAGTAATGAATAAAGTCATTTTCTTTACTATTTCACATAGCTTTGTAAATTCATGTGTATTTCTAAAGACTAAATAGAAAATAACATTTGAAATAAGGCTACATATAATCATTTTGATAATGATCATTACAAATGTAACTTGTAAATTTATATATTTAAAAGTTATGCCGCAGGCAATGGTTGTAATAATCATAACCAAAATGTAATGAATATATGTTTTTAAGTATTTTATGGGTGATATATGAAATCCATATTTAAATACAGCATATGGATCGTACCATATATTAGTCAATAACCTAGCAAATAATGTTGCTATTAGAATTCCAAATAATCCCCAGACTTGCCCTAGAATAATTGATAATATGATATTAAGTATTCCGGTAAATAGTTGAATAAATCTACCATAGTAAAACAATCTGATGCTAGTATAAAAGTAGAACAAGTGAAATAGCTGTTTTGCAATAACCAGAGTGGTATAATATCGTGTTAGGTATAGTGCTTGTCTAGGTTATTCAGGAGAGGAGTTGTTGTTCTATGGAAGACA
>Ga0256404_1005404_pt1 | contig 22633 bp, 24 predicted proteins | sample RumenRJG_01DNA_FD_185990 | JGI IMG/M metagenome (GOLD analysis project Ga0256404, IMG submission 185990) | Bovine rumen microbial communities from Lethbridge, Alberta, Canada - RJG_01 | ecosystem: Host-associated > Mammals > Digestive system > Stomach > Rumen | place: Canada: Alberta | collected...
AGTCTCGTGGCGGTACCAGTGAGCTCGACAACCTGCTACCAGCTTGCCGAGCGTGCAATCTTCTGAAGGGGGATGATTCATTAGACTCCTTCCGGCTTCGTTTTTTCTGGGACACACTGCATCCGGCAGATCTCGTCACCTACGACACCATGATAAAGGCTATATCTAAGAAGCGGTTCTACTTTGAGACCCATTAAACTGGGCGCAGTCCGCTATGGCGCGGGCAGCTTCCCTGTGGTCGCTGCCAGTCTATCGTATCAACCTCTCCATTCGGTGATATTCCGAATTGCGACATCACGAATGTAATTCATGATGTTCGTAGCAGAAACGCCAGGGCGATTGGAGTTGACAACAAGGGTGTTGTACACGTTGTCGAAGTCTCGTCTATAGGCGAAGTCTCTGATGTACCTGGCATTCCTTTCCTCTGCGATATTCTGCCTCAGATAACTCAGCCCAATAAAACCGGATGACGCTTTCTCGTTCAGGAACTTCAACAGCTTGGCATGATTGTCCTTGTATAAGCCATCATGTAAGTTATCGACTTCTTCAGGGGTGAAGGGTTCGGGTTCCTCACCTGGATCTTCGTCTACAGGCGGTGTCGGCTGTTCAACCGTCACCTCTTCCTGTTGTTGTGTTGACGGCACAGTCGCTTCCTTCTTTTCGGTGGTCTCGACTTCTTTGTTAGTCTCACCAGCTTTCTCTTTCTTGGTGGCCTTCACCTTTTGCTTTGCGGCAGACTTGCCCTTAGACATCTTCTTCATGGTCTTTTCGTCGATGTCGGCAAAGGTGATCTGCTTTGCGGTATCGGGTAAGGTCTGCAGGAGGTTCAGGAATATCTGGAACTTCTGCCGGTAGTCATAGGTATCTGCATCCTTCTCTCTCCATGCCAGAACTTCATCAGCGACCTTGATGTCGTTCTTCAGCCTGGCATCAAGGGTTTCGATGCCGGGTGTCGATGGGAAGGATTCAATGAACTCTATGGCGTTCAGAATAGGTTCGTACTTGCCTTTGTTCCGTGAACGTTTCTTCGGCGAAGTACCATTCTGTTCTTGCTGCTGGTCAGCTGGGTCATCTACCGAAAGGTAATAGTTGCTATTGCGTTTGAGGTGAGGAACTTCGCTCCAGTTCCAGTCTTTATGCTCGACGATAGCATCCGCTATCTTTTCGGGGTCAAGCGGACTATTCTGATGCTGCTCCAGATACCATTCAAGGTGAATGTTCTGGCATGTCAGATCGCTGTTCCGCTCCCTTAGCTTCTGCGTAACAGTGTCGCGAAGGTATGTCGGCTTGACGGGAATGGATATGGCGGTAAGCTGCTCTCTGAGTTTTGCAAGCCACAAGGTCTGCAATGTCTGTAGCTTACTCTGCTCTTCTACGGTCATCGGTGATGACGGCTTGAAGTTCACGACCTTTGCTATTAGCGACGAGAGCAAGTCTTTACATGCGGCACACTTCTTTGTAACTATGCCACCATTCTTGCTTATTGACGTGTACACTTCATTGACACTCATGTCGGTAATCGACTTGAGATGCTTGGTGTTATAGTCCTTCAGCAACTTGCTACATGGAACCTTTACTTCTTTGCTATCCTTACTCATAATATCTTCGGTAGATTTTGGATGCAAAGATAATAATAAAATATTATATATATGCTGCAGTTCGCAAATATTTATGTCTATTTAACAATAGAAACCCTTTCGATATGTCCTCATAGCTTATTGCGATGACCTAATCAAATACTTTGCGGTGAATCATTTACAGTTTTTGCGATGAAGTTCTAAAATATATTTCGGTGACACATTGATATGTTCTGCGGTAACAAGATGATTATCGTTGCGGAAATACGTTAATAATTTATAAATTATTTGGCAATTCTGAACAAATTTCGAAGAAAATTATTACCTTTGCAACATATCGAAATTGACTCGCAGATTCCAACACTTATTCGAAGCATTTGCCAGTAGTATCTTTGTCCGACAATTTGCAATTGCCTTCCAACGAAAAACTGGCTTTGTTCCCAGGGCTCACAAAGGGTAGCGCTCGGAGCCTCGCACTATATTATTATTTAAAGGATGACAAGATGACTAAGACTTTGTACACAACAGATCTCGACCTTGGCAGCAGCCAACTCGAAAAGACATACCCCGATAAGGCTTACGTCCGACACGGAGGCAGAAAATTCCGTACCGTTAAGCATAAGGATGGAACGACATCACAAGTTTCTTCTATCGATTGGAAAGAAGAAAATGTCACCAAAGTTTGGATAGACCTTATCGAGAATACAGATGACGTTGAAATAAGAAAATCTTATGAACTTCATCTTCTTATTAATAATCGTGACCATCTTGTTATTAACCTGACGGCGAAGCAGTATAACCGATTGTCGGACTTTAAATATACCAGACCTGCGCTCGATCTCTTAACCAAAATTCTTAAGAAGGAAGGAAAAGGTTTGCTTATCAGAAAGCTTCCGGCAACAAGAAAGTTTTCTTTCAGGGCACACCGAAAGGTGGCCGAGCTGATAGCAAAAGAAAGTGAGAGGTGTGGACTGTCTGAAGGTGAATATATAGAGCGGTGCTGTGCTGGTATATCGCCAAGGCTGGCTCTTGATGAAGAGGAAAAAAAAATTATCAGGGAGTTTGCCAAAGGCAGACAGGACTTCCAGTTCTTCTTTAATATGATGTCAATATGGTTGAAGGGGAAGAGTCAACAACAAATTGCCGAAGCCGTTATCATGGGAGAAAAATGTCGTCCATTGAGACAACGTCTTATTACAATTCTGCAGGAATGGGATAAGACTCTTGGAATGTTATTGAACCGTCAAATTCAGAGCAAATGATTATTAAAATAAAAACTATATCAGTAGCTCATGGAGCAGCAGCTCTTAACTATGCCATGGCAAAATCTACCATGGTTAAGGAGATTGTAAATGGTGAGGAAAAGAAAACCTTCATCAGACCAATCTTTGTCAGCTGTAGGAACCTTGACGTGAATCCTCTGACGGGAGAACCGACATCACCTGTTGACGTATACCACCAGATGCGCTTGCAGGAGGCTATATCTACCCACAAGCTCGATGACTCTATATTTCGTCTGGAGCTTCGTCCTCCAGTCGAAGAATGCCGGAACTGGACACCTGCCCAATGGTCACAGTTTGATAAGGATTGCGACGAAGCTATCATGTCTGTTAAGGAGGTGCCGGTATATAATAAGAAAAAAAAGAAAATGGAAATGAAGGCTGTCCGTCCGCTGGATCTGACGAATGCACAAATGATAACAACCAGGCATCTCGATAACGATCCACACCTTCATAAAATTATCAATCGCCATACCGTTGACGGTGGTGCTCTCAGTTCTCATTACTGTAAACTGATAGGCATCTGTGCCGCCAACATTATTGCCGAGCAATACGGCTGGACTCGTGCCGACAAGCGACAGAACCAACGCAAGGAACGTATCAACGCCGATGCCGATGAAGTCCTGAAGGAAATGAAGAATTTTAATGTCGATGATTACTTCAACGGCATGCGACAGAAAGGTTGGACTGTGGATGTGAAGTATGATAATAATGGACAGGCCGTACGCTACCGTATCGGCGAAACGCCGAAAGGTTCTGACCGTCCTGTCATGTATGGCGCCTCTGAACTTGGTCATGGCCGTCGTCTCATGGTCAGCAAATTGTTAGGCACTTGGCTGGGACATCATCCGGAGGAACGACAACGGAACAGAATGGCTTCGCAACAGATGCCGAAGCCGACAACTTCTGTTACGCCGAAGCCGTTCAAGACTCCTGAGCAGCTGGAGGATGAACGCCTATATCGTGAACTTAAGGCTATCAAGGATGGTATTGATCGGGAGAAAGCAGAAAAGAAAGCTGCTGAACGTGCTGCCCGACAGCAGGCTTCTAAACGCGAGCCGACCAAGGAAGAAAATGAACGTCAGAGGTCTATTGATTTTGGCCTTAATGCTATCCGTAAACTTGTTGGAGATCCCCACCGAGAGGAATTCTACTTGCACGATATCGAGAATATCTTGCCAGAAGCTATTGCGGCCAAAGCTATCAATGATTGTCAGCAGCAAAGTGATTGGCGTAGCTACGATGGCTTGGAACAGGCAGCGGCCAGCCTTGTTACTATGGTAGAAATGAGTGCGGAAAAGGCAACGGTGGTAATGGAGGGTATGATGGTGGCCATCTCTGATATGGTAGTTCCTGAGCCTACTCAATCAAGTGCCGGTGGTCCCAGTAACAATGATTTGCCGAAGCAGAAGGATGATGACTGGAATTGGTGGAAAAAGGGATTCACAAATAAACAAAGAAAGGGTCTTAAAAGATAATAGCTATGAAGAATTTAACAGAAGAGGATGAACTGCTGTTCCAGCAGGAACAAGAAAAACAACAGGGTCAGGAACCTGAGCAGGAACATACAGATACTCCATCTGTATGGGCGAGAATATTAGCATTCCTGAAGCGGAAGAAAACTCCACGTCAGGAAGAAGAACATGTTCCATATACCAACATGGCGAATGATGGCGCACGGATTGCCGCCATACTCACCATGAAGGATCTTACGAGGGTGATGGATGACTATGAAGCTAAAATCAATACCAATAACGGCATTATCACTAATGCACGTAAGATGTATAGTGACAGAGCTGAATATATTTCACGGGTGTTAAATATAACAGAAACAGTAGATCATAAAGCCCTGCAGGAGGTAAACGCTTTCGTCGATAAGGCTCTGGCTAACGTGACAAAGAACGTGCTGGAAATACCTATTATCAAGCAACGTGTCGAACAGTTGACTCAGAGTGCTCCCCAAGTCCAGACGCAGGAGTTACCCCAGAAACAGGAGCAGACAGAACCTCAAAACCAGGATGAGGAACTGAAAGCCGTTCTGGAGAAAATGCGGCGTGAGTCGATGTACACCAAGATAGCCGTCTGCTTTATGGTACTTGTGACAATAGTGTCACTGTATCGATATGGCAGTGCCAGGAATGAATGGAAGAATCAAGGCTACGAAAAAGGTGTCAAGACTATGCAGCAGAAGGTTGATAATCTCCAGCAGCGTTTGGCATCAAAGGAAAGGATGGTTGCGGACTATGCTGGACGTATTCAACGTATGAGCCAGCAGAACAGTAAGGCAGAGGTTATAGCGGTATTTGACGGCATCAAGGATATGAAGCGCCTCAGAAACGAAAATGCCAGACTCTCACGACAAAGGAAGGAGGTCGTATCGGCATACCAGAAATTGGATGCTGACTATGAGTCGTTGAGACAGGTGACTAACGGCTATGCAAAGACTGTTAAGGAGGCTATTGGCGAAAAGGCTGCTCAGGCTAAAAAGGTCGTTGAAGTTCCGAAACGTAACGGACCGGTATTTAACACCATAGCCTCTAATGATGATACAAGTCCGTACTCACCAGCATACCGACAGAAAAATTGATATAATACTAATTTTTGCCCTAAAAAATAAGTATAATACTAATTTTTGTTGTACCTTTGCAACGGAAATAGCATTGTTATTGGCTCGCGCGATTAAGTTCGTGTTCTGCGACTCAATTAGCAGTGCTTTTCTATTTGTATATTCAGGCTGTGCCTGCTGGATATGATTTGGCGAATAAAGGAGCTGCTATCCGTGATGGGTAGCAGCTCGTAATTATATGCATCTTGTAGTGTCTGGTTATTATTGCCTTAAGTCAGGTCACTTTTAAGAGTCGCAAGAAACATTCTGGTTTCAGCGACATACCTTGACATCCATTCAAGCGTATCTGGGTCATCGAGTGATTCCTTGACTGTCAATTCATTAAGTACTTCGCCAAGGTTATTAATACAATCCTGAATATTTTTTCGATACTCAGATACTCCAGGCAGTAGGACTGTGTCCTGTTTTGCCAATTCCTGCTGATCTAATTCTTTTGCCATAATCATTCTAATTAAATTGATATTTCGTCAATCCAGCCCATCAGTGTGTGCCAATTCCTCCTCCTTCAGAAGGCTATCCAAGAACTGCTGGGCAGCACGGTCGCTTTCCTGCAGCTGATGTTCCTGGCAGAACTGCTTGAAGGGTTCCTGATACTCTGCTGACCTCTGGACGTACTCCAGATGTGTTATTTTTCCATCGTAGAGCTGCTGCAGCAACTCCTGTGAAGGCGCATCGGTAGTTACACCATAGTAGCGGTCAAACTGCTCCTTCAACTTCTTCTGGGCATTGGTGATGATTTTCAGTACCAGTCCCGTCAGATTGGCATCTACATCCTGTGCGCCCTCCTTCATTCCGAAGGATGTCTCGACATTTCTGTTGTCGATCTTGATTGTTACGTCAAATGTCGCTTTCATAACTAATGGACTGAGGTTAGCGTCTCACGAACTGTACGAGGACAGTACTGACGGCATTGGTGACGGTGATTGACACATCCTTATCATTGGCAACACCCTTGCCTGAATATATCCTACCAGTATTCTCCCAAGTCGCATTATAGCGGGTCACCACCTCACTCAGAATCTTGTTAAAGAAGTCTGATGGGACATTCATGTAGGCCACCTGTGTCGTGCTCAGTGTATTTGTTCTGCTATTCAGCACACCCATCGTCATCGTGACACCTGGATATCTGCTGTTGTTGCCATACTGCAGGATGTTCCCTTCGCTAACCTGTGCCGTCCAGCCCTGAGTGGCCATGTCAGCCTTGATCTGGTCAAGGGTGGCATCCCAACGGAGGTATGGCTCCACCCATGTCGTGGTGCTGCCGGACATGCCGTTGTTCAGGTCATCATCATCACCGCCACAGGCTGTGAATGTCATGCACATTGTGGCTACCATGGCCACCATCATCACTCTCGTAAAAATGTTCTTTTTCATAATTGTTTGTATTTAAAAAGTTAATAAATAAAGAATCTCTTGAAAGAGCCGCCGCCAGACATTGACGGGATAAAGCGCTCGTTTGAAAGGCAGCAGCTCTGGGAAAGCCTGACACCGCATCGCTCATGGGCCGGTCGAAGTGAGCGCGTCGTTGAGACCCGTTCCCGCAATGCCCAAGGCTTATTCGTGCCAGGCGAAATCTGGTACTTAACAACAGGATGGCTAATGCCGACACGCTCAAAGGTGCAGGTATTAAGAGTACCAGAAGATGGGGAACCGCAACGCTCATGGCCAGAAGCCAAGGCTCAAGTGCCGCATTCCCAAAGATAAAGTTCAGTCTGCATCCGAAGGCGCAGATGGGGGAGTCAGATTCCCTTAGTGATGCGAGTGGACTTACAATTTCTGACAATCAATCCACCAAGCTCGGTATCAATTCATCTGAACTTCAATGTGTGCCAGTGGCTTTTCCTGTCATTATCGGAAGTTTCCTCAGACCCACGCAGACATGCCGAAGCACCTGTGCATACCTATTACCACTGGCAAAGTGTCTTCACGTGTCAAAGATGCCCGTTCTAAAGAACGTCCCCTAAGCTCGACGTCTCAACCTGCAAATATCGCAAATGGAGATTCTACTCCAGAAGTAACAAATGCAAGAACCGTTATCACGTCCTTCGACATTTTGAGATGGGGTGAGAACAAAGGGATTAAGGCACTCCCGACCCATCCGGGAACCACAATCAACAGCAGGAGCGGCCAATGTTCTCAATTCCCCAATATCGTTCAGTCTATCAAAGAGCGAAATTAATGCCACCCCGGTCGAGGCGTAACGGAACCTCGGTGGCCGGAATGGCAGTTCTTTTTTTTATTCTCTTCTCAGTGAGCCGTTACACATCACTGATGAATGGTAGACACAAAAAAGCCCGCAGGATACCCACATCAATGGATATTCTGCGGACTTTACCTTTGGAAAGCGTAGCCAGTTTTCAATCCTTGCTACATGTCCGTATGTCTTTTGGAGTTCCCCCTGATATGACGGGCCAGGAGCAGTGCTCTCTCCAGCTGGTGTCAGCCTTTGACCGTCCGAGGCTTCACATTACGTCGCTTTCGACCTTTTACCTCTTAGGGAGTGCTGACAGTCTTATATCATTTGCAAAGGTACGAAAAAATTCTGAAACTACCAAATTTTTGGCGTGTTTTTTGATGCTATTTACTTGTTTTTTTACGTTTCAGATACATCTTTAACCTTTTAAATTGTTCTATAAAAATTCCCCTCCAACTTGTGAAGGGGAACTGCCGGTTCCATGCAACGAGAGCAATAGTGAAAACCTGATCTTCAATTCGAGCAATTGGAACTGGAACAACAACAAACGTACTATTTATTTAAACGGTGTCGCATGGCTGAATCGACGCGTTCAACGGCAACAGCTTTGGAGTCTGTACGGACATTATACGCACGAACCATGCGAAAAACGTTTAGGGCAAAAATGGATATCGTAACACCAAAAACTAAGGCAAGGAAGGCTACCTTGTGGGCTGTGGCATGACGATGGATAAATTCTCCGAGGGTAGCCAACCCCATGATACGGGCAAATTTCTCACCCGCTGTTTTGCAACGTTCGTGGAGATCCTTGTACCGAGGGTCATTCTTGTCAGGAATAGGTTCACCTACAATCAACTTTTTCCAACTCATAACTGTATAGAATTTAATTCAATTACTAAATCTTAAGCTTTCTTCCCATGCCTTCGGCAACACCCTCGCCGAAACTGCGAGCAGAATAGGCAGTATCACCTTCAGGAATCATCCATGCAGCCAAGTCAGGAACAAGGTTCAGACACTTCAGGGAAACAACGCTGGCTGCTAACAGGTAGCCGCCGGTAATGAAAGCTGTATGCAGATAACCGGTGAAGGTCTCTGGACTGGCCAGCAAAGCGGACAACTCTTCATACTGGATACTGATGACAATATCAAACAGCAAAAGGACATAGAAACCGACGAAATATAACATGGCTCCATAGAAATGGACTGTCAGATAACGGGTAATCCATTTCGCCCAAGCTCCCTCCCACTTTGGTAAGAGCGAAAAAGCCCACATAATGGGACCGAAAATGGTCAGCATACCCAACATGATCTGCTGGATGTAGATAGTCGCCCACCAGCCGATACGGAAGGTTACAAGGGCAATGAACATCACTATCTTGTCGATCATGATGACAATACCAGCAAAGGTGCTGATGTCATTGAGCTTGGCAGACTGCTTGGACTCCTTAGAGACCTCTTCCGCATTGACGGCATCGCCGACAGTGGTCTGCGTACCTTCACTGTTGATATTCTTAAAGGCCGCCTTCAGATCGCCATTGGCGTCAAAGAAGGTGGTGTCACGCTTGGCAATCAACGGCTTCAAATCCTCGAACTTCTCCTGAACCTGCATGGCCTCGGCTTCATACAGATCATGGGTATAGCTACCGATGCAGTTGGGGATATATGCCAGGCAGTCGAGGACACCACCGTCGGCATACCAGAAGAACATCACAAAAGCAACGCCAAGGACTCTCAGAATCTTCAAAGGGTCGAAAGACTCTCCCTTGACCATCATCTTATAGGCCTGACCAGCGGCCATGATGATGGCAAACAAAGCGCCCAAGGCCATACACATCTGGAGAATCCACCAGAAAGGACCTTGTTCGCCGATAAACGTCTCATCGGTCAGAAACTCGTTGGTCTGGAAGATGACATCGTCAATCTGTTCCTCGAACAGCTCTACGCCAATACTATTGACGAAGTTTTCCGCACCTTCTGCAGCAAGAAATAAACTACTTATCAACCCCATATATTATTTTTTTTTATTCTCCAATTCCATGAACACTACCATTTGAACCGGTCACCATGGACTTCTTCCAACGGACGAAAGCTGACTTGACAGCATTCTTCGTATTGGCTTTGACAACAGGACTGCCCTCGGCCATGTCCTGGGTGGCTTTCAATCCCTGCCACTTACAGAGCATGCAGACAAGCTCATTATTACGCTTCACCAGATCCTTATAGATAAGCTGGTAAGCAGCCATACGCTTCATGTTGGGAAGATAGGCATCACGGATGGCATTGATTGACTGTGACAGACAGTTATATATCTCTTCCCAATAACGCTTGTCGGCATAAGAGCCGCCTTTGGTAAGAATCAGGTTGATATTCTTCTTAAATGCCTCCTGCTTCTTCGTGATCTTATCCTTCTCACTCAGCCAAGCGGCGTCGAGGATACCACCCGTACGGTCGGCGATATTCAACGCCTCTATCTTCGCACGGCGGGTGAGCGAGGAGTCTATCTGCTCAGCATACCCTAACTCCTGATGGATGCTGTTATACATCCACCAACGGGCGGCAAGTTTGTTCTCTTTCTTGGCCCAGCTGGAATAATCTTTATGAAACCATTCATAATAGAAATCTGGAGACAGAGAACCAATACCTTCCTCGGCAACGGTATACTGGCGCATAACAGCCCCGTCATGGTTGTATGTCTGTGCACCTATGGAGGTGCTGCAAAACAGAATTGCAAAAACAATTATTATTCTCATATCGTTGCTAATTTGTTGTTGTTTGGGACAAAGTTACATCATAATAAACAAACACGCGAAAATACGAGTTTCAAAGTCTTGAATTAACTATTTTAAGACCAAAACGGTGAAAAAAGCTGCTCCCCATCATGGAAAGCAGCTTCATATGATAGCATAAAATAGTTAATGTCGGTAGTTTTAAAACTCCATGACATTAATATATATTATTACCTATACCGTGCCGGTCAGGTCTTCATATACCTTGGTGAAGATCCTTACAACTTCTCTGCATTCATCATCGTCAAGCATCCCGATATGGGCATAGTCAGGGTCGATACCCAGCTCTTCAGCCAGTAATCTGTATGCCTCATGACGGCTGATTATCTTTTCCTTCCAAACTCGATCAAACACTTCATGTGCTTGGTGCTTGGCTTCACGTAGTTCTGAATTGGCTAATCTTCCTAATGCTCTTGTGGTGCCTTTGTGACACCCCACATATGCCTGACATGGACGGCACAGGTATATCATACCATAGGAACGACCGTAGATCTCCGCACTGTCAACCAGTACGGTTTTCCTGCCACAGTAGGGACATATCCGTCCTGTGACTATCTGCTGTCTGTAATCATCCTTTCTGCTCATACGGATAGATATCCCACTCCTGCAGGGCTTCGTCAGGGGTGCACCCTTGCTTCATGGCCATCATTACCTCGGCATCCAGTTCGTGTTCTCTGGCGATGGCCAGTGCTTCGTCTCTCGTAAACCTTGACGGCTGCTGATGGTGTCGGTACCACCACCTCCAGAATAATGTCTTTAATCCTGCCATTATATACTGATTATATAATTATTATTTATTGGTCTGACGGTCTGGCTCGATACCTTCCATTCGCAGATACTTATAGACGGTGTTCCTGGATCTGATACCAGTAGTGCGCATGATGGCCGACACGCTATTACCGTTGCGGTAAAGTTGGGCGCACATGTTGGCCTTCTCTGGCTTTGGCTGCTTCGGCCTGCCAAACTTCACTCCCTTTTTCTTAGCCTCTCTCCTACCCTCTTCGGTACGCTCCTTTATCAAGTTGCGTTCGTATTCGGCGAGGGAGGCAAATATATGGAGTACCAACTTGCCTGTAGTGCTTCCGGTGTCGATGTTATCTTTCAATGATACCAGGTTGACTTTCTTTTTCTGAAGCTGCTCGATGATATCCAGCAGATCCTTCAGGGAACGTCCCAACCTGTCCAGCTTATACACTACCAGACAGTCACCGTCACGGAGAAACTGGAGAGCCTCTTGAAGTTCCACCCTCTCCCCTACTCCGCTGACCTTCTCTTCGTAGATTTTTTCACATCCGGCATCGGTAAGCGCAGTCCGCTGTACGTCGAGGTGCTGGCCGGAGGAACTGACACGGGCATATCCTATCTTCATAGTTCTTTCTTAAAGGTTCTTGTTTGACACTGTATATTGTCAAGTGCGAGTGCCCTCGCTACTTGCTTCCACATATCCGGGTCATCGATACGGTCACAGCAATAACCAGGCCCTCGATGGGCGTTCATGCCATCATAGGAAATATATTCAAGAAATGCCACCTTCTGGCCTTTCTCGTTTTTACAGTAGTAGGACATCAAAACAAAATCCTTATACTTCCGTTTTAACATACGCGACACTTCTTTCGGCAGCGGCACGTATTCATATTTAGGATAGTTCGGAAAACCGGCCTTCTCCCACATTTCCTTATCAGGATTTGTTTTTGTTGCCATAATACTGTGTGTTATAATTTCTGTAGTTCTGACTGTAGATAATTGAAACACCGAGGTGCTTTCTCCTTTAGCATGGCCTTACCAGTACCGATGCCGTCAGCAGGAATGACGATGATCTTACCAGATGCTTTTGCCTGGGCAATGGCAGCATCCACCTGAGCCTTGAATATGTCAAAGTCATCGTCACTGAAATAAGACTCTGCAGAAGTCCACCTGGCTTTCTTGGTGTCTATCCCGATGGCATTGGGCAGTCCCCTTATGACAGCCTGAGTGAAACGGGGTATATGATGGGTTTTTGTCCTGTCATAGGTGTTGTCACCGAACAGGAAAACCTTATCCTGTTGACTGGACACCTGCTCCCTCGTCCAATATCCATTAAAAAATTCAACTGTTGCCATACTGTTGTATATTTAAATCCTACTTCGAGAAAACTTCGTTTTTATACACCTGTGCAAGTCCTGTCCGTCGGTAGTTTGAGCGCTGTCCGCTATATTCACTTAATCCCTAACTTTTTTGCACACTCAGGACAATAGCAGATGCGGTGGTTCTCACCGAACACCCACCCTTTGGGAATGCCCTTGTCTGGATCCTGCACTGCTGACAACTTACCGCAGTTATCACAGCCGTATTGAACAAGTTCATATACTGCCATAGTCAATCCTCCATCTCTTTAGGTAAGTCCACATCAAGCCAATAAACAACGTCTGGCTGGTTCCAGCCCCCTTTATCGTAGGTTTTGGGAGTATAGTGCTCCACCTTACCCGTAGCAATACTCTTTCCATCCCACCCATCAGGGTTAGGCCTGTGCGCTATAGATACTCTCATTATGCCCGCATCATCAGGAAAATTCTGTGTGAATACTACTACCTCACGGTCATATTCCGGCAGGTTATCGCCCTGTGCATCTATCCAGGCGTTTGACTGGAGCCATGTCGCACCTTCCTTGAAGGCCTCACGCTTTGCCCACACGTCAACGTCCTCTTCAATCTCCGCAGGATGGCCTATGTAGTCATCCGCTGCTTTCTGGATCCGTGGACTCATTTTCTTTGCTGCCATATTCTAATATTTTGTTATTGATTACTTACAGCCTGCACCATCATATCCACCATCGGGTTCTCTTCGCGGCCCTTGATGTTCAAGGCCTCGCCCTCTGCAGCCTCGAAGGTGACGCTGGGTGCTGCACCGGCGGCTTCGGCTTTCTCTATGAAAGCTACCGTCTCGTCCTGTCCGCAACGTGCTGCAATCTCCGCTATGATGACTGTCACTACATCGGTCTTGAAACCTTTGTCTCGTATCTGCTGCAGATCTTCCTTCGCAGGCTTGATTTTGGCCGTATGGTATTCTATTACCATCTGGCCGCCCACCTCATTCCAGAGGTCGAGCAGTTCCATTTCATAGGGATTTACTGTCTGTTTGGACATATTAAATATTATATAATATATATTATTTATTCGCTCTTACGATAAATCTCAGGAACTACAATCTCACCGTTCTTTTTCTCATAGCCCTTGAAGTAATCGAGCAATGCATCTTCGATAATGCTGTTGAGTTGACGGCCTGTATTGAGAGCCAGAGAGCGTAACTTACCCATCACCTCTGAGTCGAGGGTGATACTGGTACGCTCCAACGGACGCGCATGTACCTTTGGACGACCAGCAGCTTTCTTTGGCGCAGTCGGTACTGCTACTGCCCCACCCTGTTCACTGTTGCCGTTTATCTCACCAACGAGATCTTCTAATTCGGCGACTCCGTAATTTACTTTTTTCTCTGTCATAGTTTTATTCGTTTATGAGTTTGATAATTTCTTCAAAGGTATTCTTAACAACCTCCCTTTGGGATGCTGTGATATCAACAGTATCAAAACGCTCCAGAACGGCACGGCTTGGAATCATTGGTAAGACGGTGCCAACCATATCAAAGGTATCTACATTCTGTTTCCATACCTTTTTCTCTTCGAGGTTTCCTTTGCGATTGATATTGTTGGGCAGGAACAGCAGCTGTGTCTTTGTTCCTGGCACGTCCTTCTCAATGCGCCGGAAGGCTTTGACAAAGGTGATGGTAGATGATGTGGTAGGTTTGTCATACTTAAATGGACAAACTACGTAGTCTGACTGTGACAATAGCGGTATCAATCCGTTCTGATTCAAGTTACCAGGAGCGTCGATCAAAACAACACCGTCAAACTTACTGGCATTCTCCATCAACTTCTGCATAGTGTCGATGTCGGCGACGGGGAAAGCCTGTACACTGTACGGCGGTTCAATTCCGTAGAAATCCAAGTCGCTCTTGCGCATGAGGGCAATGGTCTGCTGTAGGTCTGTGTCGATGATGCAGACATTCATCTTCTTCCAATAGAGGTAATTGGCAAAGAGGGTGCAGATGGTGGACTTCCCTACTCCACCCTTCTGATTGGCGAAAACAATAATTTTATTCATATTATATATTATATATTATTTAATCAAAGTTTTATATCTTTGCTCTCAGCATGAACGTCACGGCCATTCATCATAACCTTCAACCATGCTGCAGAGAAAGTGAGCTTATCGGCTATCTTTGGATGTGACGGAGAGTGATTTGCAAACTTTATCAATTCTTCGCTGTATTTGTCTCTTACCGTGAAAACCGTATTCTGTAACACAAACTTTGGGTCAAAGCCCTCGTCTTTAAATTCTTTCAGACTATCTTCGTCTTTGAGTAGTTCTATATCATACATAACACTCATGGGTAGCCCTACATAGTAAAATCCTTCGAGTTGACCAGACAGTTCTTTGTCTGACATCTTATCCGTATCGATATAGATATACTCTACATTCTGTGTTATTCTATTCCCTTCATTATTCTTAGCCTTCAATGTGAAGTCTATAATACACAGGGAATCGGACTGATAAACTGTTCGAACACCAGACAACGTTGCATCATCAGGATTGTTCAATGCCTCCTTCATCGTCTTCTTTAACTGTTCGGTTGCCCTATCCTCAATGGACTTTTGCCCTACTTGACCGCACGACAATAATAGCACGGTTACCAATAAATACAAAACCTTTTTCATATCAATATTCTATTTTTGCTGTTGCTGCCTCATAGATGCTGCTGTCGGCCAGCTTGACGTATTCACGTCCTGCCAGAGCTGCCAAACGGCTGTCCCGTTCCATACTCTCATAACCTGTCTCTAATCGCTTCTCCATTCGTTGAATGGCTCTGTCGAGATCATCTTTCACGCTGTCAAGGGTACGCTGTGCCTCCTTCAGCTTCTCTATATACTCTTCTGGTGTCATAATTGTATTTGTTATTATCTGGGTACAAAGATACGAATAATAATTGAATATTCCAAATTATTTAATAATTATTATATATTATATATTATATAATACGAATTTAAAGAAAGGCATGTGTAGAATATGCACACGCCCTATACCTTATAAGACTTGCCAGATGGCTGCAATGACATCGGACTGTGGTTCGTGGACCTTTACGAAATGAAGGTAGTGCATGAGGTTTGTTGTAGTCACGTCCTTTCCTTCCTCAATCCTCTGCAGACCTTCTGCCCGGCACCCACATTCCTTGGCAATGGCATACAAACTATATCTATCACCTCGCCATTCTTTCAGGATCTTACCGATGCTGCTTGGCTCCGGCTTCCATGGGCGCTTTGCCTTGCCTGTCAGAACATCCCCGATGTTGGTATTCTTCAGCATCCATTCGTTTATATCCTCGCCGTCGGCCTTCGCCTTATCGATGGCATCCTTCATCTTGTGAAGGTGTTCTGTAACGGAGTGAGCTTTTGAATAGACATCATAGGATATGCTTTCTGAAAATTCATCTTCGGTCTTGTTGTTCATCTGTTCGATGGCCACCTTTCCCCGGACATTTTCAAAAACTCCCTCGGCACGGTTTCTGACTGCTCTGCTGACAGTGTAGAGGTAGTCAAGATTAGGCTTGATGTTCTCAACGAGATTTTCATCATGAGCCAGCCAGTCGATGGCCAGACTCAGGAAGTGGGATGCCTCAGACATAGATGATGTTGTCTTGGCGAGGGCCTTGATGGCCTCTGTTGCTTTTGAACTATTCTCCATAATGCACTAACTTTAAAATTATAGTGCAAAGATACAACAATTATTTGTAATAATACAATTTATTGTGTTAATAATACATAATATTGTATTACTCTTAACACTTTTTATAATATATATTATTTATTATATAATATTTATTATTAAATCAAGTGATTAACCATTTCCCTTAAATACTTTGCAGGAAAAGGTAGAACTGTGTAGTTCTTCATTTTCACAAACCCCACCTGCATCATTTCCAGAAGTTTCAAAACAACATCTTCGGAAGGCTGACCGCAGTCCGCTCTGAGAACCTGGCGCATGACTGGCGAGGTTGCAATGGACTGGTTGGGGGTGTCGAACTGTCCGACCACATAACAGTACACCTTTGCAGGTTTCTCTTCCTGGTCATCCTCTTCATCATATTCCAAGGATTCCCATAAATGGATGTGGCGGTAAGCGTCTGTGCCTAATCGTTCACTGTCCTCGGCACGCCGGCCAACCTTCAGGACAACACCCGTAGCGTTGGCTATGGCCTCCTTTGCCTTGGTGCAGATAGTGACTCTTTTCTTCTCTTCCGACTTCGTAGGGTAGAGTAGGGGAATAAGTTCGCTTTTCAGAATCTGCTCCTTATTCCTGATGCCGTCGATGATCTTATAATAGACCTCTTCATGGGTGGCATTCCCATCCTGTAGTCCCTCGATGGCCTTCATGATGGCATCGGTATCAAGCAGCGCATCATCTTTCTCTTCCATGAAACTACGTTCCATCTCCAAGATGTTGCTCATAGCCCTTACATTGGTACGTCTGATGATATATGCACTACTGATATCGTTATCAGACCAGACAGCAAGCTCTACATTTCTGTCGAAATAGCTGCTGCCGAAGTTCTGACGGAAGAACAGTCGTACTATCGCCCTTTGGTGTTCGTCCTGGAACTCTGGGGACTTGATATTATCTATCTTGAATCTTTCAATGGTAAATGAACCATCTGGGCTAACTGTCATTCCTACAAACAGAACTGGCCGCAGTCCGCTCTTTCTATCCTTATCCGTAGCACAAGACCTTGCGCAATAAAAGGACAGCGGACGGCGCATGTCATAGCGACTCCAGTCAACCAGACGTATGCGTCCATCGCGGAGATCTGCCTTGATGACTACTTCCTTCAGGACTGTGCGGACTGTCTCGGTGAAAGCCTTGCTTACCTCGCCCTTGGCAGTCTTAAAGGAAACTGGCACCGTCACATGTTGGCAGACAGTATTCTTCTCAGGAACATACGGATCTTTCATATCCTTATTGATATCATAGAACTTTTCAGTCCTGACAATCTCGATATTCGCATTATACAAGTCCTTGGTTCCTGCCTTGAAAGGAATACCGTTATCCTTACAGAAGGATGAAAAAGCATCATGGTACGCCTTGCGGCTTTCCTCAGTCCATTGAACGATGGCCTTTTTCTTATCCTCCTGCTCCTTCTGGGAATAGACGGTGCTATCGACAAGGCAAACACCATTCTCGCGCAGAACGCTGGCAATACCGGCATCCCCAAGTGTCAGATCATGTGCACTTATCTCCTTGGTACCGATGGCGGTAAAGTCAAACTGTACATAAGGATTCAATTCGTGGCGCACAGTTCTAAAGAACCTGGCAACACATGACATCCGTGACTTTTCCCAATAGAGTAGGGTAGTGCCGTCGTATGCACGGGTTCCATGAGTTCCGTCGATACCCTGCCTGTAATAAATTACAGTCTCAGGATCATCTTTTAGTGCCTTTCTGATGGTCATACTATCAGAGTCATAAACAACCTTCTCGACATAGCGGACTGCGCCCGGCTTTGTCTTAGTGAAGGTAACCACAGACGGATACATGACCATATCCTTTTCAAGAGTGAGGTCTATCAACTCTATCTTTCTGTCCGGCTCATCATTCCAATCCCGATTGTAATAATAGCAACGGCCTGTAATATTCTGGTATTCATCCTCTGGGAATACTCCATTGAGGGTAGAATTTATCAGCAGCTGAAGCAGCGCACGGCACCGGTAGCCAAACAACTTGCGCAACTCCCGCATACGGCGTGAGAGCATTTTCAGGGGAATCCGTCTGACAGTACATTTCCCCTCTCCTGTCTTATTCAGGATGAATTGCAAGGTCATTTCATCCGTAGCACCCTTGCGGGTCAACACAAAGGACTGCTGACCCGTATAGTAAACAGTTGAAAGGATCCTGACCTTGATATCCCGAGTATTCAGAATATTCCTCGACGCAGGGCTGTCAAGGACTATCTGATATATATCAAAGTCCTTCTCAATGGCTTCATATTTCCACTGACTGACCGTTATCTGGTTCAGCAGTACATTGGTATTCTTTGCTTCGCTCATAATAACAACAGTTTCTTTAAATACTGGTTGGCCATGCCGTCCTCATTTATCATCCATTGGAACACGATTATCCGTTTGCCAAAGAAGGACTTAGGACGCTCTACCATATCACCGCCGGCCTTGATGATATTCATTATATACATTCGCTTGCCCCCTATGGACTCCAGCTTATCAAGGGCATGTTGAAGTTCTGGTGAACCATCACGCATGGTGGCAGCTGAATAATGTTTAAAGTCAATATACTCGCCATCCTTTCCGTCAATTTCGAAGTCGGCTTTCTCAAATTTCTGTGGGTCGGTGATGTCTGACAGATGCCATCCTGTTTCTGCCTCCAAGATAAACTTTCCGGCTTCTTCACCGACAGCTCCCTTATAAATCTCTGTATATAGGTATGGCGAAAGAATATACTCTTTCGGTTCTATGTGCTCTGCATAACCTTTAGACAACCACCAGTTGCGGAGTCTTGGATATTTTAGAATAATCCCAAGTCGCAGGTTTTCTTCACTCATAGGCATCACCTGCGAAAGATGATTGCCGGTAGTGTCCTGATATGGACGATGGTCTTCATCGGTATTCTTAAAACCTTCTTCACTACCGAACCAAACACGCTGGTGGTTGTAATGGCGGTTATTTACGGAGAACAGATAACTACAGACGGGTTGGCCGCCGTTATCTATGTAGCTGAACCTGATAAACGGATGACTGTCACGTTCCTCTTTGGTCGCAGTGGGATATTTCTTCACTATTTCACGCATTTCCTGCCACCATTCCATAACGCCAGAGTCCCAATAGCCTTCATGCTGTGCGGCCATTCTACGTCTCTCAATAATCTCAGATGTCTTATCTGATATTTCGGCTGCGCGATTCAATATACGCAGCTGTTCATCGGTTGCAGTGAAAGTGTTACTCAGATCGAATAACCTGGTTATATCTTCCATCTCAGGCGACGTGAAACGCCTTTCGAGGGTTTCCTTATGAAGACCATACAATACGGAGCTGTCGATGTAAATGTTTATCTCCTTACAACGTTGGTTGGAGCGTCCTATTCGACCAACGGCCTGTATAACCTGACGGCTACGCTCAGACCTGATACTTTCGCAGGAACGAAGTTCATTGGGTGTAGGATAACTTTCGCCTAAGTGGTTGAAAGCCTTCCTGATGTTCTTTTCTTTGATTTCTGGCGTTATCTCCCAGTTGGCATTCAGTTCCTCTGCCTGGAAGATGTTCATGATAAGATCTTTCTCAGTAATTTTGTCGGTTCCGAAATTACTAACCAGGTGAGTGATGTCACCCAGATAGATTCCGTCGATATCCTTATCCCTATAAGTATCCGCTTTCTCCTTACCTCTGGGTGTGAGCCTTACAAGATGCTGAAGATAAGCAGCCGGCGCAGGATATTGCATATTCTGGCCGACACCAACACTGGCGTATGCTGAAATGATAATCAGTCGCTCTGGTGTCTTTGGCGTACCGTCGGGGTTCCTGTCGCTCAGACGATACCGAATGTTATCCATTGTAGCGTCAAATCCCTTCGCATAGACGTATGCTACATCTATTTTAACCCCATCATTCCCCTGAAGATGATTAACAGCACAGACGAGCTTTCTAATCATCCATTTATCGAACTTGTTCCTGCCTGTAGGGATATTTTCTTGTTCATCACCGTCAGCAGCTTTACTGCCAAGGTAAATGAGCGACTGCATATGCTTTCTTCCGGCGAAGTCAAGCATCACCTTCAGAAGATTATAATAGCGCAGGACACAGTAATTGTATTCTTTCGCACTTACTTGTAATAAGGATTTTCGTACATATAACTCAATCCTGATAGCTTCTTTGTCTGGAATACCCCATCCTTTCAGAATTTTACAAGGTTCCGTTTTGCCATCACCAAGAATATTACTCTGATTTTGGAGTTCTTTGCCATTAGGGATGACATGGGTATTGATGGTTATCCTTCCTTCTCGATATGGCTCATATCTCTTATATAGAAAGTCATTGACCTCCTTCGCCAGCTCTGGATATTCTTCGACAACATCAAAGTAATCTTCAATATTGTCCTGGCACCAATTAAGGTTATAGTTGCCGGTGGCCGATGGAATGCCGGCGGTGGCCGACATTCCCATAACTAAGGCACTCTTGCTCATCTTCACCAACAACGATTCTGCCGTTATCGGTATATCCACCATGTTCACGATGGTGTTATCATCGTGGTGGGGAGCATCGGACATACTGTAATATGTAAACCCGTCAAAATAATAATCGTAACCCTGGCGCAGTCCGCTGTCCCTGCGACTGCTTGTAACATTAGAGGCATCGGCCATATCCATCAGTAATCGGGTAGGGTAGTTCGGTGTCATTTCGTTACGACTGATACCATACTTATAAAGATATGACCGATAGGCATCCTCAAACGACATCATCGCTTCTGTTGTGTCCTGGGTAGCCTTATTGCGCTGCTCTTCATAATTACTGGCGAGACGCTGCACATAGTTGGCAAAGTGTTTGAGGAAACCAGTGACCCAACGGATGGTTCCGTCAAGGTAGAAATCGCCTGGCTGCTTATCTTCCTGACGGCATAACAATAGTATCACACTGCCGTCTGACGGTCTGGCAATAATCTGCATACCGCCGCCGGTCTTTGTAATGGTACGGGTGGCATTATCCATAAAGATAAACGCCTGATTGTTGTCGCGAAGCTCGCCTGCAGTCTTATAGTTGTAATCAAGCTTATAGTCCGACCGGCGCTTGTCAGCACGCTCCATGACTTTTTCAAGGTTGTAGTTGATATCCTCCAGCTTATGATCTATCTCCATAAAAGATGGAGACCCCCAGATATTCTTGGCACCTGAATAGATGTTGTGAAACAGCTGCAGGAAATCAACCTGATGTTCTGACTGCTCTGAAGCCAGACTGTCTTTGACGGTTTGCTTCGTGGAGTCAAATTCGTCGATGATGACTATCTTGTTCTTTAGGAACTGACTGCTTCTGAAGGCACAGGCGGGTTTTTCATATACCCTACCGTCCAGGAGTTTGTTGAAACTCATCAGAAGAACCTTGCGCTTGGGAATAAGCAAGTCGGGGTATAAATTAAACAACCATCCATACCCGTCCATCTCACCAAGATCTGCAAGTGTCATCTTACGGCTCTCGTTGGTTTCGCGCCTGTAAGCTGGCAGGATGCGCTTGCGAAACTCAAAATAGAGCTTGACAGCCTCTTTTGAAACTTCCTTGTACAGTTCTTCATCATCCTGAAGAACTGTCGAGGTGGCCATCTTTACAACCTTGCTTGTCAGCTTGTCATATTCTGGAAGCTTACAAAGGTATGGTTGAATAACCCTGTCAGATGTAAGGGTCTTTAAGTTATCCTTCAAAATCTCTGGCAGAGCATTCAGAAACAGTACTTCATCTTCGTACTTGTCCTTGCGTCCTCGGTTGGCATACGCCTCTCGCAGACCGTGAAGCTCATCCTCTTTCCCATCAACTGACTTGCGCCGTCCGTTCTGTAGATTGTTCTTGCGACTGGTCACAAATAGTATCTGACGGAAAGATCCTCTCTTCTCGTGATTCTTGGCATACTCTGCCCATTCCTCTGTGTATTTCGCAATACACTCGAAGGTTGAATAGGTCTTACCTATCGACGTGGGTAACTCTATAATGCCTAACCCTGTCTTGTGACTGTCAATGAACTGTCTGAAAACGTCAGATATCATAACTTTGGGCGCAGTACGCTGTTTTGTATTATATAATATATATTTATTTATTATCCAACCTTTTTTCCTTTCAAGGTCTAAACTTCACAATACGGTAGGGTAGGGGCTTTCGCCGTGCCTGGTCGATCATGTGGGCTGTCCCCCTGCTTTGACCATCCCAGAAGGCTATCAAGGCATCGGCTTTATCAGCCATCTGGCGATTCCTGATGAAGCCTGCAGCCTTCCCTTCATGTTCCCAATCTGCGGGGTACTGCTCGATGGAGTAGCCCCGTTCATGGGCGTACCTCTCTCCAAGGGTGTCTGCACCACGCGCTGCACCGCTGACAATG
>Ga0256404_1005405_pt1 | contig 22632 bp, 16 predicted proteins | sample RumenRJG_01DNA_FD_185990 | JGI IMG/M metagenome (GOLD analysis project Ga0256404, IMG submission 185990) | Bovine rumen microbial communities from Lethbridge, Alberta, Canada - RJG_01 | ecosystem: Host-associated > Mammals > Digestive system > Stomach > Rumen | place: Canada: Alberta | collected...
GTATAAGTATGGGGACAGAACGTTAATCACGGTGTACAATCACCAACTAAAAATCGGCCTTATTCCATACTTAGATGTCAAATCGAGTGCAAAGATAATAAAAATAATTTAAATATACAACTAAAAAAACTATTTGTTATTATGGAAACAAACAAGAAGTATGAGGTCATTGACCAGATGTTTGCAGCAGTGCTGAGTGCTAACGAGAATGAAGCAACGATTAAGGCGTTACGGCCGCAGGTGGAAGAGGCGGTGCAGGCGTTGATCGCTGAACGGGGATTGCCCAAGAACTTCACGGGTGTGATCGAGTACCACGGTTTCAAGATCCGTGTGCAGCGGCCGAAGTCTTACACATGGGAGAAGAACAACCAGATTCAGGGACATGAGATTGACTTCTACAAGCAGCTGCACAGCTATTACGAGCAACTCCAGGACAGCATCAAGGAGACACGTGCCGATCTCAAGCGTACGGCAGAGAAGCTGGAGAAAGCCCATCCGGAGAGTGAGTCGATCAAGTACGGATTTACGGTCGCATTGATGGCATGACCAAGGATTATGAACTCTACGAACCCTACCGCGACTGGGATCCGTTTATCGAACGCGATGACGGGTCGGAAAAAGAAAGCGATAAAAGAAAGTAACCAAAGAAAATTAAAAAGAAAAAGTCCGTCCAGTCCGTCCCTATAAATAGAGACGTACTGTACGAGGGACAGACGGACGGACAGACTTATTATTATGAACGATTTTGAATTATTTTGGGAACTATTTGATCCCGATGAGCAGTTCTTCAATCGCAAGGCAGCCACTCGCCGTTTATGGGAAGGACGGACAGCGGACATTCAAAAGGCGATGATAGATAGCCTCCGCACAAACGGAGTGCTTAAAGGACGAAATCCCTATTTCTTTATCCTGGATTTCCGTATCCGGCGACCGCAGATTATGTCTTATGCGGACTATTATGCAAAGAACGGGACGACTGAGGAGCGGGACGGGTGGCATATAGTAAAACCACAGAAACCGGGAGATCCGCCTGTACATTATGTTAAGATCGGGTGATTGTCGGGAGATGGTCCCGTGATGGTCATGTTAAAGAAACGTTATTCTATGAGAGCAATGACGAAAAACCAATTGGCACGCAAGGCAGGGGTAAGTGTACGGACAATGCAAAACTGGTTGTCCGACCCATATATCCAAAGCCGACTGAAGCCATTGCATTTAAAAAAACAACAACATGTATTGCCGCCAAGTGCGGTACAAATAATCAGCGAACATTATGCTATTGAAATTGATTAAGATTCGAGAAATGAACTCCGGTGCCCACTGTGAAGTATGGGAAGCCAATCTCCTTATGGGTGACCATTTTTTAGCGAGAGTGTTTGTATTGAATGAACATCTGCCGCTGGAACTGATCTATCGTCTGACCGTCAGTTGGCGAGGAATATGTATCCAAGGCCGCCACTGCGGCTGGCAATGGGATAACGAGGTGGCAGAGCGGATGATTACTCATTATCTGGAGCAGATTCAGGCTTCACACGAAGAGATCCGTATCGAAGTCTGCCGTCCGAAACCAGATCTGCCCGGTTATCCGGAAGTGGACTACCATCCTGACGATTATCCGATCGTACTGATTGATGATTTGGAAGAAGACGAGATTCCGGAAGAACCGTATGAAGAACCGGAATATGAGATCTAACAGTAACAAAGCCGACATTTCTGCCGGCTTTGTTATTAAGGTTTTAAACACCCGATCGGAACTACATATACCCCATCGTCTCGACGGTAGGCATAGCTCCCCAGCCCAACGAGTACCATCATGAATGAAGGATTTTTCATTCGGGTCGTGTCGATCTTATCCGCTAAGTTTTTGAGCACCGTTGCACCTTTCTCAATATCATCTTCACCGCCCAATTTGATTTCTATCAAACCGTAGTTGCCGTTTTCCAGATGCAATACCGCGTCACACTCCAAATTATTCTTATCGCGATAATGATAGACAGTACCACCTAACGCATCGCCATACACACGCAAATCACGCACAGCCATCGTCTCGAAGAAGAGACCAAAAGTCTCTAAGTCGTTAATCAAGTCTTTTGGACCTAAACCCAAAGCAGCGGCAGCAATACTCGGATCAACAAAATAGCGCGTATCAGCCGTACGGATAGCCGTCTTGCTGCGTAAGTTCGGATTCCATGCGCGCATGTCTTCGACTACGAAAATCTTGCGTAGCGCCTTGATATATTGATCTATGATGTCTTCACTGAGTGTATCTTCTTCGTTGACCTTGATATCTTGGTAGATGGTTGCAATAGATGCTTGCGAGCCTAAATTGCGGCTCAGACTACGCATCAGTCGCTTTACGCGTTCAGGGTCACGACGCACACCATCTGCGCGCGATATATCAGAATTAGAGCCATCTCCTACGCCTACAACACCAGCATAGTACGCCTTAGCTTGATTGAGTGCGGCTCGCTCCGTCTTTACCGTTAACGCAAACGGCCATCCACCACGGCATACCAAGTAGGCTAACTTCTCGATGTCGATTTTCGACTCAGACAGCAATTGTTCCGGTTGCTCAAACAGCGAAGCCAAACTTAACTCACCGGTTGAGTCTTCCGATTCCCATAAGGTCATAGGCCGCATCAGTAATGGATAGATTCTGCCTGTGCCGGAATGAATTATTTCGTCTCTATTAACCGGTACCGCAGAGCCGGTAATGATAAACTGTCCCGGAGCACGACGATGATCGACCTCGCCGCGGATAGCATCCCATAAAGTGGGTACTACCTGCCATTCATCAATCAATCGAGGTGTTTCGCCTGTCAACAAATACGATGGTGAGTTCTTTGCCAATTGCACATTACGCGCTCCATCTTTGGTGTCGGCCATATAGACAATACTACCGGCAACTTGCTCGGCAGTTGTGGTCTTGCCACACCATTTGGAACCTTCTACCAATACGCAACCGGTGGACTCTATCCACTCCTTCAACAACTCGTCTGCGATACGTTTCTTGTAAGCCATTTTTGAATGCTTTAAAATCGAGTGCAAAGGTACTACTTTTTTTTGATATATGCAAGAGTTTCAGTACTTTTTTGAATTTTAATCGGTAATTTGGCGCAAAATCGCTCGGCAATTTGGCGCAAATCTGCTCGGTTGTTTGGCGCAATTACACTCCGAAGATTTTGGAAGTTTTATTCCGAAAATTTTGAAAAAATCATTTTTTTGCACTTTTTCCTGCATTTTCGTGCAGAATCCGGAAAGTACCTCGTTTGGCTGTTTATATTGTATAGCAGTGAAATTCAAAACCACACACACTTATGACAATCAAAAACAAACTGACCCCTGAACAATGGTACAAGATCATTGAGACGATGGTGCTGGCGCTACTGACCTGCTGCGCGGTGGGACTGGGTATGACCAGCTGCAAAGTATGGCGGACCGTAAACACGACCGCCACGTACACAACCGCACAAGACTCGGCAAAAACCGCCACAACGATTCAGATGAAAACCGTCGAAGAATACCACGGCGCAAAGAAAAAGTAACGATTTAACAATTTAACAGTTTAACAAACAATCGTGCCCGCAAGGGCTAAGAATTTAACGCCTATGGCAGTCGTTGAGTTTGATCCGGGAATCGATTCGGTGCGTGGCATTCTGATGGGAACAGACCCTTTCTATATCCGCCGCTACCCGGGAAGAGAAGGCGTGATGCATATCGTTCAAGCACGACCGAACCGATCGGATCATATTCCCTCTGCCGCCGAAGCGCACACACGAATCGTCTTTGCACAAAAGTACGGACATGAAAAACATTTGGCGTTTTTAGAACGCAAGTTCAAAGATCAATTAACTATCAATTTTAACGAAAATGGCTAAGATCACATTACACGGCATGTTTGCCCGGGTGAGAGGAAAATTCAACAAGTCGGAAACGCTGTATTTCAAGGGTTGTCCTTGCAAGCAGGAGCAGTTGGGCGTTGACCTCTTGAACCCGAGTAAGGCAAACCACACGAAGAACGTTCAAGCGCAGAATGCGCTGAAGACCGCTGCGCAGGCAGCCAAGACTGCCCTTGCAGACCCCACCGAACGCGCTACACTCGAAGCGGGTTTTGCAGCACAGAAGAAGTACACCTCCCTCTTCGGCTACACCGTAGCACAAAAGTACGTTAAACCAAATTTTAATTAATCAAAATGGCACATGTAGAATGGAGCGCCGGTATTGACTCTGTATCCGGCGCATTGAGCAAACCGGGGAACAATCCCCAACACAGTTGTAACAAAATGCTGATCGGCACCCACCGCGTAGCACCGACGGAGAACAACCAATGCAACCGCTTGTACCTCCGCAAGAAAACAGTACGTACCACGCCTGTCACACCGGATGAGGCAGCAGCACGTCTGCGTTTCAGCACCGTAGCGGCGATGGTGAAGCAGCGTAAAGGCGACCTCACCAAGATCGCAGCTGACCAAGCAGCCTTCCTGGAACAGAAGGACCTCGCAGGCGGTAAGAAAACCCTCAAGGCCTATTACTGGAAGATCTGCGGAGAGGCGTACGATAGCCAGCAAGGCTAATCGAAACCCTTCAAAAGGAAAAATCGCTCAAAACGGGCGATTTTTCTTGTATATTTCAAATATTTGTTGTAATTTTGCAAGCAAAATTGCAATCATAGCTTATGAAACGACTTTTTCTTGCGCTGTGCGCCATCATGATGGCCTCGGCAATCTTCGCCTCTTCGGTGAACTACACCGCGGATGACAACACAATCTTCTCCAACCCGGAACGGGGATTTATCACCATGATCGGTGGTACCTTATCGGAGAATAAACCGTATGGAGTCAAAGGCCATGAGAGTACGCTGGACAATAAGATCTCTTCGGAGAAGATGTCCATTGTGCTGGTGCATTACTACCTGAGCAATTACCGCACGACGGCCACGTTGCCGACGAAGATCCTCAACGCTTTTGACGAGGATATGGCGGTGCTGCGCTCCAAAGGTATGAAGGCTATCATCCGCTTCTCGTACACCGAATCCACTTCAGGAGACGATGCGGCATGGAACATCGTCAAACAGCATATCCAGCAGTACAAGAGCCACTGGCAGGCGAATGCAGACGTTATCTTCTGCTTCCAGGCCGGTATCGTCGGTGCCTGGGGCGAATGGTATTACACCCAGAACTACGGCAATCAGTCGTCGTCCATGAACAGCGCTCGGCGCTTGGTAGTGGACTCGCTGTTAGCCGCCGTACCGGCAGACCGCTGCATCCAATTGCGTACGCCGAAGTTCAAAACCAGTTATGTAGGCAACAGCCAGCCGCTCACCGAAACCGAAGCCTATAACGGTTCCGCCAAAGCCCGTCTGGGTCATCATAACGATGCTTTCCTGTACGATTATGATAACATGGGAACGTACGAAGACACAGCGACCCAGAAACCCTATCTGGCACAAGAGACGCTTTATGTGCCGCTGGGAGGCGAGACGGATATCACCAAGGAAAGCTTAGCGCAACAATGGGCCACCTATGACAAGACGATCGCTGAGATGAGCCGTTTGCACTGGACCTTCATCCAGAGCGGTTATGCGGAGACGACCACGAACATGTGGCGCAACAACGGAACGTTCGATGAACTCAACCGCCGCATGGGATACCGTTTCCAACTGGTGAACGGTACCTATTCCGACCAGGTAGCAGCAGGCGGTAAGTTATCCGTGAACATGCAGATCCGTAATGCCGGTTTTGCACCGCTGTACAACGAGCGTCCGGCGTATATCGTGCTCAAGAACGGTAGCAAGACCTATCAACTGAAACTGAACGCCGATCCCCGTCGATGGAAACCCAACGGGGTGATCACCACCGTCAATGAGCAACTGACCGTGCCGTCCAATGTACCGGCAGGCAGTTACCAGCTCTACCTGTATCTCCCCGATGCGTATGCATCTATCGCGTCCGATCCCAAGTACGCCGTGCGGTTTGCGAACAGCAACGTATGGGAGTCTTCTACGGGAATGAACAAACTCAACGCGTCTGTCACCGTTACCGGCGGCGGTGCACCGGTCGATCCACCGACACCGGGTGATGCTATCCTCCTGCCGGCAACGCTGGATAAAGCCAATGTCACCGCTTACAGCGACGACATGACCTGGTATAACACCGATTACTTCGATTTCGGTCCGTCGGATGCTGCTAACCTTGACCGCTGGGCGGAATGGAACGTCGAACTGCGTTACCCGGGTGAGTACTTCGTGAGCGAAGAGATGGCTACCGTCTATAGCGGAGGTAATATCGTAGGCCACTCATGGTTGATTCAACTGCTCGACAACGACACACCTGTCAGCACCTATACCACAGCCGGCAAATGGGCGGAAGGCGAGATCGCATATGAAGATAAATGGGATCTGTCCTCCGTAGCTGCAGGCACCTATACGCTGCGCGTACAGAACAACATGCAATGGGCACAACCCAAACTGCAGAGCCTGACCCTTCAGTACGACGGTGTTATCCCTTCCGATAACCAGGATATCCCGTTCACCACTAACCCTTCACCGTTCACCGTTATCTACGATATCCTCGGTCGTCCGGTGGATGAGTCCTACCACGGTATCGTGATTATCAACGGGAAGAAATACCTGCGGTAATTGGTTATTGAAGATTGGAGATTGGAGATTGGAAATTGGAAATTGGTAAAAAAAATCGCTCCGTTTGAGAGCGATTTTTTTGTTACCGTACCACTACCCTATGGATCGATCGGGCGTTGGTATCTTGGAGAACCAAGAGGAAATAACCTCGTGTTGCCGGCGCATGGATCGGGGAGTTGTCATAGACCTCACTGCCATGCATGCGGCCTAACATATCGTACCAGTAAGCCGTTCCTCTACCCTTGACAGATAAGGGCGCAGAAGGCGGAACGAGCGACGGCATATCCGTCACGTCTGCGCTTACGGGTTGCGGAATAAAGGCACAAGTGAACAGTTTGACACCGTCATTACGCAGCAGCAAAGCCTGGTATTCTTCACCCATCCGCAGTTTATTGCCTTCTCCGGCGAAGTAATTGAACTCGATAGCTCCGTCGATCGGTGCACCGCTGACGTACCATTGAACGGAATCGAACACATAACCGCCGTTATGATCGAAGTTCTTAATGGCTAACACATCGTTCCAGCGTTGCGCAATGACATCTTTCGAGTACTGCATCGTCACGGTGAACGGCAGGGTGACGCTGAACTCCGGCATCGAATCCACTAACAGCAGCGAGCCTTCATATACGTTCGGATACAGGTTCGGATCAATCGCAATGGGGATCTCATAATGGCCCTTCTTCTGCTGTCCTTCCACCGGTGTGGTGATCGACGGCAGAGCCGGATCGTTGAAGGTATATAAGTACCGCAGACTTCTACCGCGCATGATGTCATACGCCAAAGTCAGCACCGGATCACCTTCACACAGCACGTATGCTGCATTGGCCATGGACGCAATGAGCGACTCGTAGATCTCGAGGTTGAGCACCCAGGTCTTGGCGCAGTCATTGGCATCGGGCACGGTGTCGATCAGCGACTTCGTTTCCGTTCCGTAGGTCTTGCCGTGATAGGTGAAGGGCAGACTCTCCGGCAGCAGCATCGTGTCCTCAAAGACACGGTTCGGTTCGTTCAGTTCCAGATAGATCACGCTGTCGCAGGTGGTTACCGGATTGAGTAAGGTCACGGAATCGACTACACCATAGGTGCGGTAAACGGTGTCCGTGCGTTCCTTCCAATGGAAACCGGTTCCCTTGCGGTCTGCATCACAAAGCGTATAGGTCTGGGTCTCATAGGTAGCACCGAGCGGTTTGAGTTTCAAGTTATAATAAGCCACGGACTCACAGGTTCCGCAGGTCGTACGCAGGCTCACGCGGAAGTCACCACCCTCAATCGGGAAGTCAAACGTAGGCGATACCTCGTCGGACCAACCGTAATCCAGACCTTCTATATTCCACTCATAACTCTCGATCTTGTATTTCTTACTGATGAGCGTATCACCCGTCACGTGGTCGATCTCCTGTACCCAGGAACGGGAACCGTCAAGTTTCACCTTATAGGTGTTCTCGCGGCAGTTCATGATGATCTTCGGCTTGCCGATGATCGAGATCGGGTTGGTAGCCAAAGTGGAAGCATAGAGGGAGAAGTAACAGGTACTGTCCTGCACGAACATACAATCGACTACATAGAGGCTGTCATCGTGCATACCGGCGTCGTACTCCTGGCCGCGACCTAAGACATAACGCTCGGGTAACGATCCGTCCGGACGACGGTATTTCTCATTATACGCATAGGCCCAGCGGTATTCAAATCCGTCCGGTGCGACAAAGGTCGGGTTGATCTCACCGCACTTCATACCTTTCAGTTTACCATCCGAACAACCGAGCGTGAAATAGGCATAACCCGAATGCACAGAGAAGGTACAGTCATGGGTCGTCAGACGCGCCGTCAGGGTCTTGCCTGCATAGGCTTTGTTACGCAGGTTCACACCGACCGTTGTCCACTCTTTCCATACCACGTCATCGGAGGTCTGGGAGACCTCTTTGGGCGTGATGTGCCATCCTTGTGCCACAGCAGAGGGTTTCAACTGATTCCCGTTCATCACGTCATTCGCGTTGAAGTCCGCCTGACCGCACTCACCGATCGACTGACCGTTGATGAGGATATCGAGTTTGAATCGTGGGTTCTCGTGATCGGCATGACCCGGCGCTTCCAGGATCGGCATGTACTTAAGCAGCAGCACCGGATACTTGATCGTATCGACGTCGAAAGAGAACTCAATCCGCTCCGCCTGATCACCGGAATCCCAGTTACCCAGACGCACAGAAGCCAACTCTCCTTCGGGCACCGTACGCGCCAAACCACCGGTACGCGGTTCCGTCTCCGTGCGGTCGAAATGCACCACGTGACGGCTGGCGATGTTCGACGGCCCCATATCGACAGGGGAAACCTGCTTGAAATCGTTAAACAACAAGGTGTTTTGCGGATCGGAGTTATTGACATAACAAACGGCATTGTTCAAGTTCAGATAATCCACGCACAATTGGTCCGGATAGTAGATCAACTTCGAGACGATCGTCTTGAGACTATAGTAATCATCGTCACATTTGGCACGTACGATAAAGTCGGTCTCACCGATCGGCAGGTTGCTGAAATTAGTCTGATTACCCGTTACGATCTTCGGTCCGGACCACATATCTGCGTCATAGGAATAGGCACTGACCTCATACTGCGCAGCCGTACCTTGCCAGGACAGCATCACCGTCGTTCCGTTCGGCGTCACCTGCAGGTTCGTCGGTGCGGCACAGGGTTCGCTATCCGTGATGATGATGTTATCTACCATGGCTGCAGGAGGTTGCGGGGTATTTCCACCGTTCGCCCAGGCGAAAGCCAGGTAATGCGGCGTTCCGTCGCACTTGGAGCCGCTGATCTTCACTGCGCACTGTTTCCAGGTCATCGTTCCGTTCAGATAGTTCATACCCGCCGTCGGTTCCAGTTTAATCACATAGTCCGGATAGTTAGTCGGTTTGGTAGGAATGGAACCGGACGATGTGGGAACGGAAAGTACCCTCGTCGGGGTTACGCCGTCATCGGGATCCGTCATCGGAATCCAGAACGCATACAGACCGTCGAACTTACTGGCTACATTCGCCAGTACGCAGTAGTCGAAGATCAGATAGTAATCTCCCGAGATCGGATCCAGGGTCAGCGTATCATAGGCAAACACCCAGCAACCTTTGTTCTGGTAATTCGTTGTCTGCCCGCCGTCACCGGACACATACAGTCCGTAATGGCCGTTACGGTCATTATTACCCGGTTCGCCGACATACCATTTGTTAGCCAGCTGGTTATATACACTCGCGTTGGCAGTCGGATTCACAACCCAACGATTGCGGGCAATCGAGTCTTCGAAGTTACACGAGTATTTCGTCTCCGCCTGCACCGGCATCATGTATGCCAGCGCCAGCAACATCATTACTTGGACGAATCGTTTCATATGCATAGTCTTTCTAAATTATTCAACAATCATTACTTGCGCCTGCGTTTCACCCTGCGCATTCACTGCCTTGATGATAAACGCACCCTTCTGATCCGGTGTCGGCAGCGTGGTATAACCCTGCGGCAGACCGAAAGAGGTATATAACTGACCCGAGATGGTGTAATACCAAATCGTGGTGGGTTGCTCCATATAGATCGGCAGATGTTGTCCTGCCGGCACAATCGTCGGATATTCCGACTGCTGCGGATGATAAACGGGCTGGATCGGACAAGTGGTCATTACCAGGCCGTCTGCACGCGTCAGTTCCACGTAGTACGTCGAGTTCTCATCCAGCGGTTGATAGAGGTACGAATGCGTCTCGCCAAGCAAGGGTTGGTCATCCTTGTACCACTGGAAGGCCGTGAACTCAAATCCGCCGTTATACTTGGGACTGAGGACGGTCAGCACATCGTTCCATTTCTGCTCCACGATCGAACTGCGGTACCGGATCTCGATATCCCGGATCTGGGTGTACGGACCGCAGCAGAACTGATAGAACGTGATCTCCGCCTGATATACACCCGGCGTGATCGTATCCGGATACGGGATCGCCACCTCCGCCAGGTTCGGCGTATAGATCATCGTATCCCGTAAGGTAGGCGTGTTGAAACGAATACGCAGGCTGTCATAGACCCCGGCGGTGATGTCGAAGGTAAGGAACATCTGCTCGTCATCGGCGCAGATGAAGGGCACCGTATCCACATTCGCCTTGATACGCTCGTTCACCGTCAAGGTGAGATAGATCGCACTGTCGCAGTCATGGATCGTCTTCATCATGATCAGGTAGTTATCCAGCGGCTGGTTATACTTCACGCCGTTGATCGTTACCGACTGATCGGAACAGATCGAGTCATGGATATGGACATCCTCCGCCTTCGAGAACAAGCGCAGATCCAAGGTCGAGGTGGAGTCACAACCTGCGAAATTGGTGAAATGCCCTACATAGACCGTATCCTCGTTGAACCACTTTCCGTCAAACTTAACCGGTTCTTCAGCGCAGGTTCTTACACGGAACACCGTGTCCCGAGGAATGATGTTCGGCACCACGATCGTATCCACACGGGTACTGTCGCAAGAGTTGTTGGCACCGATATAGGTGGTTATCGTCACCTCCACCGAGTCGCCTTCCGACCGGCAGACATAGGTCGGGTTGGTAGCAGAGGTCGTACGCACCTGTCCCGTCGTCAGACTGCGGAAGGACCAGAAACTCTCATTACAGGGTTCCGACGTATGGTTCTCGTATCCGTCGAACTTATTCATGACGTGGGAAGAGTTGGTGAACTTCAACCTGCTCTGGCAGTCACCGAACTGGTTCTCATACGTATATTCCGGTACCGGGAAACGAGGTTCGGAGGTAGTACTGATCTCGAAGTAACAATCCGGTTCCTCAACAAAGCTGACGCGGCAGGTATATTTGGTTCTCGTTGCATCAACGATCAGGGTCTGGCTGTACGGATCACCCTCCGCCGGATCATTGATATCATCGTTCTTATACCAATAATAAGCGAATCCTTCCGGAGCGATACAGGTGACCTGGGCATCATTACCACAGTTCTCCGTCTCTATATGCGCGTTAGCGCAATCGAGTGTAAAGTACGCGTATGCGTAGTGACCGCTCCAACCGCAGTCCATGGTAGTGAAACGCACCTTAATTGTCTGGCCGTGGTACGGCATGAGGTTCACACCGATCGTGGTCCAGTCTTTCCATGCGGCACTTCCGTCCCGTGTGGTATTCCATCCGGCCGCCACACCGCTCTCGTAGGTAAACTCGGCATGACCGCAAGTCTGGTCGATCATGTTTCCGTTCTGATCCAGCACCTCCAGGTTAAAGCGCGGCTGACCTTCGTCATCGTGGCCGGGAGGATTCTCAAAGACGATGGCATACTTCACGATGAGGATACCCTGGCTGACGGTATCGACGGTAATATCATAGGTGATGGATTCGGCTTCACCCATGTAATACCAGTTACCCAGACGCACCGATGCCAGCGCACCGTCCGGCACGGTCTTCAACAGGCTATCCGTTCTGGGATCATACTCCGTCGGATCGACATGAAGGGTATGGCGGCTCTCGATGGCATCGGGACCGAAATCCACCACACCGATATTGTCATACGGCGTCTGACCTGGCGATGCAGCCGGGTTCATACCATAGGTACAGAGCACGTTCGGTCCGTATAAGTCCACGTAGTTCACGCAGTGGTTCTCCGGACAATAAACGAGGATCCTTGACTCATAGACATAGTTCGAATGCAAGGTCTGACTGGTCTCTTGATCGTAATACGCACTGCGAATACGCACGTCGTAACTGCCTTCCAATATATTCTTTAGGGCATAGGAGCACTTCGTTCCGTCTTCACGCGAGAAACCTTCCGGACCCTCCGTGATACCACGTACACCGTGTGCCCAAGCCGTCTCGCCGGTCTTGCGGTACTGGATATCAAACTCATTGGCGGCACCCGAGGTCTCCCAGGTGACGATCAGCGTCGAGTCCTCGCAATGCGGATAAACGATCACATTCTCCGGCTTCTTGATGGCGGCTGAGTTGATCTGGAAGTTATCGATCGCGATACTGGTGTTCGCGATCGAGTCCTTCGTGTTGCTATTCACCCAGATAAAGAGGAACGCAAAGTTCTTCGATGAGTTAGCCGCATTGACGCTCACCACATTGGAAAGCGATATATTCTGCCAGGTCTCACTGCCGCAGATGAACTTCTCGTTGTTCTCGCCCAAGGACTGGCAAGCGCCCACCTGTCCGTTGGACAGACGGCCGTTGGGAGCACTTAGGATGGCATTGAGATTATAGTTACCGTTTGCAGTCAAGTCCTGCTCACGGCAAACCATGACGTACAGTTTGGACGTAGCGGTATCACCGACACCCTTCCAGTCAAAACTGACATCGTATTTCTGCGTATTCGAAGCAGTGGGGAACTTATACCGCAGCATCGCTACCGACACATTCGGATTCTTTCCGTAATTCGGATCCGTGCCATCTTTGGAGATATACATAGACCGACGGCCTTCGCTATGCACCGCCGAACCGAAGATCCATTGATCCGTGGTGTTCGACAGATGTATATTCCAGCAACTCAGGTTCTCACTCTCCTCAAAACTGCACTCATACGGCAAGCCGGTCGCCACAGTCGTTCCCTGTTGTGCCCATGCCGCCATACTCATTATTAACAGTATTCCTATGTAGAGGATTCTCCTCATAATAACCTTTAGCTTTTAGCTATTAGCCTTTAGCTTTTAGCCTTTAACTTTTAGTAAATCTGTTCAATATCTTCTCCGTCCGTTCCGGTGATGACAAATTCTACACGACGGTTCAACTGACGACCTTCATCGGTATCGTTATCTGCTACCGGTTCTTTCTCACCCTTACCTTCTGCTGTCATACGCTCCGGAGCGACACCGCGGTCGATGAGGTTCTGGCGTACGGCATTGGCACGTCCTTCGGACAGAATCTGGTTCGCTTCATCCGTACCTACCGCATCGGTGTGACCGGTGATATGGATGGTTACCGTCGGGTTCTCTAACAGGAACTCAGCCAAGTCGGACATCGCCTGTTCGGATTGCGGCAGGATATACGTCTTGTTAGTAGCAAAGAAGAGGTTCTCGATCTTCACCTTGATACCTTCCTTGATATGCTGCATGTAAATATCGACGGTATCCCGTACGAAATGGATCGTCTCGTCTTTCGGCATGTAACCGGCTGCATTCAGGTGGGCTATATAATCACCTTCGGTGAGCGGCGTCTCGATGAATCCGTCATCCGAACTCTGTGCGGCATAGAGCACGACGGTATCGTTGGCATTCGTCAGACGGACAGCTGCCTCGATCGGTTCCCGTGTCTGCTCGTCATACACGTTCATACACAGCGTATAGACGATCGGTGCCGGGATGCGCTCCAACCGGATATGCAGGGTGTCGAACGTGAACTCTTCCACCGTCTGGAGGATCGTATCCGAAGGATAATAACCGTTCTTGGTAGCGGAAACGATATATTGACCCGGAGCCATACGGCCTTGAATAATACCCTGTTTGTTGGTGTTCTTCTTCTGGGTCTTACCCGTCTCCACACTGGTGATCTCGACGGATACACCGCTCAGCGTGCTGTTCGACGCATAGTCGGTCATTTGCACACCCATACGCGGATTCGGTTTCTTCGGATAGTCCTTCGTCGGCTTGTTATGACGCGGCAGATCGAACCACAGAGCGATCTTTGCACCTACTAAGAACGGATTCACTTTGGCATCCGCAGCAGAAGTCGTGGTCATCGCCGAGTTAGTCGGGAAATTGAGCGGATTGGGGTCCGTCATCATCTGGGTCGGGATATCCGTTGCACCGGCTAACGGGCTGTAGTTCTGCACATTCATCACGCCGTAGTCAGCGAAGACGGACAGACGCAACTTAGCGGCAGACGAGAGCCATTGGTCGAAGTTCACACCGATCTCCGCCGAAGCGGCTACGTTGAGACCAAAGTTCATCTTAGTCTGTACCGGCGCTATCTCACGGTCGGTTACCAGCGTATGCACATACATATCGCTCAGACCGCTGATCAGCTCCTTGTCCTCGATAGAGGTGGAGAACGTTCCGCTGATCGTCGATTGGTTCATGATGCCCAATCCGGCTTTCACACCGGCCTGCCAAAAGAGCGGGATGTTCTTGAGTTCCATACCGAACAAGAGCGGTACCTGTACAAAACCGCCGATCATCTTGTCGTTCAGTTTGCTGAAGTCATAATGATAGATCATCGTGTTGGCATACGGTTCCATGCCATACTGGAGCGCAAAGGTTCCGTCCGGCTGGTTGGTAACACCCATGACGGAGTTATAGAAGGTGAATTCTGCACCTACGGTCATGAGGAATTGTTTGTAGCGCAACTGATAACCCAGTCCGGCACCACCGCCTACAAAACCGTTATCCTTATTGATGAATCCTTCGGGATTAACACTACTGTTAGCCGCCGGCACATACTTGATACCGGAGGTAAAGAGGTTCGAATAACCTACCATACCCCAGAAACCCAGGCGATGCGCGATATCGCGGTTGTTATACGCTTCGGCACGGGCGTTAGCCTTGTCGATCGCCTCCACCTGCTTCATGTATTGCGCTTTTTCTTCGGCTGCACTGAGGTTCGGATCTTCTTTCACGGCCGGTTTGGAAGCCACCTGCTTGTTAGACGACTTCGCTTTCGCTTTAGCCGCCTGTGCTTTGGCTTTCTCCTTCTCCTTGGCAGCCGCTGCTTTCGCCTTTTCCTTCTCCTTAGCCGCCTGTGCTTTCGCTTTATCTTTCGCCGCAGCCGCCTTGGCTTTTTCCTTCTCCTTAGCTGCCGCTGCTTTCGCTTTTTCTTTCTCCTTCTGCGCCTTGGCTTTCTCTTTCTCCTTTTGCGCCTTCGCTTTGGCCTTCGCCTTGTCATCAACGGCATACACCGCTGCTACACGGTTATCTACTAAGGATACCATCGGAGCGACGGTAGCCATTCCCATTGCCAACAAAATGATATAGATGATTCGTTTCATGTGCCTAATGTTTTATACCTTGGTTTCCTCCCCGTTTAAACGGTTCATTCTTCTTATAATCGTATATAAACGACTTGCCGTGTTGCGGCAGTTCAAATGCAATCGTATATTTGATGCCGAAATTGAGATTCCGGAACACCGCGTTGTCGGACATGCTGCTGACTAACAGCGGCTGGATGTAGAACTGAACACCCTGATCCGTCTCCCGGTATTCGAAGAGCGGTGCGCCGCCACTCGTATGATGGATATTGAGCAGACCGAAATCCACGTATCCGGCTAAGTACATACGTATCCGGTCCGGATGCAGATGGAACTGCTTGTTCTTATACATATGGTTGATACGACCGCCGATCTCCAGGTGCGCCATGACGTTCATGTTCCATTTCAAGGGGATGTTGGCGCTGCTCATCTGCTGACCCGTCACGAACTGATGGTTCGGCATGTCATAGAAATCATCGTAGTACCGGTCGTACTCTCCGTAGGTCGTCACTTGCGCCGTAGAAGAAGTGGAACCATACAGGTTCAGCGACACTTTCGGACCTACCAGGAAATAGAACCGTCCCCATTCACCACCGACCAACAAGGGGATATTGAGGTTCACCATATGGCTCAGATCCCTTGATTTATCGACGAGCACGTGCATGTCGAACAAGTCACCTTCCGTATCCATCATCGGGATCGATACGTCTAACTTGTCCAACTTATTGGCATTCAAGGCATACATGCCTTCTACACCTACAGAGAAAAGGAAATTATTATGATTAAGACGGTAATCAACACCGATATTCGTATTCATACCCGAAGCAGGCGTCTGCCCCTGGATCGAATGCAGGAGCATCGAATAGCCCAAATCGCCGTGCAGGGACACGAAATGATAGGTCTCATTCGTCAAACGCGTAAACGCACTCGCACTGACGCACAAGAGTATGCTACATACTATGAGAATATACCTTTTCAATACCTTATTATTATAAATAATTACAATCGGGCGGCAAAATTACAAAAAAAATCTCAAATACGCAAGAAAATGACGAAAAAAATGCATTTTTGTTTGTAAAAACCGTTGTTTTTTGACATTTATACAACAAAAAAGGCCGCCGAAGCAGCCTTTTTTGCCTATTTTACCAATCTCTTATTTTACACCTACCTTACGTCCGGTTACATCGTAGATGACACCATTGATAAGGATGTAAACATGATCGTTTTGGATGAACTTAACGGCTTTGTTCTCGAAGCCTGCATTGCCTTCGATGCCGGTGATAGCGTCACCACTGATGATAGCGATATTATCGATAGCACCCGGTGTTTCACCATCTGCCTCATCGTTGATCCATGCAACCAAGAGCTTGTAGTCACCGGCAGCCTCTACCTGGAATACCAGGCGAACGTGTTGCCACTCAGCCTGACCGTACAGCGCACCGTTATCGAGCGCGATAAAGTCTTCCGGCAAGGTCGGCATACCCGCTGTGACAGTAGCCGCAGCAGGAATAAGACCTACTCGCATGAAGTCATATACCTCATCGCCGTAGTCGCCTTCGCCCTTCCAGTCGTAGTCGATCGTATAATCGCCGGTCGTCTCGAAGTTGATGAGGATGGTAGCGAAGGATGCCGACACAACCTCTGTGTCGTATGCATAGGATGCACCGTTGTTCGATACATACATCGCTTTCTCACCGCCGTTCGAAACAGCGTTACCTACCATCCAAGCATTGGTATTCTCCCGTGCAACGAACTTCCAGTAGTTAGCACCCTCGAAGTCATCGTTGAACGGAATAGCCGCAACGTGGATATCGGTGGTGAAGGCAACATGAATCATCTCGCTGTTACCATCATCACCGCATGCACGACGGAGGTAGAACGTGTACTGAGTAGCCTCAGCCAGTTCATCGATCGTGATGCTGTTCAGGTCGGTTTGCTCGAAGGACTCCGGAGCAACAGCACCCTCTACGAGTGCATACTCCCAGTTAGCGCCTGCGAATGCCTTCCAAGAGAAGGTAGCTTCGCTATCGGTGATGTTCGATACAGCCAGTTGCTTCGGATTCGGACATGCAGGAGCAACACCCGGTACGTAGGTTAACGTCATCTTCGGCAAGAAGTTCTTCTGCGATACAGCATTACCATAACCACCGAAGGATGCACCGTTAGCGCTTACACCGAGCCAGTTCACATTAGCCCATTCACCATTGGTCGTCTGATAGATACCAATCATCAGGTTACCGCCTTGATATTGATACGGAGCGTCGAAGGTAACAACCATCTTGCCTTCTACCAATGCCAGTTTAGCGGCTGCTTTGACTTGCGTCATTGCGTTCCAGTCAACGAGTGCACTCATCGTAGCTTCAGGAGCTTCCGTCACGTAAACTTCCCACTCCGCATCACCCCATGTGGTTCTGCTGGAGTTCGAGAAGGAACCGTAGAAGGTCAATGCCGTAATCGAATCCCATTCGATAGACTCGAGTTGAGCCTCCGGAATGATGAACTGGCTACGGGTACTTTCATTTACATACATACCATAGATAGGTACGAAATTATTCGTAGTAGCACCGTCATTGAGTACCAACTCGTACTTATCCGACGGAGTGAAGGAGATGACAGCGCTGTATACGCTCTCGCCGTCCAACTCACCGCAGTCAGCTTTCACGCGAGCGTAGTACGTAGCCTCAGCCGTCAAACCGGTCAGATTAGCTACCGGCTCGGTAACATTCAGTACGATCGAATCCGTCATGTCGCTGTTGATACTGTACTCAAGTTGCCATGCCTGTGCTTCACCTGCGTTCCATGTGAGGGTTGCAATAGAACCGTCACCGGCGGTCAGCTGTGCAGCCAGACCCGTCGGAGCAGGACATGCAATAGTGGTGGTGAAGTAAATACCATCAGCCCAACGGCTTACACCGTCTTCAGCACCGCAGTTAGCACGAACATATACATAGTAACGTGTCTCCGGATCGAGGCCGCCCAATACATACGGATTCTCGCTTACATTGATAATCGGCAAGGTATCCGGTTTGTTCGTCGGCAGGGTGTCATAAACGATCTGCCATGCAGTCTGACCTTCCTCACCATTCGTCCAGCTTAACTGAGCCGAGTGTGCCTTAATGTCATCGGCAGCAAGGTTAGACGGCTTCAAGCAAGTCGGAACGATATCAATCGATACGTTGTCAATGTGGAGGTTGTTATCTCCATTGGAAACCGTCGATTCGCCATAGAAAGCAATCTTCACATATTGACCGTCGTATGCACTAAGGTTGATTACCACAGGCTCACCGGCATTGCTGATGTTGTCATATACATACTCCGAACCGCTGTTGTTCCATTCGCGAAGAACAGACCAGTTAGCACCATTATCGGTCGATATCACTACAGCGAACTTATCGTCCGGCTGACCACCTGCTGTCGGCGATGCCGAGCTGCTGGAACTATAGACGGTCAGCGCCATATCGAAGGTCAGTTGTACATTACCCTCCAAGTAAATAAGCGGAGTAGTCAACCAACGTTGGTTCGAACCATAGATATTTACGTATGCGTGGGTATTAAATACACCATTTCCGTTACCGAAGGACCAACCGTACGTAGCCGGCACTAAGGATGCCGTTCCTCCACTTAACAAACCGGTGTACATATCCCAGTCTGCAGGCTTGGAAGTTGTGCTGAACTTCTCCTCGAACGGAATACCGTAATTGGTCTTGAAGGTATATGTAGCAGACCATGAGTTCTCCTCCTCTTCTGCACAAGCAGCTTGTACTTGTACCTGGTAGGAAGTGGAAGCATCCAAACCGGAAATCGTGTACGGCATAGCAGCGTTTTCAACTACCGTCCAGTTCGTACCGTCGGTACCATAACGGAGGTTAAAGCCTGTTTGTCCGTAGGTATTCCAGCTGATAGCAGCCGAATTGATCGAAATATCTTCCGCAGCAAGATCGTCCGGCTTCTGGCAAAGACTTGCCGTGCGGAATGATACCGAAGTCCATGTGCTGAATCCATCCTCATCACCGCAGTTCGCACGCACGTAAATATGATAGGTGTGCTCCGGAAGGAGTGCTCCTAACGCATGTGTAGCGGCGGTTACTTCCGTGAAGGTTGGTAAGGTATCCGGCTGGTTCGATACCAAGGTATCGTAAGCAATCTGCCAAGCCGTCTGGTCTGCCTTACCCGGCGTCCATTGAACGGAAGCGGTTACAGCAGTGATATCGGATACAACGAGGTCAGTCGGCATGTAGCAAGTCGGACAAACAACCGTATATACACCCAATTCACCGGCATCAGGCGTAGAGCTTTGCGATTTCGAGATAATCGTTGCGCCATTCATATCTTTGAATACAAAGCTGCACTCGGAGTCGTACGAACCTTTCTTCCAAACGAACGAGTATTCTTCACCGCAGCAGAGATTCAAAGAACCATTGAGTAAATTACCGGTTGAAATCGTCAAATTAGCCACCTCCATCGAAGTGTTCTTATGTACCACCTTGAGGGAAGCACCATTCCAACCATCCTGATACTGATCGCTTAATGTGTAAGTAACAGGCACTTGGTCTTCAGCCAAACAGAGATCGGTTGTGAAGGATGCCTCGTTGGACCAATCGCTCAGTTCCTCACCACAGATAGCCTGTGCTTTTACGATATAGCTCGTAGCCAAATCCAGACCGGTGAGCAGATACGGGTTCTCGGAAACCGGAATAATCGTACCATTTACATCCAGATTCCATGCTTGCGCATCGGAAGTCCAACTAATGCGAACCGAGTCACCACCGTTATAAGCGACAGCAAGACCGTCGGGTTCCAGACAGTTCGGTAATTCTTCTACACGGATATCGTCAATGAAGAATCCTCTGTAGTTGTAACTACCCGTTGCTGCCAACATCTTGATCGCAATGTACTTGCCTCCACCTTCGTACGAATTGAAGCTCACTACGAACGGCTCATAAGTTGTGGTTGCCGGTTCGAAAGCCTTCACAGGAACGAAAGTAGAAGCATCAGACGGATCACTCATCACACCTACAGTGAAGTCTGCATCATACGATGTGGAATATGCACGTGCGTTGAACTTCATACGCAAACCGCTGATACCTTCCATCTCCGGCAGGATTGCATACTGATCTTGCGGATCATAGCTTGACGAAGAATAGGAATAGAAACGCAACGAGTTCGGCGTAGAATTCGAATAATCCGTGTAGGAATAATAGTATGCCGTCGGATAATTCTTGTAGTCAGAATAGGTACTTGTATTGATAGCATTCCAGCAAAGCGGCAACTGACGTGCACTCGGGGTATAAGCCGAAGTAATACTCAGACCGTCGAAGTTCTCCTCATACGGGAATTCCGAAATCGCATCACACTCCGTTACAAAGCTGATAGCCGGGGTGTACTCGGAAACAGCGTCACCGCACTGAGCAGCTACCTGTACATCGTAAGCCGCAGCAGCAGCCAGGCCTTCCAATACGAACGGATTCGCATCGGCAGGAACAGTCGTCCACTCTTCCTCACCCTGCTTCTTGTATTGAACAGACCATGCGGTCTCTTCGTTCTGAGCCGTCCAGCTCAACTGAACAGAGTGGTTTGCAATATTGGATAAAGCCAAACCTTCCGGTTTGAGACATGCAGGAACAGCGTCGATCTTCACGTCATCCAGATAGATGTATGCATCGCCGCTACCATAGTTACTGGTACCCTTGAAGATCACCTCGATGTTGCGACCAACGCAACTATCCGGCAAGATGATTTCTTTCAGCGTCCATGCGCTTACAGCCGTCAGGCCTTCCGCCAAGGTGTCGTTTTCATTACCATCTACCGAATAGAAGATCGAGAAATCACCACCCGTCGGGTTCTTGAACCAGAACGAGAGAACAGCAGCTTCGTTAACCGTAATAACCGGAGTCTTGAGGTAGTTTGTCTGATTTTTAGTTGCGCTATAGGAGTTGAAACGCAGACCCTTGCCTTCGTGACCTGTCTCATAGGAGTTCCACTTGTAACTTGCAGTCGTGATCGTTCCTTCTTCATTGTCCCAGCAGATAGGAATACCTGCGGTCAGGTCATTGAAGTTCTCCACGAACGGCATCGTATAAACATCGCAAGCGGAATAGAAGCTGATTGCATCGCAGAACGGAGATACCTCCGTGTCGCTACACTTAGCAGCCACGCGTACTTCGTACTTCGTAGCAGCAACCAAACCGCTCAGCAGAACGGTGTCGTTCAGTGCTTCGATTTCCGTCCACTCTTCGTCAGCCGCTTTCTTATATTGAACGAGCCATGCGGTTTCAGCACCACCTGCCGTCCAACGAACCTCAGCAGAGTTAATCGTGATGGTTGTATCCAGAACAGCCAAAGCACTTACCTCCAAGCAACTCGGGATCTCTTCTACTACGATATCGTCGATATGTACATAACGAGAAGTCTGAACGGAAGTAGCGGCAGCAAATTTAATCGCAATGAACTTACCTTCACCTGCATACGTGTCAAACGGAACAACGAATGCCTCGTATGTATCAGCAGACGGAGACAAGGTAGCAACTGCTACGAAGGTAGCGGTGTCACTCGGATCACTCATCACACCAATGGTGAAGTCTGCATTATACGAAGAACTGTACTTACGAGCGTTCAGTTTGATACGCAGATCGCTGATGGTAGCATCCATCTCCGGCAGAATAGCATACTGATCTTGCGGATCATAGTCATAATACGTGCTGTATGCCGAATAGAAACGCAGCGAGTTATCCGGAGTGTTGGCATAACTTGCAGAGCTGTATACCGTCGGATAATACTTATAGGACGAATACGTGCAGGTATTAATAGCGCTCCAGCAGAGCGGCATTACATGACTGCTCGTTGCACCGGCGATACTGTCAAAGCCCTCCTTGAACGGAAGCTCTGCAAGTGTAATAGCCTCACATTCGGTAACGAAACTAATGGAATCGCAATAGTCAGAGATCTCTTCCTCTTCGCATTGCGAAGCTACCTTCACTTCATAAACCGTAGCCGGATCCAAGCCGTCAAGCGTGAACGGATTCGTTGCGTTTGCAATCGTCTCCCATTCTTCAGCAGCATGCTTCTTGTATTGAACGGAC
>Ga0256404_1005406_pt1 | contig 22618 bp, 19 predicted proteins | sample RumenRJG_01DNA_FD_185990 | JGI IMG/M metagenome (GOLD analysis project Ga0256404, IMG submission 185990) | Bovine rumen microbial communities from Lethbridge, Alberta, Canada - RJG_01 | ecosystem: Host-associated > Mammals > Digestive system > Stomach > Rumen | place: Canada: Alberta | collected...
AATGCCCCCACCCCCGGCCCCTCTCCCGGGAGGAGAGGGGAGTAGATAGAGAATGAATGAAGAACAACAAGTTCATAAAAACAATACTGCTACTGCTAGCACTCCACTCCCCTCTCTTGAAAGGAGAGGGGCTGGGGGTGAGGCTCGGGTTGGGGGTGAGGCTGTGGGCGCAATACAAGGTGGTGCACCTGGAGAAGCCGTTCAACACGCCGGGGAGCGAGACCGGGGCGCTGGTGGTGGGCGACACGGTGCTGGCCTACTCGTCGATGCAGCAGCCCGAGGGGCGCAACCGCCACTTCGACATGGGTGGCGGCGTCACCCAAGTCTACCAAGCCCGCATCGCCAAAAGCGGCAAAATCAGCCGCCCGCGGCTCGACCGCTGGGGCATCAACTCGAAAAAAGACCACACGGGCAACCTCGCCCTCGACCCATTCTCGCAGGACCTCTACTTCACCCGCAGCGACGTGGAGACCCTGCGCAGTGAGATATATGTGGCCCGCAAGAAGAAACGCCGCGGCTGGGAGAAGCCGCAGAAGCTGAAAGGCCTAATCAATCTGCCGGAATACACGGCCACCCACCCCGCCGTGGGGCGGCTGGCGGACAGCACGGTGATCCTCTACTTCGTCAGCGACCGCCCCGGCGGCCTCGGCGGCATGGACATCTGGTACACCCTCGTCAAGAACGGCAAGGCCGGCGAGTGCGTCAACCTCGGCCCCATGGTCAACTCGGCGGCCGACGAATACACCCCCTTCTACGACCAGCGCAACGGGGTGCTCTACTTCAGCAGCGACCGCGAGGGCGGCCTCGGCGGCTTCGACATCTACTGCGCCGCCGGCAGCCGCAACACGTGGCAGAAAGCCGAGCCTGTCTGCGGATGCCTCAACAGCGAGCAGAACGACCTCTACTTCACCATCACGCAATACGACAGCGCCACGCCGATGCCGGTGGCGGGCTACCTCGCTTCGAACCGCAGCGACAGCTACTTCCTCACCGACTCCACCTGCTGCAACGACCTCTATCGCTGGAGCATCGACTCGCTGGCACTGCAGCAGGTGGTGACCATCGACACCGTGGAGACCAACATCGACACCATCGTCCACCGCGTGCAGCGCTTCATGTTCCCCCTCTTCCTCTATTTCCACAACGACGAGCCCGACCCGAAGAGCCGCGAGGTGGTGACCGAGACCACCTACCCCGACTGCCAGCGCAACTATGCCGCCCTGCGCAGCGAATACATCGGCCGCCAGCAGAACACCGACGACTCGGCCATGATGGCCCTCTTCTTCGACACCTGCGTGGTGGGCAACTACGAGCGCGTGGAGCAGCTGTTCGAGTATGTGGAGAGCCTCCTCGACGCCGGCCACAGCATCACCATCACCATCGCCGGCTACGCCTCGCCGGTCTACAAGAGCGACTACAACCAGAACCTCTCGCGCCGCCGCATCGGGAGCTTCATAAATATGATACGCGCGTGGCACAACGGCGTGTTCCAGGATGCGCTGACCGACGGCAAACTGTTCATCGACCAAAAACCCCACGGCGCCGTGGCGCCGACGACCGAGAGCCGGTCCACCGACCCCATCTACGGCCTCCCCGCCGCGCTGGCTCGCAGGATAGAGATACTCTCATGTGAAATCAGATAAACACTACAACACTATGACACTCGACAAAACCAAACAACTGATTGTCAACTACCGCCTCCCCCTGCTGCTGCTGGCAGCGCTGGTGCCGGCCTTTTTCGCGATCGTCGACTATGCCTACAGTCTTAACAACGGAAGCATGGGCACCAGCGCCTACTACTTCGTAGGCTACGAGACGGGCTTCGGCGGGCGCAAGCTGCTGGGCACCCTCTATGGACTCGTGCTGCCCGAGCAGGTGCGCTGGACCCACCTGCGTCCCTACATCATGGGCATCAACATCGCCATGCTGCTGCTGTTCGCAGGCTTCGCCTGCCAAGCATTGCGCCGCATGGCCGACGACCGGCTCGCCATCCCGCTGCTGGCCATCTACCTGGCCAGCCCCTTCTCCATCCTCGGCTGGGTGGGGAGCACCATGTCGATCTACTTCACCGAGACCTACACCCTGACGCTCACCCTCGCGTGGCTGATGCTCTATGTGGCCTGCCCGCGCCGCTGGTGGTACTATGTGCTGACGGCCATTATCGCCGTCACCGCCTGCCTCATCCACCACACCTTCTGCTGCACCTTCTTCCCCCCGATAGCGGCGCTGATGCTCTACGACAGCCTGCCCGAAGGGCGCATCGACTGGCGGCGCGCCGTGCCCTACGGCCTCATCTGCGCGACGCTGGGCGCACTGCTGGCCATCATCTGGATGTTCAGCCACATGAACGTTGACTACGAGACGCTGCACCAAAGCGTGATCGACCGCACCACCGAAGACGCCTACGGCCGCGGCAGCCTGATGTACGACTACTTCTACAAGTCGAATAGCGAGAACAGCCGTGTGGGCTTCATCACATGGGAGAAGCGTCTGCCGATGGAGTTCGTGCTGACGCTCGCGATGCTGCTGCCGGCGCTGGCGGTGCTGGCATGGCCATGGGTGGCGGCGGGACGCAAGGCCGGCAGCGGACGCTGGCGCTACTGGGGCGTGCTGGCGGCCGACGTGGCCATGACGCTGCCGATGTTCGTCATGGCCACCGACTACGGCCGCTGGTGGACGGCGCTGTGCTTCACCCTCTTCGCGCTGCCGCTGGCGGTGGCCGCGCGGGGCGACAAGGCCATGCGCGAGGCACTGATGGACATGTACGACTACTTCAGGCGCCACCTGCTGCTGGCGGCGGTCATCGTCGTCTACCTGCTGCAGCTCCACCCCCACCCCAGCTTCCCCTACTTCGGCATGCAGCAGGCCATGCGCCTGCGCGAAATGATGGGGTTCTAGCATTTTTTTTGTAAGATTCCGCACCCTTCTGCGTCATATTGTTGTAAAAGAACCTCACACAGCGATATGACGCAGAAACAATTCCTGGACCTCATGCTGCCGATGCAGCCCCGGATGCAGCTCGTGGCCGAGCGGCTGCTGGGCGGCGCGGCCGAGGCCGAGGATGCGGTGCAGGAGACGTTCCTCGCCCTGTGGCAACGCCAAGGCGAGCTGGAGCGGGCCCAAAACCCTGGCGGCTACGCCATGCAGACGCTGAAGCACCACTGCGTGAGCCAGCTGCGCAAACGGCGCACATGGGTGCCGCTGGAGAGCGCAGCCGAGATGAGCGACGAGGCGGCGGAGGCCGAAGCAGACCTGATGGAAGAGCGCGCCGCACGGCTCGACGGCATGATGGCACGCCTGCCCGAGCGGCAACGCGAGGCAGTGAGGATGAAATACATCGACGGGATGAGCCACGAGGAGATGCAGCGCCGGCTGGGCATGACGAGCACCAACGTCTACGCCACCCTCTCGCGCGCCATGAGCACACTGAAATCAATGGTAAAACACTAAACGACTATGGAAGAGAAAGAACTGCAACAGATGTTCGAAGCCAAGCGCACCGCCGAGGCCAACCGGCGGCGGCAGGCGGAGCTGGCCCGGCTGATCGAGGCGCAAGGGGCGCCGAAGAGCCGCCGTATGTGGCCTGTGTGGGCCGGAGCGGCGGCGGCCAGCGTGGCGCTGCTGCTGGTCACGCTGCCCCTCCTGATGCGCAGCGAGGCGACGGAGCCAGTGCTGGTGGCGCAAACCGAGGTGCCCGCAGTGGATGCCTCCCCCGCACCCTCCGACCTCCAACCACCCACCTCCGCCCTCCAACCTCCAAGCTCCCCCACCCCTGCGGCAAAAACCGTGAGGGTGGCGGGAAAGAAACCCGCTACGGTAGCGAAACCAACAATAGAAACCGTAGAGGAGGCAGAGGTGGTCGTGGAGGATGAATCAACGCCCATCGTTATAGAGACACCCACCGCTGAGCCTGCACCCGCCGAGGCACCCAAGCCCCGCATCCACCGCCGCGCCAGCACCCGCATGGTCAGCGTGCAGACGGCACGGCGCAAGGAGGGCGGCGCGGCAAGCCAGCTGTTGGCCGGCATGCTGGGCGCGGAAGAGAGCGAGCCGCTCTCGCTGAAAGAATTTGAATTGTCATAAAAAACACCATCCACTATGAAACGCATCATAAGCACCCTGGGCGACATCGTCAAGACAGCCCTCCTGCTGGGCATCATCGGCACCACAATCTTCGCCGCCAGCACCGTACAGGCACAGGACCTGTACCAAATCGAGCAACCCATCACCCATGAGCAGACCGTCAAACGCCTGGAGATCCACCGCGGGTGGGACGTGCGCCTGACGCAGACGCCTGCCGGAAGCAGCACACGGGTGGTGGTCACAACGGCGTGCGCCGACTTCTTCGAGGAAGGAGCCGAGCCGCAGGTGATGGAAGTGTTCAAAGACTGGTATACCGTGGTGGAGAACAAAGGCATGCCGCAGAGGACCGTTGTGGACATCTACACCGCGCAGCCCATCCGCGAAATCCATGTCTACCCGGGTGCGCGCCTGACGATACGGCAGTGGGCATCGGACTCGACCCGGCTGGAAATCGAGGCGGACAGCGCCGGAAGGCTGGTGGTCGACTCGCTCGTGAACCCCGGCACCACAAGCATCACGGCGACCGACGCCACGGTGGACCTGCGATATATGCGCACACGGCTCCTGCACATCTATGCCCGCAAGGCGAGCACGGTGACCGAGGGCGAGGTGTGGTGGCACCGGCAGTGGATCCACCGCGGCGAACAGGCCTCGACCAGCATCGCCGCAACCGACTCGGCACGCCACGTGTACGTGGAGACAGCGAAAAGCTACGACCGCGAGCGCAAGCAGATGTCCCTCAACCTCTACATCAAACTCGACCTGGCCAAACCCGCCTGGCTGGAGGGCAACCGCCACGACTCGCCCTACAACACCAACCATGCGCTCGGCCTCAATTTCAACCTCGTCCGCAACCAAATGAAGATTGTCCACCGCCTGAGCTGGCAGTTCGGGGTGAGCGTGGGTGCGCGGTGGATGGAGCTGGACAACGTCGTCAAGGTGGAGGAGGACCGGCTGGTGCTCGACGCGAGCCATGGCGCCACACCGCCGCGGCAGGACCTCTACTCGTGGAGCGTGGGGGTGCCGCTGATGCTGACATTCGGCCTCGACAAACGCTCGTCCTATTTCCTCTACGCCTCGCTCACCCCCACCTACATCTTCAGCCAACGCCTGGCCACGAGCACGCTGGGCGAGGACCACCGGCGGAGCCGCGAGCACGAGAAGGTGGAGGTGCTGCGCCCCTTCAACGTGCGCGCCGCCATAGGGCTGGGAACCACCCTGCGGGGGGTGGGGCGGCTGGAATTCCACATCGACCTCCTGCCCACCTTCCGCTCCAGCGCCGGGGCGCCGCAGACACGCATGATGGGCCTGAGCTACACCTTCTAGCCCCGAAGCCCCGAACAGCAGGCAAACACCAAGACAGCCCCAGGCACTCCCTAGGGCTGTTCTTCGGTTGTTCTTCGGTTGTTTTTCGTCTGTTCTTCGTCTGTCGGGACAAATTTCTGCAACTGAAAACAAATGGGAAACCCATCAACCCACACGTCCGCAGCGCCTTGCGCCACTCTCCCACCCTTCCATCCGAAATGCAAAGATACGAATTCCGGCGGACATTTGCAAGCCCCGACGAAAAATATTTTCGAATGCACACTGGATATATGCAAGGACAGCCCTTGGGTGTGTCCCCGGGGCTGTCCGCTGTCTGTTCTCTTTAACCGAACGTCTAATTCCTGCTGCCGAAATGCTCTTTCAGGGCATTGATTTTCTTTTGTTTGCGGCGTTCCCAGATGGCGGTGATGAGGCGTTTGGTGGAGAGGGGGAAGTCGGACTTCATCATCCAGTCGTAGTAGGAGGGTTCCTGCTCGAAGACCTGCTCGACGGTTTTGCCTTTGTGCTTGCCGAAGTTGAACACTTCGCGGCGCTGGGGGTCGAAGCCGATGTGTCCGACGAGGTCGGCCCACTGGCTGTTGGCGGTGAAGGCGCTGAGGGCGGCGATGTCGTTGACCACGGGCTGGCTGACGCGGCCGGAGCGGTCTTTGTAGTCGACGCCTTGATAGCGGTCGAGCTGCGCCTTGAGTACCTCGTAGGTGGCCTCGGTGTCGGCGGCGGCGGAGTGGGCGTGCTCGAGTTCCTTGTTGCAGTAGAAGCGGTAGGCAGCCACGAGGGTGCGCTGCTCCATCTGGTGGAAGATGTTCTGCACGTCGACACAGCGACGGCAGGCAAGGTCGAAGTCGATGCCAGCGCGGAGGAATTCCTCGACCAAGAGCGGCACGTCGAACTTGTTGCTATTGTAGCCTGCCAAATCGGCGTCGCCGATATATTCGAGCAGGCTCTGGGCCAGCTCGGGGAAGGAGGGCTTGTCGGCCACATCGGCATCAGTGATGCCATGGACGGCGGTGGTCTGCTCGGGGATGTGGACGGTCTGCCCGCTGGCATCGACGGGGCGGATGCGTTCCACGCGCGTGTCGCTCTGCCCGCCGGGCAGCACCTTGAGGAGGCAGATTTCCACTATGTGGTCATGGCCGACTTGGACGCCGGTTGTCTCGAGGTCGAAGAAGATGAGGGGTTTAGTGAGGTTGAGTTCCATTAAATGATATTAGTAGGCCATCTCGTCGCTGGTGGAGGGGTAGGAGTCGTTGGAGTCGTCGTGGCGGCGTTCGCCGGAGCGCTGGAGGGAGATGATGAGGGCGCCGATCATGCGGGTGAGCTCCATGAGGTACTCGCGCGACTGGTCGAAGACCTCGTCGCTGAAGAGGCCGAGGTTGTGGGCCACCTCGGTGAAGACGACGCATTCGCGGATGGCGGTCTTGGAGACCTTGAGGTTGTGGTCGAACTGGCTTTTGCTGCGACTGGAGCCTTCGGCGATGTTGAGGGCGATGTCGAAAGCCGAGCGGCAGAAGGAGCTGACGAGGGCGCGTTCGGCCTCGTTGCGGGGGTTGGTCAGCTGGTTGGAAACCCAGGTGGCGTAGTCGGTGGCTTTGCCGTAGACGCGGAGGTCTTCGAAGCGGAAGAAGCTGACGTTGAGTTGCTGCTGTGCGGGGGCAGGGGTCAAGGTGTCGTTTTGTTCCATGGTACTGTAATTTAGTGTTAATGAAAGATTTATTAAATGTTATACAATTTCAGCGAAGTATTTCATGAACTGGGTGCGCATGGCGACGGAGGCTTTGTCGTTGGGCTGCACGGCGAGTTTGCCGCGGAACTGGTGGACGCTGTCGTAGCCTTTCTTTTGCATCCACTGGCGGAGGCCTTCGTCGAGCTGGCGGAGGGTGTCGATGCCGTTCTTGTAGAGGCAGCTGACGACCTGGACGGTGTCGGCGCCGGCGAGGAGCATTTTCACCACGTCGTCGGCGCTGTAGACGCCTGTGGAGGCGGAGATGTCGCAGCGCATCTTCTTGCTGAGGATGGCCACCCAACGCAGCGTATTGTAGATTTCGCCGGGGTTCGAGAGCCAGGAGGCATTCTTCATCGTCTCGCTCTCGGTGTCAATATCCACCTGCACATTCTTATTGAACATGGTGACGCCCTGGATGCCCATCCAGCTGAGTTGCTGCATCTGCTTGGCCATGTCGGTGAAGTAGGTGCCCACCTTGATGCTGATGGGGATGGAGATGGACTTCTTGAGGGCGGTGATGACCTGGTTGAAGGTGCGTTCCACGTCGTCGGCCGAGAGGGAGGTCTCGTAGGGCAGGATGGCCATGTTGAGCTCGAGGGCGTCGCAGCCGGCCTCCTGGAACTTGGAGGCGTAGGTGATCCAGTTCTCGTAGGAGAAGCAGTTGATGCTTCCGATGACGGGGATGGTGAGGCGCTGCTTGGCGTCGCGGATCATCTGGAAGTGGCGGTTCAGCGAGTCGTCGGCCACGTGCTGGGCAATGTATTCGTAGCTGTCTCCATAGTTGTCTGTGGGGGCCACGATATGGGTGTTGCGCTTGATATCATAGATGATTTGCTCCTCGAAGACGCTCTTGAGCACCACGGCGCCAGCGCCGGCGCGCTCCATTTCGACCATCTTGTCCACATCGGCGGTCAAACCGCAACTTCCCACCATGATCGGACTCTTCAGTTCGAGGCCCAAATATTTAGTTTTAGTGTCCATAGCAGTATATTTTTTGACACTGCAAAGATATGTAAAATATATTTATAAAAAAAAAAAATCTGCACACGCACATGGCCATGCACACATAAACCACTAACAATCAGGCGGAAACTTTTTTCTTTTTTTTTCATAAACAGGGCTGTGGGAAAATATTTTTCAATTTCCAGCCTCTGTTTTTTAATTTTTTCGTACTTTTGCATTTCAAATTTCACACCCTTTTGAAACGAAAAAACAGCATAAAATAATGAAAGAGCAAATCGAAGAGAAAAACACCGAGATGGGTAACGTGATTACCCGCACCGAAGAATTCATCCAGAAGAACCAGAAAATCATCATCGGCGTGGTGGTGGGCATACTGCTTGTGGCGCTGGCCATCTTTGGCTACTACAAATGGTACAAGCAGCCGCGCGAGCAGCGCGCCTCCGCCGAGCTCTTCGCCGCCGAGCAGTACTTCCTCAATGGCGAGTACCAGAAAGCCCTTGACGGCGACGACAACCACCGCGGCCTGCTCGCGGTCATCGACAGCTATGGCTCCACCAAGGCCGGCAACCTGGCCAAGTACTATGCCGGCGTGGCCAACCTGCAGCTGGGCAACTATGCCGAGGCCGACAAGTGGCTGGGTAAATACAGTGGCAAAGACCTCTTCACCAAGGCCATAGCCCTCATGGGCCAGGCCGACGCCGCCATGGAGCAGGGCAACACCGCCGACGCCGCCAAGAAGTATGTCGACGCCGCCAAGGCCGGCGACAACGCCGTCACCGCCCCCGCCGCCCTCTTCAAAGCTGGCGTGGCTTACATCATGCTGGGCGACAACAAGAAGGCCGCCGACTGCCTGAAGCAGATCCGCCAGAAGTATCCCGAGAGCACCGAGGCCCAGAGCCCCGACACCGACAAGATGCTCGCCGTGGCCGAAGCCGCCATGTAAAGCATCACAGAGAAAGAGAGCGGGTGCCCCGACGGGGCGCCCGCTCTCTTTTTTTTGCCGGCGGCGTTTAGTCGTCGTAGCCTCGGATTTGGCCGGACTTGTTGAACTCGAGCTCGATGGTGGTGTTGAGTTCGACGTCGTAGCCGTAGGTGTCCTTGCTGATTTCGACGATGTACTGGCCGGGGTGGCGGGCAGTCACATACTCCTGGATGGCGGCAGGGATGATGGCCGTGGGCACGCCGTTGGCGTCGCGGTCCTCAACTTCGGTCCAAGTGCCGCTGCCGTTGAAGTCGACATTGGAGCCATCCATGAAGATGACTTCATAGTCTTTGTCGAACAGTTCGCGGTCGCGGTAGACGATGGCGACCTGCTTGTCGGCGAAGTGCGTCTGGACGAAGGTCTGCGCTGCCTGGGGCAGGGCGGTGAACTCGATGACCCGCTTTTCGGGTTTGGAGCAAGCGCACGAGGCGAATGCTGCGGCAGTCACGATGGCTGCGAGGGCTAGATTTTTCATGGTGCAAGTTATTTAAATGAATATTAATCGCAGTGCAAAAGTACAACCATTAGTACACACAGACCAAATTTCCTTTGTTAAAAGATGTTAAAAAGTGTATTTTTTAACATTTCGACCCTAAAAAACGGAACCCAGGCCGTTGCAGCCTGGGCTCCGCATTATGAAAACAAGCTTACTTTTTTACTTGATGTTGGGCTCTTCGAGGCCGAGGCCTTTCTTCTTGTCGACAGCCTTGAGGTAGATGCCGATGAGGAGGGCGGCGATACCGAGGGCGGCGAGCATGACGAGGGCCCAGGTGTAGTCGAGCTCGGTGGCGGCGGTGCCTTCGGGGTTGGTGCTGTTGAGCACTTTGCCGATGAGCAGGGGGAAGAGCCAGAGGCCGATGTTCTGAATCCAGAAGATGAGGGCGTAGGCGGAGCCGATGATCTTCTCGTCGACGAGCTTGGGCACGGAGGGCCAGAGGGCAGCGGGGACGAGGGAGAAGGAGGCGCCGAGGACGAGGATGGTGACGTAGGCGACGATGGTGCCGCCGACGGCGGAGCCCTTGAACATCGGGAGGATGAAGGCGAAGGTGAGGTGGCAGAGAACCAGCAATATGGAGCCAATCATGAGCATGGAGGCAGCCTTGCCTTTGTGGTCGACGTAGTTGCCGAGGATGGGGGTGATGGCGACGGCGAGGAGGGGGAAGACGGCGAAGATGGTCTCGGCGGTGCCGCGCATGTAGCCCATGTAGCAGTAGACGACGAGGGCGACGACAGCGAGACCCATGAGGCCGTACTTAAGGCCTTTGTTTTGCTTCATGAAGTTGCTGGTGAAGGAGGCGATGGCGACGACGAGCATGAGGATGTACTGTACCCAGGTGACGGACTCGCCGCCCCAGAAGGTGTTGGGGTCGGCCTCGGTCAGCGTGAGGTTGCACTGGAGCATATTGACGGCATATTTCTGGAAGGGGAAGATGGCGGAGTAGTAGAGGACGCAGAGGAGGGCGACGAGCCAGAAGCCGAGGGAGGAGAGGATGCGGCCGATGTCGGAGATTTTGAAGGGGTCGTCCTTCTCTTCGGCTTCGCCGGTCTGGGCGTCGAGTTTCTTGTCCATGAAGAAGTAGACGATGAGCATCATCAGGGCGATGCAGAGGAGGACGACGCCGAAGGCGACGGAGCGGGAGACCTCGACCTGGCCGCCGAGCTTGGCGAAGTAGGGGCTGAAAATCATGCAGGTGGCCACACCGAGGCGTGCCAGTGCCATCTCGGAGCCCATGGCGAGGGCCGTCTCGCGGCCTTTGAACCATTTGACGATACCGCGCGAGACGGTGATGCCAGCCATCTCACAGCCGCAGCCGAAGATCATGAAGCCCACGGCGGCCAGTTTGGCCGAGGCGGGCATGCCGCGGTAGAAGGGCGAGACGCCGAGCTCGTCGAAGAGGGGGATGTAGTTGAGGTTGTTGGTGAACCAGGTCTCAAGGCTGCTGCCGTAGAAGCTTTCGCTGACGGCATAGTACTTGATGATGCCGCCGACGAGCATCACGGCGCCGGAGAGGACGGCGGTGAAGCGGACGCCCATCTTGTCGAGGATGATGCCGGCGAAGATGAGGAAGAAGACGAAGACGTTGAGGAACGTCTCGGCTCCCTGCATGGTGCCGAAGGCGAGGCTGTCCCAGCCGCGGGTTTCCTGCATGAGGTCCTTGATGGGAGACAGGATGTCCATGAAGATGTAGCTGCAGAACATGGCCAGGGCCAGGAGCAGCAGCGCAATCCAGCGCATGGCGGCGCTGTCGCGCAGGGTTGTGATAGCGTTTTGTGTCATACTATTTTAGATTAATTTTACTTATCAAAAGGAAATGCAAAGATACGAACTTTTTGGAAAACGGCGGAAATCTTTTGAAAAAAAATAAAAAAACCGGACATTTTCTTGCGAGGCAAGTGGCTGACAGCCAGGGAGTGGCAGGCTATAGGTTTTGCTCCTCTTTTTATTTTCTAGGGGAGGGCATGCAATATTCTGGCAAATTCCGCGTTAAGGGGGTTGGAACGGCAAATTGGGCGAATTAAACGAAGGCTGGCGCGGCATGAAATTTGGGGCTGATTACTCGAAGGCTGGCGCGGATTGGGGGTTCGAGTAATTCGCCGTTAAAAGTAAATACAGCAGTATATGGCAAAGATTGAAATGGGCATTTTGGGCGGCTTCAGCGGCCGCGTGGGTACGGTGGTGGGATACTACCGCCGCGGGGGTTGGTATGTGCGTGCATATCAGCCGAATATAAAGGACAGGAAATCGGCGGCGCAGCTGGAGCAGCGGAGCCGGTTCAAGGCGATGATCATGGCTTCGTCGCAACTGCTGGGCGCCATCCGCCTCGGCCTGCGCGAGCGGGCGCAGCGGGCGGGGCTGACCGAGGGGAATGTGTTCCTGCAACTTAACAAACAGCACTTTACGGACGTGGCGGTTGACTACAGCCGGCTGCAACTGTCGTCCGGCACGATGCCACGGATGGCCTACGGGGGATGCCGCTTGGCGGACGGTGTGCTGACGATTGATTTCGAGCGCAATAGCCGTCTGCTGGGCGCGCAGGTGCAGGTGGTGGCCTACAATGCGGTGTGCGGGGAGAGCATAATGGCTGAAAGAGTGGATGTTGCGACAGGCCGCGTGCGGCTGGCGCTGCCGGACGGGTGGACGCCTGAAAGCACCCACGTCTATGCCTTCACCGTGGGCAGCGACGGGCGATGCTCGCCAACGAAGTATCTATCTATCAATCAATTCCGAAGGCTGCGTGCGCGAGATGCGGAGCAGGAGGGGGAGGTGGTCGCTGAGGCCGCCTTCGTAGCGGGGGCCCTGGTTGGTGCGTCGGGGGCGGACGCCGGGGCGGCGGTCCTCGAGGGTGAGGAGGTGGTCGAAGCGTATGAGCTTGAGTTTGCGGACGGTCCAGCTCTGGTCGGCGAGGAAGAAGACGGCGTCGATGTAGCGCCACTGGCCTTGGAACTTGTGGCTGCCCCAGTCGGAGGGTAGGCGGTAGTCGAGGTTGCGGATGCCGTCGGGGTTGACGGAGTCGCCGCGGAAGCCCATGCCGTCGGCGATGGCGGGTTCGTCGGCGGTGGAGTTCATGTCGCCGAGGGCGATGATGGCGGCCTGGGGGTAGCGCTTGTGTAGGCGAAGCATCTGGCTTCGAAGCTTTTGCGCTATGCGCATGCGGTGCCGGTCGGCCTCTTCCCCACCCCGCTTGGAGGGCCAGTGGTTGAGGAAAAGGACCACGGTGTCGCCTTCGGGCGTGAGGCCTTCGACCTGTAGGATGTCGCGCGTGTAGAACCCTGACGCCGAGTCGGATACGCGTAGCGGACGGCTGTAGATGACGCGGAAGCGGTCGCGGCGGTAGAGGAGAGCGCAGTCGATGCCGCGGCGGTCGGGCGAGTCGTAGTGGACATAGCGGTAGCCGGCCTCGCGCAGGGGTGTGCCGTTGCAGAGCTCGCGCAGGACGTAGGCGTTCTCCACCTCGGCCAGGCCCACGACGTCGGGCAGCTCCATTTCGAGGAGGGTTTTGTAGAGCCCTTGGATTTTGTCGTTCAGCTTGCGGCGGGTCCAGTGGTAGTCGCCGCGGGGGGTGAAGTCGTCGTCGGCGGTGCGGGGGTCGTCGCGCGTGTCGAAGAGGTTCTCCACGTTCCACCAGGCGGCGGTGAAAGTGGAGAACCCAGTTGATTGACTTTGAACCGAGAGGGTGGTCATCAGGAGCAGAAGCGGAAGGATGAGAGGCCTCATTCGACAGCGGGCTCTTCGACGGGAGCCTCTTCGGGAGCGGGATCTTCGGCCACGGGGGCGGTCTCGACGGGTGCGGGCTCTTCGATTCCAACTACCAGTTCTTCCACCGACAGGGGTTTGGGCTGCCAGGGCCAGCGGTGCTGCGTCAGCTTGAAGACGGCCAAGGCGATGGCAGCCAGCACGATGAGCCACAGCAGGCACTTCTTCCACCAGGCCATCTTCTTGTCGGCCAGGGGGTCTTTGCCGACGGCCTTGGGATACTTGGCCACCTGGGTGAGCATGGAGCCGAAGGTGGTGTTGACCTTCACCATCGAGTTGATGGCCCAGCCGTTGGCGTTGAGGACGGGGCCGAGGTTGCGCTTGCGGAGCTTGAGCCAGGCCAGGAGCATGGAGGGGCCGCTGATGACGATGACCACCAAAGCGATGGCAATCAGCGGGTTGTACCACGCCGAGACGAGGAACTTGGCCACGGCGGCCAGCGCCATGCCGACGGCGCCGACGGCGAGGCCGATGGCGGCGAAGATGCCGGCGAACTTGGCGATGTCGAAGGCGGGCTTGGGGGCGGCGGCGGGGTCGGCGGACTTGCCGTCGGCGGCCTTGGCGGCCAGGTCGGTGGTGGTGGTGTCGGCCTTGGCGGTCATGTTGTCGAACTGCTTGCTCTCCTTCTCCTCGGCGCTCTTGCTGATTTTGTCGGTCACCCAGTTGCCGAACTTGCGGTAGGGGCTCCAGAAGGCCTGTCCGACGGAGATGGGGTTGTCGATGATTTTGGTGACGGTGGCGTCCCAGTCCTGGCCGTGGCGGTCGTAGAAGACGCCGTTCTTGCCCTCGCGGAAGTTGCGGATGTCGCCGGCGGTGACAACGGCGGCGATGTCCATCTCGCCCAGACCGGCTTTGGAGACGCAGTGACAGTAGAGGATATACATGCCGCTCAGGCCGGCCGAAGCGAGCTGCTTGCCCATGTCGGCCACTTTGACGCAGAGCTCGCAGCAGCGCTGGTCGATATAGAGTTTGCCAGCTTGGAAGACGGCCTCGGAGCCGACGGCGCGATTATAGAAATCTTTGAAGACCACGTAGTTGTGGAGCAGCGTGAAGTAGTCGCGGCAGAGTCGCAGCAGTTTCTCCACGGGTGCGAAGGCGGCGCTGTGCTCCTCGAGGCGAGCGGCGACGGCCTCGTTCATGGCGGTCTCGCCGGCGGCCTTCCATGCGGTGTAGGCGTCGACCTTGGAGACGAGGGCGTTCCAGTCGTCCTCGTTGATGCTGTCGCCCTCGAGGGCGGCGAGCTCCTTGACCGAGGCGACGGCGGATTTCCAGGCGGGGTTGAGCCCGTCCACGAGGGGCAGGAGGGCCTCCTTGTTGGGGCGCGCCAGGGGGTAGGTGGAAATCTCTTCGATGTTGTCGCTCAGGTTGTTGGCGCTGATGGCGGCGATGCGCTCCACCTGCACGTCGAGCGCTTGGGCGGCGTCGGCGTCGAACTGGACGAGCTTGCAGCGCATGAAATAGTCGGCCACCTTGGCGCGGACGGCGTTCACGGCGGCCTCGGCGTCGTCGCTCTTGTCGCCGAAGGGTGGCTCGAAGGGCTCGGCATTCTGGGCCGTGTACTCGGCGCGGCATTTCTCTTCGAAGATGGCCATGTATTCCACCACCTCGGCGAGCGAGATGTCCTCCTTCTCCAGCCCCAAAGCCTTGAGGATGAGGCGAGCGGAGTCGAGCACCTGCTTGCCCTCGTCGGTGTCGGGCTGGATGTCGGCGAAGGCGATGTGGTCGCGGCCCTGGAGGAGGTAGTTGAGGTCGCGGAGCACCTTCTTGAGCCACTCGGCGGCGGCGATGATTTCGTTGACGCGGATGCGGCCGTCCTTGTCGGAGTCGAGCATGGCGAGGGTCTTCTCGTCGAACTCGAGCCCCTTGACGGGGCAGCTGAGGACGGTCCAGAGCTTCTGGTCCAGCTCGTGGAGGTGGGCTATGTCGGCAGCGGTCTCGATATTGACGCGTGCCACACCGCCGACCATGCTGAACTTCCACTGATAGCCACTTTTGGAAACAAGCTTGTTATTCTTTGACATAAGTATGTTTTTTTGTTTTTGTGCAATGAAATATAGCGCTGCAAAAATACAACTTTTTTTGCAATCGGCAACAAAAAAAATATCACTCCACGCGCTCGAGGAGGAAGCTGACGGGGCGGAAGCCGTCGTTGCAGCTGATCATGGCCGAGTGGGGGTTCTGCATCCAGCCGTCGTAGAAGTTGCCGCGGCCGGCCGCCAACTCCTCGACAAACCAGCGCATGCTCTCCCACGCGCTGTCGCACATGCCCTCGGGCATCGCGCCACCGCGGCTGAGCCACTGCTGGCCGAGGGCGACGCAGCAGGGCTGCTCGAGGGGGTTCTCGAGGAGAAGCTGCAGGTCCTTATAGTCCGCCTTGCGCAGGGCGGTGATTCTTACATCGAACATGGCGCACTGGGTTTTAAGGCTGCAAAAGTACGACTTTTTTTCCACAGGGCGAACTTTTTTTCTGCACATCGGAAAAAAAATCTTACCTTTGCCGTGAAACAAGACATCATTATATTATCAACAACTGGTTGAACAACAAGCGATTTGGCCAGAAAAATGTGTATTTATGAAACAAGGTTTTGACAACGAGAAGTATCTGCGGATACAATCCGAGCACATCAAAGAACGCATCGGCAAGTTCGGCAACAAGCTGTATCTGGAATTCGGTGGCAAGCTGTTCGACGACTACCACGCCAGCCGCGTGCTGCCCGGGTTCGAGCCCGACAGCAAGCTGAAGATGCTGACGCAGCTGAAGGACGACGCTGAAATTGTGATTGTTATCAGTTCCCACGACATCGAGACCAACAAGGTGCGCGGCGACCTGGGCATCACCTACGACGTCGATGTGCTGCGCCTGCGCGACGCCTTCGTGCAGCGGGGTTTTGTGGTGAACAGCGTTGTCATCACCCACTACAGCGGCCAGCCCAGCGCCACGGCCTACCGCGAGCGGCTGGAGCGGCTGGGTATAAATGTGTATTATCATTATATAATAGAGGGGTACCCCACCAACGTGGAGCTCATCGCCTCGGACGAGGGGTTTGGGAAGAACGACTACGTGGAGACCACGCGGCCACTGGTGGTCATCACCGCCCCGGGGCCCGGGAGCGGCAAGATGGCGGTGTGCCTCAGCCAGCTCTACCAGGAGAACCGGCGCGGGGTGAAGGCCGGCTACGCCAAGTTCGAGACCTTCCCCATCTGGAGCATCCCGCTCAAACACCCCGTCAACATCGCCTACGAAGCCGCCACCGCCGACCTCAACGACGTGAACATGATCGACCCCTTCCACCTCGAAGCCTACGGCGAGACGGCAGTCAACTACAACCGCGACATCGAAATCTATCCCGTGCTGAACGCGTTGTTCGAGGGCATCTATGGCGAAAATCCCTACAAGTCGCCCACGGACATGGGTGTCAACATGGCGGGATTCTGCATCTCGGACAACGAGGTGTGCTGCCAGGCGTCGAAGGATGAAATCATCCGCCGCTACTACACCGCCCTCTGCAGCTACGCTGAAGGCAAATCGAGCCAGAACGAGGTGAACAAGATAGCGCTGCTGATGAAGCAGGCCAAAATCTCGACCGACGACCGCCGCACGACCCTAGCCGCCAAGGAGCGGCGCGACCAAACGGGTGTGCATGCCGCCGCCATCGAGCTGCAGGACGGCACCCTCATCACCGCCAAGACAAGCGACCTCCTCGGCGCCTGCGCCGCCCTGCTGCTCAACGCGCTGAAGCACCTGGCGGGCATCGACCACGAGGTGAAGCTCATCTCGCAGAAGATGATCGAGCCCATCCAGCACACCAAAGTCTCCATGCTCCACGGCAGCAATCCCCGCCTGCACACCGACGAGGTGCTCGTCACACTGTCGATTTTGAGCCTGCTGGACGACAACTGCCGCCGCGCGCTGGACTGCCTGCCGATGCTCGACGGCTGCCAGGTGCACACAACAGTGATGACCAGCGAAGTGGACCGCAAAATCTTCAAGAAGCTCGGCATCGGCCTCACCAGCGAACCCGTGAGGAAAGAGTAGGCAGACGGGCAACAGAAAAAAGAAGAGGTGCAGCCGATATGGGTTGCACCTCTTCTTTTAGGTATGGAACGGGAGGCTACTCCTTGCAGCTCTTGCAGCAGGCGAGGCACTTGTAGGCCAGGCCGGCCAGGCCGGCACCGACGAGCGGGGCCACGATGAAGAGCCACAGCTGGCCGCAGGCGCTCCAGCCTTCGGCGTTGCTGAACAGGGCCTGGCTCAGCGAGCGGGCGGGGTTGACGCTGGTGTTGGTCAGGGGGATGGAGATGAGGTGGATGAGCACCAGGGTGAGACCGATGGCCAGGCCGCCGAACTTGCCGTTCTGGTGGCTGCTGTCGGTCACGCCGAGAATGACCATCAGGAAGACGAAGGTCAGCAGGGCCTCGACCAGGAAGGCACCACCCATGGAGACGCTCAGGTAGTCGCTATTGCCTGTGGCGGCAGCGAACTCGGCACCGTAGCCGTTGGCGGCGAAGACGCCGGTGGCACCGAGGCCGGCGGCGTTCCAGATGCAGAGCAGCACAGCACCGGCGATGACGGCGCCGACACACTGGGCCACCCAGTAGAGGAGCATGTCTTTCAACGACATACGGCCGTTGGCCCACACGCCGAACGAGACGGCGGGATTGAGGTGGGCGCCGCTGATGTGGCCCACGCCGTAGGCCATGGCGACGACGGTGAGACCGAAAGCAATGGCCACACCGAGGAAACCGACGTGCCCGAACAGCGCAGTACCGCAGCCGCCCAGCACCAGCACGAATGTACCCAGACATTCGGCAAACAACTTGTTGGTAATCTTCATAATATGAGTGTTTTTGAAATTAATATTATGCCGGCTTAACGAAATATTAACTTAAATATTGCACACGGATGCAACTTTTTATTTGCCGCAGGTGATGGCGAAGGCCACGTCCATCATCTTGGTGAAGGTGGTCTGCCGCTCCTCGGCGGTGGTGGCTTCGCCGGTGAGGAGGTGGTCGGAGACGGTGCAGATGCCCAGGGCGCGTTTTGAACTCCGATTGCTGAATTCTGACTTTTGAGTGCTGCTGTAGGCGGCATTCATGTAGAGCTGCGCAATCTCCATCTCGATGGCGAGGACTCCCATGCGCTGCCAGCGGTCGTTGTGGGCGTTGGCGTCGTAGAAGAAGTCGGACGAGAGCACGTTGCCCACCTGGTGGCGGTAGCCCAGACGCTCGCAGGCCTCGACGGCGCGGCGCGCGAGCCCGAAGTCGGCGACGGGGGCGAAGGTGCCGGGGAGCTCGTACTGCGCGGCATAGTTGGAGTTGGTGCAGGCACCGGTGGCGATGACGAGGTCGCCCACGTGGAGGTCCTCCTGGATGGCGCCGGCGGAGCCCACGCGGACGATGGTCTGCACGTCGTAGAAGTTGAACAGCTCGTAGGTGTAGATGCCGATGGAGGGGCCGCCCATGCCGTGGCCCATGACGCTGATGCGGCGGCCGTCGTGCGTGCCGGTGTAGCCCAGCATGCCGCGCACCTGGTTGAAGAGCACGGGGTTCTCGAGGTAGTTCTCGGCCATAAACTTGACGCGCAGCGGGTCGCCCGCCATGATGACGGTGTCGGCGATTTCGCCTTTCCGTGCGCCGATGTGAGGTGTAGGTGTATTTGACATAATGTTGATAATTTTATACATTGATATGATAATACGTAATTAAATCAGACTAACATACTTGCATTCTACGATTTACATATTCATACATTTATATATTATTATATTTTTGCTCTTGTTTAAAGTTCTTCTGGTTCTTCGTCTTTGGGCTGTTTCCTTCGTGACAGGTCGGGGATAAGTCCTTGCATTTTATGATTTAAATCATTGAACAAAGTAGTGAAGGCTGTCCCGATACTTGTCAAAGCCGGCGTCCTCCATATCGTCAAATCAGGTGTGTTACCTTTATCTTTTTCCAGCTTGGCCCTAACCCCAATTCGGTCAACGAGCTGTCGCGCGTGATCAGTTCACCCTTTTGCAGGTTGGTGATGGCCTGTTTGAGGTCTTGCAATTGGCTACCGCTCACGCCGAACAGGTCTTTCAGTACCGCGTCGTTCTGCTGCTGCTGTTTCATAATGAGCGGATACTGGGCATTGGCGTAGAAGTCGAAGCCTTTGCTCTTGAAGTCCTCCATATTCTGCGTGGCCAGAATGATGCTCATACCCTTGTTGCGCCCCACGGCGATGAGGTTCTGCAACGGTTTGTTTTCGAACCCAAGCATATAGTGTGCCTCGTCGATGATGGTGAAATGGCGTATCTCCACGCGTTCGTCGCCCATAGCCTGATTGGGGAGTTCCTCGTAGATGTTGTTCAGTTTCGAGATGACGAAATACACTATGGCTTTTGCGATGATTCCATTCTTCTCGAATTTACCCAAGTTGATGATATTGCAGGTGTGCACCAGGTCAATTTTGTCCTCGTCAGCAAAGATATTGTTGGTCACCAGTTGATTGAGCACCGACTTGACGCTGTCCATATCGCCCTGTTTCTTCTCCGGGAGCAGACGGTTGTAGTGGTCGAAAATCATCTTGAAATTGACTGGGCGCATCTGGTTGGCTTTGTATGCGTTCACAATGGCCTCACTCAGCCGGTTGTCCATATTGGCGCTGATTTTCGCTCCGGAGGATATTGCCAGCAAGGCCGTCGCCATCGTGGTGGAATAGAGGTTCAGCTCGTTGACAGGTTTGCCCGTGAAGTCCTTGAACGGGGTGAACGGCAGCGGATGTTCCATCGGGTTGAGTATGCAGCTGCTGTCGGTGTCGAAATGCGAGAGCCATGCGGCATTGGCCGGGTCGGAGAACTCGCCCTTGTAGTCGAAGAGCAGGAAGTTGACCGGATAGTGGGTGTCACTCGATGCCGAGCGCAGCTGCTGCAGCAGCACAGCCAGCAGGTTGCTCTTGCCGCTGCCGGTGGTGCCCGCCACCAAAATCTGCGTGTTGGCAATGGAGCGGCTGTTGATGTCGAGCGTGGCTGGCATATCGTCGCCGTAGCTGCCTATGCAGAGGTTCAGCACGGGGATGTCGCTTGCGCTAGCACCTCCGCGCAGCGGCGAGAAGCGTAGCCAGTCGTCGATACCGCCTTCTTTCATCAAGATGTCGCGTCCACGGAGAATTTCGTGGGCAATCACACGACTCACAACAGCAGGTGTCTTCCAATCTGCATCCACATCGTGATAGCGCATCTTAAGCAGAGCCTCTACATATTGGCCGATGTTGTATTTCGTGAAGAAGGTGCTGGAATAAGGACTGCTGGTAAGCGATAGGTTGATATTTGCCACTTCGTCACTTGTACGAGGTGTTTTGTCGGCCAATCCAGCCAACAGACACATCCTCATCACCACACTCTGAGAGATGACCACAGGACGGTCGTTAGGATACTCCTTAAGATTCATCCTTTGTTCGAGGGCAGCCTTCACGTCGGCTGTCATCTCGTTCATTCCCTCGAAAGACTTGATGGTATTATTGATTACCAAATTATCTACTGTCATATCTCTCAATCATTAATGGTGATACCAAAATAGTCGTTTGTGATATTGGTGCATTGCGACTCTTTGTCGCGGTGCAGGGTGTAGGTCTTTGCCACGAAGGGGGCAATCTTCTTGAAGTCGCGCTCGGTGGTGATCTCCGTATCGGTACTGAGTAGGATAGTTTGGTGAGCTAAATCGGGGAAGTAGTGCTCCAGAATTACCTCTCGGCTCTCTTTGTCGAGCACGCCCATCACGGTGTCTATCATCACAGGCGGGTTGTAGTCGCCCAGCTCGTAGAGTACCTTCAGCAGCACCTGCATCACCGTCTGCTTGGCACCGGCGTTCAGCTGGCTGAGGTAGATTTCGTTACCGTTCTGGTGGTAGATTTTAAAGTTCATCTCTTCGCCATTCTCGCCCGTGAGATCCACACGGCCAATCACGCCGGCATACACCACCAGATTCAGATTCAGCTGTTCCTTCATCATCTGCTCGATGCTTTTGCGCTTGGCGGCAAGCAGTTTGGCAGACAGGGTCTTGAAGAAGCCTGGCAGCTTGCACAGCATATCGTATTGCGGATCGGGAATCTGCGGTATGTCGTAGTCGTAGCTGGCTATCTTGTCCGTCAGGCGTTGTATCTCACGCTCCGTTTCGGCAATCTTGCCTTTCAGCTCCACCATTCGTTTCTCGTTGTCCTCATAAAGGGTGATGAGGTTGTAATCCAACCCGCTCAACTCGCGTTCGTAGTTCTGCAACTGTTCGCGTTTACGTGGCAGGTCGGCCACATCCATATCGATGCTCTCGCGCTCGTTGTCCAGCTGCAGGAACTGGTTGACGTAGGCATCGGTAATCAGTTTCTCCAGCACCTCCACGTTGGCATCGCTCAGGTAGGGGTATTTCTCGGCCAGCACGTCGCCGTGCTTGCGGCCTTTCTGCATGTGGCGCACTATGTCGTCCACCTTCACGCCTTGCAGTTCCTGGTAACTCTCCGTCAGGTAGTCGACAATGTCGCGCGTGATGCGCGTCAGCTGTTCGTCGCTGATTTCTTCGCCGCGCTCTTGTGCCAAACGCTTGCGCTCGTTGACAATCAGCTCCACTTCGGGACGTATGCGATGGGCCAATGCGGGAAAGAGCACGTTCAGTTCCAGGTCCTTCACAACCTTGTCCACGCTGTCGCGATAGTCGGCGGCTTTCTTCTCCACCTGTTTGATGCTTTCCTTCTGCTTGGCAATGCGGTCGCGCGTCACGTTGTCGGCCGAGCGTCCCTGCTTCAGCTGCTCATAGTGCTCGCGGTTCTCGCTCGAATAGGCCAATGCCTTCTCGTAGTCTTCGCGCAGCTGCTTCAATTCGGCTTCCTTGAGTTGCCGTTGGTGCCCCAACTGCTCGTATTCCTGCCTCTGCTTCTCGTTCTCCAGCTTGGCGGCTTTCTTCTCGCCCAGCAACAGCTCGGCTGCCTCGTTCAACTGGTAGTATTTATTGAAACCCATCACCGAGTTGATGTTTTTCATTATCAGTCGGCTGATTTGCTCTTCCTTCACCAGCTCGCTGGTCTTCATCGCGTCGAAGAGGAAGTAGTTGCTCAGCTCCGACGGCAGGTTGGCGGCGATGATTTTCTTCACCACCTCCTCGTTCTGCACCCTTTGGGCGTTGGGGGTGGCTATGCCATAGCTGTAGCGGTTGCCGTTCATGTTGAGGTCCACATTCCAGCGCACCTTGCCGTCGATGAGCTGGTAGGTGCGGCGCAGCTTGTAGGGTGTCTCGTTGCCCAGCACCAATCCGCTGAACG
>Ga0256404_1005407_pt1 | contig 22605 bp, 12 predicted proteins | sample RumenRJG_01DNA_FD_185990 | JGI IMG/M metagenome (GOLD analysis project Ga0256404, IMG submission 185990) | Bovine rumen microbial communities from Lethbridge, Alberta, Canada - RJG_01 | ecosystem: Host-associated > Mammals > Digestive system > Stomach > Rumen | place: Canada: Alberta | collected...
TGTCCGAGCGAGCGCACGTTGCGGACGTAGGCGGCGAGGGTGCTGCGGTCGAGCACGAGCGCGCCTCCTGCCGCGCCTCCCTTGGCGACAGCGCCTGCTCGGGCAAGGAGGCGCACCGTGTCGGAGATGGTGGTTCCGAGTGAGTCGGCGAGCGAGCGCAGCGAGGACATCTCCTCCTCGGAGAGCATGACGTGGAGCTGGACGGGTCTGGGCATGGGCCTCCCTGGGACGGGTTCTCTATGTACAAGGGGTCATGCCAATCCTAGGGGTGCGGGGGCTCCCCCGCACGCGACACCCATGACACGCTGTCATGGGTGAGCGGGACGAGACGACGAGGAGGCGACGGGAAAGGGGGACTGGGAAGGAGTTGCGAGACGACTCCGGAATCCCCCTGCGCGCACGCCTCCGAGAGAGACTCGGACAAGCTATTCCATGGACTTGTACATGGAATAGGCAGCTTGCTATAACGGGCCCTCAGGGCTGGTGGACGGTGCTTTGGCAAGCGCTGCGACTTGATGATGACGGCAGATGACGGCAATGACAGGAACCTCGGGATGCTCCGAGATGCCGTCATTGCCGTCACTGCTGTTACACCAGGTTGGTTTCTTGTGCCGGGATTCGGGGTTCCGGGGCGGCGAGGCAGGGCGTCCCTTGCCCGATCCGAGCCGGGGCGGAGCGTGCGCTTCGACGCCCGCCGGAGCGGGCGCCTGTGGTTTTGCGGGGTGCTCTTGCCTATGCCGTCATGGCCGCCTGCAGGTCCTCCACCATCGCCTTGGCGGCGTCGCGCACCACCTGCAGGCACTGGCGCATCTCCTCGTCGGTCTTGCCCACTGCCCAGCTCGCGACGTAGCCGAAGGAGTAGCCTGAGGTGTCCAGCCCGAGCGCCGCGCTCACGGCGTAGGCGACGCTCTCGGCCTGCACCTCGCGCATGGCGCGGTCGGGCATGCCCTCGGCCATGGGGTCGCCGTCGTGCAGGCGGCTGTGCGCCAGCTCGTGGAGTGCCGTCTTCACGGTCTGGCCCTCTCCCATGCCCTCGCGGATGGCGATGAGCTCGCCGCGGCGGAAGTAGCCCTTGGTTCCCTCGGGCATGTCGGCCACGAGCTCGACGGGGTAGGCGGAGACGGTGCGGACGGCCTCCATCACGGCGGCGTAGCTCTCCACGCCCCCGGCAACCTCGTCCACGAGGGTGGGCAGGGGGTCGCCCTCAGTCTGGCTGACGTCGAAGACGTGGCCCACGCGGAAGCCCACGAGGCGGCGGCGCTCCTCGTCGGCGTCCTCGTCGCGGTCCTTCACGAGCATGGGGACTAGAATCTCTATGCCGCGCTCGCCCTTGCGCACGTAGCGGTTGAAGTCGCGCTTCCAGCTCCTGAAGCTGGCCACGTGGGTGGCGGTCGGCATCTGCATGGCTATCAGGATGGTGTTACCGAGGTTGTAGTCGTGGAACCTGCTGAGGCTCCGCAGCCACGACTCCCAGCGCTCGGAGTCATACACGGCTCGGACGCCCTCGCCGAGGCGGTCGAGCGCCGCCCGTGCGCGCTGCTGCGCCATCTCGCGCGCCTGCTGGCGCTCTGCCCTGCTGGTGTGACGCTTGGTGCTCTTGGTGGTTGCCATGTCCTTGTCTCCTCTCGGGTGGCGGGTCTCGCACGTCCTCCGTGCGCGCTTGCCACCCTTGGAGGCCAAGGGTTTCCGTCCCCGTGGTAGGCGCTGGGCAACGGTGCTCCATGGCAACCTCCACCAATCGCCCTTGGATTTGTGCGAGGTTCCGTGGGGCCCTTGACCAGCGCCGTGCGGGGCGTCTGGGAGGGGTCCCGGGGCACGGCGTGGCCATGGGGCGGGGAGTCAGTCAAAAGATGGTCCTGACATTTGTGCCATGTAATCGCTGCTAGACTTGGGTGTGTAGATAAGACTCGGCCGATACTGCGGCATCTAAGGCAAGTAGGGGTGAGGCATGCTTCTTTACACGGTGCATGGAAAAGAGGGCGGCAACGATCGGAGTTCGGTTGCCGTCGAGAGCGGCCTGTCGGATTACCTCGGCTACGTGCCCATGTTTTGCAGCCTGGTGAACCGTGACTCCTTGACCGACACGTGGTTTCGCGTCTACAGTGCCTCGCCGAGCTTCGTCGAGGTGATTGACGTCTACGAGGTGGACGACGCCGATGCAACTCCCATGGATGTCGTTGACTGGTGCAACCTGTGCCTGCGCGAGCAGTATCCAAGTGACAGCCGCCCGTTTGAGCTCATGATGAATAGTCGCCATCCAGAGTCGACCGACTACCTTCTGAATCCCAAGGCGGCTGTAAGACGGCAGTGGAGGTTTGACGTCCTCGACCTGATCAACTGTTCGGTTGACGGGATCGAGGGGGACGAGCAGCTGAAGAAAGCCCTTGCTCTGTCAATGAGAAAGCTGCGGACAGCCCCATCGAAAATGTCCAGCTTCTATGAGTCCGTAAGCGGCAGAGACGCGCTTTCCGGGCAGTTGACGATGGAGACCTGGTATCGCCTTATCACGTTGAGCGGAGCTATCCCGTTCATCTGGTCTACGGTGACGGGAAATGACATCTCTCCCAGGCTCGTGGATATCGACGTCGCCGACTTGGGAAAGACGGGTGGCCTGCAGAGGGCACAGCTGCTGCTGGCCGAATGGGACAACACGCTAGGGGAGAACGACGAGTTCTCACACGCTCAATTCCAGGCGATGAGGTCCTTCTTCATCGATGGGTGCGACCAGCTCGCTCACTCGATTGCAGATGGGGTGGCTTCGAAGCTACGAATGGGTCGCAACGACGAATGCTTCTGCGGCAGCGGCAGGAAGTACAAGAAGTGCTGCTCGAGGAAGAGCCTCGACGAGCTATCACGGACGTAGCCACGCACCGCTGGCCCTGCCAGCCACGGCCATGATTGCCGCCGTATCGAGACACAGCTATCATCCTTATATAAGGTTTATGCCTCAACGAGGAGGTAGGGCTTATGGTCGACGAGCAGGACCTGCGCAAGGCCATGCTTATTGGCAACAAGACGGAGCGGATCATCTTCGCGACGACCCCCGAGCTCAAGGAGGCCGTCGCATTTATGTCCGAGGAGAGGTGTATGACCATATCGGCGTACATAACCTCGCTCATCGTGGACGACGTCCTGGCGCACAAGGGGGTGCTGCCCGATGGCTTCGGAAAATAGGCTCGAGGGGGCGTGCATCACCCGCGAGCAGTTCCTCATGCGCGAGGTGCGCATTGTCGCCCAGATGCGGCAGGAGGGGCTCGGCGACGCGGCCGTCGTCGAGCGCGTCGCCTCGGAGAACCTCATCCAGTACCCGACGGACCGCATGGTGCGCAACATCGCCTCGGTCTGCGTGAAGCGCCTGAACGCGCTCGGCAGCCCCGCGCTCGAGCGCATCATCGCCTCCGGCGAGCCCGAGGCGGCCGCGCAGGCCAACCTCTACGCGATGATGCGCACCTACCCGCTGGTCCGCCACTTCATGGAGACGGTCGTGGCAGAGCACTACCGCGACCTCGACTACTCCCTCGGGCAGATGGAGATGAACGGCTGGGTGACGCGGGTCCAGGAGGACTACGACAACATCGCCCGGCTCTCCGACGCAACTATGAAGAAGGTCAAGCAGGTGCTGCGCAACGGCCTCGTCCAGTGCGGGATGCTGCGCTCGGCACGCTCCTCGGAGCTCGTGCCCATCGCGCTCGACCTCGACGTCGAGGACGGAATCCGCGAGCTCGGCGACACCGATGCCCTTGCAGCGTTCAACGTGAGGTGGTCATGATGGCGGCGCTCGAATCCGCGAGGAACGACCTTCACGGGCGCTTCGCCAAGCTGCGCGAGCACCTCGCCGACCCCGACTTTCTCGGCAACAGGGGCCTCGGCAACGAGGTCGGCATCTACACGCTCTGCTACGACCCGGCGCTCGAGATCGAGGTCCGCGACCTCGTCTCGCGCCTCAAGTCCGACGACCTGCCCGCGCGCATCGTCGAGCACAACCTCTACGACATCATGCTCGCCCGCCTCGAGGAGCGGCGCCTGCTCGGCCGCATGGACATGTACGAGAAGAGGCGCGGGCGCGAGTGGATCGCCGGGCAGATCGCCAACCTGTGCCCCGCCAACATGTATGCCGAGCGCATCGCCGCGACCCCGCGCGAGCCCGGCGACGTCATCCTCGTAACCGGAGTGGGGGAGGTCTTCCCGTTCCTGCGCCTGCACGACCTCTTCGACAGCATCCAGCCGCTCGTGGGGGACGTGCCCATCGTCGCCCTGTATCCGGGGCGCTTCGACGGGCGCAACCTCCAGCTCTTCTCCCGCCTGGAGGAGGAGCACTACTACCGGGCGTTCGACCTCGTCTAACGAGAAAGGCCACGAGAATGATCATCCAGCAATTGTTCGAGAAGAGCATCGACCGCCCGATCAACGGCGTCGTCCAGGTGTCGGACGACAGGGCCATCGGCCAGGAGCTCGACGAGTACGTGGTCACGCGCGAGCTGCGCCGCCACTTCTCAGACTTCTTCGGGGCCTACGAGGACGCCCTCGACACACCGACCGACCGTGTGGGCGTCTGGATCTCGGGCTACTTCGGATCTGGCAAGTCCCACTTCCTGAAGATGCTCTCCTACATCCTCGAGAATCCCGAGGTAGACGGGCGCCGCGCCATCGACTACTTCGACGACAAGGTCGACGACCCCATGGTCATGGAGCAGATGAGGCGCGCGGCCTCCGTGGAGACCGAGGCGATCCTCTTCAACATCGACGACATGGGCGGCGGCTGGAAGGAGGGCGCCTACTCCGAGACGGCGCTGCTGCGCACCTTCGCGCGCGTCTTCTACGAGCACCTGGGATTCTTTGGGCTCGACCTCAAGCTCGCCCGCTTCGAGAAGATGGTGGACGATCGCGGCGGCACCCAGCGCTTCCGCGAGGCATACGAGCGCATCGCGGGCGTGCCCTGGGTGGAGGAGCGCGACGCCTACGGCTTCCACAGCATGGAGATCGCCGAGGCCGCCGAGGAGGCGCTCGGCCTCTCCGCGTCCGACGTGGAGAGCTGGATCGACAACGAGGTCGAGATTGCGCTCTCGCCGGTCGACCTCGTGGCGGATATAAAAGAATACGTCGAGCGCCGCAAGGCGGAATGCGGCGGCAGGTTCCGCCTGCTCTTCATGGCGGACGAGATGGGCCAGTTCATCGGCTCCAACGTGAGCCGCATGCTCAACCTGCAGACCATCGTCGAGGGCCTGGGCACGCAGTGCCAGGGCGATGCGTGGGTGATGGTCACCAGCCAGGAGGCCCTCGACGAGATGCGCACCATCGTGGAGAACGACTTCTCCAAGATCCAGGGGCGCTTCGCCACACGCCTGTCGCTCTCCAGCTCGTCGGCCGACGAGGTCATCAAGCGCCGCGTGCTCGCGAAGGACGCCGCCCCCGCGCATGAGCTGCGCGCCGTGTACGAGGCGAATTCGGCGGTGCTCAAGAACCTCTTCTCCTTCGAGCAGGCGGCGAGCAACCTCGTGGGCTACACAGGTGCCAAGGACTTCGTCGAGACCTACCCCTTCGTGGGCTACCAGTTTACGATCATGCCCGACGTTCTCAACCAGATCCGCAAGCACGGCTACTCAGGCAAGCACATCTCCACAGGCGAGCGCTCCATGCTCTCCGCATTCCAGGAGTCCGCACAAGCTGTCGAGGACAGGGAGGTTGGCTCGCTCGTGCCCTTCTGGCGGCTCTTCGACACACTGGAGCGCCAGCTCGACCACGGCATTAAGCAGGTCTTCGAGCGGGCCCGCCGGCAGGCGGAGCACGGGCAGGGCCTCGAGGGGTTCGACGTCCAAGTCCTGAAAGCCCTCTACCTCGTGGTGTACCTGCCCGACACGCAGCTGCCCACCACCGTCGCCAACGTCGCCATCCTCATGGCCGACTCCATCGACGCTGACACGCTCGCCCTCAAGGGGAAGGTGCAGGCGGCCCTCGAGCGACTCGTCGCGCAGAACTACGTCACGCGCGACGGCCAGCGCTACACCTTCCTCACCGACCAGGAACAGGACGTGGAGCGCGAGATCCAGGCGACTCAGATCGACTCCTCCGACGTGCTCGAGCGCATCAAGGGCATCGTCTACGACGGCATCTACACCTCCAACAAGCTCCGCAAGGGCGCCAACGACTTCCCGGTTGACCGCTACGTGGACGACTCAATCCACGGCCGCCTGCAGAACGGCATGCGGCTCAACCTCCTCACCGTGTCCCACGAGCTCGCCGAGGCCTCCGACATCGAGCTGGGCATGCGCTCGGCCGGCCAGGCTCTCGTGGCGCTCGCCGCGGACGGCGACTACTACGGCCTCGTGCAGGGTGCGGCCAAGGTCCGCAAGTACGTTCAGGGAATCAACCGCGAGGGCCTGCCCGAGGAGAAGCGAGCCTTCGTGGAGCGCAAGCAGCGGCAGGCAAACGAGGACGTGAAGGCCGCGCGAACGGTCCTGGAGGACGCGATCGTGCACGCCCGTGTCGCCGTCGACGGGCAAGTGGTAAACATCCCCGCGACCACGGCCAAGAACAAGCTCGACGCGGTGCTCGAGAGGCTCGCCGGTGCCGTATTCACAAAGGCGGAGCTCGTCGGCGCCCCGCTCGCCGGCGACGCGCAGCTCGGCGAGGCCCTCGCCGGCCAGCAGTCGCTCGCGGGGGTCGATTCGCCCAACGCGGGCGCCTGCGCGGAGATGCTGCGCTACCTCGAGGCGCAGGACCGCACCCACCAGCAAGTGAGCTTCGGCGACCTGCAGCGACACTTCCAGGAGCGGCCCTACGGCTGGAGGCAGGACGACGTGTCGCTCGTGCTCGCCACGCTCATCGGCCAGCAGAGGGCCGGCGTCGCCTACGCCGGCACGGCAGTGGCCGCCCGCGACCCGAAGCTGCGCGGCATGCTCACCAACCAGTCCAACTTCGACAAGCTGGGCGTCAAGGTGCGCAGGAGCGTGCCCGCGCACCTCGTCTCAGGCGCCAAGGCGCTCCTTCGCGACCTCGATCCCATGGCGCAGGTGCCCTCCGACGAGGACGGCCTCGTCTCCGCGGTGGCCGACGCCCTCGGCCGCGTGGCGGACAGGTGTCAGTCACTCGAGAGGCGCTACCAGTCCGGCCGCGCCTACCCCGGCGAGGGGGAAGTCCGCAAGGTGCGGACGGCCGTCGACGGCCTCCTCGGAGGCAGCCGCGACCCGGAGGCGTTCCTGAGGGCGGCCACCATCGCGGCGGACGACCTCGCCGACGACCTCGAGGACATGGGTGCCGTCGAGCAGTTCTTCAAGAGCCAGTCGCAGATCTTCGACCAGGCTACCGACACCGTGCGGCGCCTGGGCTTTGAGCGCACCTACTTCGAGGGCGAACCCGCAGTGACCAAGGCGCTTGCTGACATCAACGCCATCCTCACGCTCGAGCGTCCCTACGGTCGCGTGCACGAGCTCACCGACCTCCGCAAGGCGGCGGAGGCCGCCTACGACGCGGTCGTGCGCGAGATGAGGAGAAGGAAGCTCGAGCAGCTCTCGGCGACCGTCACCGAGGTGGAGGCATACTGCGAGTCGCAGAAGGCGAAGGCAAGCACGGAAATCGGCGCGATCGCGCGCGACGCCAGAATATACGAGAAGGACAAGAGGCTCGCCATCGAGCACGAGGGCTCCTGCACGAGGCTCGATGCCATCGGGAGCCAGGTCAGCGCCTGGGCGGGCCAGCAGTACCGGAAGGTGGACGAGGCGGTCCGCAAGGCCGCCCAGGCCAAGATTACTCCCACCGGTGCCAAAGTGACGGTCCCGCCCGCGCCGCAGCCGAGGACTAAGGTCCTCAGCCGCGCGACGGTCTGCCCGACCAAGCTCCTCGACAGCGAGGAGGCGGTCGACGCCTACGTGGCAAGCATCAGGAGCAAGCTCATGGACGCACTGAGCGAGAGCGGCTCGGTCCGCCTCGGCTAGGAGGGAACGGCACATGAACACCAACGCGATCCGCGACGTCGCGACCAGGGCCCGCAGGCAGCTCATGGAGGCCGTGGAGAGGCGCTGCCTCCTCTACGGCATTGAGGAGGGCGCCCAGAGGGAGGCGGACACCGTCAACGGCCGGGTTCTCTCCGCCGCCGAGCGCGCGCAAAGACGCGAGCTTCTGCGCATCCAGGACGAGCTGCGTGGAGACGGGAAGCCAGGAACGGGACACTCCGCCCTCGTGGAGCAGGCGGCCTACACTTGGTTCAACCGGCTATTTGCCATCCGCTTCATGGAGCTCAACGATCGTCTGCCAAGCCACGTGCGCATGCTCTCGGCGCAGGACGGCTCTTTCTTGCCGGAGTGCCTGCGCGAGGCAATGGACCTGCCGCTCGACGCGCTCGACCGCGAAGAGGCGGCACGGCTGATCGCGGAGGGCGACGACGAGGGACTCTTCAGGCTCATCCTCCTCGCCCAGTGCGCTGAGCTCGCCGAGTGCATGCCGGCGGTTTTCGAGCGGGTCGGCTCCGCAATGGAGCTGCTGCTGCCGGACGGCCTGCTTGCGAAAGACGGCATCGTCGAGTCGCTCGTCACGGGCATCCCCGAAGATAACTGGCGCGAGGGCGTGGAGATCGTGGGCTGGGCGTACCAGTTCTACGTGTCAGAGCGCAAGGACGAGGTTTTTGCGGGGTTCAAGAAGAAGCATAAAGCTGGTAGGAACGAGATAGCACCCGCTACGCAACTCTTCACTCCCGAATACATCGTGCGCTTCCTCGTGCAGAACTCGTTGGGCAGGCTCTGGGTGCTTAATAACCCGGGCTCATCGCTTGCAACCCAGATGGAGTACTTCATCAAATTCGACTCCGATTCCCACGAGGAGTTTCGTAGGGTCAGCTCGCCCGAGGAGATAACCCTTATCGATCCAGCCTGCGGCTCTGGCCACTTCCTTTGCTATGCATTTGACCTACTTGCGAGGATGTATGAGGAGCGGGGCTATCGTTCACGCGACATGGCCAGGCTAATCCTCGAGAAGAACCTTACTGGTGTTGAAATCGATCGACGTGCCGCGGCACTCACCAGCTTTGCACTGACCATGAAAGCGTGCGAGCTTGACGGTCGTTTTCTGCGCAGGGGTATAGCGCCAAAGGTAGTTTGCGTGGAGTCCGTCGAATTGACGCCTGAGGAACGAGAGGCCATTGATGCTGACGTTGAGAGTCAGGCTTTGGTAGATATGCTTGCGCATCTGAGTGAATTAGGCAGCCTCTGGCTTCCGCAATCAGAAGATGTAGCCATGCTGACTAAATGGCTCGAACGAGCGAAGCGCGACGGAGGGCTGTTCGGTGTTTCTGCAGCAGAAAAGCTTGTCCGTTCTATTGGATATTCGGAAGTGCTCAGTAGTACGTACATTATCTGCGCAACGAATCCACCTTACATGGGGAGCGGGAACCTTGCGAATTGGATGTCCACTTGGGTGAAACGCCATTACTCAGACGCAAAAGCCGACCTCTGTACCTGCTTCATTGAAAGAGGTTTACATTTTGTTGAGCTTGATGGCTACAACGCACAAGTAACGATGCAGGGATGGATGACACTGAGTCGTTTCGAGAAGTTCCGTCGTAAATTGATTAATAATGTATCGATATTGACGATGGCTCACTTGGGCACAAGAGCATTCGATGCTATATCAGGAGAAGTAGTTTCAACGACGGCCACCGTCTTCCTCAACAGGAGGAAAGACTATCCAGGCCTTTTCATCCGTGCAGTTGATTCGTCTGGAGAATCAAATAAAGCTGAAATAATCAAACAAGTTAGCAAGGCCGAAGATAGTTCATGCGCATTTAGAATCCATCCTAGCAGATTCAATGAATTGCCAGGCTTCCCAATTGCTTATTGGATAAGCGAAAGAATGTTTGATGCGTTTAATCATGCTGGATTAGGTAGTATGGGCCAAACATCGAAGGGTTTGATAACCGGAGATAACGAAACCTTTTTCAGACTTTGGTGGGAGAACTCGACATCGTCAATTGCGTTTGGCATCTCTTCGAACGAAGAATCGCTGCATTGTGGCAAGTCCTGGTTTCCCATGAACAAAGGTGGCGGCTATCGAAAATGGTACGGAAACAATGACTTTGTGATTCGCTGGGAAGATGATGGAGCCATTGTTAGAGATAATGCTGAGCGTAATGGACGGCACTTCCAAGACTATCAATCCACTCTTAAGTTCATTCCCTATATTACTTGGTCGGATATCTCATCTAATGATCCATCCTTCAGGTATAGATTGAATGAGCTCAGCGATCACACAGGCATGGGTTACTATCCGTACAATGGAAACTGCTATCCGTACCTAGGCCTACTGAATTCAACTGTATCTGCTGCTTTTTTCAAAGTGTTATCGCCGACGATTCATCTGAATATTGGCGAACTTGAAAGACTTCCTTATCTTATTGACGATAAAGAAAGGGAGGTATCTCAGCTTGTAGAATCGTGCATCAATACTGCTCGAACTGACTGGGATTCTTTCGAAGTGTCCTGGGATTTCTCAGAGCATCCTCTCATACATGGGAAGCGCTTGTCATCGTCTTTTGGTCAATGGTCTACAGAGTGCAAAGACCGCTTTGATACGCTGCGTTCCAACGAAGAGCAGCTCAATGCCATCTTCGCGCATATCTACCAGATGGAGGACGAAGTGCCTGCCGAGGTTCCGGAGGACAAGGTCTCTGTTCGTAGGGCTGATCTGGGCCGCGATGTGCGTAGCCTCGTCAGTTATGCCGTGGGGTGCATGTTCGGGCGCTACTCGCTCGACAAACCAGGCCTCGTGCTCGCCAATCAGGGCGATGGGCTCCCGGAGTACCTCGCCCTGGTGCCGCATCCGAGGTATATGCCAGACGAGGACGGCATCCTCCCCATCACGGACGACGAGTACTTCGAGGACGACATCGTGGCCATGTTCTGCGAGTTCCTCAGGGCGGCATACGGACCCGATACGCTCGAGGAGAACCTGCAGTTCGTGGCGGATGCCCTTGGCGGCACCGGTCCTGCCCGCAAGGTCATCCGCGACTACTTCACGAACCAGTTCTTCGCGGACCACTGCGCCACCTACAGCGTGCCCAGCGCCGGCAAAAGGCCTATCTACTGGCTGCTGGACTCCGGCAAGCTCGGCGGGTTCAGGGCGCTGGTCTACATGCACCGCTACACGCCGGACCTGCTCGCGCGCGTCCGCACCGACTACGTGCACGAGCGGCAGGAGCGCTACCGCTCGCGCATCTCGGAACTCGAACGCGAGCGTGAGGGTGCCAGCAGGCGCGAGCAGTCAGCCATCGACAAAGAGCTGAAGCGCCTGCGTGCCCAGCTCGACGAGGTCACAAAGTTCGAGGAGCGGCTCCACCACCTGGCTGACCAGATGATCGAGATCGACCTCGATGACGGCTTCAAGGTGAACTACGCGAAGTTCGCCGACGTCATGGCGAAGGTGAAGTAGGGATGGCAGAGATCGACATCAAAGGGCAGCTGAGGGACCGGCTCGCCGCACCGCTGGAGCACTACGAGCGCCGCCGCGTGATCGTCTGGCACGACCCGGACGGGGAGTTCGCCGAGGAGTTCGCAGCGATCGTGGGCGATTTATCGGCAATTGCCTGCCCGGCACGCGGCCTGCGCGCAGTGGACGCGCGGGAGCTGGGCTCCTTCGAGCTCAAGCGCACCGTCTCGCGCGACGCGACCGACCAGGACCTGCTGCTCTACGCCCCCTGGGCGATGGACATCTCCGGGGGAGCCCTCAAGGACGACTGGATCGCCGACGTGGAGCTCTGGGCGGAGCACTTCCAAGCGGACTGGCTCTCGCTCCTCGTGGGCGAGATGGGGGCCGACGGAGCCTCCCGCGACGGCTTCGTCCGCTTCGCCGAGTTCTTCCGCGCCAAGTCCCGTCGCCAGCGCTTCCTGCGCATGGTGCCGCATGCCGAGAATTCGGCTCGGGTCGCCCGCGGAGTGATCGCCTGCTGCCTCGGCGCCCCCGACGCGGGGCTCGCGTCGACCGTGAGGGCGCTCCTCGACGCCCTCGAGGGGGAGGGCCTCCCCGCCGAGCTCTCGAAATTCGGCGCCGACGCTGCGCTGGCCTCGCTCCTCATGGCGCGCCTCGGCTACGAGGGGCCGCTCGACGACCGGGAGCGGCTCGCGTCGACCATCGCGCTCTCCGCGCTCTCCTGCACGCTCCCCGAGGGGGCACTTGCCCCGGCCTCGCACCTCGTAGCGCGCGGCCGCGAGGAGGCGTGCCTCGCCCTCTGGCGCGAGTGGCAGGGCTCCGACGAGGCGTGGCTTCTGGACGTCGCGCGCTCCGTGGAGGACTACGCCGACGTGCCCTTCCTGCTGCCTACCGTCGAGCTTGCTGACCTCGTGGAGAGCGACGTGCTGCCCTGCACGGGGGAGGAGGCCGTGTCCAGGCTCATGACGAGCCTGGCCGACGGGGCCGAGCGGAGCGCGGACGCACTTGTGGCGGTCGCGCGCAGGCGGGACCTCTCATGGAGGGAGGGCCTCTCCCCGTTCCTGGACGCCCTCGAGGCGGCAGCGCGGATGCGGGCCTTCAACCGCGACCACGCGGGCGGCTTCCATCTCGCCAAGGCGTCCGAGGCGTGGGACGCCTACGCCTCGGACTGGTGCCGCATGGACTCCGACTACCGTCACTTCGTTTCCTCCGCCGACTCCGCGCGGCGCGACCATCCCGACGCCCCCGACTCTATCCGCGACGCGCTCGACGCGCTCTCGGACTGGGCGGACGGGCTCTACCTCAACTGGTTCCTGCCCGGCGTCAACTCCTGCTGGGTCTCCTGTGCGGAGTCCCACTGGCTCAAGTCAGGCTCGGTGCCCGACGTGCCCAGGCAGTCCCGCTTCTGGTCCGACGTGGTGGAGCGCGAGCTCGCAGGTGCCACGCGCGTGGCGGTCGTCATCTCGGACGCGCTGCGCTACGAGGTCGGCGCCGAGCTCGCCGACCGGCTTTCGGCCGAGACCAAGGGGGCGGTCAGGCTCGGCTCGATGCAGGCCGCCTTCCCCTCGGTCACCGAGTTCGGCATGGCCTCGCTGCTGCCCCACTCCGCGCTCGAGCTCAGGCCGTCCGAGGGTACCCACCCCTACGCGGACGGGATCCCCACGAGCGGCACCGCCAACAGGGAGAGGGTGCTCCAGGCGGCAGTTCCGGGGTCGCGCGCCATCCAGACGAAGGACCTCGTGGCGGCAAAGCGCGCGGACCGGCGCGCCATGGTGGGCGACGCGCGGGTCCTCTACGTCTACCACAACCTCATCGACGCCACGGGCGAGGAGTACCCGACCGAGGACCGCGTGCTCTCGGCCTGCTCCGAGGCCGTGGACGACCTCGTGTCGGCGGTGAAGGTCCTCATGAACGACCTGCGCATCAACCGCGTGGTCGTGACGGCCGACCACGGCTTCCTCTACACGAGGAGGCCGCTCACCGAGGCTCAGAAGGTGTCGATCAAGGAGGTCGGCGCCGAGGTGGCCTTCGCGGGCAGGCGCCACGCGATCACGACGGAGCTCCCCGAGGCTGGGACCTTCGTGCGGCTCGCGCTCGAGTACGACTGCGCCACCCCGCTCTGGGGCGTCGCGCCCCGCGAGGTGGTGCGCATCAGGCGCGCCGGGCCGGGCGAGCGCTACGTGCACGGCGGCGTGAGCCTGCAGGAGCTCTGCGTGCCGGTGGTGACGGTGCGCTTCAGCGACAACCGGTCGAAGGCCCGCACCGAGCAGGAGCCCGCGACGCTGGCGCTGCTCTCCACGAGCCGCCGCGTGACGAGCGCCATCTTCCGCGTGGACCTCTGGCAGCGGGAGCCGGTGGGCGGCAAGGTGCTCGCCGCCGAGTACGACCTCGTGCTCGAGGACGGCGACGGCAGGCCCGTGAGCGACGTCCGGCGCGCCTCGGCCGCGAGCGGCGACCCCGACGACCAGGCGCGCGTGCTGCGCGTGCAGCTCGCCCTTAAGCCCGGCGTGGAGTACTCCTCGCGGGTGCCCTACTACCTGGTGTGCCGGGACGCCGCGGGGAAGGTCGCCTGGCGGGAGGAGTTCCGCGTCGAGGTGGCCATAGCGCCGGTTGACGACTTCGGATTCTAGTGACGGGAGGCCCCGATGGCCGAGACCGACAACAGCGCCCTGCCCGAGCTCGCGATGGACTCGCTCGACGCGAAGGCCCTCGAGCGCCTGGGCGGCAAGGTGGTGCGCAAGGACCTGACCGCGCTCATGAGGCGCGGCGCCAACGTGCCCACCTTCGTGCTTGAGTACCTTCTGGGAATGTACTGCTCCACGGACGACCCCGATCTGCTCGCGGAGGGCGTTGCGCGCATACGCCGCGTCCTCGCGGAGAACTACGTGCGTCCCGACGAGAGCGAGGCCATCAAGAGCCGCGTGCGCGAGCTCGGGCAGTACACCATCATCGACAAGGTGTCCGCCAGGCTCGACGAGTGGGAGGACCTCTATGTGGCCTCCTTCGCGAGCCTCGCGATCGAGCCCATCGTGATGCCCGAGGAGTACGTGCGACAGTACGACAAGATCCTGCAGGGCGGCATCTGGTGCATCATGCGCATGGAGTACGTGCGGCCCGGCGAAGAGGGCGACGACGCGCTGGCCGACGTCTTCGACGCGGCACCTAGGAGGAGGCGCGGGAAGGGCCACGGGCCGGCGGACAGCCCGTTCCGCATCGCGAGCCTGAGGCCAATACAGATGCCCAACCTCGACCTGGAGTCCATCCTCGAGGCGAGGCGCAGCTTTACCGCCGAGGAGTGGCGGGATCTGCTGCTTCGGAGCTCGGGCTACGAGCCTGCGGCCCTCGACGAGCGCCAGCGCATGCACTTCCTGGAGCGCATGGTGCCGCTCGCGGAGCGCAACTACAACCTCTGCGAGCTGGGGCCCCGCGGCACCGGCAAGAGCCACATCTACAAGGAGGTCAGCCCCTACGCGATCCTGCTCTCGGGCGGCCAGACCACCACGGCCAACCTCTTCGGGCGCCTCAACGCCTCACGCAAGGCGACGCTCGCCGAGCGCACGGGCATCGTGGGCTGCTGGGACTGCGTCACCTTCGACGAGGTCGCGGGCATGCGCTTCAAGGACACGAACGCCATCCAGATCCTGAAGGACTACATGGCGTCGGGCAGCTTCGCGCGCGGGCGCGACCAGCTCAGCGCCGACGCCTCGATGGTCTTCGAGGGCAACATCAACGACACCGTGCAGAACATGCTCAAGGTCACGCACCTCTTCGAGCCGTTCCCGCCCGAGTTCAACGAGGACAGTGCCTTCTTCGACCGCATCCACTGCTACCTGCCCGGCTGGGAGGTGCCCAAGATGCGCGCCGACCTGCTGACCGCCCACTACGGGCTCATCACCGACTGCCTCGCCGAGCTCTGCCGCGAGATGAGGCGGCGCGACTACACGCACCTCTTCGATAAGTGGTTCCGCCTCAACGGCGACTTCAACACGCGCGACGAGATCGGCGTGAGGAAGACCTTCTCGGGTCTGGCGAAGCTGCTGTTCCCCGAGGGCGAGATGTCACGCGACGAGGCGGAGGCGATCCTGCGCTACGCCATCGAGGGGAGGCGCCGCGTCAAGGAGCAGCTCAAGACCATGGCGGGCGTGGAGTTCATCGACGTCAACCTGGGATACGTGGACGTGGAGAACCCGTCGGTCGCGCAGGTGGTGGGCGTGCCCGAGCAGTCCGAGGGGACGCTCATCCCAGAGGGGTCGCCTCTGCCGGGCCACGTCTTCGGCATCGGCAGGGCGCCGGGCGGCGACTGGGGCGTGTACAAGCTCGAGAACAAGGCCGTGGCGGGCGACTTCGGCTTCAGGACCGAGGGCATCGGCAACTCGCGTGCCGTGCGCGAGAGCATGGACGCCGCCTTCCGCTACTTCGAGGGCAACGCCGCAAGGGTGGCCGCCGGCATGCGCAGGGAGACCAAGGACTACCTTCTCTTCTACAACGACCTGCAGGGAAAGGGACCCTCGGACGAGGTCTCGCTTGCCGAGTTCGTGGGTCTGTGCTCCGCCGCGTGCAACCGGCCCGTTGCGCCGTCGCTCGCGATACCCGGGGCGATCCGCCTCTCGGGGACGATGGACGAGGTGCGCGACCTGGAGGCCATCTTCCGCGTGGCCAAGGCCGCCGGCGCCAGGAAGGTCCTGCTGCCGCTCGGCTGCATCCAGGGCCTGCAGACGGTGCCCGCCGAGCTCATGGGCAGCGTGAGTCCCGACTTCTATCCGGACGGGGACGCCGTGGCGGCGGCGAAGAAGGCACTCGACCTCCAGTAGAACGACGTGAACACCCACTTAGGAGCATCGCATGGACGGACACAAACAGCAGCTGACCTACCTCATCGAGGGCAAGAAGACGAGGTTCGTCATACCCGTCTACCAGCGCAACTACGACTGGAAGACCGAGCAGTGCGGCAGGCTCTTCGACGACCTCGAGGACGTCATCCTCGCGGACAGGCCCGAGCACTTCTTCGGCAGCATCGTCTCGCAGACGCCGAGAAACGAGAGGGTCGTCATCGACGGCCAGCAGCGCATAACCACGGTGTTCCTGCTCTTCGCGGCGCTCAAGCACCAGCTCGAGGCGGGGGTCGTGACGTCTGAGGACGACGACCTCGCGGGTGACATCGACGACTACTACCTCGTCGACCGGAAGCATGTGAAGGACCAGAAGCTGCGCCTCAAGCTCGTGAAGAACGACAGCAACGCGTTCGCCGCCGTGCTCTCGGGCGACGACGGCAAGCTGATCAAGGGCTCGAACGTCACCCAGAACTACACCTACTTCCTCGACCGCATAAGCAAGATGCGCATCTCCGCCGACGAGCTCTACGAGGCCCTGCAGCGCCTCCAGGTCATCGACATCACCCTCGACTACGGCGACGACGCCCAGCTCATCTTCGAGAGCCTGAACTCCACCGGCCTCGACCTCAGCGAGGGCGACAAGATCAGGAACTTCATCCTCATGAACCTGACCCAGGACGTGCAGGAGGACTACTACGAGGACTACTGGAACGTCATCGAAGAGAACACCAAGTACCAGGTGAGCGACTTCGTGAGGTTCTACCTCGCCGCCATGGACGGCAAGACCCCCGCCATGCGCAACGTCTACCCAGCGTTCCGCAAGTACGCGGAGGGCGCGTACCACCAGGATGGCGCCGCCCCCGGGGTCATAGACACTAAGTCCCTCCTGGAGAAGATGCTCAGGTACTCGCGCCACTACAGCGCGCTCGCGAGGCCAACGACCGGCCACGCCGACCTCGACAGGGTCCTCAGGCGCCTCTCCATAATGGACATGAGCGTCATCTACCCGTTCCTGCTGAACCTCCTCGAGTACCGCGAGCGCGGCACGATCGGCGACGGTGACACGGCGTCCGTCCTCAAGATCGTGGAGTCCTACCTGTTCAGGCGGTGGGCGTGCGGCGAGCCGACCAACGCGCTCAACAAGATCTTCGAGACCCTCCACCAGGACGCGCTGAAGGGAGTCAGGGAAGGGGCCTCCTATCTCGACGCGCTTACCTACGTGATCACGCACAAGGGCGGCAAGGGCAGATTCCCTGACGACCACGAGTTCGTCGCCTCGCTGCACGAAAGGGACTGGTACGCGATCCAGAACAGGAAGCTGTACCTCTACGACCGGCTGGAGAACGGCGACAGCGACGAGCGAGTGAGCGTGGTGGCGCGCCTGCAGGACGACACCTACAGCGTCGAGCACGTCATGCCCCAGACACTCAGCGATTCCTGGAAGGCTTCCCTCGGCACCGACTGGGAGAGAATCCACGGGGAGTGGCTCAACTGCCTGGCGAACCTGACGATCACGGCATACAACAGCGAGTACAGCAACCGAGACTTTGCCACCAAGAGGGACATGAAGGACGGGTTCTCGGACAGCGGCTTCAGGGTCAGCAAGTGGATCGCCCAACAGGATACCTGGGGGGAGGACCAGCTGAAGCAGCGCGAGCGGCGGCTTGCCAAGAGGCTGCTCGAACTATGGCCGATGCCGACAACCTCATACATCCCACGCGAGGTGATACCCGACGTACAGACCCTCGGCGACGACTTCGACTTCACCGGCCGGAGGATCTCGGCGTTCACCTTCCTTGGGGTGCGATACCCGACAAAGCAGTGGAACGAGATGGAGGAGTCTGTCCTCCGGCAGGTGTTCGAACTGGACTCCGCCACGCTCTTCCGCTACCTCGAGCAGGATGGATGGCCCGCGAGCTCGTTCAGCGACCACGAGCAGCACTACTTCTCGAAGATTGCGGACGGGCTCTATGCGAGGACGTCATCTAGCACCTCGTGGAAGATCGAACTGCTGAGGAGGGTATTCGACGACTGTGGCATCGACCAAGACGAGCTGTCATTCGAGATGCCTCCGGTGACGAAGTGAGCCTTCATATTGGGAGGCAAGAAACAGAAACCAGAAATCTTCAGATTCGGCTGCATTGAAAAGACCAGCTGATTGAATAGATGGCCGAATCGCAGAAGCGAGGAACAAGATGAGAATCGTCTCGATCGCCATCCGAAACCATAGCCGGCTCAAAGACATCGAGGAGTTAGAGGTCAGAGGGCACCTCATTCTGATCGGCCAAAACAATTCAGGAAAGTCATCGCTGCTCAGGTGCCTCGATCTCCTCCTGAGGCCGTCAAGCAGGTCCATGCGGATTGAGCTGGGAGAGGAGGACTTCCGCAATCCTGGCGAACCCCTTGTCATCGAAGCCGCATTCGAAGGGTTCACCAATGAGGAGAAAGCCCTCTTCTGTGACCCGATTCAAGTCGAGCAAGTTAATGGCATGGACCGTCAGATACTGCGAATCAGGCTCGAGGCTACAGTTGCAGGCAGTGATGACGTGGATGCTACGCGGTACTTCCCGGACTGCGGAGATGGGGCACGGGTCAGCAGAGAGCAGCTCGAGTTAATCTCGTGGTCGCTTCTTGGCGCATCGGGCTACAACCGCGACATCAGGGAAGACAGAAAGTCGATTCTGAGTGACACGCTTGAGGGGATAGACCTAGGTAGCGATATTGCGCTCTTTGAGGGGGTCAGAGACAGCTTTCAGTCTGCTTTGGATGACTCGGAGACGCTTACAAAGGCTAAGGATCAGCTTGCCGAGAACATATCTCCCATCCTCAGGAATGAGGTCGACGGTAACAATCTGCGGTTCTCGCCTTCGGAGGATTTTGGCGTCAACCCTCTTTCTGGTATCCGCCTCATGATGCGGGAGGGCTCTTCAGAGCGCTCGGTGGCCCGACAGTCTGATGGCGCGAGGGCCATGCTTGCCATTGCTCTTTATGCCATGCGCAACGCTGGAACCGGCATCCTCGCGATTGACGAGCCTGAAGCCCATCTCCATCCGTCCAGCCAGCGAAATCTTGTTAAAGTGCTCGCCGCATCTCCGTGCCAGTTGATACTCGCAACGCACTCACAACACGTGATTGGCGCGTTCGATCCCGAGTCAATCGTTGTGTTCCATGACGACGGCTCCCTGTCCCAGCCTAAGAGGGGGTTCCTGAAGGGCAAGGAAAAGACTGCTGCCAGGATGTGGGCCTCAAGCCAACTCGAGCCGATGACCTCTACACAAATCATTGCAGTTGAGGGGCCATCGGATCGCGATGTCCTAAATGCAGCCGCCAAGGCCCAAGGCGTCGACTTTGACAGAAGGGGCATCTCCATCGTCGAAATGGGCGGTGGAGACAACTATCAGCAGGTTCTCGACGTGTTCGGGGGAGAGGGGTTCGACATACCGATCCTGTTTCTCCTGGATGAGGACATGGAGCAAAGGGTTGCAAAAGCTTTCGGTCTTCCTGCATCAGACCTCGAGAGTAAGGGTGTATTCATCAGCAGGAAAGATCTCGAGAGCGAGTACGTGAGAGCGATTGGGCCAAAGAGGCTATGGGGCGCCCTTAACGCGTCGGGGCTCTTTTCGAAAAACAAGATGAAGAACTGTCCCGAGCCTCAAACCGACACAAAGGCTGAAGCTGATGCAGTAAGCGCATTTTGCGGCGGGGGAAACAAGACCCTGGCTGCTATCGTGGCTGCCGGCATTATCGAACGCGATCCAACGATTCATGTTGCGAGCATCACTCGGCTTCTGAGGGTAGTAAAGCAATGAGCGCCTTGGAGCCATCCGGATCATTCGAGCAGATAGCAGCCAGTAAGCACCCCTCATTGTGCATCGTTGCACCCGCGGGATGCGGTAAGACGGAGTGTCTTGCGCTGCGCGCCCGCGGCCTCATAACTTCGGGGTCATTGCTCCCGTACCAGCAGATCTTGGCAGTAACCTTCACGAACAAAGCGAGGGACAACCTCGAAAGCCGACTTGCAAAGTATCTAAATCTCTCGCAGAGGACGCGCCTCGTTCACGTGACCAACTTCCACGGTCTTAGTGCGAGGATCATCAGGAACCATGGGGGAACCATAGGGGTTTGGGAGGACGCTTCATTCCCGGTGTCGGATTGGGTTGCAGAGCAATGCGATCTTCGTGGGAGGGCATACGAAGAGAAGCGTCGGATTTCGGAGTCGCTGGGAGCCATCAAAAGGCAGCCTTTTGACGACGGGGAGGTCGAGTGCGAGCTGAGACGTCTTGGCGACGAGCTGGCATTGGCGATTGAACTCGAGCGGCGGCGTAATCACATACTGACCTACGATGACCTTCCAAGACTTGCTCAGCTCATTCTGCGCAACGACCTGGTCGCTGAGCTGTATGAGCAGAGATTCGGCTCAGTGCTCGTTGACGAGTTCCAGGACCTGACCTCTCAGCAGCTTGAGATAGTCGAGAGAATTGGGAAAGGGAGGCTTACATTTGCGGGTGATCTTTCTCAAGGCATCTATCGATTCGCTGGCGCCCAGCCAGAAGAAGTGATCCGGAAGGTTGAGGAAGCAGGTATTCCCAAGGTCGAGCTAAACGAGTCGTGGCGTTCCTCGCCAGCTGTTCTCTCCATGGTCAACAGTCTTTCCAGTTTGACGGGCGCCAAAGAGCTCATTTCCAAGGATCCTGGCTCATGGCCACATGGAGGACTCGGTGGAGTTGCCTTCTTCAAAAATGCGACTACCGAGGCCAACTGGGTGGTGGGCTTCTGTCAAATGATAATGTCGCACCTTCCAAGGCATAGGATTGGCATTCTTGTTAGGTCTCGATACAGGCGAAAAGAGATAGACACAGCCATAGCAAGTCAGAGCAGCTTTGACTCCTTCAGGTGGGATGATGACGTTGTCGACCCTGAGGTGGGGATGGTGCTTCGACGAGAGATTGCGGTCCTCATAGGTCGCGAATTGCCGGCATGTGCTGTCAGCCAGATTGACGAGAGGGCCATCGAGATGCCCCTTGACCTCGAGACTCGGCGTGATTTGCATGAGGCAATAATTCGGTGCAATGCGCGGCTGAGAGATGGGGAAACGCCCGAAGAAGTTCTGGAGAGCATAAAGATAGGGAGCAGAGAGACCATCCTCGAGAAGCCTGGCGTCCATCTTCTGACGGGACATGCGGGCAAGGGTCAACAGTTCGACTGGGTAGTTGTCGTTGGCGCTGAGGAGGGCTCGATACCTCACTATAGGGCCAACACCGAGGAAGACATTCTCGATGAAGCGAAGATCCTTTCGGTGATGGTCTCGCGTGCTCGGCACGGTGTTATCGTTACGGCGTCACAGTTCGTAGGCGGACGCCAGCGATGTTCGTCAAGGTTCATCCGGAATCTGTTGGGCTGCGAGCCTGCTGGTATTCTCCTCAAGAAAAATGAGCTGGCACAGACTGATGAGATTCAGAACTGGCTTTCCAGTGCGGAATGGGATGCGATCTCAGTGAGATAACGCGTTGACTAGTCTGGTGCCTGCCGGGGCGCCTATCATTCGGCGAGGCGGTCAACGACAGAGATGTGAAGCCCCATCCCGTCCCCACAAGCGTTAGGGGTGCCTGCGCGTGCGGGACGGGCGGCGGAGGGGCTTGGCCTCCGCCGTGGCGCGGCCTCGGCCGCGTGCCCTCATGGCACCTGACCTGCACAAACTCAACACAAAAGGAAAGCGCCCGCCTTGGTGGCGAGCGCTCCCGACGCGCGATGTGCGTGCCCATGGCTACGACTGCCACGCCCCGCGGACGTGGTGGACGCGCACGCGCCCGGCGTCGAGGTTGACGCACACGCTCACGACGTCGAAGCGCAGGTGGGATGGCAGGGGGCCGTCGGACGCGAGCGCGCGGCCCACGCAGAGGGCCGCCCCGTGCGCGACGACGTCATCGTCGATGAGCGACTGGAGGTCGTCGAGCGTCATCTCGAAGCCCTCCGCGGGCACGGGAAGCACGGCGACGGTGACGGGGAGGTCGCCCTCGCGGCAGGCGAGCACGTCCTCGAAGGGCGTATCCTCGAAGCCTGTGAAGCCGACGTGCGACAGGGCCTCGCGGGCGAGCTCCGCGCAGTCGCGGGCGTAGTCCCCCGTGACGGGCGTGACGGCCTCCCAGCGCTCGGCGATCGCGGCTGTCGGGGTGATGGTTGCGGTCTGGCTCATGGTGTGCCCCCTTTGGGCTCGGGTGAGGGTCGGCTCTTCCTTCCCTCGGACGGGGGCGACAAGGCAAGCGCGATCCCCGGAGCGCGCCCGTTTGCGGGCGGGGCGCGGCGCGCGCAGGGGTTGGCGCGTCAGGCGACGGGAGGCGGCGCTAGGGGTGCCTGCCGCCTC
>Ga0256404_1005408_pt1 | contig 22604 bp, 12 predicted proteins | sample RumenRJG_01DNA_FD_185990 | JGI IMG/M metagenome (GOLD analysis project Ga0256404, IMG submission 185990) | Bovine rumen microbial communities from Lethbridge, Alberta, Canada - RJG_01 | ecosystem: Host-associated > Mammals > Digestive system > Stomach > Rumen | place: Canada: Alberta | collected...
TTGGTTATGGTACCCAGAAGAAGAAGCTGGTTACCGGAGCCACTGTTCAGGTAAAGGGTGATGAAATCGCCAAACTGAACACTACTAATGCTCTTGAAGCTATGCAGTCAAGCACTCCTGGTGTACAGATTACCCAGAGTTCTGCTCAGCCTGGTAAGGGCTACAAGGTTTACATCCGTGGTATCGGTACCACAGGTAATTCTACACCTCTTTATGTAATAGACGGTGTAGCCGGTGGTAACCTTGACGGTATTAACCCGAATGACATTGAGAGCATTGACATTCTGAAGGATGCTGCTTCTGCTGCCATCTACGGTGCCCGTGCTGCCAACGGTGTGATTCTGGTAACTACCAAGCAGGGTAAGGCTGGTAAGATTGAGATTAACTATAATGGTGCTATAGGTTGGTCAAACGCCTACAAGCGTCCGCAGTTGCTCAATGCAAAGCAGTATATGACCATCTTTGACGAGTACACCTTCAATACTTCCGGTACGAAGCTGAACTGGGCTAATTATGTTCCTGCTGACATTCTGGAGAAGGTGAACAAAGGCTGGGAAGGTACTGACTGGTGGGGAGCATTCGAGAACAAGAATGCTGTTCAGCATAACCATTCTGTAACCCTGACCGGTGGTTCTGACCGCTCGAAGTTCGCTATGTCTTACACCTACACTGGTAACGAAGGTATCATGGGTGCTGACATGGCTTCTTACTACAAGCGTCACACCATCCGCGTTAACAGCGACCACGTACTCTTGAGGGCAAAGGACTTTGATGCCATCACCATCGGTGAGAACATTTCTATCGGCTATAACAAGAGTCACGACCTGGCTGAGGACGGCATGTACTGGAGCTACATCCACAGTCTGCTGCAGACCACACCGCTGCTGCCGCAGTATGCTGATAATGGCGATATCTATTTCTATCAGAATCTTGACGATACCCCCGCTTACGGTCAGGGTTGGAACCCGGGTCTGTTCAACAACCCATGGGAGAACCTTACCAAGGGTGGCTTCAACTCGTTGGCTGAGAGCCGCAACATTAATACCAGTGCTACGGCATTCCTGGTTATTCAGCCTATCAAGGGTCTGAAACTCCGTTCACAGTTCAACTACAACTGGGGTTCTGGCTCATATCGTAACTTTGGTATGCCGCGTGCCGTATCAGAAGGTACTGGTGTAACGAAGTCTTACAGCGTCAGCCAGAGTGCTTGGTTGAATACTTCTTTCTCTATTGAGAATACCCTTACTTATGATCTTCCTATCCTGAATGGTCACAAGATCAGCGCCATGGTTGGTCAGAGCTACCAGAGCAGTGCCTGGAGCTTCAACGTAGGTGGATCTAACAAGGTTGCTTACGGCGAACAGCTGGCAACACTGAAGGATTGGAATTCTGCTTACCTGTCGAACCTCAAGCTGGTAAGTGCTACCGATGCTTCTCTGACCGGTAACCCCAATGACGAAGAGTACCTTGCTTCTTGGTTTGGTCGTGTAACTTGGGACTACAATGAGAAATACATGGCCACTGTAACAATGCGTTATGATGGTTCAAGTATCTTTGCCGATGGTCACCGCTGGGGCTTCTTCCCCTCTGTATCTGCAGGTTGGGTTATCAGCAACGAGCCGTTCATGGAAAAGACCAGAAGTTGGATGGACTTCTTTAAGATCCGTGCTTCTTGGGGTCAGAACGGTAACTGCTCAATTGCTAAGTACCAGTATCTTGCAACTATCGCTATGTCAAGCGACGCTGGCGACAATGGTTACAAGTTCGGTTCTGACATGAATACTTCTACGGCTGGTACTCCTCATACCGGTGCATACGCTAACATCGTACCGAATGCAGATCTCACTTGGGAGACTTCTGAGCAGCTCGACTTTGGTTTCGACGCCCGTTTCCTCAATAACCGTCTGGGTGTCAACTTCGACTGGTATAAGAAGACAACTAAGGACTGGCTGATCACAGGTCCGCAGATTGCTATCTACGGTACTAACCCTGCTGCCATCAATGGTGGTGACGTGCAGAATACCGGTATTGAGCTCGCTCTCTCTTGGAACGACAGAATTGGTAAGGACTTCAGCTACAATGCAAGTGTAAACTTTGCTACGAATAAGAACAAGGTAACCCGTATTGCTAACCAGAACCACTACATCAATGGTAATGGTGGCGTGCTCTCACAGGGAACTGAGTACATCTTCCGTGCTGAGGAAGGCAAGCCCATTGGCTACTTCTATGGTATGTCATACAGTGGCATCTGGCAGAACCAGGAGCAGATTGATGCTGCACGTGCAGCAGGCAAGGCTGTTCTTGACAACGCACAGCCCGGTGACTGCATCTGGGACGACTGGAATGGTGATGGTGTGATTACCTACGCAGAAGGTGATAATTGCGACCGCCACGAGATTGGTAATCCTAACCCCGATGTAACCCTCGGTGTGAACCTCGGTCTCGAATGGAGAGGACTTGACTTCTCTGTCAATGGTGCAGGTGCATTTGGTCAGCAGATTATGCGTTCTTACCGTTCATTCGGTGACGACCCCGACCAGAACTATGATACCACTATCCTGAATCGTTGGCATGGTGAGGGTACTTCTAACACCCAGCCGCGTATCTCAGCTACTGGTCACCAGAACACCATCTGGATTTCTAACCGTTACATGGAGAATGCTGGTTTCTTCAAGATCAAGGCCATTACGCTTGGCTACGACTTCAAGAACGTGTGGAAGTCTTGCCCGTTCCAGCAGCTCCGCTTCTATGTTCAGGCTCAGAACCTCGTCACATTCACTAAATATACCGGTCTCGATCCTGAGGTGGGTTCATCAGGTGGTGCACAAGGTTGGGCATCTGGTATTGACCTTGGTCTTTATCCAACAGCTCGTACCTACCTGGTTGGTGCTAGTATCAAATTCTAAAATTGAAAAATTGAAGAATTGAAAAATTGTAAAAGAATTAAAGTTATGAAGAAATATATTTTATCATCGTTAGCTGTTCTGTCAGCAGCAACTTTGTTTACGTCTTGTAATGACGCGCTGGATACCGATCCGCGTGTGACCGAGATGACGCAGGCTACTTTCCCTGGCAAGCCGGGAGACGTTGAGGCTTTGAATGCAGCAACCTACAGTATCATGAATGCCATGGGTGGCGGCGACTCTGATAACCAGAATCCCTTCTACTGGTGGGAGATTATGTCAGATAACTGCTACGGTAGTGGTGGTTTGCAGGACAACAAGGTGAAGTCTCTTCATCACCTTGTAGAGATGAGTGTCAACCAGTATGAGCAGACGTTCATTCTTCTCTATGGTGGTATCTCTCGTGCCAATAACCAGATTGAGACCATTGACAATGTGCCCTGGTCTGACAAGCAGAAGAGCCAGCGTAACCAGCTTCTTGGTGAGGGTTACTTCATGCGCGGCCTCTACACCTTATGGCTCACCCAGCTGTATGGCGATGTGCCCCTGATTACCTCTACCACTATTACTCCTGAGATGGAGAAGCAGGCAAGCGCCGAGGATGTTATCTATCCGCAGATTCTCTCTGACTTCGTGTCGGGTATGAACCTGATGGGTACCGAAACTGGTCGTGGTGACGGTCATGCCAACAAGTATGTGGCTGAAGCTTTCATTGCCCGTGCATATATGTTCTGGGCCGGTTTCTATAAGAATGTCAGCGAGCTGGCTTCTGGTTCTGCTCCCGCTATGGAGCTTGTAGAGCAGGAAGGCTGCGCTGGTGGTTCTCTTTCTCAGGCCGATGTTGTCAACTACCTGAAGGATATTATCAATAATGGTGGCTACAAGCTCTGCCCGGACTTCCGTTCACTCTGGCAGTACTCTAATAGTAAACTGTGGGATGAGGCTCACGATGGTGAAGGACATGCTTATGCCTTCATTGCCGACATGGACCGTAACAACTGCTTCGACATGCCTGGCATGGGTAACGGAAACACTGAGGAGCTCTTCCAGATTCAGTTCATGAATGCTTCTAAGTGGGCCATCACCGGTACCTATTCTAACGCTCGTATGTATTCGAACTATATTTCAGTGTTCTGGGGACTTCGCAATGGTGCTTCTAATCAGAATGGTGACCGTAACCTGACTTATCCGTTCAACCAGGGTTGGGGCCAGGGAACTCCTTCTTGCAACCTCTGGGATGACTGGACAGATGCAGAGAGAAAAGGTGGCTATACTGACATCCGTAAGCTCGGTTCTATGATTGACCTCGAGAATGAGCTCGCAAGCTATACCTTCGAGAAGGATGACTGCGAAGAGTCTGGTTATGCAGTGAAGAAGTATGCTGAGGTTAACCTCGACGCCTGTGCTGCTAACAACGACACATGGTGGTCACAGTGTGAGGGTTATACCAGCAGCTCACTTGATAACAAGATGCAGGGTGACCACTTCGAAGACTTCTACCTGATGCGTTATGCTGACGTTCTGCTGATGGCTACCGAGTTGACTGGCGATCCTTCATACATGAACCAGGTTCAGGCCCGTGCCGGTGTTCCTCAGACAGGTTATTCTCTGAAGGCTGTTCAGGACGAGCGCCGTTGGGAGTTCGCTTTCGAGGGACTTCGTTTCAACGATATGCGTCGTTGGACAGGCAACCATCCCAGCGAGACCTCTTACGCTCCTGCAGCTCTGCAGGCTCAGGCTGGTAAGAAGATTGTCTGCCTCGGCGATAAGTCAAACAAGCGTACGATGCAGCACATGACCTGCTCATGGGCTAAGCGTTACGTCGCAACTAACGGTTTCCTGGCTAAGCCGCAGGCTCAGATTACGCTGATGAACGGTAATCTTGAACAGAACCCTGGTTGGGATGCTGCTGATGCTGAAACACAGTATAAAGTACTTTATTAAAATTAAAGTAATAAATTTAAAAAGTTAAAGAGTTAAAGTATGAAAAAGATATTTTTGTTTATTGCTGCGGTTTGTGCGCTTGTAGCTTGCGATCCTACTCATGAGGATATCGGCAATGCCGGTCACATCTCTCTTGACGAGCTCAAGGCGAAGACCAGTGTCACTGTTGACAAGGCAGCCGATGGCCAGAATGGCAACGTTATTTCCTGTCAGACCTTAGCCCCAGTTAATGCCAAGTGGGACATAGGTGGCAAGGAGTTCATCAGCAATTATGCAAAGAAGAAGATGAAGCTTGGTGATTACACAGTCATCCTCACTGCTATTTGTGCCGATGGTACAGAACTGACAGCAGAATATCCTGTCAGCTGTCAGACCATTACTGACCCGCTTACTAAGTACTGGATTTATGGTGAGGATCCCGCAGTGGAAGCACCCTTCAGCCCCGGAGCATGGGACGCTGCTGCTATGCGTTTCAGCTCAACGGAAGGTGCTCACTTCCCCACTATTTCTGACGATGTCTATTTCGGACTGAAGACGCTCATCATTGACGTTTCAGATGCCAGCCCCGACTGTAAGGCTCGTATCATGAATGGTTGGTGGAGTGCCCGCTACGATGACGACCAAGACGTTGAAGTGAAGAGTGGTTTGTGGGAAATCCAGATTACCGAGAAAATGGCAAAAGACTGCGCAAAGGGTAACGGTGGTGACGGTAAGGACCTTGACCTCATGCTTACCTCTGGTTCTTGCACCATCAATTCTGTATATTATGAGGAATAATCATTCCTTATAGGTATAATTCTAATGGGCTGGCTCAACGAAAATGGGCCAGCCCTTTAAACCTTAAAAATGACGACACAAAGTAAAGTTTCTATTTCCGTCCTCTGTGTAAGCCTTTTCGCTTTCATTGCGTTTGTTGTATATGTATTGTACATCAATCAAGAGGTACTTTATACGGCTCATGAACGTTCTGAATTTCTTTTTGGCAGCCCCTTTTTCCTTCGATTAATAGCTAAGCCCTTCGGCCTGATGCAGTATGTGGGCGCCTGGCTCACACAACTCTTCTATTATCCGGCCTTGGGCGGAGGCGTGTTGGTGGCTATTTGGGCGCTTATAGTCCTTGTGGGTGTCAAGGCTTTCCGGTTACAGGCAGGCGCCTCTGCGCTGATGCTCTTGCCTGTAGCCTGTCTGCTCACTTCCATAGTCGATCTTGGCTATTGGATTTATGTATCCACCATCCGAGGCTATTGGTTCTCACAGTCGTTAGGCTACCTTGTCATGTTGCTGCTCTTGTGGGCAGCTCGTAGTACCCCGCGCAAATGGCATCTTGCATGGTATGTGCTGGGATTTCTCCTCTATCCCGTTTTGGGGTGGTTTGCCTTGCTCTTTGTTATATGCCTCTTACTTATTGAAAAACCCAGTTGGCGTGAACTGGCAGGTTTTGTCCTGCTTCTCTTTACCGTAGGCATCTGGCATACTCAGCTGTATTCGAACTTGAAGTTCGACGACGTGATGCTGGCAGGCTTGCCGCGCTTTGAAACTCCCAGTGACATCACCCCACATCTTTCCATCCCGTTCTGGGTGCTTGGTGCTGTCTCTGTACTCATTCCCTTATGTGCACGTTTCCTGACCAAGTGGTTTGTTCCCATGCTGTGTGCTGTAGCAGGTATCGTCTTTACTTGTACGTCCATGTTTTACGACCGTAACTATATTGACGAGATGCGCATGGTGCGCTATGCTTCTGATGACAATTGGGAGGAGGTCCTTCGTTTGTCAGACGAGCACCCCAAGCCAACCACCACGATGGTGTTCCTCAAGAATATTGCCTTGATGAACGAGGGCGGCCTGCTTGACCGTTCGTTCAAGATGGGCAACAGCGCAGAAAACATTTACAACCCCGATTCAGTCCATGTCTCGCTGTTGGACATCGCATCGCCGCTGGTCTATTACAACTACGGCATGTTGAATGAAGCCATCCGTCTGAGTTACGAGAATGGCATACAGGCAGGTTTCTCGCCTTTCTATCTGAAGATGCTCTCCCGCTGCTCTCAGGCAACAGGAGAAGAAAGGCTGGTAAAACGCTATACCGGTCTGGTGAATCATCACCTGTTCTATCGCGACTGGCGGCCTGCACCGGTCTCACCAAAGATCATTGAACTTTCCAAATCCTACCCCGATGAGCTTACGGGCGTTGAGAATAGTGACAGTTATATTGTTAACAGTATCAGTCTCTGGTATGAGTCCAATAGTAAACTGACTTCAGAACAGGCTTTGCTCTATTCCATGTTACGTTGCGACTCCCGCCGTTTCTGGGCGTCGCTGCATAACTACGTGGCGTTGCACATGAACGAGCAGTTCCCTGTCGAAGCACAAGAGGCCTATATCCTGTTTATTGACAAGGCCCCTGAAGAGAAACGGATGATGCTACCCGTCGAACAGGCTGTTTACGACCGCTACAAAAAGTTCTGGGAGACCCTTGAACACCAGGCTAAGCCTGGAATGAAACTGGAGGATGTAGGCGAGGGAATGCGTAAAGAATGGGGTGACACTTACTGGTGGTACAACCTCTTTGGACGAAAAATTTATTAATGAATATGAAAGGAATGAAAACAAAACTGCTAATTATTGCCTTGTGTATCGGGTTGCCGCTGCTCATGTCATCGTGTGTCAGTCACCCCGACGTGCCCTCTTCAGCCAAAGAGGCCAAGAGTCTGCCTGCCATATTCCCCGATTACTGTAATGTCACCGTGCCTTACAACATAGCCCCGCTCAACTTCATGCTTCCTGCTGACCAGTACGAAGCTTGTGTGGCACGTTTTACCACACCCGACGGCCAGCAGCAGACTTACGGTGACGGCGTGAAGGTGCAGATACCTGAGTCTGAGTGGCATGCCATGCTTGATGCCTCGAAGGGCAGAACCCTTAAAGTTGAGGTGTGGGGGAAAAGAGTGGAGAGTGGAGAGTGGATAGCGTTCGACCCGTTTGAAATACGCGTCGCCGAAGAGCCTATCGACGAGTATGTGTCGTATCGTCTCATTGAACCGTCGTATGTCGCATGGGACTTCATGGAAATAGCCCAGCGCAACGTCACTTCGTTCGAAGAGTCGCAAATCTTCAACAACGAGATTACCTGTAACGACAGGGAGAAGGGCCAGTGCATCAATTGTCACAGCTATCAGAACTATAAGACTGACAATATGCTCTTTCATGTGCGCCTCTCCAATAGCGGTACCGTTATAGTCAACGACGGCAAAGTCTCGAAAGTCAATTTGAAGCGTGACTATACCATTTCTTCGGGTGTTTATCCTGCGTGGCATCCTAAAGCCAAGCTGATAGCCTTCTCGACCAATAAGACGCGCCAGGCGTTTCATACGGCAAACCGCAACAAGCTTGAGGTTTACGATGAGGCCAGTGACCTTATTCTCTACGACGTAACGACCGACTCGGTAAGCGTTATCTGTGCTGACCCCGAGCTTCTGGAAGTCTATCCCACTTGGACGCCCGATGGCAAATACCTCTATTACTGCAAGTCCGTTCCGCTTCCCGAGGAGTTGCGCGACAAAGATATCAGATCTACCTTCGAGAAAGTGCAGTATAACCTTTATCGCCGTTCGTTCGACGTGGCGTCTCACCAGTTTGGTGAAGAGGAACTGGTCTATGATGCTGCATCTGAGAACAAGAGTGCTACCCTGCCACGTATCAGTCCCGATGGGCGTTACCTGCTGTTTGCCAAGGGACAGTATGGCTGTTTCCATATCAGGCATCACGATGCAGACATCTTCTGCCTGCCATTGGCCGAAGACGCTTCTCCCGACGTCGATCTTTCCCTTTTGAACAGCGAAGGCTTCCAGGACAGCTACCCGTCCTGGTCGAGCAACGGCCGTTGGATCATGGTGGCCAGTCGTCGTGAAGATGGTAACTTCTGCCGTGTCTATTTCTCTTATTTTAACAATGGGAAAGTAGAAAAGGCCTTTATGCTGCCCCAGGAAGACCCCGAACAGAACACCTTCCTCCTGAAGAGCTATAACCGTCCGGAGTTCATGATTGAGCCAGTCCGAATCAGCGTCGATGAGTTTAGCAAGGTATTCCAATGAAGTACGTTCCACCTTTATGCACGCTCCTTTTCGGTGTAGCGGTTCTGCTTTTCTTCGGACTGGCCTATCCGCATCACCTGCATTACCAGGAGCAGTTCCAGCTCTTCCTCTTCGACAGCACCTACATGTGGGAAGTGGTGAAGTTGCCTGGCGGGCTGGCTGACCTGCTGGGGCGCTTCTGTACGCAGTTCTTCCTGTTTGCCTGGGTGGGCGCGCTGATCATTGCCCTTCTGCTCTCAGTGGTGCAGCTCCTGACACTTGGAGGGCTAAGGTCTAAGGGGGGAGGTCTAAGGTCAAAGGTCAAAGGTCAATGGTGCTACGGCCTGAGCTTTGTGCCTTCGTTCCTGCTTTGGCTCTTCCTGCTCGACGAGAATGCCCTTTTAGGTGGGGTCTGGGCAGTTCTGCTCACACTCCTTGCCTCATGGCTTTTCGACCAGCTGCCGCGTGGTTGGGTGCGTCGCATCCTGCTTATTGTTGCCGTGCCTGTGCTCTATTGGGTGGCGGGCCCCGTCTGCATAATATTTTTCCTCCTGCAGGTATCGCGCCTCCCCATGGCTCTCCTTATGGCAGTCATGGTCTTCATCCTGTCCTTTTTTCTGCCTGTGCCATCCCGTAGCCTTTGGCTTGGCATACATTACTATCGCTACCCGACGGAGATACCAGTCATGCTGTGGGCTGCCACCCTGTCGGTCTTGGTCTATAGGCTCCTCGCTCCTCGCTCCTCGCTCCTCGCTCAACGCTCAACGCTCAACGCTCAACGCTCCACTCTCCTCTCTCCACTCTCCACTCTCCTCTCAGTCGTGCTTGTAGCCGTCGTTATGGGGGGCTTTGTTTGGAAGAACAGCAACCTCAAGGCAGAGCGGGTGATGCAGTACGACTTCATGGCCCGTCACCAGCAGTGGAACCGCATTATTGAAACCATCAATGCCGAGAATCCAAACAATGCCATTGGCTGTACGGTACAGAACCTGGCCTTGGGCATGCACGGAGCACTGGTCTATCAGTTGCTCGATTATAATCAGAACGGCACGTTAGGCCTGCTGCCTGATGTGCAGAGCGATGCCTTCAGCCCTTTACCGACAGCAGAGGTCTTCTATCAGTTGGGCATGGTTTACACCACCCAGCGTACCGTGTTCGAGGCTCAGGAGTCCATCTTGGACTTCCAGAAAAGTGCCCGGTGCTACAAACGACTGGCGCAGACCAACCTCATCATCGGTAGTTACGCAGTGTCACGCAAGTACCTTACGGCCTTGCAGAAGACACTCTTCTATCGTGATTGGGCCAATGAAACACTAACGCTTTTGGGCAACGAAGAGGCCATCAGTAAGCATCCCGAATACGGACGTCTGCGCAAGTTTGCCTATCATGACAACTTTTTCTTCAGCGACCATGTGACTGTCGAAATGCTGCAGAGCCTTTTCCTCAGCAATACGGAAAATCGTCTTGCTTACGAATATCTGATTGCCTATTGCCTGCTGACGGGTGACCGTGAAAACTTTGCCAAATATGCCGAGTGGGGAAGGAAACTGGGCTATCCTACCGTTCCCCGTCGGATACAAACTTCCATGCAACAATGAAAATTTTTCGAAATATGTCAATGATAACGTCAACTATTAGAACGAACAACCGTTGGGGGTTAAGGTTAGCGTTAGGGTTAAGGTTAGCGTTATCGTTATCGTTCCCGTTGACGTTAACGTTATCATCCTGTTCGACGACCCCTGAGAATGCACGGCAGGAAAACGTGCTGCCCCAGATTTATCCTGACTACCTTGGGGTCACCATTCCCGTGAATATTGCTCCACTCTGCTTTAACCTGGCCGATGAGACGGCACAGTACGTTGATGCTGTCATTACCGACCGTCACGGAAACAGCCTGCATGGTAATGGCGAAGAATCCGTTGACTTCGACCTCGACGACTGGCGGGCGCTGCTGGCCCAGAACCGCGGCGACTCACTCAGCGTATCCGTTTCGGCCAAGTATGAAGACGGGTGGCACACCTATCGTTCTTTTACTATATACGTCAGTCCCGACAGCATCGACTATGGCATTTGCTACCGTCTTATAGAGCCTGGCTACGAAGTGTGGAGCAAGATGGGCATTTACGAGCGTGACCTTTCCTCGTTCGACGAGCGGGCATTGATTGAGAACACACAGTTCGAGGGCTGTGTCAACTGTCATAGCTTTAATCGTGGTAATTCTGCCGACATGAGCCTGCACGTTCGTGGCGCGCACGGTGCCACGCTGCTGCGCCATGCCGACGGGCCCTTCACCGCTTACAACACCAAGACCGACCAGACGCTCGGCTTCTGTGTCTATCCCTACTGGCACCCCTCGGGTCGCTATATTGCTTATTCTACCAATACCACGAACCAGCTGTTCCATGCTGCCGACCGCAACCGCATCGAGGTCTTCGATACCGCTTCCGACCTTCAGGTCTATGACGTTGATAAGAACGAGCTGCTGCTTTCACCACTCCTCAAGCAAGACTCCATCTACGAGACCTATCCCGTGTTCTCGTCCGATGGCCGTTCGCTCTATTTCTGCTCGGCCCGCGCATTGCCGGAGGGCAGTCTCCAGCTTGACTCCCTCCGCTATAACCTCTGTCGCATTGATTTCGACCCCGCCACGGGCACCTTCGGTAACCGTATAGACACCATCGTTGATGCAGCTGCCCAGCACAAGTCTGTATCCTTCCCCCGTCCCTCCTACGACGGACGTTTCCTTTGCTATACGCTCTCCGACTACGGACAGTTCAGCATCTGGCATCATGAGGCCGATCTCTATCTGCTCGATTTCTCTACCGGAGAAAGCCGCCCCATGACTGAGGCCAACTCTGACGATACGGAGTCGTTCCACAACTGGAGCACCAACTCACGCTGGCTTGTTTTCAGCTCGCGTCGTGACGACGGGCTCTTCACCCGCCCCTATTTCTGCCATGTTGATGAAGAGGGGCGTGTCAGCAAGCCCTTCATGCTGCCGCAACGTAATCCGCGCCAGTTCTACCGCGGGCGTTTCCTGTCTTTCAATGTGCCCGACTTCATCATTGGCCCAACTCGCTTCAATAGCCATGAAGCCAGTGGGCTCATCAATGATGAATATCGTAAGGACTTTGGTGTGCGTTAAGGCCGTATTCCGTAGAGGTAGCCCAGTAGTGCCATCTTGCCGCGCATGGTTTCGCGAGGCGTAAACTCGCCGTTCACCCAGAAGTAGCGTTGGTTGAAGTACGACTCCTGTCGGGGCCAGCCGCCATCCGTCCACGACGGATACATGTGGTTGGTGAGCAGACGGGCGTCACCGCCATTGTCGGGCGACCATGTCTCAGTACCGTTGAAGGGTGTCTGCCCCGGGTGTGTGCCCGGTTCGCCGTCGTTGCGTCCTGTAGAGTAGCAGTCGGTGATGTGGCGTTCGCCCAGTCCCGTCATTTCCACGATGTTGCCGGGGTTACGTCCTAACGCCCAGCCCGCTTCCGTAAACATGATGCCCTCTAACTGTAGGCGTTGTTTCTTGTCGGCTATGTAGTGAGCCATCATCACCAGTTGCAGGTTCTGTGAGGTCTGCCACCGGCTGTCGTTGGCCGCACGGCGTGAGGGGCGAAGCGCAGCATGACTCATGTTATACTGCTCAGCCTGATGGCGTACACTGGCCTTCAGGTTCTGGTAGAGTTCGCCATAGTGTCGCTGGTGCGGACAAGTCAGGTAGGCTGCTGCCGCCCATAGCTGGCAGAAGGGAATCTCACCCTCGTTGTATTGGTTCGTCACGCCAGTGCCGAAGTAGCCTTGGCGCCCCTTGCTGAAGAGTGGCGAGTCGGTGCCTTTTATCATGCTCTCTTCTGCCATGATGCGCTCCCACTGTTCGTCGCCAGTAACATTATACAGAAAAGCCGCCGCCATCTGGCGGAAATCACGGCCACGCATTTTCATGCTGCCCACGTCCTGCAATTCGTCCAACTGCTGGTCGTCCTGTCGGCTGGCAAAGCGGAAGGCCCGAATGGCCTCCTCCGTATAGTACGTGCGCAGCGAGTCGTTGCCCTGAATCCTGAAGGCATCGGCCATGATGGCACAGTTGGCTGCGTTGGCCCATGCCGCCATAGTGGTGCAGCCGGCTTGGAACATCACCGTCCAGTCGGCACTGGGGTTGGTGACTCCCTGCGAATAAGCCTCGCCGTCGCGAATGCTCAGGAAGAAGTCTGCCTCATTGCGCGCTTCATCGATGATGTCGGGAATGCCATTGCCGCTCTCGCGAATGCCCAGGTTGTCATCGCAGAGCCGTCCGTTGGTCAGCAGGTAGGGCAGCAGCATGTCGTAGATGTTGCTGACATGGGCCAGATGGCGGTCCCAGTCCATAGCGTCGGAGTGTCCGCCCTTCACCTCTAAGGCCACGGGGTTGCCAGGCAGTCGGTGCTGCCAGAAGACCGAGGAGAACACCGGCTTGAAGTGCGGCTCGTCCCACACGTCGCCACGCAGTTCGCGCCATGCCGGGCTCCAAGGCTGCAGGTCGGTCTTATAGATGGTAAAGCCCTTCGGGTCAACCTCAGAGATGAACTGAGGCTGACGCGGAACGGGGAATACATGGGTGGGGTCATTGGGCTCGCCCAGTCGCATGTAGTAATAGCCGCGTACTGAGTAGCGGAACGGCTCGTAGTAGATGTCGTCGCGGATTTCAAAGTCCATGCTGCAGCCTACGTCCTCCACCACCAGGCGGTAGCAGCCGGGCTTGGCAGCCTTGAAGTCGATGTTCCACACATCGCTGCCCACTAGGTCTTTCCTGCCGGCTTCGTGTTGGGCATCGGCCGCAGACTTCCAGAACCTGACGGAGCCTACTTTCTGCTTCTTCTTCGTGTTCACGTTGTAGAGCCAGACGCTTCGTCCTTCCCAGGCCTTGTAGCTACGAATTCCTCCGTCGCCTAACCACTGGTAGAGGTCGGCGGCGTGCAGGGCTTCCGTCGGTGAATAGCCAATGATGTTCACATGCACAGCCTCCGACTGACTGTTCCAGATGTCGAAGCAAATGCTGGCTGAGGTCTTGTCTGAGCCAATGCTGCCGGGAATCTCCACGGTGTAGGTGCAGCCCTGTCGCATCGGTTTGGGCATCTGCAGAAACAGCCAGTGGTCCAGTTCGCTCGTCAGGGTGTGGTCGGTATTCATGGGCTTCGACTTCCGCCAGATGGCGAGTGGAGCAGCCGCTGCAAACGCCTTGTCGTCGGCAGAGCTGATTCGCCACAGACTGGCGTTCTGCGCGTCGGCAACCCTCAGCCGTTCTCCGAAGACGAAGAGCGTGTCGTCACCCTCGGCAAAGGAGTGTCCCAGGAATGCGCTCTCACCAGTTCCGCTATCGCGGTAGTGTACTTCACCATCGCGGAAGTGCAGCATCACGTAGTCTTTGTCAATTACCTGAATACCAATTAGTCTTGTAGCGTTAACGGCAGTGGCAGTCAGCAAGAGCAGCCCCGCCAAAGTTACTTTCATCAGCTTCCTCATAGTCGTATTTCGTTTTAGTTATTGAGATGATGTGGCAAAGTTACGAAAAAGTAATGACAATGCAAAAGGAAAGCAAGTCTTTTCTTTTTATTTCCGTTTCCTTTGCCTGTATGCGAAATTTTACATACCTTTGCATTGGATTATTCATAAAGCAGAAGACGAACGTATTCAAAAGTAATATGTATATAAGGTGAAAAGATGATGAGAAAAATCATGCAATGGATGTTGGCCGCCACCCTCATTTGCGGCACATGTGTAATTACCTGCAGTAATAGTAGTGACGATCATCCTGCGGCCGAGGCAGAAGACCATGGTGAGTACCAATGGTCGGCATTCGTACCAAAAGCTCCAGACTACAGCGACCCGACGATGTGGGTGACGGAGGACGATGATTCGCTAGGTACGGGTGCCGACGTGTTCTACGTTGTGTCAACATGGGAAGAGGACTGGACGGTAGCGGACGGCACGGTGAGTCACTATGCCGATGTCTGGAATCCGGCCCACCGCGAACACATGGCCACGGAGATTCGTGGTGTGGCAGCGTATATGTCGCCCGGCAACCGCTTCTTTGCTCCCTACTATCGCCACACGACGATTGACGCCTGGCTGACACAGAACGAGGACACCATCCGGCGGCGCACACGTCTGGCTATGGCTGACGTCTGTGCCGCGTTCGACCATTTCCAGCAACAGCGGAATCAGGCTCGCCCGCTGATTATAGCAGGCTTCAGCCAGGGCGGCATGGCGGTGGTGGAACTGCTGAAGCATATCAGCGACGAGACATACAGTCAGTTGGCTGCGGCATACGTCTTTGGCTATAAGGTCACTGAGGCCGACATGGCCGAGTGCAGCCATATCCGTCCTGCCCAGGGCGAAACGGATACGGGCGTTACCGTCTGCTACAACACGGTGAAGGACGTGAAGTTCATCAAGCCCGTCATCGCCGCATCTGATATCTGCATCAACCCCGTGAACTGGCGCACCGATGCCACCCCCGCCACCCTGCACGACACTATCACCATCACCGTATCGCCTGAATTCCATGTCCTCGTGGCCACTGGCTACAGCGCCTCGGAATATCCGCCATACAAAAACATTATCAACGTGGGTGACATCCATGGTTGTGAGCCGTGGCTCTACAAGGAGTGCATAGCCAAGAACATCGCCGTCAGGGTCGAAGAATGGAGAAAAAGAACTAAGGAATGAGATATATGAACAAATAATTGATTTGGATGCTCGCCGCCATCCTGCGTGAATACCAATAAGCATTTCGCGTTAACCGTCGAAGTTCACTGGCCAGCCACTCTTTGTTGCTGGTGGTCAGAGGCATTGAGCGGATGAGGCTTAACAGGTTATTCAAGACAATTGTCGTATCCATTGCTCTGTATTATTTTTGTACGGCTGCAAATATACAATTTTTTTCGTAATTAAATCGATTTTGCTGAAAAAATCAATCGACACAACGAATTGCCGGATTTTGAGGCTGAATGCGACCTTCTCTCATTGCAAGTGAATAGTTTTTTCCTTAGGGTGGAGAATGAACAAACTTCTATAGAATTTAGAACACTGAATTGTCGGAAATTCGTCGTACCTTTGCACTCGAAAATAGAAAATTAGTAAATCATAAATAATCATGGTGAAGATTCATGTTTTGCACACCGGCGAAGTCCGTGTATCACCCTATCTGCCCTTTGGCGGCGACAACTGTAATTTGTTGAAAGCATCGGGCATGACCACCCCGAAAGAGGACTGGATATGGCTGCCCGTATCGGTCTATCTGATTGAGCATCCGAAAGGACTTATTCTCGTTGACACGGGCTGGCACCGCGACATGTCGCCCGAAGGCGTCTATGACAAGGCGGCTCAGATTAAGAGTCTCGGCTCACGTGTGTTATACAATGTAAATCAGGGACAGATACCGCTTGGTGAGGCTGTCGATGAGCAGTTGGCCACGATGGGCATCAAGCCTGCCGACCTCGACTACGTGCTGCTGACCCATCTGGACTGCGACCACGCTAACGGTCTGCGTGCCGTAAAGGATGCCAAGCACATCATTGTGGCTCAGGAGGAACTGGACTGTGCCCGCAAGAACGGCTTCATCCGCTACAAAAAGAAGTGGTGGGAGGGCTGCAACCTGGAAGCCATCGAGTGGAACGGCACAGAAGGCCCCGTCCAAAAGTCGTTCGACCTCTTCGGTGACGGCAGCATCAAGATGATCAACATACCCGGTCACTGCGACGGTCTCTGCGCTGTGAAGATTACCCGCGAGGATGGGAAATACGTGCTGCTCTTCAGCGACGGCGGCTATGCCACAAAGTCGTGGAAGGAGATGATTACCAGCGGAGTGTCACTCGACAAGGAGATGCAGAAGAAATCGCTGATGTGGATTCGTGAACAGTCGATGGATACCAACTGCATCGAATCGCTTGCTACTCACGACACCGACATCAAACCGCACGTGATAGAGCTGTAAGAGAGCTCCATAAACAATCATAGGAAGGTTTCAAGAACAAGGCGGCGTACTTGTCGAGACGAAGTGGAGCAGTCGAAGGGAGCAAGTGGCGCGATCGTCGGGAGGAATCGCGCCACTCTTAGGGAGCGATCGGCGCGATCGTCGGGGTAAGGGCGGCCGCTCTAAACGGATAGAGCGCCCGCTCAAAGTGGATAGAGCGGCCGCTCAAAGTAGATAGAACGGCCGCTCAATTCCTTTCAAAACTGCTCCTTCTGTAATTTGTTGGCAGATAGTGTATTGCGGAACCCGCTTGCGTGGCATGGTCCTGGTTGTTAATTGTTTCTTTTGCAAAGGTAATACATTTCCATCAAAAAAGCAAGTTTTCAGGAAATTATTTCTTCATTTTGTTTGCATTTGCGCTTTGTGGCAAAACGGAGTATGCCTTTTGGTGTACGCCTTTGACGGCACGGCCGCTGGGGTCGTTCATGCCGAGGAAGGCGGCATCCCACTGGAGGGCGACGGCAGTGGAGCAGGCTACGCTGGCCTCTGAGGGCACGCTGCGGGCGGCTGAGTCACTGGGGAAGTGTTCGGCAAAGATGCTGCGATAGTAGTATTCCTCCTTGTTCTTCGGCGGATTGACGGGGAAACGCTCGGCGGCATGGGCCATCTGTTCGTCGGTGACAGCCTGCGAGGTGATGTCTTTCAGTGTGTCAATCCACGAGTAGCCGACGCCGTCGGAGAACTGCTCCTTCTGCCGCCAGGCCACTTCGCCAGGCAGCAGGTCGGCAAAGGCTTCGCGTACTATTTTTTTCTCGATGACGGTGCCGGGGCACATCTTCGCTTCGGGATTTGTACGCATGGCCACATCGAGAAACTCCTTGTCGAGGAAGGGCACGCGGCCTTCTACGCCCCATGCGGAGAGGCTCTTGTTGGCGCGCAGACAGTCGTAGAGGTGGAGTTTCCCTAACTTGCGCACCGTCTCTTCGTGGAAGTCACGGGCCGACGGAGCCTTGTGGAAGTAGAGGTAGCCGCCGAATATCTCGTCGGCACCTTCGCCCGAGAGTACCATCTTGATGCCCATCGACTTGATGACGCGTGCCAGCAGGTACATGGGCGTGGAGGCTCGGACGGTGGTGACATCGTAGGTCTCAATGTAGTAGATGACGTCGCGGATGGCATCGAGACCTTCCTGAATGGTGTAGTTGATTTCGTGGTGGACGGTACCGATGTGGTCGGCCACGAGTCGCGCTTTGGCTAAGTCGGGGGCACCCTTCAGTCCTACGGCGAAGGAGTGCAGCCGTGGCCAGTAGGCACGCGTACGGCTGTCGTCCTCAATGCGGTGCTCCGAGAACTTCCGGGCGAGGGCGGAGATGATGCTGCTGTCGAGTCCGCCGGAGAGCAGCACGCCGTAAGGCACGTCGGACATCAGCTGGCGGCGGACGGCGATGGTGAGAGCGTCGCGGATGGTCCCGGCGCTGGCGGGGTTGTCTTTCACGGCGTCGAAGTCGAACCAGTCGCGGCGATAATATCTTTTTAATGAAGATTCTTCACTCCATAGGTAGTGGCCGGGCAGGAAGGGCTCGTAGTGTTCGCACTGTCCTTCGAGGGCTTTCAGCTCTGAGGCGACATAGACGGTGCCGTCGCTATCGTAACCAATATAAAGAGGTATGACGCCGATGGGGTCGCGGGCTATGAGAAACTCATTGCGCTCCTCGTCGTAGAGTACAAAGGCGAAGATGCCGCTGAGCTGCTCTAACAGGGAGCCCACCCCTAACCCCTCCCCAAGGGAGGGGGACTGCTGGCGCTTTTCCCCAAGGGAGGGGGACTGCTGGCGCCACTTGCGATAGAGTGCCAGGATAACCTCGCAGTCGCTGCCCGTCTGAAATTCGTACTGCCCTGCTTGTTGGCGACGGATTTCCTGATGGTTATAGATTTCGCCGTTGACGGCCAGCACCTGCTTTCGATCAGGGCTGTAGAGGGGCTGCCCACCAGACTCAGGGTCAACGATGCTCAGCCGTTCATGGGCCAGGATGGCAGAGCCACCACAGTAGATTCCACTCCAGTCAGGTCCGCGGTGACGGATTTTCTGACTCATTCGTAATGCTTTCTGACGCAGTTCCGGCGTCTGCTTCTTCGCGTTTAATATTGCTACTATTCCACACATAACTTTTATTTTCGATTTACGATTAAACTTAGAGGTAAGAGAGGTAAAGATAATTGGTCTGGGCAGGGTATTCTGCTGCGAGGGTGTCTATCTGGTTGATCAAAGGCACTACATTCAACTCTTTTCGCCACTGGCGGATGGTGAGGCCTGCCTGCTCCATATTCATGTAGTTTTCCAGTCCTACGGCACGGCCTATCTGGAAGTCGGAGAACCCATAGGCCTTAGCCTCACGCAGCAGTTGGACGAACTCTGGTGCTTCAAGATATTCCAACAGTTCCAGCGGTTCCATGAACGCTGTCATTTCTGCTAATTGGCTGAACTCCTGCAATTGGCGGTCAATCTCGACAATGTGCTTCAGCTTTTGCAGGAACCAGCGGTCAATCATTGTCTGTTGGTGAATTTGTTCAACGGTATAGCCCATCTTCAGAGCCTTTGACACCACAAAGATACGCATGTCGGTGGGCTCATGTAGTGATTTGGCTATGTCTTTGATGATGATTTCATGATTTTCCACGAATCCGTGCATGCCCTGACCTATCATGCGAAGTCCTTTCTGCAACCCTTCTTCAAAAGTGCGGCCGACGGCCATCACCTCGCCAACACTCTTCATGGACGACCCGAGTTCGCGCTTCACCCCGTGAAACTTGGTCAGGTCCCAACGGGGAATCTTGACGACCACATAGTCGAGGGCCGGCTCAAAGAATGCTGAGGTGGTCTTGGTGACGCTGTTCTTCAGTTCGAAGAGTCCATAGCCCAAACCTAACTTGGCAGCAACAAAGGCCAGGGGATAGCCGGTTGCCTTACTGGCCAATGCCGACGAACGGCTGAGGCGGGCATTGACCTCGATGACGCGGTAGTCCTCGCTGTTGGGGTCGAGGGCATACTGCACGTTGCATTCGCCTACGATGCCTATGTGGCGGATAATCTTGATGGCCAGCGCACGCAGTTTGTGGTACTCACTATTTGTGAGCGTCTGCGAAGGAGCCACCACTATAGACTCGCCGGTATGAATGCCCAGCGGGTCGAAGTTCTCCATGTTGCACACGGTGATGCAGTTATCGTAACGGTCGCGCACCACCTCGTATTCTATCTCCTTCCACCCTCTGAGCGACTTTTCCACTAACACCTGTGGCGAAAACGAGAAAGCTTCTTCGACCTGTGCCAGCAGTTCGCTTTCGTTGTCGCAGAAACCGCTGCCAAGACCTCCCAGGGCATAGGCTGCCCTCAAAATAACGGGGAAACCTAATTCGCGGGCTGCCTGTTGCACCTCTTCAACACGCTCGCAGGCATGGCTCTTGATGGTCTTCACGCCAATCTCGTCAAGCCGTTGGACGAAGAGGTCACGGTCTTCCGTGTCGATGATGGCCTGCACAGGGGTGCCCAGCACCTGAACGCCATATTTCTCCAGTACCCCGCGCTTATAGAGCTCCACGCCACAGTTCAGGGCTGTCTGCCCGCCAAACGAGAGCAGGATGCCATCGGGACGCTCCTTTTCAATGACGCGCTCCACGAACTCGGGCGTCACCGGTTGGAAATACACGGTGTCAGCAACGTCCTTCGATGTCTGGACGGTTGCAATGTTCGGATTGATGAGCACGGAGTGAATGCCCTCTTCTTTCAAGGCCTTCAGCGCCTGTGCCCCGCTATAGTCGAACTCGCCGGCCTGACCGATCTTTAATGCACCGCTGCCAAGAAGGAGGACCTTTGAAGTACCCACAAGACCAACCCCCGAGAGACCCACCCCCTGCCCCTCCCTGTGAGGGAGGGGAGTAGATAGTTCTGCTGCAGAGTCCTCGTCTTGAGGGTAACCACTCCCCATTCCCGAGCAGAGCTCGCCTACCCGTTGCCTTTCCCTTACAGGGAGGGGCAGGGGGTGGGTCTGCTGGGTGAGGCTTCTGACAAATTCATCAAACAGCCACTCGGTATCTGTGGGACCACTACAGGCTTCGGGATGAAACTGGGCCGAGAACCAGGGGCGCGTCTTGTGGCGAATACCTTCGTTCGAGCCGTCGTTCATGTTCACGAAGAGCGGTTCCCAGTCAGTGGGCAGCGTTGAATCGTCAACGGCATAGCCGTGGTTCTGTGAGGTGATGTAGCACCTGTTTGTACCCACCTGCTGCACAGGCTGGTTGTGTGAGCGGTGACCATATTTCAACTTGTAGGTCCTGGCACCGGCAGCACGGGCCAGCAGCTGGTTGCCAAGGCAGATGCCCATGCACGGCCGTACGTTGTTACCCAGGAGGAACGTGCGGATATGTTCAACGGTCTTGCCGCATTGTTCAGGGTCACCAGGACCATTAGCCAAGAACAGTCCGTCGAACTCTAACGTGTTGAAGTCATAATCCCAAGGCACACGCACTACCTCGACACCTCGTTTTGTCAGGCAGCGAATGATGTTGGCCTTCACGCCGCAGTCAACAAGAACGACACGTTTCCCGCCCCCTTTGTTATAGGTAATCGTCTTTTTGCATGAAACCTTCTCCACCCAATTTACGCTGCCGTAGTCCTCCTGTTCCGTATGCTGCGACACCGTCGCAGCTCCATCAATGACGACACGTCCCGTCATCACGCCGTGCTCACGGAGCAGCTGGGTCAGCCGTCGGGTGTCAATACCAGTAATGGCAGGTACCTTCTCGCGTTTCAGCCACGTTGCTAACGACTCCCGGGCGTTCCAGTGGGAATACTGCTCGCTATAGTCAGCCACAACGAGCGCCTTCACATGGATGCGCTCACTCTCCAGCAGCCGTGGAAGACCGTCGTCACCCAACCCTATATCCGGTACGCCGTAGTTGCCTATCAGCGGATAGGTACTCACCAGTATCTGCCCTGCATAGCTGGGGTCGGTCAGACTCTCCGGATAGCCGGTCATGGCCGTGTTGAACACTACCTCGCCCACCGTGTCTGCATCGTAACCAAACGACCGGCCGCAGAACTCAGTCCCGTCTTCGAGTATTAGTCTTGCTTCTCTCATAATTGATATCTTAACTCTTTTTCTACATAGTTGATAAAGGCCTCGTTACAGAGGCGTGTGCCACCTGGCGTGGGGTAATGTCCGGTGAAGTACCAGTCACCCGGATGGTCGGGACAGGCTGCATGCAAGCCGTCAATGCTTTGGAACACCAGCTCTATGGGAGCCTCCATGCCTTCCGGGCGAAGCATGTCAACAATTTTACGGTTGATTTCTTCAACGGTGAAGGGCTCGTAGATGGCACGTACATGATTGGTTACCTTGGACTCCGTCTTGCATTTCCGATAAGTGTCTGCCAACAGTTGCTGCAAGCCTCGCTCCATGATGAGTGCAACGGCAGCGCGAAAGGCACAAAGCTCTTCCAGCCGCGACATGTCAATGCCGTAGTAGTCGGGGTAGCGAATCTGCGGTGAACTCGACACCATGACAATCTTCCGGGGATGCAGGCGGTCGAGAATCTTGAAGATGCTTTCCCTGAGTGTGGTGCCCCGGACGATGCTGTCGTCGATGATGACGAGGTTGTCCTCGTAGGGTCTGAGCGACCCGTAGCTGATGTCATAGACGTGGGCGGCCAGGTCGTTGCGTTCGCTGTTGTCGGCAATGA
>Ga0256404_1005409_pt1 | contig 22597 bp, 23 predicted proteins | sample RumenRJG_01DNA_FD_185990 | JGI IMG/M metagenome (GOLD analysis project Ga0256404, IMG submission 185990) | Bovine rumen microbial communities from Lethbridge, Alberta, Canada - RJG_01 | ecosystem: Host-associated > Mammals > Digestive system > Stomach > Rumen | place: Canada: Alberta | collected...
TGCAACGAGCCTGTACCGTTCAGGAAGACAACAGGCAAGCTCGCAGATCTCGCACCTACACTCCTGACCCTCATGGGACTCGAGGTACCTGCGGGCATGGAAGGCGACGTGCTCGTATAGGCTTTGCAGCTCTGCTAAACATTTCCGAATACAAGCAATAATAATTAACAGATAATAAAAAGCGCTGTGCTTCCCGGAAAGGGAGCACAGCGCTTTTCTATGCAATTGATTATTTATGATTCACGAAGTCGCTCAGGAGGTCAATAGCCTCGACATATCCGTCGAACCCTTTGCCTGCGATGGTTCCGATCGCTGCCGTTCCTGTATATGTGTGGTGGCGGAAATCCTCGCGGAGCAGAGGCTCTACAAGATGAACTTCGACTACAGGGGTCCTGACTGCTCTCATTGCATCCATTATTGCAATGCTGGTATATGCATAGCCTCCCGCATTGAGCACGATCCCGTCGTAGTTCTCGAAATAAGCCTGATGGATCTCGTCTATGATATCCCCTTCATGATTGGTCTGAACGAATTTCAGCTCGTTCTCTTCCCCTCTCTGCTCTCTTATGAAGTCTACGAGCTCCTCGTATGTACCTGTTCCGTAGATCTCAGGTTCCCTTACTCCGAGCAGATTCATATTAGGTCCATTTATTATCAGCAATTTCATTCAGATACCTCTCGATTTTTCTGGCTATGTAATACACAAAGCCTTTGAGTTCATAGTTATATGTGTTGCCTTCCCCTGTCTTCGCTCTCCGTTCACCGAAGATCCTTGAGTTGAGGATGGACATATCAGCTGTTCTGCGGTATATCCGGTCTCTTGCATTGAAGAACTCTGCGAGCCCCTTGTTGATGCTTATCTGACGCCCTCTCTTGTCGAGCTTGTCAAGCGGCCTTCTGACATATACGACTATGCCGTTCGCTCTCAGCAGATCCCTGTTAAGAGGGTTGAGTGCAGTGCTGCCGCCTGTCGCAATGACCGCACCGCGGCTCTTGCAGGCTTCTTTGACAGCAAGGTGCTCCATAGCCTTGAAGTAATCTTCGCCGAGCCCCGGTTCTGTCAGCACATCTGCTATCTTCTCGCCCATGAGCTTCTCCGTCTCTTCATCTGTATCGATGAATTTGAGGCCCAGCTCATAGGCATATCTTCTCATTATGGTCGTCTTGCCGCTTCCCGGCATCCCGACCGCGATCACGTTGAGCTGCTCCTGAAGCAGTCTTCTCTTGATCGGGGTTATGAATCTCTTGTCCTGATCAGTTTCATCCGGCTTGCCGAGCCAGATGTTTCTCGATGCAATAGCCCTGAAGATCAGCATCTCTACGCCTGACTTTATATGGCATCCTGTCAGACGTCTCGCATCCTGAAGGAATTTGGTCCTGTACGGATCATATATGAGATCGACAGCCAGCTCCAGCCCGCTGAACATCCTCATCGTGAGCCTGTGATCCGTGAGCGGTGAGTGCTCGACATCCGGTGACTTGCCTGATGGAGTGCAGTTGATGACCACATGGGCATCATAGTGCAGATGCAGTCTGTCATATCCGGTCACCTTGTATATGTCTCCGAGTCTCACCTTCTCCCCGTCAGGGTCAGGGATCAGTTTAGCGGCTGCCTCCTCAGGATCTCTGGAAACTATTACTATATCCGATGCACCCAGGTCCTTAAGCGTCCTTGCCGAAGCAGTTGCGGCGCCGCCGCTGCCGAAGATCAGGCATTTCCTATCCTCAACATAGCCTTCGACCATGTATCTGAATGCAGCCATTTCGGTGTTGAATCCTCTGAGCCGCCCGTCAGGCAGTCTCATGACAACATCAACCGCCCCTGCCCGTCTGGAGTCATCACTTATCTCATCGAGGTACTGTATGACCTCGACCTTGTATGGATGAGCGATGTTGTACCCGCTGTATCTTGTATCCTTCAGCGCCCTCTCCAGCTCAGCAGAGTCATTGACATCAAGTTCCACATATTCATAATCCGCGATCTGCTCATGGACACGTCTGAACTGATTGTATCCACGGGTACCGCCTATCAGTGCATATCTTGGCATTCCAACGGTCAGTTTCCACGAAAATGCTGTTTTTTCTGTACTTTGACCATCATATATCACCACATCTGCCTTTTCAAATTTCGTTAAATAATTGTCATGCAAAAAAGGAGACGGCAACCCGCCGTCTCCTGCTTTTCATCCGGAAATCATGCAGCTGTCATAGGCTGCATTTGCAGTCCGTGGCTGACTTACAGCTCCTCTTCTTTGCGTTTATAGGTGATGAGATCTTCTGCTACTTCCTTTGCAGCCTGGCTGACAGGTCTCTCGCTCTCCTCTTCTGTGAGGACCGGCTTGCCGTCGATGATGTCTCTTGCTCTCTTGGCTGTAAGGATAACCAGTGAATATCTGCTGTCTGTCTTCTCCTGAAGCTTGTTTACTGATGGATAAAGTAACATTGATCTTATTCTCCCTTCTCTTCCTGTTCGTATTTTCTGATGACCGGCATTACCTTTTCAGGCACCTTTGCGTTCTCGGCCTTCATTATGCTGCGCGCGAGGTCTGCTGCCTCTTCAAGCACGTCATTCACAACGATGTAGTCGTATTCGCCGATCAGTTTGATTTCATTTACCGCTTTGCTGAGCCTCTTCTCGATGACTTCCTGCGTCTCTGTTCCGCGTCCTTCGAGTCTGCTCCTCAGAACAGCAAGGCTTGGCGGAAGTATGAATATGAGCACCGCTTCAGGCATCACTGCCTTGACCTGCAAGCCGCCCTGGACATCGATATCGAGGAGGACGTTGCGTCCGCGCTCGAGCCTTTTGATGACCATATCCTTAGGCGTTCCGTAATAATTGTCAAATACAGTGGCATGCTCGAGAAAATTCCCTCTTTCCACATGCTCAAGGAACTCTTCCTTTGACACGAAGAAGTAGTCCTTTCCGTGCACCTCTCCTTCGCGCGGAGCACGCGTTGTCATCGATACCGAGAATTCGTTCCGGTTATCTTTGAGCAGCTCCTTGCAGATGGTTCCCTTGCCCGTTCCGGACGGACCTGAGATGACATAGAGTTTTCCTCTGTTCTGGCTCATAAGCACCTCCCATGCAAAATCGCATTATAACATATTAACGAGCCGATTGCTACTCTATATTCTGCACCTGCTCTCTGATTTTCTCGATCTCAGCCTTGAGGTCGAGCATCATCGAGGTGATTTCCTTGTCATTGGACTTTGAACCGATCGTATTGGCTTCCCTGTTCATCTCCTGGATCAGGAAGTCTATCTTCTTTCCGATGGAGTCCTCCTTACCCTTCAGGAACTCTCTGAGCTGCATGACATGGCTGTCGAGTCTTACGAGTTCTTCCGTTATATTGGCCTTGTCAGCGAATACTGCTGCTTCGAGAGCAACTCTCTCTTCAGGTACCTCGTATACTCCGTCGAGAAGCTCCTCGATCCTTGCCCTGAACTTGGCTGCATACTCCTTCTCAAGCTGAGGTGCCCTCTCTTCGATCCTTGATCTTATGTCTGCGATGATGTCAGCTCTCATTGAGATGTCCTCTACGAGCTTTGCGCCCTCAGTCTCTCTCATCGAGCATATGTCATCGACCGCTTTGTCCGTCGCATCGAGCAGGCATGCAAGCATTACCTCTTCATCCTCTTCGGCAGGTGCAGTCCTTATAACATCCGGCATCTTGGCCAGCAGGCTGAGTGACGGTCCTGTCAGTTCGCCGATCTCGAACGTTTCACTCAGCTCATTCAGAGCCTTCATATACTTGCCCGCAAGGTCCTTGTCGAGCCTTACATCAGCATCACTCACGCCGAAGTTGTCCACGGATACAGACACCTCGATTTTGCCCCTCGACATCCTGTTCTTGATGACGGACTTGATCTTCTCCTCTGCGAAGGAATACTTCCTCGGCATCTTGATGTAGATATCGCAGTAACGGTGGTTGACCGCCCTGATCTCTACGGTGACCTTTCTCACGTCATCAACGTATTCGCCTCTTCCGAAGCCTGTCATGCTCTTAATCATTGTTCCGAAAGCCTCCTGTTTATATTATGATCTCTTCTGATCTTTCGTGTCTGTTATTTCCTGCCGGTCTTCCCGCCTTTGCTGCGGGTGTTCTTCCGTCCGCTCCTGCCCGTGCGCGCGCTGCCTTTTCCCGATTCTGCCGCACGTCTCTTTGCCGTCTTCGGCTTCATGATCGAATAGCCGAAGAACCCCAGCGCCTCAGGTCTCATCCTGTAGTATTTACCGTGGCTGAACGAAACGAGGTCCATGGCACCGTAGTCATACGCTCCGTTCTCATCCACATATTTCTCATCCACATGGACAGCCACTATCTCGGCGATGAACATGTCATGCGACGGGAACTCCTTCACCTCCATGACCCTGCACTCAAGATTGACAGGTGACTCTGCGATCATAGGAGCCGCGACCGCATCTCCCGCCTCCCTTGTGAGCTTCATCTCGCTGAACTTGTCTACATCGCGCCCCGACTTCACTCCGCAGTAGTCCATCGCCTTCACGAGGTCCGTGTTCGTAAGATTGATGACGAACTCGCCTGTCTCAGCGATGATATCGTGCGAGTATCTTTCCTTTCTGACCGATACATATGTTATCGGGGGATGCGAGTTGATTATCCCTGTCCACGCTACCGTTACTATATTGCTGTTATCCATGTCGCCGCAGCTGACCATCACCGCAGGAAGCGGTGCCGTCAGAGGGCCCGGTTTTGAACTTATCTTCATCGGTTGTCTTCAGTATTACTTTCCGTTGTCTTTCTATCTTCCTTCCCTCAGGTGTCCGAGCACTTCTTCGAAAACCTCCGGAAGGTCTGAATGGAATTCCATGTACTCCCCTGTTGCAGGGTGTACGAATCCGAGCGTTCCCGCATGCAGGAGCTGTCCGCTCACCTTGACGCCGGCGACACTGCCGGTCTGCTTCTTAGGCCCGTACAGCTCATCTCCCGCAAGCGGATGATGGATGTATGCCATGTGCACCCTTATCTGATGCGTGCGTCCGGTCTCGAGGCGGGCTCTTATGAGAGTATATTTTCCGAACCTTTCCAGCACACTGACATGTGTGACCGCACTTCGGCTTCCAGACCCGTTTACGGCATGACGCATTCTGTTGCGGACATCACGCCCTATAGGTACATCAACCGTTATGACCTCGCCGTTTTCACCCTCACGTGTCACACCGCTTACGCCGAATGTGCCGGCCTCAGGTATGTTGTCAAGGCAAAGCGCCGTATACTCTCTCGTCACAGAGTGGACTCTCAACTGCTCTGCCAGCGATTCGTGAGCGCGGTCATTCTTCGCGATCATCAGAAGTCCGCTTGTGTCCTTGTCTATCCTGTGGACTATGCCCGGCCTTATGACCCCGTTTATCGTCGAAAGCGACTGTCCGCAGTGATGCATCACAGCGTTCACAAGGGTCCCCGACCAGTTGCCCGGTCCCGGATGGACCACCATTCCGCGCGGCTTGTTGACCACGAGCACATCGTCGTCTTCATATACGATCTCAAGCGGAATGTCTTCAGGCTTAACATCGAGCACCTCAGGCTCAGGCAGATCAATGACCACCTCATCGCCCTCATTGAGAGTCGACTTTTTGGAAGTGACCGCTTTGCCGTTCACTGTGACCCTGCCTTTTTCGATCAGCCTGACTGCGTAGCTCCTGGACAGCTCGTCCGTATTCCAGCCGATGAACGCATCGAGCCTTGCCCCGGCATCGTCTGCCCCGGCTGTCAGCCCGATAACACTGCTGTCCTCCTCACGGAGCTCCGGCAGATCACTCCGGATATCTTCATTCAGTTGCTCATTGTCTTTCAGTCTGATCACTTTTGCTTTCTTTTCTCATTTCAAGAATCAGGTACAGGATAGTAAGTGCGCATCCGCACGTAACTGCTATGTCAGCCACATTGAATACGGCAAAATTCCCGCAGGATATCATGTCCGTAACATATCCGAGTGTCAGCCGGTCTATCATGTTGGAAACACCTCCGGCTATAACGAACGTAAGGAGGAGTGAGATCACCTTCGATCCTCTCCTGGCCTCATGTATAACGTATATAAGGCAGGCAATTATCAGAACAGTCGTGAATACGACCGTTATCCACTTATTGCCGGCGAACATGCTGAAAGCCGTACCTGTATTCCTGACATAGAGCAGACGAAACCAGCTGCCGATGAGAGGTATGCTCTCTCCCGGCTGCATGTTTGCTCTTACAAGGTATTTTGTCAACTGATCGAGGGCTATAACGGCCGCTGCGATCACTGGGTACAGTATCATCTGTGTATTATCCTCTTTTACTTCTTTACTGCATCATCCGGCAGCTTCGGGTCGACGTAGACCGTCTGGTTGTGAGTGAATATGACCATTCCCGGCTTGGCGCCGTTAGGCTTCTTGACATACCTTACAGGTACGTAGTCGACCGGCACATTCGTGCTGCCCGCTGCCTTGCTGTGCCAGGCAGCGATCGAAGCTGCCTCGTATATAAGCTCCGCAGACAGGTCATTCACATTCCTGCCGTCCTCCATCTTCACGATCACGTGTGATCCCGGGATGTCCTTGGTATGCATCCAGACATCAGTCTTGGAAGCATGCTTCATCGTAAGCCAGTCGTTCTCAATATTGTTCCTGCCGACCAGCACCTGAGTTCCGTCGCTCAGGGTATATCTGAGAGGCTCCGGTTTTGCCGGTTTTCTCTTCCTCTGTGCAGCCTTGGCTCTTCTCCTGACGTAACCCGTGCTCTCAAGCTCATCACGTATCGACTCCAGCAGAGGCACACTGTCTGCCGCCTCGATGTTCCTAATTACAGACTCAAGGTAAGCGATATCCCTGTCGTTATCCTCGAGCTGCGCCTGTTTTTCATGGATCGCAGTCCTCGCCTTGGAGTACTTCTTGAAGTATCTCTGGGCGTTGGCACTCGCTCCTATCTTCTCATCCAGCGGGATATCTATCAGGCTGCCGTCATAGTAATTGGTGACCGTCACCTTGCGCGCTCCCGGCCTGACAGCATGTATATTCGCCGTAAGCAGTTCCCCGTACAGCCTGTACTTATCCGAATTCTCCGCATTCAGAAGGTCTTCCGACAGTTTCTTCTTCTTGAGCAGAGCCTTGCTCAGCGATGTCTGCACGGACTTCAGGAGAGGCATGGACTTCTGTCTTACCAGATTGGATGCCTCGCGGTTGCTGAAGAAGAACTCAACACACTCAGACAGACTGGCAAAATCAGTTCTGTCAAGCTCCTCATATTCCGTAAGACCGGTAATGTGGAACTCGCGCGGGGTACCGTCATCCGAATAGATCCTCGGCACACATGTGCCGTCATCCACCGACCTGATGATCTCAACTATCCTCTCCGCAGGCTCTGTGGACTTTACCCTGATATCATTGACCACGCTGCAGCGGCTGAGGAGTTCTCTGCTTATCGCCGGGGATATGCCCGCGACACGGCTCATGAGCGCCTTGTCATCATGCGGCAGCTCGGTGTCTGCAGTGATCTCCCTGAACGGGATCTTGTCCTGTTCAGGCGGATACTGATACACGATGCCCGGCAGCAGCTGCCTGTATCTGTTGACATCGATCGATATCCTTTTGATCGAGTCTATGATCTTTCCCGACTCTATATCCACAAGCACGATATTGCTGTGCTTGGCCATTATCTCAACTATAAGGCGCCTGCTGACCGAGAATCCCAGCTCATTCTGAGCCTCTATATCTATCTCGATGATCCTCTCCGAGCCCTTCTGCCTCACCTCTGTGATGCGGCCTCCCTGCAGGTGCTTTCTGAGCAGCATGCAAAAAGTCGGCGGCTGATCCGGGTTCACATATGTCCCGGTAGTCAGACATACCCTCGCCGACTGGCTGTTGCACGAAATAAAGAGACGGACATTGCCGTTTCTTGTATGTATATGTAAGAGCAGCTCCTCGGACCCCGGCTGATATACCTTCTCTATCTTGCCCAGAGTTATCCTTTCCGCCAGCTCTTTCGTTATTGCATATGTAATGATTCCATCGTAAGCCATACGGAGTTATTTTATCATTCATGCGAGTCCGCATGCAACATCTGCGGTTCCGCAAATAAAGAGAAAAGAAGTGAGCCCCTCACATTTTCCAATGGAAGGAGTCACTTCCTGAGTCTCTTTTGCCTATACTATTATGCTTAAGCTTTTGTATTTAAGCTTTAAGACATTAAGTTAATTCGCGAGCTTGTCGAGCGAATTAGAAGGTTTCCAACCTTACGGCAACGCCGTAAACTCCGGAGGAAACCTTACTTGAGGATAATAGTATCTCCGATCGATGCAGGCTCTTCTGCCATCTTCTTGAGTCCCTCGGAGAGGTCGGAAATGGTAGCGTGGCCAGGATCGGTAACAGGCTCTGAAGCCGGGATATCCATTACAGGCTTGTCGCTTACTACGATAGTTGCTGAGCTTGCTGCAGCAGGTACCTCAGCGGTTACAGCCGGAGCAGCAGGAACATCGAGTCCGAGCTCTTTGTCGATCGAAGCAACATCGCTTCTGTCGAGGTCATCGAGGAGTCCGTAAACATCATCATTCAGGCTCTGCAGCTCTGCCTCAAGCATCTTCTTGAAGTTAGCTCTGAGTCTCTGTACCTTGTTGCTGAGGATAACGTGCTCGTCGCTCAGCTGTCTTACGGTTACCTTAGCGTCGAGAAGCATGTTCTCAGCCTCGAGCTCAGCATCTCTCATCATGAGCTCAGCTCTTCTCTCAGCGCTTGCGGAGATGTCAGCCATGAGCTTCTTTGCTGTCTCGAGAGTATCGAGCATAGCGTTGTCATCCTTCTGAGCCTCTTCGAGCTGCTTCTCCAGAGCTTTGATCTTGTGAGCCATGGATCTGTTGTCGTTGAGGATCTTCTCATAATCTGCAACGATGATGTCGAGGAACTCGTCAACTTCTCTTGAATTGTATCCTCTCTTGTCGCGGCTGAATTCTTTCTTATCGATATCAATAGGCATTATCATAGTGTCAGCACCTTACCTTTCTTTTCTACTATTTCCACGGATTAGCATTGGCAGGCTTTCCTGCCTCTGTCGCTCTGTCGACCATAGCCTTGATGTCTACGTTCTTAGGAGCGAAAATGTATATATTCTGGTTGATTCTCTGAACGGTTCCGGACAAAGCATAAGTAGCACCGCCGAGGAAGTCGAACATCTTGCGTGCAAGGTCAGTCTCAACTCTCTCAAGGTTGATGATGACCGGCTTGCGTGCTCTCAGATTGTCTACCAGCTTGCGGCACTCATCGAGACTCTTAGGCTCGATCACGACCATCTTGAACTGACCGGACTGATTCATAGAATCCTTCATGTCCGGAGCAGCCTTAGGCATAGCTGTCATCGGAGGTTCCACTCCGCCAAAACCGAGCGGCCTGATGTTTGAGCTGCTTTCCTCTGCAGGAGCCGGGCTTGCCGACGATCCCATACTCTTCTTGTAGTTTTCGATTTCTTCCTGAGTGATATCGTCGAAATCTTCGTCTCCCTCGTAGTCAATGCCCACGAGATCTCTCATTTTGTCCATGAAACTCATTGTTGATGCATCCTCCCTATCTGTAGTTACGCGGCCCGAATATCGAGCTCCCGACTCTGACTATTGTTGAACCTTCTTCTATTGCTACCTCGAAGTCCCCCGACATTCCCATTGACAGTGTGTCCGGGCAAAATCTCTCTGCCGGCAGGTCCCAGGTCTTCATCTCTTCGAACATCATGCGTGCCTCGCGGAAGTACGGTCTCGCGTCCTCCGGCTCTGCCGCCATCGGCGGTATGCACATTATTCCTCTTATGCGGACATTGCTGCATTCCGAGGTGATCTCTTCAGTAAGAGCCCTTAGATCCTCTGCAGCTATTCCCGACTTGGTCTCCTCCATCGCGGAGTTGATCTCGATCAGGATGTCCATTACCTTTCCGGCGTTGCCGGCCCTCTTGTCTATTTCCCTGGCGAGTCTGATCGAGTCGACGGAATGGATCATAACGACCTTGTCTATGATACTCTTGACCTTGTTGGTCTGAAGGTGTCCTATGAGATGCCATCTGACAGGGCTTACCTTGTCATACTTCTCAAGCATCTCCTGGACACGGTTCTCCCCGATGTCCGTCGCACCTGCGCTGACCGCCTGATTGATCTCATCCGCGCTATGTGTCTTGGTGACCGCCATCAGAACGACATCCTCAGGCGCTCTGCCGCTTCTTACCGCTGCTGCATTCTTGCGGTCCTCGATCTCTCTGTATCTTTCAGCTATGCTTTTATCCATTGTTATCCTTCGCCGTCCTGTGAGCTGACGTCCTCAGTGTCAGGCTCTTCTGCTGCTTCGCCGCCTTCACCTTCCTGTCCGGTTTCAGCCGCTGCCTCGGCCTCAGCCTTTGCTGCCTCTGCTTCTGCCGCTTCCATCGCGGCCTTTGCGGCTGCTTCCTTCTCTTCAGCCTCCTTCTTGGCCTTTTCCTCGGCTTCCTTCCTGGCCTTCTCGGCAGCTTCCTTTTCCGCCTGCTTCTGCAGCTCTGCGACTTCTTCCTCGCTCGGCTCGGCTACTATCTCATCATACGTCTTGACGGTCTCAACATAGTTGCCGCCTTCATCTACATATATATCCGAAAATACAACACAGCGTTCTCCGTCATCAGCCTTGATAGATATAGGCTTGAACTTGTGCTCTCCGAGCTTGTTCTTGACGAAAACGCCTGGCTGATCCCCCTTCATGACGATGCTCGAGTCCTGCAGCATCAGCCCTTCAGCGCTCGCTACAGTTATCGTGGTATCGAGGCGCCTCTCCTTGAGGAATCCCTCGAAGAACATTTTGCATGAGAGAGTGACCTTGGTAGTCGACTTTCCGACCTGCACCTGAGCAACGGTGACCGGAACACTCTTCCCGGCTATATCCACTGAAACCGTGCGGCCTTCGGAATACTTCTCTCCTGCCTTGTTATCTATATAAAATACGAGGTACCACTTCTTGTTGCTGGTAACCTTGAAGATCGGATCACCCTTGCCGCACTCCTTGTCAGGAGTCTCAAGCGCTTTCAGCTGAGTCAGAGACTCATAGTCGGACTTGCTTATATCCGCAAGTCTGTCTGTTGCAAACACCGGCTCCACACCGTCGACGTAGTAGCTGATATATCCTGCCTGTCTGGTGTATCCCTCATCTGTGGAGCGCACATTGTCTCCGAGGTCCTCCATCACCTTGACATACTTACGCGATATGTTGTCGGGAGCCTCCTCATTGGCAGCAGCCGCAGCCTCTGCCTCCTCCTGGGTCGCATCAGGCCCGGCCTCTCCGGCCGCCGCTGCGTCCTCATCGACTATAGGTGTAAGCTCAACGACGCGGGTGCCTGCCTTGACCAGTTTGTCAGACTTGGCGACCCTTTTGATCTTGCTGTTCTGTGCTGCGACATAAACTGTTTCATCACGCACAATATAGGCAGAGACCTCATCAGTGATATCGATCTTACCGTATTCAGTCACATATGTTTTCTCGAGCATGCCCCTGAGAGAAGGAACAGCATATATTACTGCAATGCACATTACGAGCAGTGCAAGATAGATTATTACTGCTGCAATCCACTTCTTTTTCATCATGGGTCCTCTCCGTGCAATTATACAATATAAAAGGCCCGGAGTACAATATGTATTTACTCCGGGCTGCCAAAATTACTACATTTTGTGCTCCGTAAAGTACACTTTACCTGTACTTATCGAGCACTGCGCGTTCTTTTCTGGTCAGTTCGTCATGAGGCCTGTCCAGATACTCCTTCATCAGGTCAGGACGCCTTTCTGCAGTCAGTTCGAGTGACTGTTCCCAGCGCCATTTCGCTATCTCCTTATGGTTGCCGGACAGCAGGACTTCAGGCACCTCCATGCCTTCGTATTCCCTCGGCTTGGAGTACTGCGGATACTCAAGGAGCCCCGAGTACACAGATTCATCCAGTACAGACTCCTCGCTGGCAAGCACCCCGTCAAGGAATCTCGCCACCGTATCGATCAGCACCATTGCCGGAAGCTCTCCGCCCGTCAGCACATAGTCGCCTATAGACACCTCTTTTGCCTCCAGCGCATCGAGAGCTCTCTGGTCCACGCCCTCGTAGTGGCCGCAGAGGATAGTTATCTCCTCCTCCTGAGCGAGATCATGCGCGAGACTGCCGCTCAGCATCTCACCCCTCGGTGACATGTACAGGACCTTTCCGCCGTATCCCTGCGCCCTGAAGGCATCAAGAATCGGCTGGACCTGCATCACCATTCCGGCGCCCCCGCCGTACGGCGTGTCGTCGACCCTGTTGTGCCTGTCCAGCGTATAGTCTCTGATATCAGTAACACTGACCTCGATTATTCCGTTTTCCATCGCCCTTCCCAGCATGCTCGCCTTGAGAGGCTCGAACATCTCAGGGAAGATAGTAAGGATATTGATCTTCATATCAGTCAATAAATCCCGGGATCAGCTCTACCTCTATCACTCCGTTCTCGTCGTCGAATCTCTTAAGGAATGCGTCGACCGCCGGAATGAGTATCTGCCTGCCCTCGGCGCTCTCTATATCGAGAACGTTCTGGGCCGTGTTCTGTATCACGTCCTTCAGCACACCGACTTCTCTGCCGCTCGCAAGGTCCATCACCTTATATCCGATGATGTCTCTCACATAGTGCTGTCCCTCAGGCAGCTCCTCGAGCTGGTCCTCGTGAATGTATATCTCCATCCCGCGCAGCTCATCAGCCATGTTCCTGTCGGTGATGCCCTCGAGTTTTATGACCGGTCTGTCCTTCTGGAGCCTTACCCCCGTGCATTTTGCCTCGAGTTCACGCACGCCGCTTCCTGCGGTGCCCGCAGTTTTGCCCGCATGCTTAAGAAGGAGGACCTTGCCCTCCTTCAGATTGACGGAATCAGGGGAATACAGTGTGACCCGGACTTCACCTCTGAGGCCTACACTGCTCCCGATCTTTCCGATGTTGATAAGTTCGTCAGTATCTCTTTTTTTCATTCTTCAACGATCTCAACCGTTACTCTGAGATTCTGTTTGATTGCTGCAGCCTTGACTACTGTCCTGATTGCTTTAGCAATGCGGCCTGACTTGCCGATTATCTTACCGATATCTTCGTCAGCTACCTGCAGCTTAACAAGGACTTCCTTGCCGTCTGTTTCCTCAGTAACTCTAACTTCGTCAGGCCTGGACACAAGAGCTCTGGCAATTACTTCAACTAGGCTTCCCATTTTCTTGTCTCCTTCCCAGCAGGACTATTATTCGATAGCGCCTGACTTCTTGAGAAGAGCTCTTACTGTATCAGTCGGCTGTGCACCATTGTCAAGCCACTTCTTTGCAGCTTCGTTGTCGATCTTGATCTCAGCTGGATCCTTCAGCGGATCATAAGTTCCGATCTCCTCGATGAACTTTCCGTTTCTCGGTGTTCTTGAATCTGCAACAACTACTCTGTAGAAAGGCTTCTTGTGAGCTCCCATTCTCTTAAGTCTGATCTTAACCATTTTTTCCTCCTAAAATATAGATATTATAATTTGTTTTTTATTAATCCGCCGCCTGCACGTCTTACGGGCAAAACGCGCTTTGCGTCCGCCGCGCCGTTATGCAGCTCAGGGAATTGATAACTTCTTCTAGAATCCCATGTTGCGCATCATCGCACGCGCCTTTTTGGAATTCGGATTGGCGATGACCTTGGTCATCTTCTTCATCTCTTCGTACTTCTTCATGACCTGGTTGACTTCCTGGACCGTGACGCCCGAACCAGCAGCGATCCTCTTGCGCCTTGAAGCATTGAGGACGTTAGGTCTGCGTCTCTCTTCAGGTGTCATGGACAGGATGATGGCTTCCATCTTCTTCAGGTCCTTCCTGCCCTGCTCAAGGTCGAGGCTCTTCTTGTCGGCAGCAGAGATACCCGGGATCATGTCGATTATCTTGCCGAGTCCTCCGAGCTTGTTGATCTGCCTCATCTGTGACAGGAAGTCCTCGAGGTCGAACTTGTTTCTTCTGATCTTCTCCTCGAGCTTTCTTGTCTCCTCTTCATCGAAGGCGTTCTCAGCCTGCTCGATGAGGGACATGACATCTCCCATGCCGAGGATCCTGGACGCGATCCTGTCAGGATAGAATGGCTCGAGAGCGTTGTACTTCTCGCCGGTACCCATGAACTTGATCGGCTTGCCTGTTACAGCCTTGACTGACAGTGCAGCACCGCCTCTTGAGTCACCGTCCATCTTGGTCATGATGATGCCGTCAACTCCGAGAGCGTCGTTGAATCCGCTCGCGATGTTTACAGCGTCCTGACCTGTAAGAGCATCGACTACGAGGAGTATCTCGTGAGGCCTTATCTGGCTCTTGAGATCCTTGAGCTCGTTCATCAGCTGCTCATCTATCTGCAGACGTCCCGCCGTATCCACGATCAGGACATTGCATCCCTTCTTCTGTGCTTCAGCGACTGCATCCTGGGCTATCTTCACCGCATTGTGAGATTCCCTGTCAACGTATACAGGTGTGTTGACAGCCTTGCCCACGATCTCGAGCTGATCGATAGCAGCAGGCCTGTAGATATCGCAGGCAGCGAGCATCGGATGCTTGCCTGTCTGCTTGAGCCATGCCGCGAGCTTGCCGGCGGTCGTTGTCTTACCTGTACCCTGGAGTCCGACCAGCATCAGTACTGTGAAGCCGCTCGGTGAGTACGTAAGCTTGGAGCCGGTGCTTCCCATCATCTCGACCATCTCGTCCTTGACGATCTTGACGACCATCTGGTCCGGTGTCAGACTGTTCAGGACGCCAGCGCCAAGCGCCTTGTCCTTGATGGTGGCGACAAAATCCTTTACGACCTTGAAGTTGACGTCAGCCTCGAGCAGTGCCATTTTGACCGCTCTCATCGCATTGTCAAAATCCTTCTCGGTTACGACACCCTGGCCCTTGAGGTCCTTGAATGCACTCTGTAATTTTTCCGAAAGTCCTTCGAATGCCATATTGTCTCCGTAATGATATTACTCAGTTAACTCTTCGATTATTGAGAGCAGCTCCTCGCTGCCCTTAACGCCGATGGCCTTCTGCGACCCGGCTATTATCTTTCTCGCTCTCTCAGCGAGTTCCTGATTCCGGTGATACTCCGCGACAAGCCCCAGCTTGTCTTCGTAACCGTTCAGTGCCTTCTCTGCTTTCTTGAGTGTATAGTGGACAGCCTGCCTGCTCATACCGAGATCCTCAGCGATCTCCGACAGGCTCAGATTGTCTTCGTGATACAGCGCCATGACTTCGTTCTGGCTCTCATTCAGGAGTGCCCCGTAGAAGTCGAACAGAAGGCTCTGCAGCTCGATATTAGCTATGTCATTTTGCGTGCCGTCTGCACTTTTCGCGCCGCCCGCTTTTCTGATGTTTTCAGCCATCTCCGCCATCCTCTTTTACACCTGTAATAAGATAGCATAGCGGCCACTGCCTGTCAAACGTTTTATTTGACAGCGTATGTTCTTTATGTCAAACAATTTATTTGACAGCCCTGCCGGCTTCATGCGGGTGATTATCTGCAATGCAAAACCCCGGTCATCCGACCGGGGTCCTGCTTCTAAGAGTTATATGTTATTGAGGAGTTATGAAGAATTATTATTTCGTTCTTTTCTGTGTTATCGTGTCTGATCCGATGTCTTCTCTTACATCTCAGCTGCTACAGCCTCTGCCTCTTCGTCTTCTTCGCTCTCGCAAGCCTTCTTGACGAGTGCTGCGGATACTGCCTGTACTGCGAGGAGGATGATCATCAGGATGGTCCATCTGTCTGCGAGTACCATCGGGAGGCTCATGTCCTCTGTGAGGAAGAATGCGATCATTGATACTGCTCCGGCGATAAGTCCTGCTGCCTTAGCGGTTCTTACTCTGCCCATGTTTCTGTTATCTTCGTTCTCTTCAGCTTCATCTTCGCTTTCTTCCTTTCTGCGGAATGATGCGATGATTGCTCCGACTGCTGCTGCGATCATTGCGATCAGGTTGATGAGTGCCCAGTTGTGCTCAGGTGCTGCGAGAGGTGTTGCCATGTCAGCGATCTCTGCTGCAGGAACAACTTCTTCCTTGATCTCTGTGAATCTTGCGAATACGTTGATCACTGCTGCACCTGCCTTCATTGCTGTGATTGCCGGTGCGCTCAGGACTGCGTCGTCATCGATTCTGTTTCCGTTCTCATCGAACCATCCGTCGAATCTCATCTTATCTCCGGCCTCTGCTGTTCTGCCGTAAACTCCGATCTCTCCGAAGTCCTTTACTGTCTCTACTGAGTCGAGTACATGGTATGCGATTGTGATCGCCGGCTGCCAGAATGCTGTTACATCGTGCTCTGCGTATGTGCCTGCTTCCTTGGTGATCTCAGGGAGGAGTGCCATGTCTCCATCCTCGATCTTTCCGGAATCTTCGTACCATCCGCTGAATCTGTAGTCTTCATCATCGAGAGTCATATTCTGTGCAAATCTGGTGTTTGACCGCGGCAAGCAAAGCATATAGTTCCCCCAGCAGAATCATAGCGTGAAATGCGTCATATACAGCGTCATTATAGGCTATGATTTTGCTGAATCCCGGATGTTGCAACGCATAGTTCCGTCACCGGTATTATACGTTCAATGTCGTCATATAATCCGTCATTTCTGTGTTAATTATCGTAGAAGGCCCTTGTTATTATCGCATTTTTTCGCCATTCGAATTACAGCAGCCATATCGTCATATCTTGCGTCATTTTGACGCGATATATGATATGCGCACCTTAAAGCACGGCGTATAGTTTCGCCATTCGAATTATATTCAAAATTGCGTCATTATTTCCGTCATTATTTAGCCATTTTTGATCCCGCGCTAAGCGAAGCAAAGCCCTATAGTTTCGCCACTCGAATTTTAGTCTCCGGGACGTCATATAACACGTCATTCCTAGGAAATGTGTGATGTCTTACCCTCGAAATCAGCAATTTCAGGTACTTATTCCAATAAAAAAAGACCATCCGCATGGTCCCGGCCATTTATGGCCAGAACATATGGATGGTCTGTTCTATCAAACAAGCTGTTTATTCGTTCAATTCATTGCAGGTATTACTGATAGTCGGTCTGTTTCCTCACAACTTCACGTCTCAGTCCTTTCCCCCTGATAAAGTCGATGCTGCCACGCATACTATTATGATCAATGCTCCTGCTATGCCCGCCGGAGACAATCTCTCTCCCAACAGGAAGAATGCAAAGCATGCAGTCATTACCGGACACAGCGTCTGCAGCAGAGCAACAGAGCGCTCGGAGATCCTTGTTAACGCTAGGTTCTGCATCAAATAGCCCAGGAATGTGCAGGCTATCGCTAGGTACAGGATTATAAGCCATGCAGTCGGAGTAGTCGTCTCCATGTGGATGCCGCCTTCGAATATGAGGCTGCCTCCGAGCGCCAGGGCTGCCGAACATCCTGCCTGCAGTGCCGTAAGGCTCACGGGGTCCACAGTCTCTATATATCCTTTGGTGAATACAAGCGCTCCCGCCGCAAAGGCTGCCGCTGCAAGTGTCACTATCTCCCCAGCTCCGAATCCTGACAGTCCGCCTTTTACACACAGCAGATACAGCCCCGGAAGCACCATTATCTGCAGGATTATATGCAGTCTGCTGTAATGTGTGCGGTACAGCAGAAATGCGAACACAGGGGTTATAACGACAGAAAGAGATCTCAGGAAAGCAACTGATGTTGCGTCCGTCAGAGACAGTGCTACGTTGTTCAGAAGGTATGTCAGTCCGATGCACAGCCCCGGGATCAGCCACGCTCTGACAGGGACTGTTTTTACCGTATTTATTATCCTCTTATGAAACAGTACAAAGCACACTAAGAACGCGATCGAATACCGTACAGTCATCATAGAGTATACCGGTGTCACTTCGAACGCGATCTTGGATATAGGATCGCCAAAACCGTATACCACCGACTGCAGTATGATCAGCATCTCAGGCCATCTTCTGAATTTTGCACTTCTTCTGTCCATAAAACGTTTCCTGCCGGTCATCAGCATATTCTTACCCGGGTATAGAAAAAGGCAGCTGAATATGATTCAGCCGCCCCTCATGTAGTTCTTATGTTATTCTACCGCAGTTATCCTGCCAGTTCCATACGGATCAGCATATTCCTCACCGACTACTCCGCCCAGAGTCTCCTCGATGTATTTCATCGCGGATTCGTTATCCACCATTACTGTTCTTACAACGTCCTCCTCGCTGAACATCGTGAATCCATCGCCCTGTTCTGTGATATGGTATTTGTCGGATGCAAGAGTGTATGTAGCGGCAGGGTCGATCGGCTCATCTCCTACCTTGACATTTTTCACACGGCGTTCGCCGTCGACTCCGGCAAACAGCCCGTTCTCATCAGATGTGCAGGAGCTCGGGATGCTCGTGTCGATCTCATATGACATACCGGACACCTGCATGAATCCGCCGAACTCATCCGGCATCTTATGCACTCCCCACTCCAGGGCATCCAGTATCTGCTGTCCTGTCACTTCGCAGACGCAGAGGTCCTCAGTAAAAGGCATGACGCTGAGAACATCGCCTCTGGTTATATCTCCGGCAGGGATATCTGCTCTGACAGTACCACCACCGACGATCGCGACATCTGCGCCCGTCTGATCACGGTATGCATCCGCCACAAGGTCTGCGAGATTGGTCTCTGCCCTTCGCACTAAGCGTACCGGCTGTCCGTCATCATTCTTTGTCTTCGGATCAAATATAGTGAGATCAACGGTCGTTTTGCCTATAACTACGGCCAGCTGCTTATCAACATCTTCCATAGCAGCTGCTACCGCCTTGCTCATATCGTTATCAAGACCGAGAAGTTCCGTCGCGCTGACATCGTTGCTCCAGTTATACAGGCCGGTAGTAAGCGACCCGTCCTCACCGCTGATGCGGAGCCAGCCGATGCTCTTCATCTTAGTGCCGCAGGCGGAACGTGGTATCTCTGCTCCGTCCTTGTTCTTTACCGTGACCTGGTCAGAATCATGACTGTGCCCGTCAAGAATGGCATCTATGCCGCTGGTATTCGCCGCTACAGATGCATAATCCCACGGTTTATCCGCCGCATACATGCCGAGATGTCCAAGCAGAATTACGTAATCCGCTCCCTCTGCGCGCGCATTGTCAGCACTCTTCTGGATCGCATCGTAAACAGCCTGTCCTGTTTTATCTGCCTGAAGAAAGTCATATATGAAGTTACCGTTCTCATCCTGGAAGTATTTCGGCGTTGAGCTGGTTATTGTCCTCGGAGTCGTGACACCGATGAAAGCGACCTTCTTTCCGCCTTTATCGAAAATCATATAAGGCTCAAGTACCGTCTCGCCGTCTTTCATAAGATTGCAGCAGATGTACGGGAAGGTTGAGTTTCCGGCTATCTCCAGGAAGTTCTCCATTCCGTAGTCGAATTCATGATTGCCCGGAATGGCTACATCATATCCGGCCTTGCTCATGAGTTCCGCAACAGCTTTGCCTGACGAAAGGGTCCCTATAGCTTCACCCTGGATCGCATCACCATCATCCACCAGCAGAACCTGGTCGCCCTTGGACTCCAGCGTGTTCCTGATCTGCTGCAGACCGGCATAACCCCAACCCTGGTCCACGCCGCAATGAACATCGCTGGTGAACAGGACGACAATATCGCCGGTTGCAGCCGCTTCATCAGCAGCAGCGTCCGCATCATCCGGACTGCTGTTCTGACTGCAGCCTGCAAGGCAGATCATGCAAAATGACATAATCAGTGCGAGCAGTATCGCTGTTATCTGCCTGATTTTATATTTCATAGTCTTCCCTCTCCGGTTATTGCATGCATTGGTTCTGATCAATATCCGATGCACAGCACAATAACGTCCAAAACGAATCTGTGTCGATTTAATTCTAATTTAGAACTGCTCTCTAATCAATATATGCATTTCATTGTTTGGTTTTGTTATCAAAGGAAATGAGAGCATTTATATCACGAAAAAAGGAAGACGGTTTTACCCGTCTTCCAGTTCATTATGTTTGTATTTACTTCGCAGTGAGGCGATTATGCTTCCTTTGATGCGAAGTGTGCGATTGCATGTACTGCAGCTACGCCTGCCAGGATGCCGAATGCGATCCATGGAGTAGCTCCTACTGCAGAACCTGCGATGCTGGAGAATTCCATTCCAGCGCTTGTGCCTGCTGCGATTCCTGCACCACCTGCAGCTGCAGAGAGGATTGCGAGAACGCCGGCACCCTTATTCTTCTTGAGGAAGGAAAGGATTGCAGCGAGTACTGCGAGTGCTGCAGCGCCAAGTCCTGCTGCAGTACCGATAGCTCTGTTAGTGATTTCCTTAGTGATGAGCTCACCGGAGTCAGCCTGATATCCTCTACCAACGTCTACAGCATCGAGACCCTCATCGAGGTCAAGGTGCTTATCTCCGTTGTCAAAGTCATCATCGCCGCTGCGTCTGTCGAGAATGCTCTCGAGTCCGCCGTTAGGCTCAGTTCCCATCAGAGTAGCAAGACCATCTCTTACCTGCTGCTCACCATCTTCGTACTCAGCAAGCTTGTCCTTACCGGCAGCCAGTTCCTTACGTCCATCCATGAGCTTCTGGAGACCTTCTGCAAGAGCAGCTCTACCAGCAGCCAGCTTTCCAGGAGCAGCCTTGTAGTCAGCATAGCCCTTGTTGAGTTCCTTCTGACCTGCCTTAACCTGTTTCTTACCAGCTTTCAGAGTCTTAGCTCCATCAGCTGCTTTTTCCTTAAGTGAAGGAAGAACTGCCTTGAAGACTTTTTCAATGTCATTACCATCACGAAGGAAATCTTCCATCCAACTGTTGGATTTCAAATCCTTTGTCAGTTTGGAACTACCGACCGGTGCAAAGTCACCAGGCTTAACCCCATACGCAGCAGCAGCCTTATTCATTCCATTGATAAGCTCCTTATTACCGCTTGACTGCACTCCACCAATTATTTTTGCAACTCCACCAGCGAGATAAGGCAGACCATCAGAAGCTGTTCTCTTTTCATTTAGCGCTGCATAGCCACCAATCCACCTGCCAGCATCACTAATCTTTTTCCCAAGCTTTGTATCATAACCATCAATTGTAGTCTTGACATTATCCAGAATTCCACAGAACGTTAACACGCCTTTAACCATGCTTGCCTGATTTTGCATATCAGAAATGGCCCCAGTTAGCACGCTTGTATCTGACCCAAGAGTAGTCATCAGAGCCTTTACAGTCCCAGTAACAACATCATTTTCTGCAGTTCTTGCTGCGGCATAATCGGAAACAGTCTTTAAGTCTGCCGGATCCGGTGCTTCCTTTTTTTCAGCAGCAGCAGCTATTCTACCTGCAGCTGCTTTAGCGTCGCTTGCACCACTAATAAAACCAGAAACAGTTTTACTATAATTTGACAAAATAGGTTTAGCAGCATCAAGGGCAGCCTTCATATTTACAAGCGCATCATTGAACGCATCATAATCATCATTAGTAAAGCCAGGGCTTGACATCTGTGACTGAAGAGTAGTGGCAGCAGCACCGAGCTTTTGTGCCTCAGCTTGCTTATTGTTTTTTTGCAGAAGATTTGACAAAAGCGGTACAAGTGCAGCTGTCTCTTTCATGCTCTTAGGATCTAAAGTATCTAATCTACCCTGTTTCAACTCGCCATAACCTTTCTTGAAAGTCGGGTAATTATTCAATACCTGTTCGATACCATCAATGAGGTCATTCAGCTTTCCAAGATCAGATTCTCCCTTTGCGATTGCAGCTTTACCTGCTGCAAGCTTCTTTTCACCAGCTCTGAGCTTTGCCGGGGCTGCTGCATAGTCTGCTTCGCCCTTTGCAAGTGTTGCCTGACCTTCTGCGAGTGCAGCTTCACCATCTTCGAGAGCCTGCTCACCCTCTGCGACTGCATCGAGTCCGTCGAGGTATGCCTGCTCGTTATCCTTCAGCTGATTAAGTCCGTCTTCGAGCTTATTCATATCAGCTGTGGATTTTTCTCCTTCTTCTTCCCAGTAGTCCTTGCAGGCAAGTACGTCATTCAGATTAACAGCTCCGCCGTAGAATCCGAAGAGTGCTGCAGCTATGAGAAGAACACTTAATCCTTTTTTCATAACCTTTCCTCTCCTCTTGTTTTTCAACAAAGTAATAAGTCTGTCACACAATTACGCAGACTATCAATATTGACTATATTTTATCATCTGTGTGATAACTTTGTGAATATTTATTAAGGAAAGAATCGCTAAAAAATGTACTAATTTCGATGCATGCTTACCGCTTGTACAGAAATAAAACAAAAGTCATTTTCCGAAAACGTTCAAGTTAGAACGTTTTTACCCAGAAGAGATCAAAACCAGCAGGAAAAATCAGGGAAAAATTGGTCAACAGTAACCATATGTAATCCGCCCGGAGGATCAGAAAGATCTGATCATATGACATGAGAAAAGAATGGAGCTATGATAATTGCTTAATGGCAAATAAAAAATGTGTCAATAAGGACCGTCCTCATTAACACATTATTATACAAAAGAAAAAAGCAGCGACGTCCTAATTTCCCGGGAGGTCGCCCTCCAAGTATCATCGGCGCTAAGGAGCTTAACTACTGTGTTCGGGATGGGAACAGGTGTGACCTCCTCGCTATTGTCACTGCATTTTCTT
>Ga0256404_1005410_pt1 | contig 22592 bp, 21 predicted proteins | sample RumenRJG_01DNA_FD_185990 | JGI IMG/M metagenome (GOLD analysis project Ga0256404, IMG submission 185990) | Bovine rumen microbial communities from Lethbridge, Alberta, Canada - RJG_01 | ecosystem: Host-associated > Mammals > Digestive system > Stomach > Rumen | place: Canada: Alberta | collected...
GCCGCCGTCAGGGGTAAAGTGAGTTCAGGCTTGTATCTGCAATTTATAGAATAAACTTTTTTGCGAAGATTTTCTCTGAAAGAGGAGACCTCTTTCGGAATAATCTTCGCGATTTTTATGTGAATGTTGTCACTGTAATAAGATGGAATTGGTCAATAAAAGAGTTTTGCGGAAATATGCGCTGCTTCCGGCAAAACTATTTACGCAAAACAAATAACTGCTTTATAGACTGCGTAAAAGCAAGTTAAAAACGTTAAATCTTCATCGTCCACACCTCTTCATATAACTTCCAATACACTTTTCTACCGTATAAAATGCAAACAACCGACATTCAATTATTTCTAAATACTATGGCTGTTTAAACTTGACTTCCGTTAACATCCCCGAAAGTGTGAAAAACATAGGGTATTTTGCTTTCAATGGTTGTTCTTTAACCACCGTTACCATACCCAACAGCGTGACAAGCATAGGCTTTTCTGCTTTCGGTTCATGCCTCCGCCTGATATCTATTATGGTCGACATTGCAAATCCCAACTATGACTCTCGGAACAACTGCAATGCTATTATTGAGACTTCAACCAATACACTGATATCAGGTTGCAAAAACACCACCATACCCAACAGTGTCACAAGCATAGGGGATTTTGCTTTTTTAAGCTGCCCTGACCTAATATCTATCACTATCCCCGGCAGAGTGAAGAGCATAGGGTATAGTGCTTTTCGGAATTGCACTGGCCTTGTAACTATTGACATCCCCGACAATGTGACTAGCATCGGGGATAACGCTTTCAAATATTGCACCAGCCTCACCTCCGTCACCATCCCAAATAGCGTGACAAGCATTGGGGATGAGGCTTTCTATGGTTGCTCCAGCCTCACATCCATTACCATCCCAAATAGCGTGATGAATATTGGAAATAGGGCTTTCTCTGGCTGCTCTAATCTGACTTCAGTATCCATCTCCGATAGCATGACAAGCATAGGGGAATCAACTTTCGAAGATTGCTCCAGACTGACCTCCATCCACATCCCCGAAGGCGTGACGACCATAGAGAGAAGTGCTTTCTTTGGATGTAAACGACTGACCTCCATAGACATCCCCAGCAGCGTGAAGAGCATAGGGAATAATGCTTTTTATGGCTGTCCAATTATTCGCATTTATCTCTCCAAGGCAACCAAATATGAAAACTACTCCTTTGATAAATATACGGAAGTTGTCAAGAGCAGGGTTTTCATTTCCTATTCATGGGATAATGATATACATAAAGCGTGGGTTGAAAGACTTGCAACTGATTTAAACAAATATGTTTATGTTATTTTAGACCAATGGGATTTGAGAGCAGGAAATGACATGGCTCATTTTATGGAGCAATCAGTCTCACAATCTGATAAAGTGCTTTGTATCTTAACACCTAATTATAAGCAAAAATGTGATAGTAGAAAGGGTGGATCAGGCTATGAATCTTCTCTCATTTCGGCTGAGATTGTGAGAGTTAACCCACCTTCTAAATTTATCCCAATATTAAGGTCTGGCGATTTTGTCAATTCATGTCCTCTCTCATTAAGTCCCAGATTAGGTTTGGATTTTTCAAGCAACGACCCTGAAATCTATAAGAAAATGTTAGAAAAACTATTGAGAGAAATTAAGGAAGAAAGCTTAAGGCCGAACTAAGGCTAAAACTACAAGAAGTATTGCATCTATAAATTTGATAAGGCTAATTTTGGTTACAACATACAATTATCCCATATCCCTAATCCCTCCCAGGCATTTGTTGCATTTTATAGCTAATGACACTTTTGGCTGCTATTTTGATTTTTGGAGGGATAATGGCGGAACAATAGGGAAAAAGAAAAGGCGGAGCCCCTGAATCTATCGGGGGGCGCTTTTCATAGCATAATCGGGCTTTCTATTATGATGTATGCAAAATCAGAGATATCAATAAAGGTGATTGATTGAATTATCTGAATCAAGTGCTTATTGTCTTGATAAACTAAGCTCTTTTATAGTTCTCTTAATTCTTTATTAATTATTACGAATCGTCATTATCATAACCTATTGAAATTATGTGTTTTAATTGTAAAGTTCTCTTAAGTTTCACTTAAAGTTCTCTTTTTCATCTCTCATTTCAGCATCCACTTTTTATTTTTTCCAGACACAATTCTACCCCCCTTTCTTAACGTTGTAAGAAGATTCCCGATTTTAGACAGTTTCTGTTGCTCGGTCAATGCATCTGGAAGTTTCGATAAAAGCAAGTCATTGATTTCCGGCCTTGTCATCTTGCCGTGCTGTTCCAATGCTTTTATGATAAGGTCTTTGTAATAGTTGTCATCAAAGCCCTTATTTCTTGTATATTCGGCCTTTTGTCCTGTAGCTTTGGCAACACTTTTGGCAAAATAGAGGGCGTTCTTTCGGCCTTCAACAAGTTTTCGTTTTCTCAGATAGGCAATCTCGTCATTGCTCAAAGGGCGATGCAGTTGCACCCTGCTCAGCATCTCAATTTCAAGCAGACTGAGTGACTTGTCCCTTGTCAATAGCATGGCATAGTCGATGTCCACCACCTTGCCAATGATGGTCACCTTCACCCGGTTCTCACTTATATCATAATCAGGCATGGGGAACAGTCTATCGCGTTGTTTGTTGAACATGCGTCTGATACCGCTGCCTATCGTGTCCACCTGCCCCAGTTCCACCATGGCGTTTGCCAGCATTTTGTTCCTGTAGTTTTCTTCAGGGGCATCGTTTTCAAGCACACTCCTTATGCTGTTGGGGATGAAGCTGCCAAGATTGCTGAAAATGAGTCTGTCTTCCTCTTCCACCACATTGATCATGCCATTGCACCGATAATTTTGGTGGGCAATGGCGTTGTTCAGGGCCTCGCGTATGATGAATGGGTCATAAGTGTCAAGTTCCTCTGGAACCAAAGAGAGGAGTGTAGGATTCATGTAGCGGTATTTGAAATTGCGTATTTTATGGTACACTTTCTCCGCTGCCAGGATCAGGGGACATGTTTCGATGGAGAAATCACGTTCGTTGCCAGTGGAATCCTTATAAATCCACCTGATGCGTGCCACGGCAGGTGATATGAGATACTCGCTCTCAGAACGGCCCAACAGCAAAACGGCGGTGTTTGTTATCTTGCCTTTGAGCGTTATCTTGGCCTTGTTGAGAAACGTCTCATCGTCCCAGGTATTCATCTCCTCTGCCAGTTTCTCGTGCTTTGTGGCATATAGTTCACGTGCTTTCAGAATCGCTTCAGGATCGAGGTCATCCAATGTGGCGCCATCCACTATCTCGGCACTCCAATCCTTTTGCGATAGATAAATCTGGCGGATATAGTCGGGGAAGTCCTTGAGTTTTGTCAGGTTGCTGCCTATGCGAACATAGGAAATGCCCTTGAAGTTGACCGGTTCTCCTGCGGCAGCCTGTATTTCGAAGATGACGACATGAAGATTGCTGTCGCCATTATAGTCAAACTCTTCTATGTCAAAAGGAATGATGGGTGAGCAGTTCTTTCTCAGCCACAATTCATAATCCTGGTTGCCATACTTGGTGGATGGCATCCGCAGGTTGGTGCCCACCACCTTCCAAGAACCATCCTCCACTCCCAGTACCAAATAGCCATGAGACTTGTATTTCAGGCAGGCCGAGTTAGCCAGTCCTGAGATGTAGTTGCCCACACCTTCGTAGGTGATGCTACGGTGTGACTCTCCTATGTTGGTCTTGAACTCCATCCATTCCGTCTCGCCAGCACTCTTGCGTTGGCGAGCCATTGACAGAAGTTCATCCAGTAGCCTATGCTGGTCTTCAAGGGTTCTCATAATATCTCTATTTGCTTTTTGGTTCTTTCGGTTGCAAAGATAGTGCAAATCGAGTGGAATGCAGAATAAAAGACGTTTTTTATTCTCATTCCCGAGATGAAGCCTATCTTCGCCGAAGGCAAAGATAACACTTTTTCTTTTATCCAGTCTATGGCGATTACGAAATATTGCGAAATCGCAAACATTCGCTTTTCTATCAGAAAAGATCATTCTCATACAGCTATTTCCTGTCACGTTTATGGATAAATATGAAAATGTCCGAGACAAAGTAAAATGTCCGAGACAGCTCCCCAAAATGTCCATGACAATGAAAAAATGTCCATGACAATGAGGGACTTGAAGATGGCAATTTGGAGGAAAAGATATTGATTAAAGCCCAGCAACAGCCAATACAGCCGTTACTGGGCTTGGACAAATATGAGCCCTGAACAGCTATTATTTCTTCTTTTTCTCTTTCAACTCCTCCAAGAGGAAGTAGTCGTTCATATCCTCTTTCAGGCCGGGGTCATTGCCCCATTTGTCATGCCAGAATCTCCAACGGTCGTTCTCGTTCACTCTTAGGTATCTTCCGAAAAGGATGGCCTCGTTGTTTTCCTCATACCATCGGGACAATTCCTCTGACCTTTCACTCACGGCAATTCCTTTGTAGAAAGTGAAGGCACCGATGGCAGCAACGATTACCGTTGCAACGATGAAGAAGATCCGTTCCAAACGAAGATTCTTGTTGAGTTTGCAGATGGCTTCGAAGGCAGGGCCAGTAAAAGTGGCATCGATTACAACAGGCATCTTCTTGATGCTCTCCTCAATGTTCGTGGCATTGGCGTTCATCGCGGACAGTCCATCGTCCACCTTCTTGCCCACGTCATTCATCAGCTTCACGTTGGTGAAGTCACGGATGGTGCCGTCCTCGTTGAGAAGCCATCGTCCGATACCGTCGATAGTGACACCGATAGTGTCGGCCTTCTCCATCATTTTCTCTGCCGTAGCCGTCAGTTTCTTGGCGGCTTCGGCCAAGTCTGAGGTGTCGGAGATGCTGTCATCCAGCGTCTGCGGCACCATGTCATCTGACTGCGAGGAATCCATGTCCTCGGCATAGTCCTGAAATTTACATTTCTTGTTCATTTCTGTTTTTGTTTTTTTATGTCGGCCAGGAACTGTTCCAGTTCAGCCATCGTCTTAGGGTTGACACCTTCGGTGTTGAAGTGGCGTGCTATCTGGTTCCAGTTGTTGGCCATTTGTATAAAAAATCTTCTTTCCTTTCTCGCTTCGTCGCTCATGTTCACCACCTGACGTTTCAGGCAGCACAGGCGGCAATAGTCGCTCGGTGAATGGCCGTATCGCTTCGCATAGGACTGTATGGCCATTTTCTCGTCAGAGGTGACGCGGAAGATGATGTACTCCGAGCGGTTCGGCTTGTCCTTCTTGTTTTCGGACTGCCAGTTGGCAAGTGCCGACGGGTGTTTGTTTCTTGTCATATATCAAAATTGTTTTTAGTGAATACTGTTATCGCTTCATGCCGCCGCCCCTGCGCGTTTCGTCGGGATCCTCGTAGTTGCCCTTGGAGATTTCATCCTCTCTTGATTGTCCACCTGACTGTTCGCCACGAACGTTGAGCGGCCTGATTATCCTCTTGGCAGCATTGAGGATGGAACGAGACGGAGAAGGAACGATTCGTTTCCATTCCGGCATCTTACGTTCCTCGGCAGTTTTCTCCTCCTCCTTTTGGGGAGTGACCAGCGGTGTCACCAGGTCGGCGTTCACTTCAAGTTGGGCGAAAGTGTAGAATCGCTCCTTGCCGTCCTCGATGGTGACAGTCACACCCCATCCCTTCTTCTGCTCGCAAAGGGTCATTCCCTCTGCTTTCAACAGCTTGGCGAAGTCTGCGGCGGTGGCATCCTTGGCTATCTTCTCTATGAGTCTGCGAAGCATCGCCTTGCGCCTGTTGGCTCTTTCCACGGCATCCCTTCGCCTCATGCGATCCTGGATGTCAGCCATCGTGCCCGAATGCCGGCTGCGAATGCTCCGAGTGGCTTTCCTCCCGGCGTCACGCTTGCCGCTGGCCACCTGATGGGCTACTTCATTTCTCAACGCCTTTGGTGCTGCCTTTAGTCCGTAGTCCTCAGACACCTTGGCTGCGGCACGGATGGCGTTCTTCTTGATAAAGCTGTCGTTGATGTGCTTCCCGTCAACGGTGGTGGTGAGCACAGTCATGTGGAAATGCTCATTATTAGTGTTGCCATGCCGAGCAACCACGAAGGGACAGTCGGTGATGTTCGTGCCTCGTTTTTCCATCTCGGCGATGAACGCCTTGATGACCTCACGCAAGAACTTGAACCGTCGTTCGGTATCCATTTGTCGCAATTTTTCAGTATCCTCATCATCGAATGACAGGATGAAATTGTAGGCCTTCACCTTTATTGAAGGTTTGGACATGGCTACCAAATCGGCAGCCTGTTCCTCAGGGGTGGCCGTCATGTCGACGTGCTGGAAGAGGAGGACTTCACCTCCCTTCCTTTCGTCCTGTCCGTACATCACCGAACGGGTGATGTGCCTTGTTGGTCTAACCTTTGCAATCATCTTTGATGGTTGGTTTGATGTTAATCATGAAATGATTCTATGGTAAAAAAGTGAGCGGAGCGAACGACCCGGGGTCCAGGGGGTTTCCCCTTGGCAAGAGTGTCGGAGTGAACGTTGAGCATTGCGAAATGTATCACAAAGACACCTCTTGCGGTGTTCGCTGATGTCATTCGGCGCATAGGCTTCGTCACACGGAAATTCCGAGGGGGAATGGGGTTGTTTTGCCCTATAGTCGGAATGTTGGCTTCCGTGAATTGTCATCCGGGGCGACCTCCTGAGGTTTCTTCACGCCCACGGATTTTTGTACGGCATTGGCCTTGGCAATGTCCGTTTGGGGTACATCGCGCACAGAGGTCTGCATCTTTGCAGCCTGCGTCTGGGCTTCTCTTTTCTGCCTTTCTTCAGCGGCTTTCACCTTGCTGTCCATCAAGAAAAAGCCTTCGTGCCGGCGGTGTCTGATGTCAAAATCGAGGGAGTCGGCATAGGTATCGAAGCCTGTGTAAAGCCGTGAGGAATTGACGATTTTCTCAGGACAAATGTCATGGATTTTCCAATAGTTCTCGATGCCCTTGTCCGTGATGGGAAAGAAGTAGCACACGCTGTGGTAGTTCTGATGTGTGGCGATATGGCCCAACGCATCCTCGAAGTTCTTGTCACCGTTGATGATCAGGTAGCGGTCGTTGTTGAAGAACATTTCCATGCCGATTGAACTTCGCTTCTGCTGCAGGGTAAGGAAGTCGAGAGGATTGTCGAAGACACAAAGCCGCTGGGTGTCCATCTTCGGGCCGATAAGCGAAATGCCTTCCTCGCCCACGACACGCCAGCCATTGCCAGCGAGACTGTAATAGCCACCATTACTGTTGGGGAAAAGGAGCATGTGATGTTCCTTGCCATCCTTGATGCCCTTGTAGGTGCCCTGCCTCAAGTAGTCATAAGCAACCTTTTTGCTTATGCCCATGCAAAACAGCGGAATCAGAATCTTGTCTTCGTCGATGACACCGACATCCACGGGCACCTGCACCTTGTCGGATGGATCCAACTTGAAGGCACTTGGCCTTGGCATATCATCCATTATTTGAACGACTCGTAAAGCGTTCGCCATGAACTTGGCATCGATAGGAAGAGAGAATACCTTCTCGGCGAGGTCGGTGACCTTACCGCCCATCTCGGGATTGGTGCATACCCATTCGTTGCGATCCATGTTGACGAATGCTATCAGATAGGGATTGTCCCTGCCGTCAGGGAACATGAGAAACTGCCGGATGTTGTTGTCCTGGCCGAAGAACGTACTTCCCGTGCTGATGAGGAAGTCGCTCACCAACACGTTCTTGTTGATGTCCTCTTTAGTTAAATAATAATTATCCATAATTTAAAATATTAATTGAATTATATAAAATGATACTTTACAATTCTAAGATTGAAGCTATCGAGTAATCATCCATTGTTTGCATGCGTTTGTCAAACATGATTACACATTATTCCACGTTCACGACCTGAACTTCTCGCAGTGGACTCCATACTTTGAACAGATGTGGAAGAATGTGCCGATGGATATCTTTGTGACATAGTGTAAACAGTTGGTGAACTTCCTGTCGGTCTCATCGGGTCGGTATTTCACGTTCTGCGAGCTGACCAAATGAAACAGACTGCGACCTCGCTCACCAAGAGATGCAAGGGCTGCACCCACATGAAACCAGTCGTCGTATGTGACGGTGATGTCAATTCCGTGAGCAGCGATCTCACGACAGCATTTTTCCACATATACCATGCTGTCCGATATGTAGTGGCTGGCATGGTAAGTTGGCTTAGGCTCCACCCACAACTTATTGTATAATGTGGCAGCCTCGTTGACGTATGGATTGGGGTCGTAGGATATGATACGCATCCGGCTGACATCGCTGCAAGAGCTGTCGACAGTCAGGCCTTCATGGGCGAAGTCACGACGCAGGGCCTCGAATTGAGCACGGTGTTTATCGGGATAACCTAAGCGGAAAATGACAAACCATCCTTGTCCTCCTACACTGCGGGCAGCATAGAGAATCTGAGGGATGTTGTGCCACTCATTCTTCAGGTCGTCGAACCAATCCACATTGCTGTTGTCCTGCTTGTCGAGGTCAATACATAGCAAGTGAGAATGCCTCACAAGGTTCTCTGCCCTGCGGGTAGGCGCAAAGGTGCCAGAAATGGTGGCCATTGGCAACTGCCTCTTCAGGTTCTTCCTCACATTGATATCAGTTGTGGAGCGAAGCGTCTCTATCTGCTCTTTGTACTTGTCGCAAAACAAGAACTCACGCAGGGTAATTTCCTTTCCGACATTGTCGGTGACATTGGCGTAGCAACTGACGGTGGTATTGAACATACTTCTCATTGTCTTGTTTTTTATGATTAGGGTCACAGTCACATTTTGCTGCAAGTCATTTATGGCTTGACTGTTATGATGTGTTCAGACTATGACGGTTGAAGAATATTTCTCTCCCAATAGAGAGATTAAGTGAATCACACTCCAGCCACATGCCAAACCCTTTATCTTTAGGATTTTAGCCCAAGTTGTGACTGTGACCTTATCCTTTCAGTTTGCCATTCAGGATATTGGTGAGTTTGGCACGGTCGTAGCCCAAAGCCTCGGCCAGCAACGACTTGTTATGGATGTCGAAGGCCTGTCCTATTTCAGTGATGACCAGTTCCTTGGTCAGCTTCTTCTGACTTGGGTGTGCGTGAGAGGTAAGCAGTGGATATATACGTTCTATATGCACTCTTGTGAAGTAGTCTGCCATTCGGATAGCATAATTCATGGTCTCACCTGTAATCAACGTTTCATTCCAGTGGTCGGACAGCAGATGAGCCATGATAGCCAGTCGCAGGACATGAATGTTCATCTTCTGCTTGATACCTCCGATGTAATCATCCTCATCCGCATCAGCCATCATGTCGTTGGCATCTGCATATTCTGTATAGAGGTATTCTGCCTCGTGTGAGAGGTTCAGCAGTCGAGGCTCCATGTCGAAGAGTCTGCTGATGATACTGATCCAGATACCACGCGCCTCTGTTGTCATCCGTTTACGTTCACAACGCTTCACAAAGTTGGCCGTCTCAGGATAAACAAATAGAAAACGCTGGGTGAATCCCGTATCCATCAAGGCGTCAGAGCCAAAAGTCTTGCCAAGCGGTCTTGGCTGGATGCCCCCGATGATACTCATGGCTGGATTGTCCACCAGTTTGGTCTCCTCGGATTTCCTGTTGATAGGGAAGCTGACATTCGACCATATGGAAAGCAGTTGTGAGACCTCTGTCCCTAAGCCATTACCACCTTTTGCATACCGCCCGAAGGAACCGACGAAAGACTTCATCTCGTCGGCGAGGACAAGAATCATATCGCCTATTGAAAGCAGATCGTTCCGTGCCTCTGGCGAACTGTCACCCACCATGAGTTGGTGGAACACCGGTTTCTCACCATCGTCATCACAACCATCTCCATTGCTTTGTTCGTAAGCAGTTTTCTCTTTGATGTAATTCTCGAAATTCATCTTATCCCGTTCCCACAACGGCAGGGTTATTTCCCGGATGGGACCCGTCTTATTGCTGCCCGGCTTGCCTACGACACAAATGAAGTCGCTGGGATAGTTTGAGTAGGGATTGGTGTCCAACTTCACCTTTTTTCCCGCGGCGACACCTGCAGTATGAAGGCATATTGCAGTGGCATAATCCCGAGGACAGCCAAATGCATCAGCCACAGTACTGATATATGACTGAACCGATTGAGACAAGCCGTCGATCGGGATGGACATTATCTCAAAGGTCTCCGCCTTGAGGTGAGTTCCGCCTACGTTTGCCTTTTCCTGTATCGCTACTTGATGACAATCCATACTCCTTACTTTTTATGAGTGACTGCAATATCAACACCTGACGACAGCAATGCTTCCACCTCCTTTTTATTATAAAGATTGCGGCGGCCAATCTTGTGCTTTTGAATCACCCCATCGTTCTCTTTCCGCCAGAGTGTAGTATAAGTGATGTGCAGCATGTCACACACTTCTTCGCGCGTTAGCCAATCGCCATCCCCTTTGGAGGGTTTCTCACTAAGTCTGCGTCTGGCGCAAACCTTCTCGACAATCTCAGTGACGACCTGCTTCAGGTCATCCATCTGTAGCATAATGAAATTTCCTTGCATAATTTTTTCGTTTAAATTTTTGTGCAAAGATAGCGTGGGATTGCAGAGAATCATGCCCATGTGGGTACCACATGGGTACCACATGGGAAAGTAATTATTTGATTATAAGTGATATATAAGAAGCCTCATCCAAATGGTCTAACCAAATAGAGCCTTCGGAGTTTTATGATTCAAGGACTTAGTTTTTACAATTTTCCACATTCTAATAGGCTCATGCGTATATGGCAGAAATGTGATTCGTTAGATTCCAAGGAAGATGAAAGAAATGAAAATTCAAAGTGATTGACTATCTGTAATGTGAATTCTTTCGACTGAAAAGATGCCAACCATACATCAAAATCCAGCATCTTTATGAATATAGACGTTAAAGTATTTAAAAATATTACTGTCCGCTAAACACAAGTTCTCTATGCCCAACCTCTTTATTATCAGTGGTTGAGCATACTTGCTCACTTAGACAAGCCCCCTTATTCGTTTTCGGTTGGTTCGGGAACTGCTTCCGAGACTTGCTCCAATCTGGCAGGAGAACAACAGCTAATCGTCAGGGTTGGTTCTGGAGGTGCTTCCGAGACTTGCTCCAATAGGATTTCAGGTCTGCATCAGGCTGGTTGAAGAATGTCTGCATGTTGAGATAGTACATAAGGACAATCCTCACCATCGTGGCCAATCCTGAAAAGCTCCAGCTGCGCTGTAGAGAGGTTTGCAGCAATGAGAGCAACAGATTGGCAATCAGCGTCACCCAAATCTGAATCTTGATGGCGTTGGCGCTTTCACCATAGAAGTACCTCAGGGGGAAATTCTGCTTTATCTGCTTGAAAAGGGACTCTATCTGCCATCTTTTTCGATATATGTCCACTATGGTATCCAGAGACATGTCAAAGTCGTTGGTAAGCAGTGATATGAGTTTGGGCTGCTTTCCTTTCTTAATGTCCACGTATGTGATGATGCGGGCTATGTGGCTTATCTCACCCTTACGGAACACAACGACCTGATCCCGATATTCCATCCTCCCTTCTCGGTTCATATCCATGCAGTCCACAAGTATCTCATAGTTGAGGTTCTTCTTCATCTTGGTGACGTACACCACGTCCTTTTCTGTGAGTTCCTCGAACTTCTCGTAGTTGATATACGCCCTGTCCATAGCGACAATCTCATTATGCTGATAGTGGCTCGGTGCCAGCATGAAGGAGTCGTTTGTTGCTGCCGAGGTGAACCTTACGTCACAAGGAACACCCTCATTGGCATGTATGACAGAATGCACCTTTATGCCCCCTTTCTTCCTGCCAGTCTTGGGATGTCGCCCCACGCCCTTGAAAATGGCATTGGAGAAAAGAGAAATGGTGGTGGAATCAATGATTCTCAGCCGCTTGATCCATTCCTCGCTGCCGTTTCTCCGGCTGTCCGAAGAAAGCTTCCCCTTGTTGCACTCATACAAGTCGCGATAGACTTCCCCGAAGAACTTCTCATCACGCCTTGCATTGGCATCGGAGAGCGTGCTGCGCTTGGGAACCTTTTCTATACCGACATGATGTAGCTTCCTTACCTCGGCTGTCATGGAGGCCTCTATTTCGCGCAGAGAATCGAAGCGCATGATCACGGCATAGAGCATCGTCAGCAGATGAGTGTAGCCATCGAAGCTCTTCACATACCTCTCACCGCCGTTTTGGCGGCTCATTTCAACAATTTTATCACGGTCGAGCGATTTTATCAGCTGACCATACACTGGCTGTCCGAAAAAATGTGTACTTTTGCCCATGGTTATGTTTGTTTATGTTTGGCGACTGCAAAGATAACCAAAAGGGCTGACATCAAAATCTGATGCCAGCCCTAATTATCAAATGAAGCTTAAAGTTTAGCGGACAGTAATAATTTAAAAAAGCATCCCAAAAGAGTGGTTTATGACGAACTCTTCATAAATATGTTACTAATTTCATACATATCAATATGTTAATCCGGATTGCTGCAACGATTTTTCGGTCATACGGACAAGAAACGGAGTTCAATATGCTGACGTCATCAAATGTCAGCAGGATGGATTGGCATATACATAACCAAGGACTTCGAATATGACCCACCAATCAAACAAGCAATTCAACACCTATAAGGCGGGGCTAAACCTGGACTTCCTGCAGGAGTACTGCATGGAGTATGGGGAAGTACGGACATTCTTGCGGGGAGATACGCTGGAAGAAATGGGTAAGCCGGCGCAATGGGTGGCATACGTGGAGCATGGATGCTTCAAGTATATGGTGCACAACAACGAGGAGGGAAAGGACTATTGCACGGGCTTTGCCTTCGAGGGCGAGTTTGTGGCAGATTACCCGAATTGTCTTTCTGGGAAGATTTCTGAGGTGACCATTATGGCCGGGTGCTCTTGCAAAGTATATCAAATCCCAGGCATAGAATTATGTTCACTGCTTAATTCCGACGATAAGAAAGACCTCAAACAAGCCATATCCGACCATCTTTTTTCTCAAATATATGCACAATACCTTGATACCTTCCGTATGACAACCAGAGAAAGATACAAGCGTTTATTCAGTCGTTGTCCGGAAATTGTGCAAAGTATCAGTCTGAAAGATATTGCCTCTTATCTAAAAGTAACGCCCACCACTATAAGCAACATCCGAAGAGAGATCACCTTTGGCCTATAAACTCTCAAAACGTTTTGAGAGTTTGTTTTATGAATGGTGTTTTATTCCATAATCCATGGTGGGGGAAAACATTCTCATTAACTTTGTACTCAAAAAAAGTAAAATGAATGTTCTCATCATCGGAGCGACATCGGGCATAGGTAAAGCCCTCTTTGAAATATATGCAGCAAAAGGGAACCGCATCGGTATTGTTGGACGGCGTGTATATTTACTGGATGAACTGTATCAGCGACATCCCGATAACACCTTTACTTCTGCGGCTGACATCACCAAACAGGAAGAATTTGGGCAGGCCATCGATACCCTTTGTAGGAAACTCGGAAGCGTTGATATAGCCATCGTGTGTTCTGGTAGGGGTGATCTCAATCCCTCACTTGACTATGCATTGGAAAGTCCAACAATAGAAACGAACGTAAGGGGTTGGACATTTGTCATTGACATGTTCTATCATGTCCTTGAAAAGCAGGGGCATGGTCACCTCGTTGCAATCACATCTGTTGGCGGGCTACGTGGCGAACCTATGGCACCAGCCTATAGTGCAACCAAAGCCTTCCAAATCAACTACATGGAAGCTCTGCGTAAGAAAGCATTCAAGAGCGGCAGTCACATAGCAGTTACCGACATACGCCCAGGCCTCGTTGATACAGCAATGGCAAAAGGCGAAGGATTGTTTTGGGTGATGCCTGTTGAAAAAGTGGCCCGTCAAATCATTGACGCCATTCGCAAGAGGAAATCCCAAGCCTATGTCACTAAGCGTTGGCACATCATAGCCATCATCAACAGGCATCTGCCGTTTGGACTTTATAAACGTATGTAATAAATAGACACGCCTGTTCCTATGCATCAAATTGTTCTTCAATCGAAGATAGCGTCAACTATCTTATGATTTTGGGGAAGTATGCCGGTTTTATTGGTATATGTGTTTCTGGCACCCGAAAGACCTGATACCTGGAACAAGGTCTCGAAAGGTTTCCAAAAGACTTTTTTCTTACCATCCTGCTCGGCTTTACTCAACTGAAGATACTCGCTGGCTCTGTCTGCGAAATATGCAAGCAGTACTTTTGAATGTTTCCAATGGTAACACTCATCACAGAGTCCTTTGGAGATGGCTTTTCTGAACATTTTTGCCGCTTTTTCAGTGCGTAGTTCTTCGGGGATAACTGGTTGGGGGCTCACTTCTGCAACCTGAGCATCGGATAGTTGCTGAGCATGACCAATATCTGTTGAACTTTCTTGGGTTGGCTTCTCCTGCTCTTCCATCACTTCCAAAATACCCAGTCTGATGTCGTTTCCAGCTTCATGTTCCCTCCGGACAAAAGTGTGCCATTCATCCAGCGTCCGATGCCCCGAATTCACGCTGGACATGATAATGTTGTCCTTCACTTCTCCGAACAACTGAGTGAGCAGACCCACTCCTTTTATCTTGGCAGCCTTGTCCAACATCAGGACTTGATCTTCGAAGGCTGTGCCGGGCTTGAAAACTTTCAGAAAAGCGTTTCGTACCGACTCTTTCTTCTGTTCGTCGGCGTTATTATAGAAAGTGGCCAGTCGCTCATAACCACCATTGTCCTCGATGAACTTCTTCATCAGTGCTGTCATGTGGCGGAACTGGTGCTCATCATAGAGTTTCGAAAGTTGGGCTTTATAGCCAGGATACACCTCTTCCATGATATCCACAGTTTCTTCGAACACACTAGGATTGAGCGTGTGCACCAGTTTGAGTGACATAATGAACTTTTTGATTTTGTTGATTATCCTCATAATAATAAATATCTAAATGATTTTCCAATCCCATAAAATGGCGTTATCCAACACTATTTGCACTACGGCTTGTAGTGTATCAAATAAAATGTGATGTAAAGATACGACATTTCCTAAGATAACAGATGATTGACACTATTTTTTTAGGAAGATTTAATCATTACTACTTTCAGGCAAGATTTCCATCACTATCTCATACCTGTTTTTTATCGTTCATACCTCCTCAAATAGTATGAAAGGCTCCACAGAAATGCATAATGGGGGAGACAAAAGAGTTGTAATCTTATGAAATTCCATAAAAATAAATATGGTTTCACTACATTTAAAAGGGGAGTCAAAGCTCAAAATTTGTATCAGATTTGTATCGTAAAGGCAAAACAAAAAGGAGTTACATCTCTGTAACTCCTTGATTTTCAAGTGACTCCCGCGGGATTCAAACCCACAACCTTCTGATCCGTAGTCAGATGCTCTATTCAGTTGAGCTACGGAGCCAAACCACAAAAAACTGCTTGATGAAAGAGTGACTCCGCTGGGATTCAAACCCGGAACCTTCTGATCCGTAGTCAGATGCTCTATTCAGTTGAGCTACGGAGCCATACTTTTTTGTAAGCGAGTGCAAAGGTACTGCTAATTATTGGAACTACCAAATAATTTGAGAAGAAAATTAAAAAAAAGAAGCCTGGCACCCTTATTCCCTTGAATTCTTCCCCTTTATCCTCTTGAATTCTTCCCTTTAATCCCCTCGCCAAGGTGGTATGCTTCAAGGAGTAGAAAAGACCGCAACCATCAAAAAAGGCGCATCAGATTGTGATGCACCCTCCTGATAATACGGTTTTACCGGTAATCTTATTTCTTCGTATTGAGCTTGCTCTTGTAAGCCTTGTTCAGACCGGCGACGACCTCAGCGGTGATGTCGTAAGCCTTGTCGGCATAGAGCAGGTTGTCGCCCTGCTTGGCAAAGATCAGACCATACTTGTGATCCTTATTGAAATAGGCAAGGTAATGCTGGATAGAATCGTGCAGTGCCTTGTTGTACTTGTCGGTCTCAGCCTGGAACTCATTGCTCAGCCGCTGGTTGAGCGCCTGCAGGTCACCGCTCTGCTTCTGCAGCCCGGCCTGGATAGCCTCAGCCTGCTCCCGGGTGTAAGCGTTCTGCTGCACCTTCTGCTGGAAGTTGGCGGCAGCGCCCTGCAACTGCTGCTGGCGGCTGGCGAGGGTTTTCTGAATGTTCGTACCCTTGAGGTTGAGGATCTTGGTGTACTCCTTGCAGAACTGATACTGAGTCATGATAGAGTCGACCTCGACATAGGCAATCTTGTTGCTCGGAGCTTTCTGCTCGGCCGGTTCTGTTTTGTCGTCCATCTTAGGCGCACTCTTGTTGCAAGAAGTGAAGCCCAATGTTGTGGCAGCAGCAATAGCCACCGCGAAGAGAATGTTGTTCTTCATATTTTTGTCTTTTATCTTAATTGTCTTATTCTCCTTAAACGATTTATCTGAAACGTCCGGTGGCACGCATCTCGCGGTCTTCATCAATGACACAGTGGATACCGCGGTCCTTCATGGCCTGCGAGTCATGAATATGCATGGAGGAAAACCTGCCGTTCTTCGTCAGCAGCACCTTCACGCTGAGAAGTGCCATGGCTATAGCAATAATTAACACCGTAAGGAGTAACGTTTCTATCATTATTTATTAAATTTGCACAGCATTTGTAACCTTAGCGCTTGCAAAGATAGCGTTAAAAGAACAAACTGCAAAGAGATAACGCAATAAAAAGGATTATTATTATAAAATATTATTATTAAAGGAGAAAAGAATATGGCAGAATTGAAACCCGCCCGCGTGTTTGAACAATTCGCGGCTATCAACAAAATACCCCGCCCATCGAAGCATGAGGAGAAGATGATTGAATATCTCAAGGACTTTGGCAAGCGTCACGGTCTGGAGACGAAAGTTGACGAAACCGGCAACGTGCTTATCCGCAAGCCCGCCACGAAGGGTTTTGAGGACCGTGCCACGACAATTCTGCAGAGCCACATGGATATGGTCTGCGACAAGCTCGTGGATGTAGACTTCGACTTCTCCAAGGACGCCATTCAGACCTATGTCGACGGCGACTGGATGCACGCCAAGGGGACGACACTTGGTGCCGACGACGGTATAGGCGACGCTATCGAGCTCGCCATCCTCGCCTCCGACGACATTGAGCACGGACCCATCGAGTGTGTCTTCACACGCGACGAGGAGACGCAGCTCACGGGTGCCATCGGCATGAAGCCCGGATTCATGACAGGCGACTACCTCATCAACCTCGACTCGGAGAACGAGGGCGAGATCTTCATCTCCTGCGCCGGTGGCCGCAGCACGATCGCTACCTTCCGTTTCCAGAGAGAGGACGCTCCGAAGGGCTTCTTCTTCCTGCAAGGCTCACTCAAGGGTCTCAACGGCGGCCATTCTGGCGACGACATCGAGAAGAAGCGCGCCAACGCCATCAAGGTTCTCGCCCGCTTCCTCTACACGGAGCAGGGCAAGATGCCGCTGCGCCTGGCACAATGGAACTCCGGCAAGATGCACAATGCCATCCCACGCGACGGCAGGATCATCTTCGCCGTACCCGAGGACAAGAAGGAAGAAGTGAAGGCCGACTGGAACACCTTCGCCGCACAGGTCGAGGACGAATACCACGTCACCGACACCCACATGGAGTGGAGCTTAGAGAGCTGCGATGCTCAGAAGGTCATGCCTGAGGATGTCAGTCGCCGCCTCATCAGTGCTTTGCAGGCTGTCGACAACGGGGTCTTCGCGATGTGTCAGGACAAGGAATTGGCATGGATGGTCGAGACCTCAAGCAACGTGGCAAGCGTGCAGAGCGAGGACGACAAGGTCGTGGTGATAAGTTCGCAGCGCTCCAACGTAACGTCGAACCTGACGAACATCTGCAACACCGTAAAGGCTGCTTATGAGCTTGCCGGTGCCGATGTGGAGCAGACCGACGGCTATCCCGCCTGGCAGCCGAAGCATGGCTCTCAGCTCCAGCGCATCGCCAAGGAGGCTTACCGCAAGCTCTTCGGCAAAGAGCCTGTCGTGCGCGGCATACACGCCGGACTGGAGTGCGGACTCTTCTCCGAGAAATATCCCAACCTCGACATGGTGAGCTTCGGTCCGACACTGCACAACGTGCATACGCCCGACGAGTGCCTCCTGATCCCGACCGTACAGATGGTATGGGATCATCTTCTCGAGATACTGAAGAATATTCCTAAGAAATGATTGTCAGAAGTTCAGAAGTACGGGAGTGCAGAAATGCAGAAGTCCGGAGGTCCGGAGGTCCGGAAGTCCGGAAGTCCAGTCGAATGTTTTGTGCAGGTCTGGGCTTCCTGATGACGCTTGCTGTCTTCTCGTCGTGCGGCAACAGCTACACGGCGAAAGGACATGTCAAGGACTTCATGTCGGAGAAGATGGCGTTGACTGATGTCGACTACATTGCCTGGTCGAATATCGACTCTACGCTCCATCTCACCGACTCGATGTTAGAGGCCATGCACGAAAGAGCCCAGACTTCGCGATTGGTAAAAGGCCAGATCAAGTACCAGCCCCGCACGGCAAAGCTCAATATGATCACCTTGAAGTACGCCATCAAGAAAGATACGCTCAATGCAACATTCTATCTTGACGACAAGTTTGCCGGAATAGTCGGGGTGAAGTCAAACCCGACAACGAAATAAATTACCGACGGGTGAGCCGACAACAAAGCTGTCATACCCGCTTCGACAGGCACTCACGCCTGTTACAAAATGCAATACCCACTTCGATTGGCGCGAACCGTCGAAGTGGGTATGTCTGTATTTAGCTTACTCTTTATTTGTAGAGGAACCCTCACGGCGTTGCTGCCTGCGGTTCTTTTCGTTTTCCGTGTATTTCTGATACTGGGCATCGGTGAAGATCGCCTTCAGCTCCTTCGTGTAAGCCTCACGGTTCGCCTGCATCTCCTGACGACGCTTTGTCCGCTCTTCCTGAGACATAGCCTGCCGGGTAGCACCGGTCTGAGCATCTGTCTGGACACTTGTCCCGGCGTTGCCGTTCCTGCCCTGGCCATTTCGATGACCTCCACGCTGACCGCCCATAGGGAACTTGCCCGCATACTTCTTGTTCAGCGCCAACAACTTGGTTTTCTGAGCGTCACTGAGACCATAGGCACTCACCATCCGTTCCGTCATGCGCTGCGCCATCTGTTCCTGCGTAGGCTTCTCACCTTGCTTGTTACTACTCTGTGCGAAGACTGCGCCCGTCATCATCAGAGCCACAGCCATTGTGAACATAATCTTCTTCATAATCGTTCGTGTTGATGGAATACGTTTCCCGTATTCGCTGTTAATATTCTTGTCGCGACTGATTGTTTGAAGCAGAAAAGGCGCTAAAGTTTAACCAGCTCGCTTCCATTTAGATTTCTTTTGGGAAAAGTAACAATACCATAACATCCCAGCTCCCATTGTAACAAGAAAGGCATAATGGTGACATTGCCCCGTATGAGGCAAGATCGTGACACATACGTGGTGCGATCGTGACACAACTGAGGCAGGATCGTGACGCAACTGAGGCAGGATCGTGACACAACTGAGGCAGGATCGTGACACAGCTGAGGCAGGATCGTGACACAGTTGGGTGGTGGAGAACCAGTGACCAGCACTGTTCCCCACCACCCAGACAAGTCGACGTGCCGAACACGGCATCGCTCCACTTGGATAACGAATGATGTCCCTAATTTATGTTACGGTCATTCGTCTGTCCTCAGGTACCGGTCCGTCCCCTCAACAATCTTGAAGTCTTTTCCGTCAAACTGAAGCTGAACGACGGCTGTCTTACGCGGGCTGACCTGTGAACGGCTGGCATGCGTATGAAACACGTATTCCATCTTGCCCTCCCTGTCGACAAAGAAGTCGCCATGGCCAGTTCCGTTAGCACCGATCATGCTGCGCGTGATAAGAGGCTCGCCGTGCTTGACAAAAGGACCCATCGGATTGTCGGCTGTGGCATAACCGACCGCATAATCGGGGCTGCGGAAATCGTTGCAGGAATAGAACAGATAGTAAGTCTTGCCTTCCTTGACGACCGTCGGACCTTCCGACACGCCCCATTGGGTCTTGGACGTGTTCTCCCACCCGTCAGCATTGACATGGATAAGCTCGCGCGCGGTATTCTCCTTCACCGACTTAAAGTCCTTATTCAGTTCCGCCACAAAGATACGGTTGCCGTCCTGCAAGCGCACGTGATAAAGATAAGCCTTGCCCTTGTCGAAGAAGACAAAGGGATCGATCTCTTTCCCCTTGGCAGGGAGTTGTGCGATCTCCTTCTGCCGGAATGGCCCCAGCGGACTGTCACTCTCGGCAATGGCGATCTGCTCATTGGCCGTGTAAGCCATGAAGTATTTATTTTTCATCTTGAACACCTGCGGAGCCCAGAAGCCTGTCGTGCCAAAAGCATCCCCGCGCTTCAAGGCCAGCCCCCCGGAAGCCCCACAAGGGCCTTCCCAGTGCTTCAAGTCCTTCGACTGATAGACGAGGAATCCGTCGGGAGAAGAAGTGCCATAAAGATAATAGGTGTCCTTGTCTCTGAAGATGGTAGGATCGGCCAACAGGATATTTCCGACCGCCGGACTTTCTGAGACTGTCGAGGGACGATTCTCTGCCACATGAGGCCAGCCGTCTATCCACTCTACACGATCCATCCACACTACCCTGCCGGCATCGGGATCCGAACGCTTGAAACCATGGTAGATGATCCAGTCCTGACCTAAGTCGTCCGTCACAAACTCAGCATTGTGGCCGGGCCCAGCAACGGCATCACTGCCTTTAATCATCACCTCGTAATGGTTATCCATCAGTCGTCGCCCCTGTTTGTCCACATAAGGTCCGAAAAGATTCTTTGAACGACCGTACGTAACGCGGTATGTGCTCTTGTCTCCCTCGCAACAAGTGCCTGCTGAACCGAAGAGATAGTAGTAACCGCCATGCTTATGGATATAAGTGCCCTCCATGAACGTGCCGGCTATCTGCTTCGGCTTCTCGCCGGCTTTGACCGACAGACCGTCGTCGGAAAGCTCGATACCATAAATGCCATGGAAGCTGCCCCAGAAGAGATACTTGTGTCCGCTGTCCTCGATGTAGAACTCATCGATGGAGTTTCTCACACCTATCTGCTCACTGGTAAACATGCAGCCATGGTCTGTGAAAGGGCCTTCCGGCCTGGCAGCCGTAGCTACCCCGATGCCGCAGGTCCACTCGCCTCCCCATTCCGATTTGGCATAATAGAGCACATACTGGCCGTTGATATAGTTGATGTCGGGTGCCCAAAGATTGCCTTTCGGGTTCCACTTCGGGCGTGTCTCGTCGGTAAAGGCGGTGCCCACAAACGACCAGTCAACAAGGTTATCCGACTTGTAGACAGGCGTGTTTCTGATGTCCTCCGTGGCATAGAGGTACCAGCAACCGTCCTGGGCCCGGATCACGGTAGGATCGGGCAGGCTGGTGTCAATGAGCGGGTTCCTGTACGTCTTCGCTTCCGTGATGCCTGTTATAGGGCTCGCGGAACAAGCTGTGGCTGCACAAGCGATGGCAGCATAAGCTCCACCACTTAGAAGAACAGCTATGAATGTTTTCGATAATGTATTCATTTTCTTAATAATTTGTCTGTCTAATTCCAACCGTCGTTCTGAGTCAAGTTTGGATTACGCTCTATCTCTGACCGCGGGACAGCCCATGCGGTGTCATCTAAGCCAAGTTGTTGCACAACTCCTTTATCCAACATCATATCGCAACCGGGAGGCAGCGAGAGAGCAGTCAGCGCCGGTTGTATTTCTCCTTTATCCTACATCAAACCGCAACTTGCCACGCTGCATTTTGTCAAACATCTCAGTTGTATTTCTCCTTTATCCTACATCAAACCGCAACCGCCGGTGGCTACCTTACCGGGAGCGGTTTGTTGTATTTCTCCTTTATCCTACATCAAACCGCAACTCGACTTTCGTATATACGGAGCGGAGGGTGTTGTATTTCTCCTTTATCCTACATCAAACCGCAACCCATCGTGCCGGGTTACCAAATGCCCAGCGTTGTATTTCTCCTTTATCCTACATCAAACCGCAACTGTCCCTAAGAACGCCGTCCGTGTTTGTATGTTGTATTTCTCCTTTATCCTACATCAAACCGCAACCTGTGCTTTGCAACTTCTTCAAGACGCTGTTGTATTTCTCCTTTATCCTACATCAAACCGCAACCTAAGTTCCAGAAGACTCTTGATATCAATAACTTGCACCTTCTGACTAACTAAAGAAGTAGCTGGCATAGGACTTTTACGGTTCAAAATTACTAAAAAAGTTCGAGTTGAACGGGCTCTTTTCGTATGATATTTACTTTTTTCTTATAATTCTTCTGCACATTCGTGAAATTATAACCTGAGTTCGGGATAAGTTAAGTCTCTTGTATAGAAACTAATCTTACTTTCATGGACGTGATGATTCGGTCCACAGCCAGATAGCTATGAACAATATCTATTCATGTAAAGAATATTTCTGCTTATTTTAAAATTGGAAGGCAGTTGTCGTTTGCATCAATACAGT
>Ga0256404_1005411_pt1 | contig 22588 bp, 19 predicted proteins | sample RumenRJG_01DNA_FD_185990 | JGI IMG/M metagenome (GOLD analysis project Ga0256404, IMG submission 185990) | Bovine rumen microbial communities from Lethbridge, Alberta, Canada - RJG_01 | ecosystem: Host-associated > Mammals > Digestive system > Stomach > Rumen | place: Canada: Alberta | collected...
TGATGCTGCAAGAAGGATCGCAAGCGGCGAGATCAAGCTTTCCCGCAAGGTCTATATCTATCTCACCGTTTTTGAAGAGGTCGGTCACGGATGCTCGAGCGGAATTCCCGATGATGCCGAGGAGATCATCAGCGTTGATATGGGCTGCGTTGGCGACGGGCTCGAGTGCAAGGAGCATCAGGTCTCCATCTGCGTTAAGGATTCCCATGGTCCGTACAACTACGAGCTCACCGACAGGCTCGTTAAGCTTGCAAAGAAGCACGAGCTTGACTATGCGCTGGACGTGTATCCCTTCTATGGCTCCGATGCCGATGCCGCGCTTGATGCCGGGTACGATCTGCGCCACGGACTTATCGGTGCCGGCGTATACGCATCGCACGGCTATGAGCGTTCGCATATCGACGGCGTAAAGAACACGCTTGAGCTTATCAAGGCTTATATCACCGAATAATAAACTTTTTATTACCGTATCGCTCCGCATATCGCGGGGCGATATTCTTTATATCCCTCTGTTAAAATTATTTGGCGTAATTATTAACTAAAATGTGGCAAATTTATTAACCGTAGTAAATAACTTCATTAAAACGATTGACTTTGACGGTCATCTCGGATAATATGTATCAGGATGCGGAAAAAGGGATTCTCCGCGTCATGACAGTCAAAACCAACTGCTTGATCCGAAAGGAGCTTATAATGGATAAGGTCGGATATTACAGAAGAAACGCGCTTCCCCTCGAGATGCACAAGGTCTGCATAGTTCAGAAAACCGAGATCCTTCCCGTTGAAGACAGGGTGAAGGCCATTCGCCGCGCAGGCTTCAATTCCTACCGCATCGATTCTGCGGACGTATACCTCGATATGCTCACCGACAGCGGCGTGAACGCTATGACCAACGAGCAGCTCGGCGCGATGATGATCGGCGACGATGCGTATGCAGGAAGCAAAACCTACTTCAGACTTGCTGAAAAGATCAAGGATATCTTCAATAAGGATTATTTCCTTCCCGTCCATCAGGGCAGGGCTTGCGAGCACATGCTTGCGCTTGCATACGTTCAGCCCAAGCCCGGCAGCATAGTTCCTATGAACTTCCAGTTCGGCACCTCCGTCGGCAAGATCAAGTATTGCGGCGGTGATTTCGTTATCTGTCTGCGCGAAGAAGGCCTCGAGAGGCAGAGCAGCGATCCCTTCAAGGGCGATTTCGACCTTGAAAAGCTTGAAAACGTCCTTAAAGAGCAGGGCGATAATATTGCTTTCGTTCGCATAGAGGCCGGCACCAACCTTATCGGCGGTCAGCCCATCTCGCTCGACAATATGCTCGCCGTTTCCGAGCTCTGCAAAAAGTACAAGGTTCTGTCCATACTCGATGCGAGCCTGCTTCAGGATAATCTTCATTTCATCAAGACCCGCGAGAACGCTTATCAGGATAAGAGCATCCGCGAGATCGTCCGCACCATGTCCGACGCTATGGACGTCATCTACTTCTCCGCAAGAAAGCTCGGCTTCGGCAGGGGCGGTGCCATCATCCTCAACGATCCCAAGGAGTTTGAATACATCAAAACCTTCGTTTCCTCCTTTGAGGGCTTCCCGACCTTCGGCGGCATGAGCGTTAAGGAGATGGAAGCGATAAGGGTCGGTCTGGACGATACCATGGATGAGAACATCATCGCCCAGGGTCCGCAGTTCATCGAGTATCTTGCAAACGAGCTCGAGGATGCGGGCATTCCCGTGGTCACACCTCCGGGCGGTCTCGGCTGTCATCTCGATGCTTCAAAATTCGTTCCTCATATTGCAAGGAAGGATTATCCCGCAGGCGCACTTGCCGCTGCGGTCTACATCGCATCCGGCGCGCGCGGAATGGAGCGCGGCGGCATCGATGAGCCTTGGGAAGACCCGAACGTTGAGCCCTACGGCGCAATGGAGCTCGTTCGCCTTGCCGTGCCTCGCAGGGTATACACTGTTTCCCAGATGAACTACCTTATCGACCGCATCTGCTGGCTCTACGATAACCGTGAGCTTATCGGCGGACTGCACTTTGAGACCGAGGGGCCGCATAATTTCTACGATGCGCTCGACTCCAATTCCGATTGGCCCGAGAGACTTGCCAAGAAATTCCGTGCGGATTTCGGCGAATCGCTGTAAAATCATCCAATATTTGGTTTCCTCGCAGGGCCGGGCATTCTTGCTGCGGCCCAATGCTTTTTGAAAGGTGGATCACATGCCTGATTACGCTTGGATCATCGCTGTTTGTGCCGCATCTGTACTGCTTGCGGCACTCATCGCTGCTGCCATTATAAAGAAAAAAGTAAGCACGCGCGCCGACAGCGGGGCGCTCAGGTTCACAAAGCTTCTTCTGCACGAATATGGCTGCACAGCAGAGGAGAACGAATATGAGCTGATAAAAACCGAAAAGGGTATTCGAATATCCAATTATTTCGGTAATTGGTGGGACGAGAGCAATGCCGAGCATTCGCGAAAAAACTGTCTTGCAAAGCGCAGGGGAGGGAACATGGAGCTGTATACAGAGCTTTCCGCAGAGCTTGGAAGGCTTGGAGTCGCCTCTTGGAACGGATTTGACGAAGCCGATGACAACGTTTGCGATGGCGGAGGTTTTTGGCTCGATATAGAGCTTGAGGATGGGGGCAATATCCATGCCCGCGGCTCGAATGCCTATCCGCCGAACTATCATCAATTATTGGACAGGCTCAAAGGCTTGTTCGGCGATTCGGCGCAGAATTGAGCATTTCATAATATATGTTTAATTTTGATCGATTTCTGGTTGACATTTCACAAAAAAAGGGTATAATAGTTGACTGTAAAGCTTAAAACCTTTACAGTGATCAAGGAGGTAATCATGCTCGACCGTTTGGATCTCAGCCTTCTTCTTGATTACTATGGCTTGTTTCTGACCGATACTCAGCTTGAGGCGCTGCGATTGAGCTGCGAGGAGGATCTTTCCCTCAGTGAGATCGCCGAGCAGCGCGGCATTTCTCGTCAGGGTGTTCGCGATGCGATCTCTCGCGGTGAAAAAACGCTTGTTGAGATGGAAGCGAAGCTTCACCTCGTTGAAAAGGACAGGCGAATACAAAAGCTTGTGGTTTCAATAAAGCGTGAGCTCTTTGGAGCGGTGCCCGATTCGGGGTCGGATCCGAAATACAAAAAACTGTTTTCTCTACTTTCCGAGCTTTCGGATATAACGGAGGGTAACGATGGCATTTGAGGGTCTTTCTTCAAAGCTTCAAAACATTTTCAAGAAACTCGGCAATCGCGGCAAGCTTTCAGAAAAGGAAGTTAAGGAAGCGATGCGCGAGGTCAAGCTCGCTTTGCTTGAGGCGGACGTAAACTTCACTGTAGTTAAGTCGTTCATAAGCACCGTTTCCGAGCGCGCCATAGGCGCCGAGGTGCTCGAAAGCCTTACGCCTTCGCAGCAGATAATCAAGATAGTAAACGAAGAGCTCACTTCGCTCATGGGCGGAACCGTTTCCAAGCTCGATTTTGGCCCCAAAAAGCCCTCGATCTTTTTGCTTGCGGGTCTTCAAGGTGCGGGTAAAACCACCATGGCTGGCAAGCTCGCGGCTTATCTTGCCAAAACTCAGCAGAAGAAGCCGCTTCTCGTTGCCTGCGATATCTACCGTCCCGCAGCTATAACTCAGCTTCAGGTCGTTGGCGAAAAGGTAAACGTTCCCGTTTTCGAGCGCGGCACTCAGGACCCGGTAAAGACAGTTAAAGAAGCGATCGAATTTGCCGAAAGCCGCTTGATGGATCTCGTTATCATCGATACCGCAGGTCGTCTGCATATCGATGAAACTATGATGGACGAGATTGCTGCAATCAAAGAGTATGCCAACCCCGCCGAAACATTACTCGTTGTTGATGCTATGACGGGACAGGATGCGGTAAACGTTGCAAAATCCTTCAACGAAAAGCTCGGACTTACCGGCGTTATAATCACCAAGCTCGATGGCGACACGCGCGGCGGCGCGGCTCTCTCGGTTCGCGAGGTAACGGGCAAGCCAATTAAGTTCTCCGGCATCGGCGAAAAGCTGTCCGATATAGAGCCCTTCTATCCCGACCGCATGGCTTCGAGGATACTCGGCATGGGCGACGTGCTGACCCTCATTGAAAAGGCTGAACAGGCATTCGATGAGAAGCAGGCGCTTGAGCTTGCAAATAAGATCAAGAACGACGATTTCACACTCGACGACTTCCTCGAGCAGTTTCAGCAAATGAAAAAAATGGGCTCTATGGAGGAGATACTCGGCATGATGCCGGGCGTTGATGCGTCCAAGCTTAAGGACGTTGAGATCGATAAAAAGGCAACGGGAAGGATGGAGGCGATCATCACTTCCATGACTCCCAAGGAGCGCAGAAAGCCCGAGCTTCTGAATGCGAGCCGCAAAAAGCGCATCGCGGCCGGAAGCGGCACCAGCGTTCAGGACGTCAACAGGCTGTTAAAGCAATTTGAGCAGTCCCGTCAGCTTATGAAGCAGTTCACCGGCGGCAAGGGCAAGAAGCGCAAGGGTCTTTTGCGCGGGCTCTTCGGCAAGCAGGGACTGCCGCAGCAATAAAGCCAATTTCGGCTCTGCCGTTTGGAATAAACCTATAATCAAATTCAATTTTTCTTAGGAGGAACTATCATGCTTAAGATCAGGCTTCGCAGAATGGGCGCAAAGAAGGCTCCCTTCTATCGTATCGTTGTTGCGGACTCCCGCGCACCCCGTGACGGTGCTTTCGTTGAGGAGATCGGTTACTACAACCCCCTCACCGATCCCGCTGAGGTTGTTGTGAATGCGGAGAAGGCCAGGCAGTGGATCAAGAACGGCGCTCAGCCCACCGAAACCGTTCGCGGACTGTTCAAGAAGAACGGCGTTATCGACTGATGGAAGAAAAGAAGATCATCACCACTTCCGAGGTAATGGAGCTTGTTGAATACATAGCCAAGAGCCTCGTTGATGAACCCGAAGCGGTAAAGGTGGAGCTCAAGTCCAACGCTTCCGCCGAAGATATCGTTGAGAACGCCGAGCCTGCGAGTGATGAAGGCGAAAAAGCTGAGGATGCAAACGTTGTCACCATCGCGCTCACCGTTTCCAAGGACGATACCGGCAAGGTTATCGGCAAGCAGGGCAGGATCGCAAAGGCGATCCGCACTGTTGTTCGCGCCGCGACCGTCAAGGGAGACATCAAGTATCGTGTCGATATAATGTAACAGCAATTTTGAAAAAGCGCAGGCAGAAGCAATGCTTCGACCACGCTTTTTTCAAATTCTATGCTAATTTGGATATTTCAGGTTAAAGCTATGGATTATTTTCGCATTGGACTTATACTCCGTCCACACGGCGTTCACGGAGAAGTTAAGCTTCTTCCGCTGACGGACGACCCATCGCGCTTCAAAAAGCTCAAGGATGCATATATAGAAGTGTCTGAAGGAAGCTATAAGCCTATAAAAGTGGTTTCCGCCAAGGCTGCCGCCGAAAACAGCGCCATTGCAAAAATCGATGGTGTTGATACCGTTGAGATTGCTGAGAGCCTCAGAAACAAATATCTTTGCGTGGATAGAGCCCATGCCGTGAAGCTTCCCGAGGGAACTTATTTCGTGCGTGATATCATCGGCTGCCGTGTCGTTTCAAGCGACGGAAACGAGCTTGGCGTTGTTGAGGACGTGTACGAAACCAATGCAAACGACGTTTACGTTGTTCGCGGAGAGAGAAAGCTTTCCGTTCCGGCACTGAAAAAGCTGCTTGATAACGTCGATATTGAAAAAAAACTGATCGTTTTCAATGCCGAGGTGCTTTCGGAGGTGGGTCTTTTTGAGGATTGATATTCTGACTATCTTTCCTGAAATGTTCGGAGAGACAATCCATTCGAGCATTCTTGGCAGGGCGGAGGAGAAGGGGATACTTGAATTTTTTACCCACAATATTCGCGATTATTCGCAAAACAAGCATCATAATACCGACGATTATCCATACGGCGGCGGTGCGGGGATGGTGATGCTTGCTCAGCCGATATTCGATTGCGTTGAAGCCGTGAGTGCCCAAAGCGAGGCTAAACCGCGCTGCATCTATATGGGTCCACGCGGCAAGCGCCTTTCCACCGAATTGGCCAGAGAGCTTGCTCTCGAGAAGCGCCTATTGATACTCGCAGGTCACTATGAAGGCATAGATGAGCGCGTTATGTCACTTATGGACGATGAGATCTCCATCGGCGATTATGTTCTCACCGGCGGTGAACTGCCCGCGATGGTTCTTATTGACTGCCTTTCGCGCTTCATCCCCGGAGTGCTCGGCTCGGGCGAATCGGCAGAGGAAGAAAGCTTTTCTGGAAGCGGCTTGCTTGAGTATCCGCAGTACACCCGCCCCGCAAGCTTTCGCGGCATGGATGTTCCTGAGGTGCTCTTAAACGGCAACCATGCCGAGATAGAGAAATGGCGGCGTCATCAGGCGCTGCTTACGACCGCCAAGAATAGGCCGGATATCCTGAAAAAAGCCCCGCTTTCCGAAAAGGATGCCGCATTTTTGCGTGATTCGGGCTTTGAACTTGAAAAATGATATCTTCCTTTTCCGTTTTTTCGGTTAATATATCGAAAATAATTGCACCATCAAGCTTTTTTGCTTGCAATTCTGCTTGAGTTGTGCTATAATTCTATGGCATTTGGATGGTCCAATGGCCGCAGGTCGGTTAAGAACATCTGTATAAAAGGAGTTAAAACTATGTCAGACATCATCAGAGAGCTCGAAAAAGAGCAGCTCAGAACAGACCTCCCCAAGCTCGAGATCGGCGATACCGTTCGCGTATTCGTCAAGGTCGTTGAAGGCAACCGCGAGAGGCTCCAGAACTTCGAGGGCATCGTTATCAAGATGCAGGGTGGCGGCATTCGCAAGAGCTTCACCGTTCGCCGCATCAGCTACGGCATCGGCGTTGAGAGGACCTTCCCTTATCACAGCCCCCGTATCGGCAGGATCGAAGTTGTCCGTCACGGCGTTGTTCGCCGCGCCAAGCTCTACTACCTCCGTGAGAGGACCGGTAAGGCCGCTAAGATCAAGGAGCGCATCGTAACCAAATAAGAGCTTAAGGAGCTTAGCTCCATCGCCTCCCGACCCTAATCGGGAGGCGTTTTCTAAAATATATCATTGATCCTTAATGCGGAGGGCGATATGCAAACCATAAACTGGTATCCCGGCCACATGACAAAGGCTCGGAGAATGCTTGAAGAAAACATAAAGCTTGTTGATATAGTAGTCGAGGTGGTGGATGCGCGCTGCCCGATGGCTTGCCGCAACCCCGATTTCGAGAGTCTTTTCAAGAATAAGATCCGCGTTGTATTCATGAATAAGAGCGATCTTTCCACGAGGGAAATAAATAAAGCCTGGATCGCGCATCTCAAATCACAGGGCATCACCGCGGCGGAGCTTGTTTCGACCTCGCAGGGCTCTAAGAAAACCGCCGTTTCCATAATAGAAGGCACCGGCAAGCCCATCATCGACAGATACAGGGAAAAGGGCATCCGAAAGGTGCTTCGAGCGATGGTGATAGGCGTTCCGAACGTTGGAAAATCCACCCTCATAAACCGTATCGCCGGTGCCGCAAGAGCGCAGGTCGGCGACCGACCCGGCGTTACGCGCAGCAAACAATGGGTCAAGATTTCGGACTATCTCGAACTTCTCGATACCCCCGGTCTTCTTTGGGGCAAGCTTGAAAATGAAATGCTCGCAAAGCATCTTGCCTACATCGGCTCGATCAGAGACGACGTGCTTGATATAGAGGAGATAGCTTCGCTCCTTCTTTATGATTTGATGCAGCTTTGTCCAAACGAGCTGCTTGCCCGCTATAAGAAGCTTGATAATGATGCCGAGATACCCTTCGAGCTCCTTGAAGGCGTTTGCAGGAGCCGCGGATTCGTGCTCTCTGGAGGGCATCTCGACACCGAGCGCGCCGCAAGGATAGTTCTCGATGAATACAGGGGCGGAAAGATCGCCAACGTTTCGCTTGAAAAGCCCGGCGATGATTTCGGCGCTTCCGCTGAACCGGAAGGCACCGCACCGAATACTCGGAGCGAGGAATAAGCCGTGCCAAAAGAAACCGAAGCCAAAAAAAGAGTCAAGATCCCCGAAGCAGAGCGCCTGCTTCTTATGAGCAAAAACGAGCGCCCGTTTTGGGAGAAGGGCATTGCCGTTGCCGGAATGGATGAGGTCGGCAGGGGCCCGCTCGCAGGTCCTGTTGTTGCCGCATGCGTTATGATGCCGCCCAACTGCCTTATAGAGGGTGTCAACGACTCTAAGAAGCTCAGCAAAAAGAAGCTTGAGCTGCTCCACGGCAGGATAACGGAATCTGCGCTTGCATACGGTGTTGCTTTCGTGGATGAAAAAATAATAGACGAGATAAACATTCTTCAGGCAACGAAGCGCGCGTTTAAGCTCGCATTTGAAGCGATGATCAAAAAAGGCTTCCCATGCGGCACGGTATTCGTGGATGCCGTGAAGGGGCTTGATATAGCTGCCGAACAGCATCCGCTCATCCATGGGGATGCACTTTGCTACTCGATAGCCGCCGCAAGCATCGTTGCCAAGGTAGAACGCGATCGCTACATGATCGAGATGGCGCAGAAATATCCTGCGTATGGCTTTGAACGGAACGTGGGCTACGGCACGAAGCAGCATATCGATGCGCTGAAACAGTTCGGACCGTGCGAGATACACAGGCGCAGCTTCATTAAGAACTTTGTTGACTGAATTTCGGATATCTGCTATGAAAACGGAAAAGAAAACGAATCTTGCATTGAGAAGCGGCAGTAAAAGCCAGAAAAGCGGGGCAAAGGGGGAGCGGCGCGCCGCGCTCTATCTGCGGCTTCACGGCTATAGGATAATCGAGCGCAACTGGCTTTTTCATAAGAAGGAGATAGATATTATCGCTCAAAAAGGTGAGGTGCTCGCCTTTATCGAGGTTAAGTCTCGAAAGGATGTGAGCGGCATTCCGCCGCACAAAAGCGTAACACAGGAAAAACGCAAAAACCTTATCTATGCTGCCAAGGCATATATTTCCAAAAATAATATTCAAAGAACTGTTTTCAGATACGATATCATCGAAGTCGATCTGAGCAAAAAGCTGCCGCTGTCCGGCATAACGCATTATAAACACGCCTTCGAGGGCTGAGCTCGAAGGCGTGTTTTCAGTTCATTATAGACTCGATTCTATTTAACTACCTTATAGATCTCATCCGCATCAGGTGGCAGTATCGATTCTCCCGTAGAGAAGCGAACGCCATCGCCATGCGCTCTCCCGATGATAGCGGCATCGATACCGAGACTATGCAAGCCCTTAAGCATGTTTTCGCCGTTTGGGCAGGTAATGAGCATACAGCCGCTTGAAATAAGCCGAAGCGGATCTATACCGACCGCTGAGCAGAGCTTTTTAGTTACGGGATGAACGACGATATTGTCATGAAACAGTTCGAGTCCAACGCCGCTTGCTTCTGAAAGCTCCCAGCATGCGCCGAGCACGCCGCCCTCGGTGGCATCGTGCATTGCAGTTGCGCCGTTGTCGGCGGCAAAAAGCCCTTCTTTTACAACGCTCGTTTGCTCCGCAAAGGAATGTGCAAGCGCAGCCTCCTCGCTCGTTAGAATAGCTGAAACGTTTTCGATATAATCAGCAAGGATGTTGGCGCCCTCAAGGCCGGCATGTTTTGTCATTATAAGAGCATCACCATCGCGCATACCGCGCGGTGAGATAATGCCGTTTTTTCCTTCTCTGGCGATAACCGTAGTGCTCGTTACAATTCTCGTAACGGAATCGGTTATCTCGGTATGTCCGCCTATCACGTCCACGTTCGCCCTTTCAGCGGCGGCCATGAGCTCGTCGCTCAAAGCATCGACCTCATCTTCGGTAATGCTCGGCGGAAGAAGCAGAGTCACCATAAGTCCTATGGGCTCCGCGCCAGAAGCGGCTGCATCGTTGCAGCAAACGTTCACAGTGAGGCTGCCTATTCGCGATTTCGCGGCCGTTATCGGGTCGCTTGAAAGCACGCTCAGGCGGCAGCCCATGTCTACAGCGGTGCAGTCCACGCCTATACCCGGAGAAAGCACGACCTCCTTGCGGGTGTGCTTCAGCTTGCTGAGTATAAGCCTGTCCAGCTGTTCGTTTGTAAGCTTTCCTACTCTCATTTTATTCACCCAAAGCCGCGAAAAACTCTTCCTCGCTCAAAACGGTTATACCAAGCTCCTTTGCCTTGTCGAGCTTGCTGCCCGCGCTCTCGCCGGCAAGGACGTAATCCGTCTTTTTGCTGACACTGCCCGAAGCCTTGCCGCCGAGCGAAACGATCAGATCCTCGATCTGCTTTCTGCCCATGCGCGCCAGGGTGCCGGTAACAACGAAGGTTTTACCGGAGATAAAATCGTGCTCCTGCTTCTGTTCGGCTTCGCGGGGCTTAACGCCGTTTTCAAGAAGTCGGTCGATCTGAGCGCAAATATGCTCATCAGCAAAGAAATCCACTATGCTGCTTGCAACTATTTCGCCAACGTCGGGTATTGCAAGCAGCTCGTCAACGGAAGCGGAGCGGATACGCTCGAAGCTTCCGAACGCGCTTGCAAGATCCTTCGCGGTCTTGGAGCCGACGTTCGGAATGCCAAGCGCAAATACAAAGGCATCGAGCTTGCAATCCTTGCTTTTTTCGATGGCTTCAAGCAGATTGGAAACGCGCTTTTCACCAAAACCCGCAAGCCCAGAGAAGCTTCTTTCATCGAGTTCATAAAGCTGAGGTATCGAGCGAAGTCCGATGGTGTCAACGAGCAGAAGCGCGGTCTTTTCCGAGAAGCCCTCGATGTCCATCGCGTTTCGTGATGCGAAATGCTCAAGTCTGCCGACGATCTGCGGCGTGCAGGAGAGCGAATTGGTGCAGAAGGCGTGAACGCCGCGACGCTCGATCCTCGCTCCGCAGGCGGGGCAGAATTCGGGTATCGAAACAGGATTCTCGGGCTCGTGCTCATCAACGCTCTTGAGTATCTCGGGGATAACATCGTTGCTCCGCCTTATCAAAACATGTGAGCCGATGCCGACGTTCTTTCTTTGAATATCGTCATAATTATTGAGCGTTGCTTTTTTAACGGTAACTCCCGCAAAATCAACGGGCTCAAGATGCGCAAGAGGAGTAAGCTTGCCGGTGCGCCCGACCTCCCAAGTGATATCGTTTATAACTGTAACGAGCTCTTCGGCCGGGAATTTATAGGCGATCTCGCCGCGCGGGAATTTATCGGTGAAGCCCATCTCTTCAAAAATATGCAGATCGTTCAGCTTGATAACGAGACCATCGATAAGAAAATCGAGCGTGCTCCTTCTTTCAAGAGCCTTGTCGAGCTCCTTTATAACCTCGTCGATGCATCCGTAAAACACCCAATCACTCATCGGCAAACCGTTTTCGCGCATGAAATCATACATTTCACGGCGAGTTTCAAAACGCATGCCATCGATGTAGCCGATATTATAGCAGGCGCAGTCGAGGCAGCGCGAAGCCGTTATCTTGGGATCGAGATTACGGATAGCTCCCGCTGCGGCATTTCTGGCGTTTTTAAGCTGTTCCTCGCCCTTTGCGTTCAGCTCTTCGAGCACGGAGAGGCGCATATAACATTCGCCGCGCACCTCGAATCTGCCCTTATAGGGAACGTTTTTCGGGATGCTGCGTATAGTCTTGGCTTGAGCAAGTATGCCTTCGCCGGTGATGCCGTTGCCGCGCGTTGCAGCCTGAACGAGCTCACCGCCATCGTAAGTCAGATTTATGGTCAATCCATCGAACTTATACTCAAGCAGGTATTCTATTTCCTTTGTATTGCTGCTGTATTTTTCGCATCTTTGCGCCCATTCCCGAAGCTCGGACTCCGTGCGCACCTTGTCGAGGCTCCAGAGCCTTGCAAGATGCGTATGCGGTAAAAACTGCGAAACCGCCTCCGAACCTACCGAGTGGGTGGGGGAGGATGGCAGCACGGTTCCCGTTCGCTCCTCGAGCTCGCGCAGCTCGTCCATCAGCGCATCGAATTCAGCATCGCTTACCTGCGGCTTTTCGCCGAAATAATATGAATCCGAATATTCGTTCAGCTTTTGAACGAGATATTTCATTCTTTCAATCATAGTTTACTCCTTGATAACGGTCAAAGGCGCGTATGCGGCGGCAAGTCGGCGCAGCGAGCCGTTGTCGAATTTTATGCTGACTATTGCGCTCCCTTCGCCAGAAACTTCTATAACGGTTCCTTGCCCAAACTGAGGATGTATAACACGCATATCCTTCTTGAAAACCGTTGATGATCGTTTCTTGCTTTCGGAGGCAGCGGGGGACGCAGAGTAGGATGCGCCGCTCGATGCGGGCTTCTTGGAGAAACTGTTCACGGAAAGCCCGTTCAGCTTTCTTATCTGCTCAACAACGTCCTTTCCAATGTTTGTGCCAGTATAGTTCATTCTTGTGCCACTGCCGAACCCGCCGGAGCCTGACTGCATCGAGCCGCTCTGATAAGCGGAGCGAGTGCCGACTGCACTCATGAAGGAATTCCGCTTCATAGGGGTTGAGTTAGGATCGATAAGCTCCATTTCCTCGAGGAAAACGGAGGGATCGTTCACCTGCTGTCTGCCGTAAAGCATGCGCGAATGGGCGGCAAGAAGAATGAGCTTCTGTTCAGCGCGGGTAACGCCGACGTAGCAGAGCCTGCGCTCCTCCTCGAATCGGCTCTTTTCCTCCTTCGAACGCGAGGAAGGGAAGATGCCATCCTCCATGCCGGGAAGGAATACTATCGGAAACTCGAGCCCCTTTGCGCAGTGCAGTGTCATAAGCTTCACCGTGCCGTCGCTCTCATCGATATTATCCGCCTCTGAGTTGAGCGCAGCGGTTTCAAGGAAGCTTTGAAGCGCATCCGTGCCTTCAGGAAGCTGCTGCTCGTGCTCGAGCATCGCGCCGAGAAGCTCCTGAACGTTTTCGGAGCGCGTGTCGTATTTATCGCTTCCGAGCTCCAGAAGGTAAGAATCAAAATCGGTCGCAGTAATTATGCTTTCGGCAAGCTCGGCAAGCCCCATGCTGTATCTTTTTGCAAACAGCTCCTTCATAAGGTCTATGAAGGGCGCAACTTTTTTAACAAGCTTTTCATTGAGTGCATCGGGCGTTATGCAGGCCATGAACATGGAGATGTCCTTGGACTGCGCCGCGGTTTCAATGGAGGAGACCGTTGCAGATCCGATGCCGCGCTTGGGTACGTTTATTATGCGCTTAAACGCCACGTCGTCATTCGGATTTGAAATGAGCTTGAGATATGCGAGCAGATCCTTTATCTCCTGATAGGAGTAGAAGCGCATGCCGCCGATTATGCTTATCGGGATCCCGTAGCCTGTGGTCAATACCGATTCTATAACGCGGCTCTGCGCATGGGTGCGGTACAGCACCGCGAAATCGTTGTAGCTGCGCTTTTCATAGCTGTGAAGCCTTGAAATCGTTTTGGCTATCGCGTAAGCTTCATCGCGCTCGTCATCCACCATTACAAGCTCGACCCTTTCGCCGCCGGGCTTATCCGTCCAAAGCCTCTTGCTCTTTCTGCCGGTGTTGTTCGCGATCACCTTGTTTGCACAGTCGAGTATCGCTTTGGTGGAGCGGTAGTTCTGCTCGAGGCGCACGACCTTGGCGCCCTCAAAATCCTTTTCAAAATCGAGAATATTGCGAATATCCGCTCCGCGCCAGCCGTAGATGCTCTGATCGTCGTCGCCAACCACGCAGATATTGCGATGCTCAGCGCAAAGAAGCTTAACGATTTGATACTGCGGATAGTTCGTGTCTTGATACTCGTCAACAAGCACGTAACGAAAACGCTTTCTGTATTTTGCAAGCACCTCGGGCTGTTCCTTGAACAGCCGAACGGCATAGAGAAGCAGATCGTCGAAGTCTAGTGCGCTGCATTCCAAAAGGCGCTTTTGATAAGCGCGATAAACATCAACGAAGGTATCCGCGTTCTGACCCGCAGCCTCCATAATATAGGTTTCCGGCCGCTCGGAGGAGTTCTTTGCTTCGCTTATCATAGCGCGGAAGCGCGCCTTTGGGAACTTCTTTTCGTCGATATTCTGCTGCTTCATGATATCTGCGATGATGGAGCTTTGATCCTGATCGTCGTATATGGTAAAGCCCCGATCGAACCCGAGCTTATCGATATCGCTTCTGAGTATTTTAACGCAGAAAGAATGGAACGTGGTGACCCACATATCGGATGAAGGAGTATCGAGCAGTTTGTCAACTCGCTCCTTCATCTCCTTTGCCGCCTTGTTTGTGAAGGTAACGGCAAGTATTGCCCAAGCGGGAATACCGTGGTTCAAAACGAGGTTTGCAATTCGGTAAGTCAAAACACGGGTCTTGCCGCTGCCTGCTCCGGCAAGCACCAGCAAGGGCCCGTCTATGGTAGTTGCAGCTTCATACTGCTCTTTGTTCAGTGATTTTAAATTAAGCATCAATAGTTGTTTTGTTTCAGCGTGTTGAAAGCGCTTTATGAACTGCGGTTTTAAGCTGAATAAGCGCCTTTTCGAGGATATCGGCAGGCAGAGCGAGATTCCATCTTTCAAAGCCGCTGCCGCCGCTTCCGAAAAGATAGCCTTCGTCGAGCGCAAGGCCATGCGCAAGCACGAGCTCCTCAAGCGCATTGTCGTTAACTTCAAGTGCGCGCATATCTAGCCATGCAAGATAGGTGCCCTCAGCGCGGATGACCTTGAGCATCGGAAGCTCCTTCTCGATGAAGGAATACATCAGCTCAAAATTCGCGGTGATATGGGAATTCAGCTCATCCACCCATGCGGCGCATTGCGTATAGGCAGCGATGGTCGCGGCGCGCGCAAAATACGGAACGAGCCCGGCACCCGCGCGGTCCGCCGCCTTCTTGAATCGTTCGGCGATAGCCTCGTTTTTGATGAAGATATTGGAGCAGGAGAGTCCTGCAAGATTGAAGGTTTTGCTCGTTGCGGTGCAGGTGATGGAGATATCGTCCATACCGGGAAGCATCGCAAATACGGTATGCTCCGCGCCGTTCAAAAGCAGGTCGTTGTGTATCTCGTCGGCAACGACCACAACTCCGTTTTTCCAGCAGATCTCGCCGAGCCGTATAAGCTCGTCCTTCGTCCAAACGCGCCCCACGGGGTTGTGCGGACTGCAGAGCAAAAGAAGCTTAACGTCTTCAGGAGCGGTCTTCTTATCGAGGTCGTCGTAGTCCATGAGGTAGCGGCCGTTATCGAAGATAAGCGGATTCTCGACCACGCGCCTTTCGGCTGTCTCTATGGCGTTTTTAAACATCATATAGACCGGGGGCTGAATAACCACGCCATCGCCCTTGTCGCAGAAGGCTTCCACAGCGAATCTGAGTGCGGGAACGACTCCGTTAGTGGTGATCAGCTTAAAGCCCTCGGTATCAAAAGCGTGACGCGTTTTCATCCATGAACGCACGGCATCTATGTATTCTTTGTCGGCGTAAGTATAGCCGAATATGCCTTTATCGGCTGCCTGTTTTATTGCCTCGACTATCTCGGGTGCAACCTGCAGCTCCATATCCGCAACGGACAACGGCACAAGACCCGAGTCCTTTACGGACTCGGGTGCTATGTCGGTTTTGATAGAACCTGTTGCGGTTCTGTCGATATGGGTTTTGAAATCGTACATCGTCAATTATTTGAAGTTGTAGCCGCGATCGAATGCATTGATGTTGACATCGAGGAACTTGGGCTTAACGCATTGCTCGATGGCCTTATGCCATTCCTCGGCGCTGAATGGGAGCATCTTAGCGCAAACGCCCATAAGAACGACGTTTGCAGCGCGGTAGGTGCCGCACTCATGCGCAATATCAACAGCATTGATCTTGATAGTCTTTGCAGCCGATTCAACGCGATCGAGGCAATCCTCGGGATACTTCGTTGCGCCGGTGATAACGGGCATGGGAAGTATCTGCTGGGTATTCACGACCATGGTTCCGTCCGCCTTGAGATAGGGAAGCGCTCGAAGTGCTTCGAGATTCTCGAAAGCAAGAACGATATCGGCCTGCTCCTGCTCAACGATGGAGGAATACAGGGGGGTATCGTTGCTCATGCGAACGTAGGTGACCACGCTGCCGCCGCGCTGACTCATACCGTGAACCTCGCTTACGCGAACATCGTAGCCGTTATTCATTGCGAGCTGGCCGAGGATCTTGCTTGCAAGCAGGGTGCCCTGACCGCCTACACCGACGATAACTATGTTAAACATGCGTTTTTCCTCCTTATGCTTCGGGGTTGAGAGCGCCAAAGTGGCAGAGTTGAGCGCAGAGGCCGCAGCCGACACACTGGGTCGGATCGACGGCAACGCCGGTCTCGGTCTTGCGGATGGCGGGGCATCCGATCCTCATGCACATACCGCAGTTGCGGCACTTATCGCTGTCGCAGACGAACGAAACGCCGGGCTGCTTGACGATAAGCGCGCAGGGGCGGCGGGAGATGATAACGGAAAGCTCCTCACGCTCGGTCTCCTCGCGAACGACCTTTTCAAGCTCCTTAAGATCGAAGGGATCGACCACGCGAACATGCTGAATGCCCATCGCTTCGCAGAGCTTTACGATATCAAGAGCGGTGGTTGGCTCGCCGTGGATATCATAACCGTTGGCGGGGTTGTTCTGATGGCCGGTCATGCCGGTGATGGAGTTGTCCGCAACGATGACAGTGCCGACGGAGCGGTTATACGCCATATTCAGAAGGCCGGTCAGACCGCTGTGGCAGAAGGTGGAGTCGCCAAGCACGGCAACAGTCTTTTTCGCCTGAGCGTGGCCGCGAGCCTTCTCCATACCGTGCGCCATGCCGATCGATGCGCCCATGCAAACGCAGGTGTCAACGCCGCTGAGCGGAGGCAATGCGCCGAGGGTGTAGCAGCCGATGTCGGAACATACGGTGAGCTTGAGTTTGCCGAGAACATGGTAAAGACCGCGATGCGGACAGCCGGGGCAGAGCACGGGAGGACGGGCGGGGATGCCCTGAGTATTCATGGGACCGGCTTCCTCGGCACCCTCGAATTTAGCGGCGATTTTACGAGCAAAGAGTTCGCCCTGAACGCCGGTGAGCTCCTTGCCGCTGCACTCGATGCCCCAAGCCTTGATGGTGTCCTCGTAGAAGGGCTCCATATCCTCGATGACGTAGAGCTTCTCAACACCCTTTGCAAACTCCTCAATGAGCTTCTTGGGCATGGGGTAGGCAAGACCGAGCTTAAGCACGGAGGCGTTGGGCATGGCTTCTTTTACGTAGTTATACGCGGCGCCCGAGGTAATAACGCCAACCTTGCGATCCGCCCATTCGATCTTGTTGATGGATAGGGAGTTCGCATCCTCGGCAAGCCTCTTTTCACGCTCTTCAACGTAGAGATGGCGGCCGATCATATTAGCCGGCATGGAAACGTATTTTTTGATATCGCGGGTATACTCACGAAGGGGAAGCTCAATGCGATCCTCGAGCTCAACGAGGGTACGCGCATGTGCGATCCTCGTGGTAACGCGGAGGATAACGGGAGTGTCGTACTTTTCGCTGATCTCGTATGCGAGCTTGAGGAAGTCCTTGCATTCCTGGCTGCTGGAGGGATCGAGCACGGGTGCATGGGATGCGCGGGCGAGCATGCGGGTGTCCTGCTCGTTCTGAGAGGAGTGCATGCCTGGGTCGTCCGCAACAACGACGACCATGCCGGCGTTGACACCGGTATAGGTTGCGGTGAAGAACGGATCGGCCGCAACGTTGAGACCGACGTGCTTCATGCAGGCAAGGCTGCGAGCGCCGCTTACGGCTGCGCCGAGGGCGACTTCAACAGCAACCTTCTCGTTGGGAGCCCATTCCGAATAGATTTCGGGATAGGTGGCAACGTTTTCGTTGATCTCGGTGCTGGGGGTTCCGGGATATGCGCTTGAAACGCGGACACCGGCTTCATAGGCACCTCTTGCGATCGCTTCATTTCCGAGCAAAAGCTTTTTCAATTCAGGTATCCTCCTTAAGTGTAGATGTAAGAGCCAAAGGCTCATGCATATTTCGCCGCTTCTATTATATTAGATTTTGGAGCGCAAATAAAGGGGTAAACGGGCAATATATCGAAAGAAAATTTATATACATAAACATAAATCGTGAATATAAAACAAGTTTGTGGTATAATAGAGCTGATGATAAATTGGAGGTTTATGCGCAATGGGCAAGTTCGAGGTCGTTTCACCCTTTGAGCCGCATGGCGATCAGCCGCAGGCTATCGAAACGCTTGCATCGGGCGTGCTTGAAGGGGACGAGGTGCAGGTGCTTCTCGGCGTTACAGGCTCGGGAAAAACCTTCACCATGGCAAAGCTCATAGAGCGCGTTCAAAAGCCAACACTTGTTATCGCGCATAATAAAACGCTTGCAGCACAGCTCTGCTCCGAGTTTCGCGAGTTTTTTCCGAATAACGCCGTTGAGTATTTTGTTTCGTATTACGACTACTATCAGCCCGAGGCCTATATTGCCTCATCCGATACTTATATCGAAAAGACCGCCGATATCAATCAGGAGATAGACAGGCTCAGGCACAGCGCGACCTGCTCGCTGAACGAACGCAGGGACGTGGTCATAGTTGCTTCGGTTTCCTGCATCTATGCTCTCGGCGATCCCGAAGAATATTTGCGCATGAGCATCTCTATCCGCCGCGGAGCAGAGATGGACAGGGATGCGCTTATCAGAAGACTTGTTGAAATACAGTATCAGCGCAACGATATAGAGTTTGCTCGAGGCAATTTCAGGGTTCGCGGCGATATTATCGAGGTGTTCCCGATGAATTTTGCCGATAGAGCTATCAGGATCGAGTTCTTCGGCGATGAGATCGAGGCGATTTCCGATATAAACGCGGTTACGGGTGTGCCGATCAATTCTCTTTCCCACGCCGTTATCTTTCCCGCAACGCATTATTCTGCGGGCAAGGATAAGATTGCTTCTGCGCTTGCGCAGATCGAGGAGGATATGCTCGAGCGAGTCGAGGAGCTCAAAACGCAGTATAAGCTTGTTGAAGCGCAGCGGCTCGAGCAGCGCACTCGATACGATATGGAGATGATCCGCGAGATCGGCTATTGCTCGGGTATCGAGAATTATTCGCGATACTTCGATGGCAGAGCGCCCGGACAGCCGCCGTATACGCTTTTGGATTTCTTCGGAGATGATTTTCTTACGATAATCGACGAAAGCCATGCAACGATACCTCAGATTCGCGCCATGTATAACGGCGACAAGGCGCGAAAGACCGAACTTGTGGAATACGGCTTCCGTATCCCGAGCGCGTTCGACAACCGACCGCTGAAATTCGATGAATTTGAGCAAAGGCTCAAGCAGCTCGTCTGTGTCAGCGCAACTCCCGCGGAGTACGAGCTTTCAAGGGCAAGCAATATCGCCGAGCAGATAATCAGGCCGACGGGCCTGGTCGATCCCGAGATCTTCGTTCGCCCCGTCAAGGGTCAGATAGACGATCTTATCTCCGAGATAAATAAAAACGCCGAAAAGGGCTACCGTGTGCTCGCCACAACGCTCACAAAGCGCATGGCGGAGATGCTGACGGAGCATCTTGATTCCATCGGCATTCGCGTTCGCTATATGCATTCGGATATCCAAACCATCGAGCGAATGGAGATAATCCGCGATCTTCGCCTCGGAGAGTTCGACGTTCTCGTTGGTATAAACCTTCTGCGTGAGGGTCTCGATCTTCCCGAGGTCGGCCTTGTGGCGATACTCGATGCGGATAAGGAAGGCTTTCTGCGCTCAACGACTTCCCTGATCCAGACCGTTGGCAGAGCCGCGCGAAACGTGGACGGCTACGTTATCATGTATGCCGACAGCATTACCGATTCCATGCAGCGCACCATCGATGAGACCAACCGCCGCAGAAGCAAGCAGCTTGCATTCAATGCGGAGCACGGCATCGTGCCCAAGAGCGTTAAGAAGGCGGTTCACGATATAATCGAGATATCGACCGAAGCAAAGGATGCCGCATTGGGAATGAGCGGCGAGGAGCTTGAACAAAAGATCGCTCTCATAACCGAGCAGATGCAGAAGGCGGCTATGGAGCTTGAGTTTGAGACAGCTGCCAAGCTGCGCGATGAGCTTTACAGGCTAAAGGGGGAAGGTGAGAAGAAAAAGCCTTCCGCCATCAAGCCCGGCATGCCCGGAAGCCGCAGAAAAGCAAGGGCAAGAACACGAAAATAAAAGGGGATTACCTTACTCATGAAAGAGTACATTACAATAAAGGGTGCAAGAGAAAACAACCTTAAGAACATAACGCTTTCAATACCGAGGGACAAGCTGATAGTTTTTACCGGGCTTTCGGGCTCCGGCAAATCCTCGCTTGCGTTTGAAACCATATTCGCCGAGGGTCAGAGGCGCTACGTTGAGTCGCTCTCATCGTATGCGCGTCAGTTCCTCGGTCAGATGGATAAGCCGGATGTGGACTATATCGACGGCCTTTCTCCGGCCGTATCCATCGACCAGAAGAGCACTTCAAACAATCCCCGTTCCACAGTGGGTACGGTCACCGAGATAAACGACTATCTGCGCCTTTTGTTTGCGCGTATCGGCGTTCCGCATTGCCCAAAATGCGGCAAGGTGATAAAGCGACAGAGCATAGATCAGGTCGTGGACAGCATTCAAAAGCTTGGAGAGGGCTCGAAACTTCAAATAATCGCACCCGTTGTTCGCGGAAACAAGGGCGAGCACGTAAAGCTTCTCGAGCAGATCCGCAAGGACGGTTACGTGCGCGTAAAGGTGGACGGGCAAACCTATGATATAAACGAAGTTCCGCCGCTTGAAAAAAATAAGAAACATAATATTGATGTAATTGTTGATAGGCTCGTTTTGAAGGAAGGCGTGGACATGCGCCTGACGGATTCGCTTGAAACGGCGTTCTCGCTCGGTGCAGGGCTTGCCAAGGTAGACGTAGTTGGCGGGGAAGAGCTGCTGTTTTCTCAGAACTATGCCTGCCCGGACTGCGGCATCAGCATCGAGGAGCTCAGCCCGCGTATGTTTTCCTTCAATAATCCCTACGGCGCATGTCCTGCCTGCACGGGTCTTGGCTTTCAGGAGCAGATCGATCCCGCGCTCGTCATTGCCGATCCTACAAAGTCGCTTCGTGACGGCGCGGTTTCGGCAATGGGATGGGGCTCCGTAAATGCGCCGAGCGAAAACAGCCTTGCGCTGATGTATTTTAAGGCGGTTGCAAAAGAATACGGCTTTTCGATAGATACCCCTTGGCAGGAGCTTTCCGAGGAAGCAAAAAATATAATCTTGTATGGTACGGGCGATAGAAAGTTCAAGATCGAGTATGAGCGCGACTTCGGAAACGGAGTGTTTATGGCTGCGTTTGCCGGCGTTATTCCGACGATGGAGCGCAGATATCATGAAACGCAGTCTGATTCGATGAAGGAGGCCTACAGGGAGTATATGCACCATACGCCCTGCCCAGTTTGCGGCGGCAAAAGGCTCAAGCCCGAGTTGCTTGCCGTTACGATCAATGATAAGTCGATCGCGGACGTTTCAGAGCTTCCTATACTGGACGTGCTTTCTTATCTGAACAATATAGAGCTTTCGGAATCCGAACGGATCATCGCTTCAAGGATCTTCAAGGAGCTTATGGCAAGGCTTCAATTTCTCGCCGACGTTGGGCTTGATTATCTCACTCTTGCTCGCTCCGCTTCATCGCTTTCCGGCGGAGAATCCCAGCGCATCCGTCTTGCTACTCAGATCGGATCGGGACTTGTGGGCGTTCTTTACATTCTCGATGAACCGAGCATCGGCCTGCATCAGCATGATAACGCAAAGCTGATAGCGACCCTTAAAGGCTTGCGCGATCTAGGCAATACCCTGATTGTGGTCGAGCACGATGAGGAGACCATGCTCAGCGCAGACTATATCGTGGATATCGGCCCTGGTCCCGGTGTGCACGGCGGAGAGGTCGTGGCTCAGGGCACCGTTGATGAAATAATCGCTGTTCCCGAATCGATCACGGGTCAGTTCTTGAGCGGAGCACGCATGATCGAGATACCGAAGGAACGAAGAACCGCCAAGGACGGTCATTTTTTGAAGGCTTACGGCTGCCGCGAGCATAATCTTCGCAATATCGACGTTTCGATCCCTCTTGGCGTGTTCACGTGCGTTACGGGAGTTTCGGGCTCCGGTAAATCGAGCCTTGTGAACGGAATAATCAAAAACACGCTTCTCAGAAAGCTCAACAGAGCTCGAACGCATTCGGGCGATTTTGACCGTATGGAGGGTGAAGGCTTTCTCGACAAGGTTATCGATATCGACCAATCGCCGATAGGCAGAACGCCGAGGAGCAATCCTGCGACCTATACCGGAGTGTTCGACCTTATTCGCGAGGTTTTCGCCATAACTCCCGATGCGAAAATGCGCGGCTACAGCGCAGGCAGATTCAGCTTCAACGTTAAGGGCGGTCGCTGCGAATCCTGCCGCGGCGACGGTATAATCAAGATAGAGATGCACTTCCTGCCGGACGTTTACGTGCCCTGCGAGGTTTGTAAAGGAAAACGGTATAACCGCGAAACTCTCGAGGTGCGCTATCGAGGCAAGACCATCT
>Ga0256404_1005412_pt1 | contig 22586 bp, 26 predicted proteins | sample RumenRJG_01DNA_FD_185990 | JGI IMG/M metagenome (GOLD analysis project Ga0256404, IMG submission 185990) | Bovine rumen microbial communities from Lethbridge, Alberta, Canada - RJG_01 | ecosystem: Host-associated > Mammals > Digestive system > Stomach > Rumen | place: Canada: Alberta | collected...
CACCGCGAGGCCTAGGAAAAGGAGACCCAAACCAGAGATTAACAAGCCCACGTCCCCCACCCTTTCGCTCTTTTTGCCGAAAAACATGAAAGCCAAAATGCCAATTAAAGTCAAGGCGATGACGATTTCGGAGAACGAAAAATCCCCCAAGGCGACAATTTGGGCGGTAATCGTCGTGCCAATATTCGCCCCCATAATGTAGGCGGTGGCTTGGGAGAGACTCATGACACCGGCATTGACAAAACCAACAACCATGACCGTGGTTGCCCCACTCGATTGCATCACCGCCGTAGCAAGGGTGCCAATCCCCACTCCGACGAAGGGGTTTTTCGAGGTCTTAGCAAAAAGCTTTCGAAGCCCTCCAGTCGCCAATTTCTCCGTGGAGTCTTGCAATAATTTCAAGCCGATCAAAAAGGAACCCAACCCTCCTAACACCAATAAGATGGCAGCGGCCAAATCGGCGGTACTCATACTTTCTTTATATCGCGGATGGAGAAAAAATCACGTTAAAAACGCTTTCAAAAAATGTCTTTGGAACGGGGAAAAGAAAAAGCCTCTACGAATTGTAGAGGCTCAATGAATTCAAACGGATTATTTTGTTTCTTCGCTTGATGGTGTTTCGGAAGAGATGTCTTCCTTCGGCTCTTCTTTCACTTCCGTAGCGTTGACTTCGACAGCCGGGGAGGTTTGTTCCTCTTTCGCTGGTTCAGATTTGTGATCAACGCTGGCAGCGAGAACCTTCATTCTTTCCTGGCGGCGCATCTCTCTTTCTTTGTCCGCTTCGTTGTGACGTGCCATGACATTGAAGAAGATAACCATAATCACAACTGCCGCAGCCAAAAGGATGAAGCCGAACCAGCGATAATCAAAGCCCATTGCGGCTTTAAATTCGGCATTGCCCGTCCAATTCTCGCTGGCTTTACCAGGGAGATAATCGGAAACGATGCCCAAAATGATCATGATGATTCCGCCTAAAGCAAGGATGGAATCGATGGAACCAATGATGGCTCTCCATGCGATATGCCAGCTCTTGCTATGGATTTTTTTGGTATTGGTTGCTGTGTCTGCCATAATTCTAGAAATTCAGTTGCTTATTTTTTCGGAAGGCCGGTCTTTGGGTCGAGCTCGACTGGTTCCCCTTCCACCGCCGCTGCTTGGGCTGGTTTCTCGCCGGCTCCGATCTTGTTGCCGTTGGCTTGAGCTTGGGCGATGAGTTCATTTAAAACTGGGACATAAGCGTCACGGAAAGCTGGCTCGACTTCACGGATCAATCCGCCAACCGCGTCCTGGGTTTCCTTGATGACTTCGCCAAATCCTTTTCCCATCGGCAAATCACGACGACCAGTCATAAATTCGACTAATTCAAAGACTTTGTCTTGAACGCCCATGAATCTTTCGTCAGTGATATGCGAATTGGCACGGACGATGTTGAGATTTTGAATGACGGCGTTGATATCATTGCCAATGAATTTGGAGGCTGCGCTTTCTTCGCCTTTGGCTTCACGGCGGGCTTGGTTATAATCGCTGAACAATTTAATGAGCTGGTTGGTCAAAGTAAGATAAGCGACGGTGCGATACATTCTTTCTTCCAAAAGATCGACGTGTTCAACGACAGAAACATCGATGTTGTTTTTCTTCGCATCGGCGATGATGCCCCTAACCATTCCTTCAATGTTTTCGTGGATTGGCAAGACGCCACGGAAAATGGAAAGATGTTGAGCGTGGTCGACACGAAGTCCATCTTCGGCCGCCTTTAAAATCGTAGAGCTGTCTCCGTAAACTTCTTCGTAGAAATCACGGATCATTTTCTCTAATTTTTCCCCATTTTCGCCAGAATTGTTAATGATGCTCTTTAAAGGGGTGTTCTGGTCGAGTTCGACAAGAATGCTTCTTTTCTTCTCGTTGTAAGCATTCATGTCATAGTTGTCTCTTGGGAGAGTGTACTCAAGAGTGTCTCTGATCACAACCTTGTAATGTTCTAAGGTGGTAATCACTTCTGAAACTTGATTCATTGTGTTTGAATTCCTTTCTTAACATTAAGTTCCTGGATTTAATCGTTCTCCACAGAAGGGTAGACAAATTTTTCTAAATCGGAAAAATGTTTGATGGTGTGTTTTGCATGCTCTTTCACGCTTTGATCGGCATGGGCCATGCAAAAACTGTTGTCGCGATAAGATTCGAACATGGAAATATCATTTCCAGAATCGCCGACGACTAATACATTATCGTTAGAAATGTGATTGTAATCAAGATAAAAAGCGATACCGGAAGATTTTGTGCACCCTTTAGGGGTGACTTCAATGGCTTGATTGCTCCAAGCAAATTCGAATTCTGGATAACGGATGGATAAAAGTTCTGTGATTTCTCCGGAACGTTTGATCGATTTCTTGCGTGGTCCGACGAAAAGCAAAACTTTGTAAACCTCGCCTTTCTCGAGTTCTTCGTAGAAGATTTTCTCAGATTTGGTCACTTGCTCATGGTAGGTGCCTTGGGAAAGTTCGTATAAGCGGTACGCAAAACGAGGCATCATTTTCATCGTCCCGATGTCGATGACGAAATTGCGGTGTTTGCAAAAGAGAGAAATGAACATCATCTTGAATTCCCGACGAACTTCCGAAATCATCTTTTTTAGCGATTCTGTCGGGAAAAAAGTTTCTTTGACCATTTCCCCGTTCACCATAACAAAAGCACCATTGCAGCCAATCACATCGACTTTTCGTTCAAGATTGTTGGCAACTTTTTCTCCGAAATATCTTCCACGTCCCGAAACGATGACGAGTTTCCCACCGTCATCGGTGAATCGTTCCAAAAATCTACGACTCATTTTGGGAATCATTGAGAAACGCTTTTTCGGATAAAACAAGGTTCCGTCTAAATCTGTTGCGATAACTTTATCTACGCTCATTGCCAAAGTATTTTACTTTGCCCCAATTTAAAAGTGAAGAAGGTTTTTCACTTTAGATGATCAACGATGGTTTTTGCCTTTTTTACGGCATTTTTAAAATCTTCTTGGGGTGTGCTTGAGGGTTCATAGGCAACCATAAATTCAAATTCTTTCTGATTCTTGATGAAGAACACAAGATCGGTGTACGGGTAGACTTCAACCAAACCTTTGTAAGAAGCATCATAAGTCTTCCGAAATAACGTTTCATCGAAAGTGATCCCTTGCGCTAAAACGCGGAGACGATTTCTAGCGAGACCTAAAATTTTTCCGCAAAAAATGTAATAAAGGGTGATCTTGTAGCCTTGTTCGTGTGCGAGACGAATATAAGTGAGATGTTTTTCGTCAATCAAGGAGGAGGTTGAGCAGAAAGAAAGGCCCCCAATCAATCCTTGATAAAGGGGCAAATACGGAAGGGATGCCATGAAAGAATTTTTGAAACTCGTCAAGAACGTGTTTCTTCCACTGCCATCGACCCCACAAACCAGAATCAGCTCTTTGCCTTCATTTTCCGCCATGCTTCACTACCCTCACAACTTGCATCTTAGAATTCAAATATTCTTTGGCTCCGTTTTTGTATTCGTAGACTAAATACCCATCTTCAACGTAGGCAACCGGAATGCCATTTTTAAAATTTTTGGTACGTACCTTATTGAGTCCGTAAAGGGAAGCTTTCGAAGTTAAAAGATAGAGGTATTTCTTGTATTTGATTGACGATGAATTACCTAGGTATTTGGTAACGAGTTTCCCTTCTTTCCGATAGGTCAGGTAATAGTAATCGTGCCCTTTGATTTTCTTTCTTGTCAGCGTTTTCTTCACAAGGACATTTTAATGCCGATTAAAAAGTTAGGCAACATTATATTTTTGTTAGTTAACTTTATCTGATGGCAAAAGAAAAGAGAGCCGAAGCCCTCTCAACTTTTTAAATGTTTTTATGATTAACTTTTTAACTCGTTTTCCGTTTCGATGACACCATAACCAACGTCAGCTCTCTTATAAGCAACGGCGATTTTGTTATCATCTGAATCCAAGTAAACGAAGAAGGAATGACCAAGGGCATCCATTCTAGTGATGGCATCATCTAAAGTCATTGGCTCTAGATAAATTGACTTGGTTCTAACAACCTCTTCAGCGTCAGCAGCTTCTTCCTCGGCCATGAAATTTTCGAAGGCGATGGAACGTCCTAATCCGAGACCTTTTCCAGCGTTCTTGGAACGGTTCATTCTCGTCTTCAGACGACGCATTTGATCTTCAAGCTTATCAATCGCAAGATCGACGGCAGCATAAAGATCGTTGTCACGGACTTCCGTACGGAAATCCATTTCCTTTGTGAAGATCGTGATTTCGACCTTCGCACCGACGTTATAAGCGACGACGACAGCTCGGCAAAGAGGCTCTTCATCGCTCTTAACGAAGTACTTATCCATGCGGCCGAGTTTCTTTTCGATGTCCGCACGAATAGAGTCGGTAACTGGGATGTTCTTACCGACAACCTGAACTTTCATATATGTACCTCCGGGACCTTTAAATCCCTTACAACTTTATAATAATTAACCAACGAAAAATGTAAAGTGATGTTAAAAATTTTCTAGGTATAATCGTCAATATTTCGTAATTGTAAATTTGTAAGCCCTTTCAGTTGGCTAATAAAAACCCCCGCCTTGTGGTCAGTAAATCAAATTACGTCCCAAAAAAACGGGGGTTTTCTTACTTTTGGTTTTTGAAGAATTCTTTTAAGGCGGATACCTTATCTAATCTTTCCCAAGGAAGGTCAAGGTCAGGTCTACCGAAAGCTCCATAGTTGGTAGTATCGGCATATTTGAAATTAGGCTTTCTTAGCGAAAATTGATCGATGATGGCCCCTGGTCTTGCGTCAAAGAAGCGATCAATGGCTTCAAGAATGACGTCGTCCTCATAATGCTTAGTGCCATAGGTCGTTAATCCAATCGAGAGCGGTTTAGCCACGCCGATGGCGTAGGAAAGTTGAATCTCCAGGCGATCGGCCGCCCCAGCGGCAACAAGGTTCTTGGCGATATATCTCGCATAATAAGAAGCGGAACGGTCAACTTTGGAAGGGTCTTTCCCCGAGAAAGCTCCTCCTCCATGACGAGCAGATCCTCCATAAGTGTCAACAATTAATTTCCTGCCTGTTAAGCCGGTGTCGCCCATTGGTCCTCCAATGCAGAATCTTCCTGTTGGGTTGATCAAATAGGCAAAGTCGGTATTTAAGCCGAAAGATTTGGCGACAGGCACCATGATTTCGTCATGGATATATTTCTGAAAAGAGACCAAATCCGTCTCTTCGTCATGCTGGCAAGACATCAAAATGTTATCGATTTTGGCTTGTTTTGGGTCAGTATAATCGATGGTGACTTGGGATTTCATGTCGGGACGGGCATGTTGGAAAGAGCCTTTCTTCCGTAATGTGCTGGCGGTTCTGACTAATTTATGGGCGATAGAAATCGCCAAAGGCATATAGCCTGCTGATTCGGTGGTCGCGTAGCCAAACATGATTCCTTGGTCGCCTGCGCCCATATCAAGTTCATTTTCACGTTCGATGCCACGATTGATATCTGGGGATTGTTCTTTGATCTTGACCACGATTTGGCAGCTGTCTGCCCCAATGCCGATTTCCGGAGAAGTATAGCCAATCTCTCGGAGAACCTTTCTGGCAATGCCCTCATAATCAACATGAGCACGAGTGGTGATTTCCCCACCGATGATAAGATATTCGGTCGTCGCGAAAACTTCGCAGGCGACGTGAGAATAGGGATCTCCTGCTAAACAGGCGTCAAGAATGGAATCGGCAATCTTGTCACAGACCTTGTCAGGATGGCCTTCTGAGACCGATTCTGATGTGAATAAAATTTTGTTCATGGTTGCTCCTTTTACGAAAAAGCCCTCCACACTATAGGTGGAAGGTCTCAAACCAATCCAACGAGTATCGTTAGGGATGTGTGGCTCCCTCTCGGAACGAGCACTTACCAACCCTATGGTGGATGGAGTTGCTAGCGGCTTTTTCCAGTTCCTAAAAACCGCTTCTGGATACCCGACTTTTGTCGTGAGTTAATTCTAGGCTTTTCCCAGTTTGCTGACAAGGAAAACGATAAAAAAAGAAGCTTGGTTCAGACTTCTCTTGGGTATGTTATCTCAATGAATTTTTAAACCGAGTTGGTAGGCGGTTTCTAATTGATTGAGGTGCTGTTCATAATCCTTCGCCTTTTTCACGCCGGGAAGGCTCAAGAAAGAGAACAAATCCCAACCTAAATGTTCTGCGATAAGGCGGGATTGTTCTTTGACTGGCTCAAGGCTGCTAAGATCTTCGCCAGAAAAAGCAAGCATCACGATCAGTTTCTTTCCTGAAAGCGAGCCGGGAGGGAAACTCGTATCCAAACGGTCGATCACGTTTTTCAAATAACCGCTGAAAGAATAAAAATACAGCGGGGAGGCAAACACAACGACATCCGCCTCTTCTAAGTGAGGCTCAATTTGAAGCATATCGTCTTGAATCAAACAAGCCTTACCCTGATATTCCTCTGGGTAACCGCCATTGCCTATGCTGTCATGTATTTTCATGAAAGCGACGTTGAAAGTAACGATCTCATTGTCGCCTTTAGCGAGCCCTTTCTTGAAGGATTCGATGAGGGCGTTGGTGTTTCCTCGTAAACGAGGAGAGCCATTTAGAATCAAAACTTTTGCCATGTTTATCGCTCTTTTGCCCGTATTTCTTTTAAGGCTTGGGCAAATTGGTCTGGGCAAGAAGTTTGCCTGTTTTTAGAGCCAGGACAACGAATTCCATCCAAGGCTTCAATCACTTCGTCGATCTTCCTTCCTTGGACTAACTTGGAGATGCCTTGCAAATTGCCCGGACATCCGCCGACGGCTTTCAAAGAAACAATGATGTCGCCATCTGTTGTGATTTCCAGTTGTCTAGAACAAACATTTTGTGGGGAGTAAAGATAACTTTTTTGCATTTTCAATTTCCGACGAGGGTATTATAGACCAAATGCAAAACGGAGATTAGCAAAACGCCTTTTTCTGTTTTGAATCAACAAATTTATCGTTCTTTTTTGTTCCTAAATTCAAAGAAAAAGCCTAGACTACCTCTAGGAGGGAAATCTATGGAAGAAGAAAACAAGAAAACACCTGAGGCTGAGCAACCTCACGACGAAAACGAAAAGCCGATTCAGCCTGAAGAGATTGACGTTCCTATTGACGAATTGACTTCGCAAGACATCACCGACGCTTCTTTCGATGCGGAAACCCTTCTGAATGCGATTCAACGTCACGACGTTGCTAAATTAAATGAATTTTTCGAAACGATCCCGGACGCCGATATCGCAAAAGCGTGCGAACAATTGGATATCAAAGATGTCATCACTCTTTTCCGTGACACGAAATCAGAGCAAAATGCGTCTTTGTATGATGAATTGTCCCAGGATTTGAAAGAATCTTTGGTCCAGGCTATGACCAATAAAGAATTGGTCGAGCTGATTAACGAGCAATACGCCGACGACGTCGCCGATACGGTTGGCGACATGCCTGCCAATTTGGCCATGAAGGTTTTAGCGGCCGCTTCGCCAGACATGCGGAAAGACATCAACCAGTTGCTGAAATACAAAGAGGATAGCGCAGGCGCAATCATGACCACTGAGTTTATCGAACTCAAAGAAGGCATGACGATTAAAAAAGCCATTGATCATATTCGCAAAAGAGGCCGCGATGCGGAAACCATTTATACGATTTTCGTGAAAAACGAAAAACGAAAATTCGTCGGTACAGTCGACTTAGATGACTTGATCTGGGCTGAAGATGAGCAACATCTTTCGGACATCATGAATAAAGACGCTCCATTTTGCCACGTCAACACGGATAAAGAAGATGTCGCCAACATGTTCAGCAAATACGACTTGAACGCGATGGCCGTCTTAAATGACGACAATTGCCTGCTTGGCATCGTCACCGTCGATGACGCGGTCGATGTCATGGCAGAAGAAAACGCGGAAGATATTGCCCACATGACCAAAATGGAGCCACTCGAAGGCACTTATTCGCAAACTTCGCCATGGGTCAGCGCCAAAAAATGTATCCCTTGGATTGTCGCGCTTTTGATCCTTGGCACCTTTACAACGATGGTCTTGAACCGCTTGGAAGCCCAAACTATATTCGTTTCCCTGCCGATTTTGGTTTCCTTTGTCCCGACTTTGATGGATACCGGAGGAAATGCCGGGGGTCAGACGACCGGATTGATGATCCGCGGGTTGGCGACAAACGAATTTGGCCCGAAAGATCTTTTGAAGATTCTTTGGAAAGAATTTCGAACCGCATTGATTGTCGCAGCCGCGATTTCTCTTTTCTGCTTTGTTTGGGTGACGATGGAACAATATACGGGAATTGTCAATTTAGGTCACGTTACCGACACGAATGGGGCTTCTTATAATTTCAGCGATTACAACATCTGGAATGGGTCGGTTTTCCAAGGAGAATTGGCTGGCGAATTTGCCATCCACGCCTTGACTTTCTCTGGTCTAGTCTCTGTCACGATGTTCTTTGCCATCACGATTTCCAAAATCGTTGGCACCTCTCTTTGCATGGGGGCTGCGGCGATTAAGAAAGACCCTGCCTTGTTGGCTCAGCCAATGTTAACGACCATCATGGACGTAGCCACTTTATTGGTTTATTTCGGAATGGCTTGCCTCTTCTTCCCAGCCTTCGCTTAAAAACAAGAAAGATTTCTTATTGCTTAACGAATTTCCTTTAATTATAATTAACAACGCTGCGGGAATGGCGGAACTGGTAGACGCGTACGTTTGAGGGGCGTATGGGATTCCCATGTCGGTTCGAGTCCGATTTCCCGCACCACGTAAAAAATAGGCTTCAATATCGAATATTGAGGCCTTTTTTCTTTGATCAGGGGCTTATCTTATCTGACAATCAAAAAAGGGATTCGCTCTGATTACTTTGAAAAGAAAAATCCTTGGTAGCAAGGATGGTGAAATGTTTTCTTTCTTAGAATGTGGCTTTGACTAAACGATAAGTTCTGGTTTGGGTTTCAAAAACGAGTTCTTTGGAAGGATCGTGCTCAACTAGATAGTTTCGATAATCGGCAACCGCCCGATTAAACGAGGATTTTGAGCAGGCCATTTCTTTCTCGATCCCTTCTTCGGAGAAAGAGCCATGCTTTGCCAGGCAGGAGGCCATTGCTAAAACGATGTGAATGCGAACGGATTTCATGAAAAACTCCTTTGAGACAACATTCGATATCGAAACTGATTATAGTGATTATTCAACGACATTTCCATTTCTTTACAAAATATGATTTAAATCACTTTAAAAATTATTTTTGAACATTGTGGGCAACCTTTGCGGATTGGCGGATTTTTTCCCGGTGAATCTCTTGGAAAGCCGAATATTTTTCTAGGGTTAGCAAACGAAAAACATTATCATTATCTAAAGCATAAAAAAGGAGAACGTTATGTCGAGAGCGGATCAAATTTTCATCGAAAACTGCAAGGATATCTTAACCAATGGCGTATGGGACACCGCCTACAATGTACGTCCTCACTGGGAAGATGGCACACCAGCCCACACGATTAAGAAATTCGGCATCGTCAATCGCTATAACTTGCAAGAAGAATTGCCGATCCTTACGATCCGCAAAACGGCATTCAAAAACTGTCTTGATGAGCTTCTTTGGATCTGGCAAAAGAAATCCAACAACGTCAAAGATTTAGCTTCTCATATTTGGGATAGCTGGGCCGATGAGAGCGGATCGATCGGAAAAGCTTATGGATATCAATTGGCCAAGAAGTCGATCTATCCAGAAGGAGAATTCGATCAGGTCGACCGCGTTCTTTATGATTTGAAGCATAACCCGAATTCCCGTCGCATCATGACGAACATCTACAATTTTGAAGACCTTCATGAAATGCATCTTTATCCTTGCGCCTATTCGATGACTTTTAACGTTTCGGGGGATACGTTGAATGGAATTCTCAACCAACGATCCAACGATATGCTGACGGCAAACAATTGGAACGTCCTCCAATATTCCTTATTGTTGATTATGTTTGCCCAAGTCTCTGGGTTAAAGCCAGGAACCTTGGTCCATGTCATCGCCGACGCTCATCTTTATGATCGGCATATCGATTTGGTGAAGGAAGTCATGGCCAAGCCTCAACATCCGGCGCCAAAGCTCAAAGTCGATCCTTCCATCACTAATTTTTATGACTTCACGGTCGATTCTTTTGAACTCGTTGATTATGAATTCGAAAAACTCGGCAAGAAAATTCCGGTGGCAATCTAAAATGAAACTCAGGGCAATCCTTAATTGTGATAAACATTTTGGCATCGGGAAAAAGAACGGTCTCCTTTTCGATTTGCCATTAGATATGAAATTTTTCCGTGAGACCACCAAAGGCCACACCGTTGTGATGGGAGAAAACACGTTGCTTTCCTTTCCTGGCTCTAAGCCGTTGAAAAATCGGACAAACGTCGTTCTTTCTCAAGACCCGACCCACAATTATGAAGGCGTCATCAACGTCCATACAATGGACGATTTCAAGGCGGAAATCAAAAACCAGTTGGGGCGTGACGACGTTTTTGTTATCGGGGGCGCTTCCATCTATCGTCAAATGTTGCCTTATTGCGATGAGGTTTATCTGACCAAAGTCGATGCCGATGGAGGCGCGGAAGTCTTCTTCCCGAATCTCGATAGGGATCCCTCCTTTGAGATGGTTGAAGAATCCGAACCACAATTAGACAACGGAATCCCGATTCGCTTCTGCACTTATCGCAATCACAACAAAATGGACTTATAAGAGAACTATTGTTCTCTTTTCTTTTTATCGTTATATCGGTAAAAATTAACCGAAATAATTGAAATGACGCTTAACTTCGTTATAATCTAAATGAACGTGTTCATAAAGGGAGGATGCAATGCCTAAGATTTGTTCTAACGCAAAAGAAAACATCTTAAGAATCGCAAAGAAAATCATCGCCAACGAAGGCTATGAGAAACTTACGATCCGTGATGTGGCGAAACAAACCGGCTATGGCGTTGGTACGATTTACAACTATTTTCCTAACAAATTAGCAATCGTTGCCTCTTTATTTTTGGAAGAATGGGAAATGGCCAATCAATGCTTGATGCAAAAAAGGGAAACGGCTTCTTCTTTCCCAGAAGTCCTTTCGTTGGTTTATTCGACCATCAAAGGTTTTTTCGATGAACACAAAACGCTCTTTTTCTCAATCGATGTGGGGAAAGAGAATCGTGAGAAAATCGATTTTGGGCACCAACATTTTTTGAAGGTGATCATGACCTATCTCCATGATGCCCAAGTGCGTTTTTCCTGTGTTTCTTCCGAAGGGGATCTACGTAATGCCTCGATTTTGTTGATTCAGGCATCCACCACTTATGGTCTCTCTTTTGAGGAAATCAAAACATCGTTATTGAAATTGCTGCAAGGAGGTATTCAATGAGCAGTTTTAAACAATTGGAGCCAAAGGATAATTTCTATCAGACTTCCCTTTTCTTCCCGATGCCAGTCGTCATGGTCGGCACCATTTCGGAGAATGGCAAGGCTAACTTGGGACCTTATTCTCTGCTTGCTCCATATTACATCGCCGGCAAAGACTATTACGCGATGATTTTGGAATGCCGCAATTCTTCTAATACGGCCCAAAATATCCTGCGTACAGGGAAATGCACCCTGAATTTCATCCCTGACGACAAAAAGCTTTTCAAAGAAGCAGTTAGAATGGGTTGGCCTGGCGACACCACTGAGGAAAAAATGAAAGGCTGTCTTTTTGAATTGGAAGATGGTCTGATGGCCGAAGAGGACCCAGAACACAAAGACATCTATCCAAAGGTGGTGAAACAAGCATTCCAAACCATCGAATGCACTTGGATGAGAGAATTAGATGGCGCAGAAAACGATAAGCCAGGCGAGCTCAACGGCTATGAAGGACCTTATCATATGTTTAATGGCATCACTTCTAAATTCGGAGTCCACTTCATTTTGAGAATCGACAAGATTTTGATGAAAGAAAAATATTACAACACCATCGTCAATGGAGTATCCGCCAAAGGCTTCCCGAAGGTTCCAACCGACTGGGGCTATCGCGATTCTAAATATTTCTGGTGCTCCCAATTTAAGAAACCAAGACCAGAACTTCTCCCGATGAGAGAAACCTCTGTCTCCAGTGTCCGTTATGCCGCCGAACGTCTCCAAACCGATGTGAAATTCACTGACGACGCCTTGGCAAGATTGGTCAAAGTCCCAAGAATCTTCTTGCCAGCCGCCTTAAAAGGATGCGTCAAATGGGCAGAAGAACATAACGTTAAATTGATCACCGAAAAAGAAATGGAAATCATTAACGATAAACGCGCCAAAGAAAAAGGAAAGGACAAATAAACAATGAAAGTCGTTTTAGCTGGTGCCTTCGGAAACCTCGGCTCTGACATTCTCCGTCAATTGATTGCCAGAGGCGATACCGTCGTTGCACTCGATTTAAAAGAAAAAGAAATCCCTGAATTGAAAGGGAAATATGAATTTCACGCCATCGATGTCACTAAACAGAAACCTTAAAAGGAACTTGCGAAGGGGCTGATGCCGTGATTACCACCGTCGGTTTGGTTGGGGCTTCTAAAACGCTCACCAATTACGACATCGATTTGAATGGCAACCTCAATCTCCTTAACGAAGCCAAAAGCGCAGGCGTGAAGAGATTTGCCTATGTTTCTGTCATTAAATGTGACACGGACCCTTCCGTTCCGATGCTTGAGGCAAAGCATCAATTCGAAGAGAAGCTCAAAGAGAGCGGCCTGGAATATGTCATTTATCGCCCAACGGGGTACTTCTATGATATCGCCCACGTCTTCATGCCGATGATCGAAAAAGGCAAAGTCACCTTACTCGGTCGCAAGGATTATCCATGCAACGTCATTGACACTTCGGATTTAGCAGAATTCATTCTTCTCCATCTCGAAGATAACGGAAAGACCTATAACGTCGGTGGAAATGAAACCTATACCTACAAAGAAATCGCCCAAATGTTCTTTGAGGCCGCCGGCAAGAAAGTCAAAATCAGCCGCGCCCCTGTCTTCTTATTTGACTTAATCATCCGTAAAGCGGAGAAAGAAAAGAACGGGAAGGGGCCGATTGTCCGTTTCTCCAAATGGACACTTACGCACGACCTTATCGGGGAAGACAAATACGGGAAGCTTTCCTTTAAGGAATATATCAAATCACGTTATTCGAAAGAGGCAAAATAATGCTTAGCCAAGATCCAGTCACCTTAATTTGGATTGTCACTGGCATTCTCGCCGGCGTCGCTGCCGTGCTTTCTGCCATTGGCTTCTATAAATTCGTTTACTTCCTTTCTGTCGGTTATGGTTTTGCCATCGCCGGCATCGGAATCGCCCTCATCGTCATGTCCTTAATTGGCGCTATCCCTGCGATGGGTGTATTAGAATATATCCTCGCTGGATTGTTGATTCTTTATGGGGCAAGGCTCTCAGGATTCTTGCTTTTCCGCGAAATCAAGAGCGCTTCTTATCGCAAAACCTTGGGCAATGTCGCTGGCAAAGCAGAGAAAAAGATGCCGATCTTTGTCAAAGCAACCATCTGGCTCTGTGTCATCGTTTTGTATGTTGCCGAAGCTTCTCCGATTATGTACCGCATCACTGGTGGCGTGAATTATAACGTCACGGGCAGCGTCCTTGATTTGATTTTCCCTATCGTCGGTGGCGCCATCATGTTGATTGGCTTAGTGATCGAAACCGTCGCCGATTTGCAAAAATCCGCGGCCAAAAAGAAAAATCCTCACCGTTTTGTCGACACAGGCCTTTATCGTTTCGTCCGTTGCCCGAACTATTTGGGTGAAATCCTTTTCTGGACTGGCGTTCTTGTCTCTGGCGGCAGCGCAATGAATACTTGGTGGATGTGGGTCATCGCCGTCATTGGCTGGATCCTCATCGTCTATGTCATGGTTTCTGGGGCTAAACGTTTAGAGAAGAGACAGACAAAGAATTATGGCGAAGACCCTGAATATCAAGCCTACGTTAAAAAGACCCCAATCCTGATGCATTTAATCCCGGTCAAATCTTTGATCAACGTGAAATGGATTGTTTGAGGAATAACGCCATGAATCTCTTTTTACTCGAAGCGACGGAAGATTCTTTCGAAAGCGTTTATCAAAACACCCCTTGGGCCATTGTTTTGCAATCGATTTACGACCTTTTGCCGATTGGCTTGTTCCTGGTTGGGGCCGTCGTCTTGCTTCGTTGTCTTTATAACAAAATGGTCAAGGGTAATTATGCCTTGCTTGCCGCTGGATCCATCATGGTTTTTGCCGCTGGATTCCTTAAGGCCTTGCATAAATTCATCCTTGGTGTCAGCGGTTATAATTACCTCATCCTTGATAAGCAATTTACCCCGACTCAATCGGTGGGCTTTGCTTTGATTTTGGTGGCATTTATTGGAATGTTCACTTCTTACAACAAGAAATACACCAAAGTCCAAGCCATCGCTCTTCCGGCTATTTTATTCACCATTTTCATGGAAACGGGAAACCTCCCTGTCTTCGAATCCTCCTTGCCATTCATCATCTTGATGATCGTCGGGGCGGCGGGCATGCTAGGGATGTTAATTTATATCGCCATTAGAAGAAAAGATGTGATGTCGGCCATCTTCTTTGGCTTAGCCATCATCTTTATGGTGATGATGGGATATCTTTCTACCCGTAACAGCTGGACGATGACCTGGGTCGCAATCTCTGTGAATATTTGTTATCAAGCTTTGTTCATGGCTGGCACTCTTCGTCTACAAAAGAAAGGCCTTGCTGCAGAAGATTCTTTGTCCCGTGTAGCAAAAGAAGAGAATGAGGCTGAATAAAAGTCCAACTCCTTCTCGAAGGCTCCGAAAGGGGCCTTTTTTTCTCTTTGGTGAAAAACAAAAACGAGATTCTCACATTGAAATATTCCACTTTCTATGGCTGAGAGTTTGACTTCGTTCCCATATTGCCATCTCTTTTGATTAAATGGTAAGGGTTTAATCGACTCTTCCTATATTTCTTGGGTGATTTTCCTGACTTATTTTTTGATAGCAAAAACGTGAAGAATTTGATTGCCGTTGCGTTTTGAGAGCCCTCTTCAATCGGGCATTTTGATTCAAAAAGCTCTTTCGAACATGAAAAGCCTTGATCGAATCAGGGCGATTCCGCATGCTGTTTACGATCTAGCATACCTTAGATGAGAATCGGACTATGCAAATGAAAACTTAAGAAGTAGAAAACAGTCAAAAACGCTCAAGTATGTATTAAAGCATGTATCTTTAATAAATAATAAAAAAGCCCTGATTTATACATCTAGGGGTTTGTATCTATTGTGTCTTTATATACCTATTTTGATACAAGAAACCGTTTTAACTTTAGTAGAACCGTTTTTGAATCGACGGAACCACTCGTTATTTTAAGTCATTTATAGCAAGCAACACCAATCTCTTTATCTCATCAGGATCTTCGCTATCAATAAGTAACATTGATTTTGCAGATGGATATGGAATTTGTTCTTTTAGGCCGCTATTTTCTAAGGATTTAGTTTTCTTTATAAGAAATCTATTATCGTAAACACCACCAAAAAGAATATCCTCTTTATAAAGCATATATTCACCCATCATCTTTTTATAGGTGACGCTTTCTACTTCTCTCAATAATTCAAGAACATATTCTAGATAATCCTTAGAGCTAGCTATGAATGACCTCCCAATAACCAGTTTTGTTTGAACCATTTCTTCTGATGATGCCAATTTCTTGTAACAGTTTTAAATCTCTAGCAACTGTAGGCTCTGAAATATTTAATGTCTGCGCTATCTCTTTTCTTGTTATCGAAGGGACTTTTTTAATTAGGCCAATAATCTCGTTTTGACGATTTTTTATTGTATCATTTGTTGTATCATTTATCGTATCATCAAACAATAATTCTGATACAAAAAATCCTCAATACGAATTGTATCAAGGACTAAGTTCTTAGATGGTGCCCGAGGCCGGAGTCGAACCGGCATGGGTTATTCGCCCGAAGGATTTTAAGTCCTTTGCGTCTACCATTTCGCCACTCGGGCACGCTATTGGTCCCCCGTGAGAGACTTGAACTCTCGACCCCTTGATTAAAAGTCAAGTGCTCTACCACTGAGCTAACGGAGGAAAACGTGGCTGGGGTGACTGGGATCGGACCAGTGTATGACAGAGTCAAAGTCTGTTGCCTTACCGCTTGGCTACACCCCAAAGAAAATAAATGGTGGGCGAAGATGGATTTGAACCACCGAACCCGAAGGAGCTGATTTACAGTCAGCCGCGTTTGGCCACTTCGCTATTCGCCCACGACCACCTCGCACGTTTTTTCAAGTTGGTGGATGCTACAGGGTTCGAACCTGCGACCCCCGCCTTGTAAGGGCGATGCTCTCCCGCTGAGCTAAGCATCCACGGGTGCTCGCCTAAACGTGCGAAAAATAATATATCATTCAAGCAAAGAGTCGTCAATTATTTAAAAACTTATTCCGAAAAAAGTTTCTTAATTTCGGGAAAATAGGCATTCTAACGATGAAAAAAGAGCCCCATTTGAGGCTCTTAGAATCAATATCCTGGTTTCCCAAGAAGATGGAACATATTTCGTTTGTAGACTTCAACGCCTGGTTGGTCAAATGGATTTACCCCATTCAGGTAAGCGCTCATGGCGCAAGATTTCTCAAACCAGTAGAAGAGATAGCCAAGGTTATGGGCGCTCATGCTTTCCAATTCGAGAACGACGTTATTGTTTTTCCCGACTTTAGTATGCGCTTCGATCGTGCCTTCATAAGCTTTGTCTTGAATGCTTCCCAAGCCCATCCCAGCAAGGAAATTAAGATGGTCAAGGTCTTGCTCATCGGTCGGGACTTTGATCCAATGACGATGATGGGTCAGATGAAGCGTCGTCTCAAAGAAACAATGGCTTCCTTGTTGAATGAATTGCCCCAATGAATGCAAATCTGTCGTGAAGGTGGCGCTGTCAGGCAAAAGTCCTTTTCCTTCTTTGCCTTCAGATTCCCCGAAAAGTTGTTTCCACCACTCGCCAAGTTGGACGAAAGAAGGGACGTAGGTGATAAAGAATTCGACTTGTTTTTGATATTCTGACCATAAGGCATGGCGGATGACGGCATATTTATAAGCCTCATTGACATTCAAATCGGGATTCATCGTGTCTAAACGGGCCTCTGCAGCCCCGGCAAGCATTTCATCCACATCGATCCCCGCGGCTGCGATAGGAAGCAAGCCCACTGCCGTCAAAACACTATAACGTCCACCGATATCGTCAGGAATCACAAAACGTTCATATCCTTCCTGGACCGATAAGGTGTATAGGGCGCCTCTGGCTTTATCTGTGGTTGCAAAGATGGCTTTGCGAGTCGCTTCAACGCCATCCCGTTTTTCCAAAAGATTCCTCAATAAACGGAAGGAAACGCTAGTCTCGGTGGTTGTCCCTGATTTGGAAATGACATTAATCGCGAATTTTTTGTCCTGGAGGTATTCAATATTTTCTTGGATGTAGGTCGGGTCTAAGCTTTGCCCGAGATAAATAATCTCCGGCTTATTGCTACGGAAGGTGCCTCTGAGAGCTTCAATGGCTGCGCGGGCGCCTAAATAAGAGCCGCCGATGCCGCAGACGACTAGAATATCGTAATTATCACGGATATATTGACCCGCTTTCTTGATTCTTGCCAATTCTTCCTTATCGTAATTGATTGGCCAATCTAACCAACCGAGGAAATCATTTCCTAGGCCTGTCTTATTGACGATCATGTCGTTGATTTCGTTGACGCGCGTCTGGTATTTTGCGAAATCGATATGGTCAACTAAGTGTTCTGTTTTTGTTTCGATGATCATTGTCTTGCTACTCCTTCTTGTTTTCTTCTGCAATCCAGTCTGGAAGTTTCTCCTTCAGTCCGGAGAATGAAATATTTCCTTCCTCGATCTTACGTTTGGTGATGGAACCTCTTCTTTCAGCGTGAGTCAGTTGCTTCAAAGAGACTTTCATTGAACCGTTTTCTTCATCAAGGGCGATGACTTTCACTTTGTAGATATTTCCCACTTTGACCAAATCGGGGAAAGAATGAATGTAATGATTTGAAACTTCGCTGATATGCAATAATCCCGTCTCATTGCCGTCAAACAAAAGAATCGCATAACGGGGGTAAACCTTAACAACGGTGCCTTCGAGAATGTCTCCAATTTTAGTTCGACTCATTTTTTCTCCATGAACAATGCCGCATCCGCACGTTCGGTTATTTTGAGATTCGTTTTGTCACCCAAAACGATTTTAGGCGCTTTGCCTGTAACCGACACATACAAAGAGCCTTCATCAGTATAGTCCTTTAAATGGTTTTGTGAACGCAAAAAGCATTCAAAGAGAGAAGAAAAGCGGAATGTCTGTGGGGTTTGTAACTGATAGACCGTCTTTCTTGGCAAATAGCGTTTAATCCGAGACCCATCTTCGCTAATGGCGATAGAATCACTTGCCGGAATGGCGGTGAGAGCCGCTCCATATTTTTCGGCCATTTGGAAATGTTCTTCAATGAGCGAAAGCGAAAGATTCGGGCGATCGCCGTCTTGCAGCAAAATCAAAGATTCGGGGTTGAGGTTGTTTTCGGCGAGATAACGCAACGCCGAAAAAGCACTTTCTTCGCGGCAATTCCCACCTACCACGATGGCATGTTGTTTCCGGAATCCACATCGTTCCAGAAGAGATTCGGTTTGCGCAACATATCCTTCGGGAACAACATAGACAATAAAATCGATGGCGGATTTTTCTAATGCCTCGGCAGCATAGGCGAAAAGCGGTCGTTCCCCGAAAAGGACATATTGTTTCGGAAGATCGCCTCCAAAACGGCTGCCATGGCCACCGAGCAATAGGACACCGACTTTTAAAGGATTCAAAAAATTCATCGTGCCCATTTTAGCAAAAAATAAGACCATCTTCATTAAGAGATGGTCTCGATTGGCTCAGTCGATGATTTTATTTTGGCTTTCCCGCAAAGCAAGCGATTCGTTGATCGAAATGCCCTGAAGCATTAAGCGCATGATCTTGTCGAGTTCTTTTCCGGCCCGATAATCCGCTGGGCAGACATAATTGACTCGGCCATCGACGAAGAGCTCTTGGACAAGGTCTTCTTTGCCTCGGGGATAGACGGCAATCGATTTTCCACCGCTGTTTTTCGCCACGATCATGGCAGGAATGTCCGTCATCCCGTCGCCGATATAAATCATATTGGTATAAGGGACACGGCGATCGGGTTGTTTCTCGTTGACCCCTTTATCGTCGGTAACATCCATAGCGCCTTTGGAAACGCGATAGAAATATTGTGTTTTCTGGGTGAAATTAATCGCCAATTTCGGCCACACGGCCTTTCCGGTTTCAGGATCGAAATAGAATTCGCAACCATAGATGACCTTGAATTCTTTGGCGATGGCGCATCCTTCGATAATCTCTTTGTTGCCAGAAGAAACCAGATAATGTTCTACCTTCAGGCCAAATTCTTTGCCATATTCATTGACCCGCCCAAACCATTCAAGGACGCCTGGCCAGAATTCAATGTTTCTGCCTTGTTCCGCAAGCCATTTTTCCGTCATTCGAATGCCTTTTTCTTCACAGGCCTTTTCCATGACATAAAGATAGCCGAGGGTTCTTTCCATCCCGGTCTTGACGCAAAAATCCGTGGTCTTTTTCCAAAATTCTGCCGGAGTCATCCCCAAAGCAGGAATAAAGCCGAAATTCTGCATGTCGCTTTTGGCAAGCGTGGAATCAAAATCATACAAGATTGCAACAATAGGTTTTTTCATAAGCTCCACTCTTTGAGTGACTTTAGTTTAAACGAAGTGACGATAAAGGTCAAATCGAGCCAAGACAGCGGCCGTTTTCCCCTTTTTCCCACCATCAATAGAAAACGGTAAAATTTGCCTTTTAGGCAGAGGAAAACTAAACTAGTGCCATGGAATGGTGGCAAATTCTCCTTTACGTCCTCTCCTTGTTGGCTTTGGTCTATATCATCGCCTTCTTCTATTCTTTGGAATCGATTATCACTTTCCGGGGAAAATTGAAGAAAAGGACCATTGCCTTATCCGTCTTGCTTTCTGAAAAGAAAGACGTACTTTTATCGCTTCATACGATGATTGAAAACAATGGGTTAAACCAGGATGATGCCATCCGTAAAAGCGCCGCCCAGGTACGGTGGCTGAAAATCAGCAAACTCAAGGCCAAAGACATCGCCAACGTCGTTTTCGTTTTATCCGACTTGCAAAAACGGCTGGTCTTGTTTGGGAATTCTCACCAGCTGTCCGACAACATGGAATTTATCACCTTCACCGATACCCTGGCAGATCTTGACGCCAATTACCGCAGAACGGCGGCAATCTTCAATAGTGACGTGGAAGGGTATGAGTATTGGCGGAAATCGCCGCTTTTCCGTTTTTGGTTTTGGATCGATGGATTCCGGCCGATGAATCGGTTGCCTTAAAAATAAAGCTCATAATCAACAAGCCCATCATAGAAATCTTTCTCGTGGGAAACGATAATGACGCTCCCTTCGTAACGCTCAATCGCGTCAAAGAGGGCGTCTTTTGCTTTTTGATCCAAATGGTTGGTTGGCTCGTCAAGAACCAAGAAATTGCTCTTTTTGAACGTCATTAAAGCAAAACGAGTTTTCGCCACTTCTCCGCCGGAGAGTTCTTTCATGGGGCGCAAGGCGATTTCTTTTCTGACCCCGCAGGATCCTAACGCCTTGCGAATCTGGGTGTTATTGGCTTCAGGATAGCGGGCGTGCAAATAGTCGAAAGGCGAAAGATTAAGGTCGATTTTCTCGTCTTGATTGAAATAATTGATCACCGTCCCTGGCAAAAAGGAATATCCTCCCCCTAGAGAAGGGATTTCGTTGAGGATGGTTTTTAAGAAGGTGGTCTTGCCGACGCCGTTTTGGCCAAGAATCGCGATTTTTTCGCCATCATTCAACTCGAAGGCGATAGGATCGAGCAATGGCTTGTCGTAGCCAATCACGAGATTTTCCACGACGAGCGGAATCCTTCCTACCGAATGGGTGTAAGGAAAAGAGATGAAAACATTCCCTTCTTCTTTGGCCGGGGCTTCCATACGGTCTAAATGGGCCAGTCGGGCGCGATGGGATTTGGCGGCACGGGCAGAGGTGGCACGGACGATATGACGAGCGATAAAATCCTCTTCTTTCTTGATGTAACGTTGTTGGGCGGCATAATCTTTTTTGTATTGTTCCTTATCGATTTCATGCTGAATCAGATAATGCTCATAGTTGCCTTTATATCGAGTCAATGTCTGGTTCTCTAAGACAAAGACCACATCTGCGATTTGCTTCATGAATGCTTGATCGTGAGAAACAACGAGGAACGCCTTCGGATAATTTTGAAGATAACGGGCGAGCCAGGCGACTTGGGTCTGATCGAGGAAGTTCGTCGGCTCATCCATGATCAAAACATCTTTTTCTTCCAATAGCATCTTGGCAAGATACGCTTTCTCTCTTTGACCGGAAGATAATCGAGATAACGGGGCCTCTAGATGGCTCTGATCAAAACCAAGACCGTCGGTCAGACGCCCGACTTTTTCTTGTAGGCCGTAGAAATTTTTCTCATTCAACTCATCTTGGATTCTTTCAGCCTTCTCAAGGATTTTTTCGAAATGGTCGGGGTCGGTTGCGCTTTGTTCATAAAGGCGCTCCATTTGTTTCTCTTTTTCGAACAAATCCTCATACACGCCATAAAGATATTGATACACAGGCATATCCTGAGCGACTTTCAATTGCTGGTCCAGATAAGAGAAAGTCGTGCCCTTTTCCCAGATGATTTTGCCTTCATCAGGGGAAAGTTCTCCCACGATCATGCTAAGAAGCGTCGTTTTCCCTGAGCCATTGACGCCGACTAAAACGCAATGCTCGCCAGGATTCATCTTCAAGGTGATCCCTTTGTAAAGCTCTTTGTCAGAATAATTAAATTGGATGTTGCTCAGTTCAAGTAATGCCATAACCGGCTAAGACTATAACATGTTTTGCCGACAATTCCTAAGAATTGAGAACTTGATTTGCATTTTATCAGTTTTAGATTATGCTTAAATTGCTAGTGAGTTTTCTCACTCGAGATAGGGGTGAAGATTATGAAAAAACGTGTCATATTGCCGATTGTCTCAGTCCTTTCCCTGCTCTTTTCATGCGGGGGAAACAACGGAAACGAGAAAAGCGCAGAAGAATATAAAAATCCATTGAACAGTTACGAAGAAACGCTGGTCAAAAAAAGCGCTTTGGAACATCTTTTCGATCTTTCTTCGGTACAGATCACGACCAAGAACATCAACGACGATGAAAAGCTTTTTGCTAAAAACGGCTCCCGCGCCGTCAGTGCCAATAGCAGCACTTCTTCCAGCATGACCTCGATTTACAACAATCGCGTCATCGTCTCCGATACGGTCGTCACCTCTTCGAAAACCTCTTTGGGGGTTAAAGTCACGGAATCTTATCAAACCAAAAGCATGATCGCCGTTTTAAACAATCCCTCAGAAATGATCGAAAAGGGTTCTTTGACAACGACTTATGGTCTC
>Ga0256404_1005413_pt1 | contig 22585 bp, 23 predicted proteins | sample RumenRJG_01DNA_FD_185990 | JGI IMG/M metagenome (GOLD analysis project Ga0256404, IMG submission 185990) | Bovine rumen microbial communities from Lethbridge, Alberta, Canada - RJG_01 | ecosystem: Host-associated > Mammals > Digestive system > Stomach > Rumen | place: Canada: Alberta | collected...
CTTTTTTGCCATTTCATACAAGGTATTTATTCGCAGATTTCCTGATGCTCCTTTTATTGAATGTGCTATTTCTGCAACTTGAGAATAATTCTTTTGGATTACTTCTTCTTTTAATCTTATTAATTGAGTTTCAGTGTCATTCAAAAAATCATTTAAAATTTCATATATTATTTCTTCATCAAATTCAAGTTCCGATTTTATTAATTCTACAACACGTTCATATTCTTTCCCTTGCTCGATACCTTGTTCTTTTTTATCCGGAGATTTTATTTTTTCACAATCTTCATTTAAATTAGCGTATTTCTGAATTTTACTAATCAAGTCATCATATTTTAGAGGTTTTGTCAAATAATCGTTCATACCTGCATCAATACATTTGTTGAAATCAGAATTCATTGCATTTGCCGTAAGTGCAATGATTGGTAAATCTTTTAATTCCTTACGCCGTCTTATCTTCATAGTTGCGGTATAACCGTCCATAACGGGCATTTGACAATCCATAAAGACTAAATCATATTTTGTTGATTTTAATGCAGATAAAGCTTCTTTGCCATTTGAAGATATATTACAAGAAAAACCTGCTTTTTGAAGCATTTTTTCAGTTAATTTTTGGTTTGTAGGATTATCTTCTACAAGCAGAATTTTTATATTCTCATTTCCTGTTTTACAAATAATATCATCTATACTGATTATTTGCTTTTTATCGTTATTTATAACCAATTTAATACATTTAATTAAATCATCTTTTCGTATTGGTTTTGGGATGTATCCATCAACTAGTTCGTTATTTGCAAATTGCTTATAATCTTTTCTTGATGAAATAAAAATAAATGGCACATTTTCATATTTTTTTATTTTTTTTAAATTTTTAATGAAATCTAATCCTTTAGTATTAGTTGTTTTGTAATCCGATATAATTACATCGAAATTTTCTTCTGTTTCAATTTTTTGCATCGCATCATTTGTACTTGATACACAAGTTATATAACAATCTTCCCTTTTCAAGTATTCACTCAAAGCTTTACGACCATTTGCATTTTCATAAAAAGCTAATATTTTTAAACCTGATAAATTATTTTTTTCAATTTCATCAAGTTTTGCATCTTCCTTATAATCGAAATCAATTATAAATGAAAAAGTTGTACCTTTTTTAGGTGCAGATTTCAACTCTATTTTACCATTCATAAGATTTATTATATCTTTTGAAATAGCAAGTCCGAGTCCTGTTCCTCCATATTTTCTTGTAATTGAAGCATCTTCCTGTATAAATGCCCCAAATACTTTTTCTTGATTTTCTTTTGAAATACCTACTCCCGTATCGGATATTGAAATTTTTACGGTTGCCTTTTCTTTATTTTTTTTAACTAATTCTGCAATAATATTAATTTCACCTTTTTCAGTAAATTTTATTGAGTTATTAACAAAATTATTTAAAACTTGTTTTAATTTTGTAGTATCACCTATCAAAGTTTCAGGTATATCAGTATTACAAAAAACATTTATTTCAAGATTTTTTTCAAATGCATTTGAAGACGATAATGTTCCAATATCCTCAAGCACATGCCTCAAATTAAATTCTATATTTTCAAGCTGCATTTTACCGGCTTCGATTTTTGACAAATCCAATATATTATTTAATAGTGCCAATAATATTTCAGAGGAGTTTTTAATTTCATTTACATAATCCTTCTGTTCCGAATCAAGTTTTGTATCTGATAAAAGTTGTATAAAACCCATTATTCCATTCATCGGAGTTCTTATTTCATGACTCATATTTGCCAAAAAACTACTTTTTGCTTTATTTGCTTTTTCTGCATTTTTCTTTGCTCTTGTTAGCTTTCTTTCTGCTTGAACTCTCCTTGTAATATCAAAGGAAAGTCCTAATATTCCCTGAAAATTTCCAACAGCATCATACATAGGTGATTTGTATATTTCTGTAATTTTATTATGACCGTTTATTCTCATAAAAATATCTTTAAATATTTTTTTATTGTTGTTCATTATATCTAAATTATCGACAGTCAAATTTTTTGCAGTTGTTTTTGAGATTATTTTTTTTTCAAGTAAAATTTGTTTTAAGTCTTTTCCTATAAGATTTTCTTGTTTAACATCATAGAAAATTTCAAAAGTTTTATTTACCATGATGCATTTTCCGTCTTTATCCGTAAACCAAACAGCCGGCGGAATATTATCAAAAATAGCATTTAATTGCATACTCTGCTCAAATACTTCTTGAGTTAATTCTTTTATTAGCGTTACATCTTTTGAAATTCCCTGTATGCCAATAATATTTCCATCTTTATCAAATATAGGAGATTTTACTGTTTCTAAAACTATTCTTCCTTTTTTAGTATGTTCATGAACAGTTTCATACAAACGAGATTGCCTATACTTTTTTATTTCTTCATCTTCTCTTATAAAAGATTCTGCTATTTCTTTAGGATAAAGTTCATAATCGTTTTTCCCTATAACTTCATCTACAGAGTTGACACCCATCAAATGTGCATTTTCTATAGATACGCTTTCATATATACCGTCAAGATTTTTTATAAATATATAACCTGTTGTTGAATTAAGCCAATTTTCGAATAACTTCCCCTTTTTTTCATAATCTGTTTTTTTCATACTACTTACCCTCTATATGCGTAAACGAAAATTGTATTAACCGATTGTAACTTGATTAACCCCATTATATTTTAAAACAAGCATTGTTATATCATCTGCCTGCTCCTCTCCTTGTGTATATTCATCCAGATTATTTTTGACTTCCGATATAATACTCTGAACTTCTAGGTTTTCATTTTTAATGTTATTTAAAGTGTTTTTTAAATTTGCATCACCATATAGCTTTTGTTCCTTATTTAGTGCTTCTGTAACACCATCAGTATATAGGAATATAAAATCACCTTTTTGTAATTTTTCATGTTGAATATGATATTGTATACCATCCATAGCACCTAAAACCAAGTCGTGTTCTTGTTTTAAATATTCAAATTCCTCATTTTCTCTTTTTATTAAAGGTGAATTATGTCCGGCATTAATATATTCTATTTCACCTGTTTCAGTATCTAATACTCCATAAAACAATGTTACAAAGAAACCTTGAGTATTAGTTTGACATAGGTTTTGGTTTACTTTAGTTATAAGTTCTTCGGCATTAGTGCTGACACCGGCAAGATTTTTTATTAACATACTTGTTTTCATCATAAATAATGCAGCAGGTATACCTTTACCTGAAACATCAGCAATGAGAAAAGAAAATTTATTGTCTGATGTAAAAAAGAAATCGTAAAAATCTCCGCCTACTTCTTTTGCAGTGCTCATAGATGCATAAATATCGAATTCATTTCTATTAGCGTATGGCGGAAAAATATTTGGTAAAGATGAAAGCTGGATTGCCTTTGCAATATTTAACTCTGACTCCATTTTCTTCTTTTCTGCAGTTTCTTTATTAAGCCGTGTAATATACTCTTTAATATCTTGTGTCATTTTATTAAAAGATTGAGCTAACTCTGCAAATTCTAACGGACTTTCTATTTCCATTTTTTTATCCAAATTTCCTGCACCAATTTCTAATGCAGTTTTTCTTAAATATTTTATTGGTTTATTAACATTTTTGGAAAGCGTTAAATATATAAAACCGGCTATTAACAAACAAGATATAATGAAATTTATAAATAAAACATGGATATGTTTTCTAACTTTTGCAAAAAGCTCATCTTCAGGAACACTAACGATTAAAAACATATTATTATCAAGTTCTTTTATGAATATAATATATTTATGGTTATCGTAAACATAATAATCTTTATTTTTTAATGTATTTTTATACCACGGTAATGAACTTAAAGGTTTTCCTACAAAATTTTCTCCATCATTTATAATATCATTTAAAGCAATGACATAATCATTTTTTTCATCTGCAAATAGAACAATACTTTTTGGAGTAGGTTTTATATCTGACATCCTAGAAATTATTGAATCCAAAACCCAATCAGCAGTTGACATTCCGATAAATACACCTTTATGATTTCTAACAGGTACTCCAACCGTTGTCATTAGAGAACCGGTTCCCGATTCGTCAAAATATGGAGATGTCCAAACGATATTTTCCCCGTTGTGTACACCTGATTTTACAGTTTTATACCATTTTTGTCCCAGATAATTATATTTTTCACTACTAAATGATGAATCAACAATGACCTTATTTTTATTAAGATAAGCATACGAACAAAATCTTTTTTGTTTTGGTTCTATAACATAAGGTTCATAAAATAACCCGCCTCCAATGGCAATTTTGTTTTCTTTAAAATGATGTTGAACAATATGATTTAAAAAATCCTGATTGTTATTTGATGCATAGTAAAATATTTCACCAATTAAAGAAAGATTGACGGCACTTTCTTCCAACTGACCTATATACTTGTTCATTCGCTCTGCATAGTATGCAATAGTCATATCAGTTTTACTAACTGCAATTCTTTTACTTGCTTTGCATGCTGTAGTCAGCAAAAAACCAAATATTGATGTTAATATGAGCAAAATTACTAATGTAAAAACTATAATTCTTGATTTAACTGTTTTAAGCATATAAATCTTTCTTATTAAAATACTATCCTAGTTTATCAAATTATCACTTTACAATAATATAATACTTTTTTTTTTTACACAAATTATTAAAAATTTTATAAAAAAAGAGGTTGATTAAAAATCAACCTCTTTTTTTATACTGCTATATTTACAAAGAACTGATTCCGTAATCACGTTCAGCTATAGTTTGCGATGACTCCATTGCAGCTGCAAATAATTTCTCTAAAAAATTCTTTACCGAGTTAATATCATTCATTAAACTCATATATTTCATTTTTTTACTTACTCTTAATGCTTCTTCGAATTTTGTGTAACTTTTGTATGCCATTTTCTCTCCTTTTTAAATTGTACTACCGTCTATATTCTATTTATGCTGCTTCGTCAATAATTGTTCCTACATACTTTTCAAAATCTGTTTTTTCAGCTTCTGAAACATAATATTCACCTTTTGATTTTAAAAATATGTCGTTAGTATTTTTATTTACATTTTCACCATAACTTCCTGAGTCGGAAGTTGATGAAATTTTTTTTATTCTCAAATTCAAATAGGAAATATCTTTATAATATGGATTTAAGCCGGAAATTAATGATAAATCTAACATTAAACTTACTCCTTTTAACTAGTATTGTTCTTGTACTTCTGAAATTTCTTTTAAAACATAAGCTATAAGTAAACTTGCTGCATAAACTAAAAATGGTTGCATTTTATTTTCCTTTCTTAAAATTGTTATTTTCTAACCTTGATACTTTTTTAATTCCCAAGCATAACATTTTAATGATAAAACTTTACAAAACTTAACAATTGGTGTCTCAAACCCAATAATATCTTGATTTTTATTTTTAACTTTTTTAGAAAAATTTTTTATAATATAATTTTTGTTATGGAGAAAAGGTTTTATGACAAATAAAGTAATGCTAATAGATGATAATGAAACTAATTTACGAGTAATGAAAGTAATTTTAGAAAAAGCGGGTTTTAAAACAGATACAATAGTTAAGCCAAAATTTGCTTTTGACATTATAAAAGAAAGTCAGCCATGTGTAATTTTACTTGATATAAACATGCCAGAAATTAACGGATTTCAATTATGTAAACTACTTAAAAAAGATAATCAAACAGCACATATTCCTATAATATTTGTAAGTGCATTTTCTGACGTCAAATATATTGCAGGCGGCTTAATGATTGGTGGTGCGGATTATATTACAAAACCAATAAAGCCGGATGAAGTTGTTGCAAGGGTATCTGTTCAAATGCAAATTGCTTTAAAAAATAAAAAATTAAAAAAAACTAATGAAAAATTACAAAAGCAAATAACTGATATAAATATGGAAAACTCTGATATACAAGAAGACTTGCTTTATTCGCTAATGCAAATTAAAAATGGAACAGAGTCAGAAAAAGATTATGAAAGAATAAGAAATTTCTATAAATATTCTCTTGAAAAAATTATCAAACAGTCTATGTATAGTGATGAACTTGATGAAAAATTTATAAACTATGCAATTAAAAAAGTTTTAGCAGAATAATTTTAATAAGATTTTTATGTTATTATATTAATTACAATAGTAATTAAATTAGGGTTACATAGGAGCAAATATGGATATAGAAAAAGAAATAACAGGCAATCAGCTTCTGGTAAAAGCATCAGGCAGAATAGATGCATCAACAGCAGCAGAATACGGTTCTTCAATTACTGATAGTATAGAAGATGACAATATAAAACATTTAACTTTAGATTTTAGTAACATAAACTACATTTCAAGTTTAGGGTTAAGAATTATATTGGAATTACAAAAGAAAATGAATACTCTGGGTTCAATGAAAGTAATTCATGTACAACCGGATGTAATGGAAGTATTTAATATAACGGGCTTTTCTAAAATACTTGTTATAGAATAGAATATTATTTTAATTTCAAAGGTTTTAAATATGGATACGATAGGTTATAAAACAATAAAAGTTTTAGCCGATATGGCTAATTATACAACCGTAATAAATTGGGTTGTTGAACAATGTATGCAAGCAAAAATTACAACATCTTTTGCTACAAAATTACAAATTGCAGTAGAAGAAATTTTTGTAAATATCGCAAGCTATGCTTATCCTCCAAAAGAGGGCGATGTAGAAATTTCCTATTATTATGACGATAAATTAAATCAAATAGAAATGACATTTATAGATAGCGGAAAACCATATAATCCGTTAACAGAAGCAAAACAACCTGATATAACATTATCAGCAGAAGAAAGACCTATAGGCGGATTAGGTTTGTTTATTGTAAAAAATACAATGGATTATGTAAATTACGAATACTCTGACGGTAAAAATATTTTTACAATAAGAATGAATATTGATACTTCAGATAATAATTAAGTTATATATTCGGTACCAAGCATAAATCATGCCTGTTAGATTTACCGTCAAACTCAATTAAATCAAGTTCTTCATATAAATTTCCTACTGCTCTTGAAATAGTTTTTGCAGTACGAGTAACAAGTAAAGTTCTGCCGCCATTTGTTTCGTATTCGAGATATTTATTCTTCGTAGTATTAAAATGAGCTATTTTTGTTAATTCATCTAAATTATCAAGCCCTGATATAACAGAACCCTTTGTTCTGCCTGAAGATAAAACTGCAGATACAGAAACATCCCCTGACATATCAATTCTTTCATAATCATCAGAGAATGTACCCATAGCACATGCCTGCATAAGATAATAAAGATTTTCGTCCATTAATGCCAATATTCCTTGACAATCATGCTCTTGCAAAGATGTATTATATTCTAATGCAACAACATCTCCTTCAGGAGTTAATACTGCATCTAAACCCAAAATACCCACATAAGGAGTTTCATTTTGAGCTAAGGAATCTAATGTTGGAAGTATAAAATCATGCATTATATATTCTTCAATTTCATTGGATATTTTGTAATCAGGAGCGTAACATCCCATTCCCGGAGTTAAAAGTCCTCCATCACCATCTAATGAAAATTTATAATTTGCTACAGTAGATATAGGTAAAGCATTGTAACCGTCTGTTACAACATAAAAAGAAAACTCATGTCCATATATAAAATCTTCTACTATTACACGCTGTTCGCCTCTTAAAAAAGTTTCATCAATAAACGATTTTGCAATAGGATATGAACTGCAAACAAGAGTACCATTAACCCCTCTATGCTCATCAGTTTTGACAACAACAGGCATTTGAGAATTTCTAACATAATCAAGTGCAAGATTGGCTTTTTCAAAAATTCCAAAACTTGCTGTAGGTGTATTTAGACGATACATGAATTTTTTACCGATTGATTTATTCGTACAAATTTCAGCACTTTTTGCCGTAGGTCCAAATACAAGTTTATTGTTATCAATAAAAAAGCCGGATACATCCGCTTTAATTGCCTGCTCTCCTGATACGACAGTTAAATCAATGTCTTGTTCCATTGCAAATTCTAACAAACCGATAGAATCATTCTCTTTTATATCCACACATTGGCAAAATTCTTTCATTGCATCATTTCCTGGTGCAACATAAACTTCTCTTACACATTCGAGCGATTTTAATTTTTGTGCTAAAGCATATTCTTTTGCACATCGACCAATAATTAATACATTTCTACGATTTTTTTCTTCCATAATAAAAGTATACTACATAAAGAATTTACTATTGTTAAGATATGTAAATTTAGTAAACCCGAATTTTGACATCCGAAAAAATATCATTAAAAACATATACATAAGAGAGAATAAGAGTTTTTATGATAGTTGAGAGAGGATATTATTATGGCAAACAATTTAATCAGTTTATTAGGAAAAGTATTTACTCCACAAACATTACAAACAGGTAATTTAAAGGCAGATGCACAATTAAGAAAAATCAGTGCGGCATCTAATCCGTTTAATCCAAATCCGTTTGTGAACACAAAAACAAACATGGATGATTATGCAAAAAACAAACCTGTACAAGGCGGTTATTTTGCAGGTTACTATAATGGCAAGCCAAATATTGTAGGTCAAAGATTATTTATTGAAATATAATAATCAATTAACTTGATTAGAATGACCTCCTTGCAGGCATTCTTCTATTGAATGTATTGTTAAATCCAACATCTTTTTAGTAGCTTCTTTAGTATTATATGCTATATGAGGAGTTAAAATAACATTTTCAAGCATCGCAAGCCGTCTTGTGAATACTGTTTTATTTATACAATCAGGATTTTTTAATATTTCGGATACATTAGTATCACCCGCTATTATTCCGTATTTTTCACACTCTGTAGTATCAAGTGCAGCACCTGCTATTTTTTTATTTACAAGGGCTTTATATAAATCTTCAGTATTAATTAATTCGCCATGTGATATATTTATAATATAAGATGTAGATTTCATCTTTGATAACTCTAATCTGGTTATCGTATTTTTTGTAGTATCGTTCAATGGCAGATTTAATGTAATAACATCAGAATTAGTAAAAAGCGTATTTTTATCAGTATATCTTACGTTACAAGTTTCAATAAGTTCTTTATCGGGTTTTATATCATAAGTAAGTATTGTCATGCCTAACTTACATGCTAACTTACATAATTCTTTGCCAATACATCCTGTACCTAAAATACCAAGTGTTAAACTTTTTAATTCTCGTCCTTTATATCGTTCAAAAGAAAGCTTGAATGATTTAACATCATTTATTGCAAATATAATATTTCTAGTGAGCATAAGAATCATCGCAATAGTATATTCAACTGCCGATTCTACTCCATACTGTTCTACATTCAACACCTTTATATGACGCTTACAACAATCCTCAAGATTTATATGCTCATACCCTCTTGAACGTGTTGTAATTATTAAAAGATTTTTAAATTTACTTAAAACTTCAGCATTTATTCTGGAAGTTTTAAATACGCTTATTACGGTTGTTTCATCCAAAATATAATCAGGAAGATTATTTACGGTTCTTTCATTTAAACTGTTTTCGAAAAAATCAATTTCAAAATCTTCAAGTTTATTATTTTTAAAATAGTCCTTTTCTACATCACTATAATCAAAAATCAACATTTTAATACTCATATTATCTCCTTTTTACCAATTTTGTCATTATTGATAAAAAATAGATATTACCCTTGTATCCTAAAATGATGATTTGCTAATTTATTTTAGTTAAACCAATTGCACATATTATCACTGCAAAGTATTTCATTTAGCTCTGAAATAATTTCTTTTCTCGTTGTATCAAAAGAAAGAGGTGTTATTGAAATTTGATTTCTTCTTATGGCTTCTATATCAGTATTTTCCTTTTCTGATGCACCTGAAAGTTCGCCTGCCATCCAATAATATGTTTTACCTCTTGGATCAATACGTTTTTCATATTTATCATTAAACATTCTGCCGCCCATTTCCGTAATTGCTATACCCCCTATATCCTCAGGTGAAACACTCGGTACATTTATATTCAGTATAGACCTTGACGGAATTTTAAAATCTTTAAGTTTTGGAATAAGTGTATTCACAAAATTTGCTGCAAATCTAAAGTCATTATATTCAGAAGATAAAATATTTAGTGAAACGGCTAAACTTGGTATTCCAAACATTGCTCCTTCTATAGCACAACTTACCGTTCCTGAATATAATATATCATATCCCAAATTAGGCCCATGATTAATACCTGAAATAATCAAATCAGGCATTTCTTCAGGTTTGAGAATAGCATTTAGTGCAATTTTAACACAATCTCCGGGTGTTCCGGTTATAGACCAGCTCTTTTTTGAACCATTTAGCGGTTCTATTTCATCTACCCTTAAAGGAGTTGTTAAAGTTATAGAATGCCCTGCAGCAGAACGTTCTCTATCAGGTGCAGCTACATAAACATTATAATCTTTTCCTATTGCTTCAGAAAGAGCTTTTATTCCACTTGCATTAATGCCATCATCATTGGATATAAGTATATTCATCACTAAACCTTTATTAACAGTATTAATTAATATTTTAATACATTATTATAAATCAAGTATAAAATCAAATATATAAATAAAATCCTGAGCAAAAGCCATAATACCATATCGTTTGACATTATTATATGAATTTGTTAAAATGGCTGAATGATAAAATTTATTAGTGATAATAAAGTTAAATTGAGTATTGCGAGCATATTTATTTTTGTATTTATCGTGATAATTTTTGTGCTGACTTTATACAATAACCAAACATTGTTGAATGTATGCAAAGACGGTAAGTGGGGTGTAATAAATGCAAAAGGAAAACTTGTAATACCTTATCGTTATGATATTTTAGGCAAATTTAAAGACGGGCTTGCAGTTGCTTGTATAGAATATAACTGCGGTTTTATTAACAAAAAAGGAGAATTTGTTATAAAGCCGGAATATGATACAGTTTTTTCATTTTCTAATGGACTTGCTGCAGTTCAAAAAGATGGAATGTTCGGATATATAAACAAACGAGGAAATGTGGTTATTCCGTTTGAATATGAATTTGCTGACAGCTACGCAGAGGGATTGGCTCCCGTTTGTAAAACATTTGAACAGTGCGGTTACGTTAACAAAAAAAATAAAATTATAATACCTTTTGAATATCAAAAAACATCTGTGTTTGTACATGGACTTGGCAATGTTCAAGCTGACAAATTATGGGGAGCAATAAATAAAAACGGAGAAATTATTATACCTCCTAATTACAATATGCTGGGCTATCTATCTCATAATATGATAAGTGCTTGTCAATATATTGACAATATTCATGCAGAACGATGCGGATATATTGATAAACATGGAGATACAGTTATTCCTTTTAAATTTTTATGGGCAGATGATTTTTCAGAAGGAATAGGTGCAGCTCAAGGAAGTGATACAAAGTGGTTTTACATAAACGATAAAGGTGAAAGATTGTTTAATAAATCATACAGCATAACATCCGCTTTTTCGGAAGGTTTGGCAGAAGTTTGCGTTAACTATACAAAATGCGGTTTTATAGATAAAAAAGGAAATCCTGTTATAGACTTAAAATATACATCTACAAGCAGCTTTGATGATGGGCTTGCTGCAGTATTATTAGATGGCAAATGGGGATTTATAGACAAGAAAGGAAAGAAAGTAATACCTTTTATATATAACAAAACAGGCATGGTATTTTAATAGCCCACATGTATATATTGATTAATTAAAAATTTTATATTACATTTTAATAATAAGGAGATTTACGTCATGAATAAAAAAATATTTATATATGTGTTTATAGCATTTATTTTAGGTACTTGTGCCGGTAATTACGCAATGTCAGATACAACAAAAAACTACAAAATTGCAGTTGTTGATATTCAACAAGTTGTTTTATCTTCAAATCAAGTTCAGGCATTAAAAAAACAACATGAAGAAAAAACTAATGAATTAAAAACTATGCTTACAAAGGCACAAAAAGAAATTTCAGAAAAAAAAGATGAAAAAGAAAGAAAAGACTTAATAAGCAAATACGATAATCAAATAAAAGCTTTTAAAGATAAAAATGATAAAACTTATGAAACTAAACTTTTAGAAATAGATAAATCAATTAACAACACCATACAAACCGAAGCTAAAAAGAGAGGGTATGATATAGTTTTGGCAAAAGGTTTGGTTTTGTATGGAGGAGAAGATATTACAAACCATATAAAAAAAGTAGTTAAATAGTTATTATATAAAAAGTTGGGAGTTTAAAATGGCAAAAAAATACACATTGTTAACAAGAGCAGACTTAGATGGTGCAATGTCTGCCGCATTGTTAAAAAAATTAGGAATGATTGACAAAATCGAATTTTGTCATCCAAAAGACGTACAAGATGGTAAAATAACCGTTACTGACGATAATATTATTACAAATTTACCATATAATGAAAATGCTCACTTTGTTTTCGACCACCATTTTTATGAAGATATAAGAGAATATAACAAGAGAGGAAATCATATAATTAATCCTATTGCTAAATCTGCAACAAGAGTAATATATGAATACTTTGGCGGAGCAGATAAATTTCCTAAAGAATGGGCTGTTATGCTTGATAACGTCGATAAGGCAGACTCAGGTAGTGTAACAACTGAAGAAATTGAAAATCCAACCGGCTGGTTATTGTTAAACTATATTCTTGACCCAAGAACAGGACTTGGCAGATACGACAAACAATTCAGATTATCTAATTTTGAATTTTTCAGACATGTTATCGATTTAGTACAAACAACTTTTGACATATCTGATATACTAAATAATCCTGATGTAAAAGAAAGAGTAGACTTTTATAAAGCAGAACAATCCGAATTTGTAAAACAATTAAAAAGATGCTCAACAGTACATGATGATGTTGTATTAGTAAATTATTTTGATGAAGATAAAGTTCATGTAGGAAACAGATTTTATATTTATACTATGTTTCCTGAATGTAATATCTCTATTCATAAAATAATGGGTAATGACGGAACAAAAACAGTTTATGCCGTAGGTAAATCTGTTATTAACAGAACATCAGAGTTAAATGTTGCAGAATTGATGGCAGAATATGGCGGAGGAGGACACAGAAATGCCGGTACTTGCCAAGTTCCTCATAATGATGCCGATAAAGTTTTGAAAGACATTATAAAAAATATTAATACTTACGTTCACTAAATAATATTAAGTATTTGTAATAATATTGCACAAAATTTAGCTAAAATATAATATAAAATTGCTATTTATATTTCAGCTAGTGTAAAATCTTTTTAATAGGTTGTTTTTACAACCTATTTTTTTATTTTCAATAAAAATTCAAAAATATTTTTAAAACATGCTTGACAGTGTAATTTTAGCAGTGGATAATAGATTGTACGAGATATTTAGAACAGGTAAATCGTTCCTAAAAATTCATTAAAAAGAATTACGATACCTATAAAAGAAAGGAAAATTAAAATGTACGCAATAGTTGAAACAGGCGGAAAACAATACCAAATGGAAGAAGGCCGCTATATAGATGTAGAACTTTTAGAAGGTGAAAAAGATTCAAAAGTTGTATTTGACAAAGTTGTAATGCTTGTAAACGGTAAAAAATCAAAAGTAGGTCAACCTTATGTAAAAAATGCAAGTGCTGAAGGTGTTATAATGGAACATGGTAAATCCAAGAAAGTTTTGGTATACAAACAAAGACCTAAAAAGGGATACCGTGTAAAAAGAGGACACAGACAAGAATTTACCAGAGTTATGATTAATAAAATCAGAACAACAGCATCTAAAAAAGCTGCAACAACTGAAGAAGCATCAGCTGAATAATAGGTATTTACAAAACAATTAACAAGAAAGCAGGTTTAATATGGCACATAAAAAGGGAATGGGTTCAACCAGAAACGGACGTGATTCCGAAGCTCAACGTTTAGGCGTTAAAAAGTTTGGCGGAGAAATGGTTAAAACAGGTAACATTATTGTTCGTCAAAGAGGTACAAAAATTCATCCGGGAAACAATGTAGGTATTGGTTCTGATGATACTTTGTTTGCTTTAATTGACGGTGAAGTTAAGTTTGAACCACACCGTAGAGATAGAAAGCAAGTTAGCGTTTACGCTAAGTAAGATATATTTATAAAAATAAAACAGGTGTTATTTCTCAAATGAAGAACACCTGTTTTATTTTGTTTTTATTTTATTTTATTTTATAACATTAATGTATACAGAGCGAGTATTTACACTTATAAATTTTCCATTTAACTCTTTTTTTACATCCTCGATATAATTACATACTGTTTCTTCATCAAAATAGTTCAAAAATCTGTCTTTCATTGTTGGCATTCCCGGTGAAGGAGGAGTTGCAAACCATTCTTCAACCATTTTATCTGTTGCAGTATAGTTAGACGGAATGACATCACAATCAACAGTTCCATCAGTAAAGCCGGCATCTTCAAAATTTTTAGCTAGAGTATATTCATCAAAATTACATAACGAATCTTCTTCTGATGTCATAAATTCATTTTCGGCTTGTTTGAATTTTTCGTAATTACGTATTTTTTCAGGAGATGTAAGTTCCCAATATCTTGTATTTGAACGTATAATCGGCTCAAATGCACAAAAATGTCCTTTTGGTTTTAGTATTCTATAAATTTCATTTATAGCTGTTTGTTTATCCTTAATGTGAACAAGTACAGAACGCATAAGTGCCGTATCAATAGAATTATCTTCAAGCGGAATATTTTCCGCAGGACACTGTATTAATCTATATCCTGATTTTACATCATTTTGTTTTAAAATATTTTCACAGTTATCCAAACAGTCTTGAAATTTATCAGAAAAAATAATCTCTCCTGTACCTTTTAAATCTTCCAATACTTTGAATGCTAACAAACCTGTTCCCGTACCTATATCAATAATTGTCTGATTAGGTTTTATATTTGCCCTAACTAAAATATTATCTCTGACAATTTGAAGCCAATTCAAAGTTTGCTGCCTCATTTCAGGTGTCATTGAAGCAAATCGTGTTTCTAAAAGCCATTGAGTCCAATTTTTACATATATTCATAATACAAATATTCTATTATATAATAATTATTATATGAATACATTTAATGAATGATAAAATGTATAAAAATATTTTAGTTATGAATGTCTTTATTTATAGAATGTTTTTCTCTTATTTTGTTTATAACGTACATTGCCAGCAAATAATATAAGAAACATAAAAATACAAGCCATAAAATATCAAATTTTACATCCCAAAGAGTTGCATTCATTTGATTGACTTTTATAATTCCATCTATACCACATGTTGCAGGTAAAAACATAGCTATAATATTTATTATTTGAGGAATTGACTCTCTTGGCCATATTAATCCCGGTAAAAATATAAATACTAAAGACGTTACAACCAATATTAATAATGAAGATTCCCTTGTCTTAAATATAAATGATATTGCATGAGCAAGCATTGCTACAGAATAAAACATAGGAATTAATATCATAAATAATGGTACTATATTATAAGACATAGGATATACAATTACTTGAGGATAAAGCATAAAATAAAATAAAGAATAAAATAAGTATAATAAAACATAAGCAGTTGAACGTCCAAAAATAGTTATTGCAACATCACCCTTTTCACAGTATGTTTCCTTAAACTCGTTTTTTGTTCCCAACATCAAACCAATTCCAACCAATAAAGTTTGATGTAAAATTAATATAATAACAACAGGAAAAACATAAGTTGCATAACCGCCTGCAGGGTTATACATTGATGTTGCAACAAAATTGAAGGGTTGTTTTAAAGCAATCGCCATTTGTTTTGGAACACCGGATTTCATAAGCTTTCCAATTTCTATTTTTGCACCTAATTCCGTTGCAACACTAACCACACCACTGTAAACAGATTTATATATAATCATATAACTTGAATCTGCAAAGAGTGATATAACTGATTGCTGACCTCTTAAAATATCTCTTTCAAATTTTTTTGGTATTACCACATAACCTTTTATTTTTCCATTGAAAAATTCTGTTTCAGCTTCCTGAATGCTTTTTGGAGTTGATACAATTTTAAGCATATCAGAAATATTCAATTCCCTTATAAATTCTCTTGATAATACAGTATTATCATTATCTAAAACTCCTATTGGCACTTCTTTTACAACTTCATGTGCATAGGGAATTGCATAAAATACTGAATATGATACAACACCAACAATCATTATGAGCATTGCACCATAATCTTTTATAAAAGCTTTATATTCATCTAATATAATATTCAAAAATTTTATCACAACTTATACCACCTATTTTCATCAATAGCAAACATCTTTAAAAGAGGCAAATTAACAATTCCCCATAAGCCCAAACCGGTAAGAGCAATTGCAAATTTTAAATCATAAATAGCCGGTATATTTTTTAAAGATTGATCAATCATAACTTGTGCATAATAACTCAATGGTAAAATCGCACTATAAATTTTTGCAGCTAATGGCATTGACATTACAGGAAAAGTAACTCCTGCAAATGCAAAACCCATAGCAACATAAAATGCGGAACTGCTTAATGCCAACCTAAAATTTCCTCTGGCTACAATTAAAAATATTGCAGACATGGTAAGACAAGTTATTATAAACATTATATTTATAATAAATCCGATTAATATATTTCCACTGTAAGGTGCATGGAGCAATACAAAATATACAAAATATAATATAAAAAATATTGTAGTAAATATACAAAAATAAGGGAACATTTTACCTAAAAAAGCTATAACAATAGAATTATTTGCACATTCTAACCATTCTTTTGCAGTACCGTATTTAAATTCTGTACCCAAAGCCCAAACTGCAGAAAGTAACATACTTATTTGTAAAATATGTCCAAAAGCAACGATAGAGAGAAAATACTGATAATTGAAATAAGGATTAGACCTTACATGATCATCAATTTTAATCAAATAAGCTTGTTTTATAGCTTCTGACATAGGTACTCCACGCTTAGCTCTTATTTTTGCATCAATACCTACAGAAATAGTTTGTACAAGCATAGTTATATCTTTTGATATAATTCCGCCAATTAATATTCTCTGTCCGTTATAGTACAAAAGTAAAGATGGTTGTTTTAATCTATATATATCACGTTCGAAATTTTTTGGAATAGCAACAAAACCATATACTTTACCTTCTGTAAGTAATTGGTTTCCGCTTCTGTAATCAGAAACCCTATATTTAACCTCAATCGAAGGCATTACATTTAAGTACCTTACAATCATTCTTGAAATGGAAGAATTATCATCATCTAAAACAGCCACAGGTAAATTTTTTGGAGAACCCTGTGAAAAAATTAAACATATCATTAAACAAAGTGTAAGCGGGATAAATATTGTAATAGCAATAGCAAGCCGGCTTTTAAATATTTTTTTTGTTTCACGCAAAACAACTTCTTTAAATCCCATAACTATTTAATCTTCTTCCAATCAAATAATGCACTCATACCTGCTCTTAAATCATCTGTCTTTTCAACAGGAACAGCTCTAAGCTCAAAAGTTTTCATATCAAAATCACCTCTGGCTTTTGTTGCTCGCCAAGTTGCAAAATTACCCATAACAGAAATGTAATTTACCCTTACTTTTATAGATTTTTTACCAATAGCAGGTATTGTAACATCAAATTCTTTTCCCACTTTGAACTTACTTAATAAATCTTCTCTTAAATTAAAGATTACCCAGCAATCTGAATTGTCAGCAACTGTTACAATAGGATAACCCGCACCGACAAGTTCACCCTCATCAACAGTTACATCAGTTATAACTCCATCTATAGGTGATACAATTTTATTTTCCTTCAAATAAGAATTAACTTCTGCATTAGCACCTTTAGCTTTTTTAACCAGTGCTGATGCAGACATTTTATCCTCAACTCTTGTTCCTGTTTCGGCTTTTAAATAAAGATTTTTTAACATATCATAATTTGCACGTGCTTCATCTAATTTTTGTGCAGGAATAACACCCTCATTATAAAGCCGGTTCATTCTGTTATAGGTTTTCTCCGCTAAATCTTTTTTAGCTTTTATTGCCTCAATATCTTCTTTTCTTGCTCCATTATCAGCTTTTAACTTTTGAGCCATTGCTAAATCTAACATAGCATCGGCTTGAGTTTCTTTTGCATAAACTTCAGGAGTATCTAGCATAACTATAACTTCGCCTTTTTTTATAATATCACCTTTATCATGAAGTTTTTTTAATACTCTGCCTGTTACTTTTGAAGATAAGTCAACAGATTTTACTTCAACCTCACCCTGTAATATCATTTTATTTGCTTGTTCGATTGCATAAATAGTACAACCGACAACAAAAATTAAAATTAATATAACAAGTATAATTGCCAATGTAAGTTTTTTTGTAAGACTATTCATTTGAAAAATTTTCCTTTTTTGATGTTTTAATATAATTTAATATAGCTTGAGTATCGCCATTTGTTCTTAATAAATCTGTTAAAATAATATCATATTGATAAACAGAATTTAGTCGTTCAATCTTTATTTTAGAAAGCATTGTATCAGCATCAGACACTTGCAGAGATGTTCCGACACCTTCTTTAAATGCTAAATTTGCAGTCCTCAATGCCTCTTTAGCATTTTCAAGAGAAGTATCTGCACTTTCATATCTTTCTTTTTGTTTCATTAATTCTTCATATTGTTTGACAACAAGACTTTCAATATTATATTTGGCATCAATAATTTGAAATTCTGTCATTTTTCGTTCACTATCTGCGGCTTTCACATCATGAAATCTGGATAATCCATTAAACAAAAGCCAATTGGCAGAAGCACCTACAGAAATTCTTGGAACAGCTTGAGATAATCCGCTTGCAGCAACTATATCAGTTGCAAACAAACTTATTGTAGGTGAATAATTTGCAAGTTCTGCATGGTATTTTGCATCTAATGCCTTTTTCTTAGACATAAGCTGTTTTAACTTTGGATTATTTACAAGTGCATTTTCTTTCATTGCTTTTAAGTCAATCGTGCTATCATTGTATATAAAAAGCATTGAACTAGGTTCGATATAAATATCTTTTAAATCTGCATCTTTTGCCTTAATAAGCGTTTTTAAACCTTCTTCGATAATATTTACATCACGCAAAGCTGATTTATACTCTCTATTTGCTTCTGAATAAGCAACCTCTGCATGTAATCTTTCGGATTTTGAAATAAAACCTTCTTTTTCAAGTAATTTAGCATCATTTAAATGTTTTCCAATTGTATCAAGAGCTTGTTTTCTCACTTCAACAACATCTCTTGCAAGACGTAACCCATAATATCTTTTTACAAGTTCATAAGTTAAATTATCCTCAATTTCTTTATATTGAGCATCCGCAGCTGCAAGTTTTGCCCTTGCGGCTGCATGGTTTGATAACAATTTACCGCCTGTAAAAATATTCCATACTGCAATACCACCTGCCGTAAATAAATTATTTTCTTGAATAAGAGTATTTGCTGAAAAAGAAACTGTCCCCATTGGAGATTTGATAGAACCAGATGAAGTTAAAGTCATATCATCAGAAAAGTGAATATATGATGCATTTAACATAACTTTAGGTAAAAACTGTCCGATTGCGGATTTTTTTTCATACTGTTTTTGTTTTATAAGTTCATTATATGCTTTCAAAGAATTATTATTTTCAAGCATTAATTGATACGCCTGTTCAAAAGACAATTCAATACGTTCAATACCACCTTTTTTAATATCATCGGCGAATGCAAAAGTATTGAACATTAAAAAACTTAAAACTATTATTATAATTTTATTTTTCATATCACCATAAAAATTTTATGATAAATACGATTTGTATTATACAAAAGGGTAATTATGTTTTACATAAAGTAACACTATGTAGTTGTGAAAAAGATTTAATCCTGTATCTGTTAACAACTATTTTTTATATCTGAATTTACCACCGCTATTAATTCTTTTTGCAATATACAAAAATGGTGTATCTAATAAAGCAATCAATATTTTTATTAAATAAGTAGTTATAAACAATTGAAAAACTATTTTTGGAGCAAAAACACCTGCAAAGCCGATATATGTAAATAGTACAGTATCAAAAAATTGGCTTATCATAGTTGCACAATTGTTTCTTACCCATAAAAATTTATCAGAGGGTAATTTTTCTCGTATATTTTTATACAAATAAACATCAAGCATATTTGAAATAAAATAAGCAAACATTCCTGCAAAACAAATTCTTGGAATAAAATTAAAAAGAGTTTTCATTGCATCTGATGCAAAATCAGAACTGTTTGGAATATATAATAAGTCTATTTGGGTTATTATTATAAATACTAACAATACGAAAAATCCCAAATATATACTACGCTGTGCATCTTTTACCCCGAATTTTTCATTTAAAATATCAGTTGCAAGAAATATAGAACCATACATTATATTTCCTAATGTAAGTGCTATACCAAACATATCAACACATTTTAAAACTTCTATATTAGCAATAATTGTTGCTATAGCAATCCACACATAAAGTCCTTTTTTACCGAAAAACTTATATGCGAACAAAACTCCTGCAAAATTTATAACTAATGAAACAAAAAATAGAACTTCATTCATTTTTATTTTGTTCCGATAAAATTTGTTCTACTTTTTCAAAATCATGTAGTGTATCTATATCATTACAGCTATCAATTACATATAACATTGGTTTTTCACCAATAAAATCATTTACTTTTCGCATTACATCTGTTTTGCAAATATAGCCGGAACCGGTTTCTCCATACATAGGATAATGCCTGTCAGTATCCTGTCTTCGAGGTCTGTTTCTGTAATCATACATAGCTTCGAATTCATTTTTTCCCGGAATTTGCCGCCATAGTGCATGAGTAATTCCTCTTTTAAATACTGCAAATGCAGAATCAAATCCTTTTTCTAAATTATCAAGATAAAATTTTATAAATTTATCGAGTTTTTCAGCATTTCTTAAAGGACATGTAGGTTGGAGTAATACAACGGCATCCGGAATATAGTTTTCGTTTTTTTCTAATTCATCCAAAACATGCATCATAACAGGTACTGTCATTGTTGTATCTTGAGCCAATTCCATTGGTCTGTCTATAACTTCACATCCGCATTCAATTGCTTTTTGTTTTATTAATTCATCCTCAGTTGAAAGAACTGTTCTTGTAACATATTTAGAGTCCTGTCCGGCTTTAATTGAATAATATATAAGCGGATGTCCGCAAAGTTCTTTAATATTTTTGTGTGGGATACCTTTAGAACCGCCTCTGGCCGGAATTATCGCAAGTATTTCCATATATTTTTATCTCCTTAATAATGTATACCGGCATCCTTCATTCTTTTTAAAGCTTCTTGTAATACTTCTTTAGGTTTAGTAACAGAAATTCTGAAATATCCTTCACCGTATTTTCCGTAACCATTACCTGCAGGTACAACAACATGTGCTTTTTCAAGCATTTGAGTAACAAATTCTTCACTTGTCATACCTCTTGTTACAGGAAGCCAAATATAGAATGTAGCTTTTGATTTTTCTACATTCCAACCCATTTCTTTTAAACCCTCTGTCATAACAGAACGTCTTTCCTGATACATTTTATTTAAACTTTCAATTTGTTCTTTTGGTGCATCATACGCTTCACTTGCAGCTTGTTGTATAGCTTTGAATGTACCTGAATCAATATTGTTCTTAATTGTACCTAAAGCTTTTATTGCATCTTTATTTCCACATACAAAGCCAACACGCCAGCCGGTCATATTATAAGATTTTGAGTGAGAATAAAATTCAACTGCTACATCTTTTCCGCCTTCAACCTGTAAAACGGAAGGAGCTTTATATCCGTCATAGGTCATTTCACAATATGCCATATCCTGACATAACAAAATATCGTACTTTTTACAAAAATCAACGGCTTTTTTCAAAAATTCCAAATCACAAACAGCACCTGTAGGATTGTTTGGATAATTCAAAAACATAATTTTTGCTGCCTTAGCAACATCTTCAGGAATTTTATCAAAATCAGGAAGATAATCATTTTCTTCCAATAATGGCATACTGTATGGTGTTCCTCCTGCAAATATTGTTGCATTGTAATATACAGGATAACCCGGATCAGGTATAAGTGTATAATCACCTTCATCAATATAAGCAAAGAACATGTGTGCAATAGCTTCTTTTGAGCCAATATTAATAAGCATTTCTGTATCAGGATTTAAGTCAACTCCAAAACGCTCTTTCATCCATTTACAAGATTTTACTCTAAATTCCTCCGTTCCGTTATAAGGAGGATAATCATGATTTTTTGGCATATCAATTGCTTTATGCATTTCATCAATAACACATTGTATTGTCGGAGTATCAGGATCTCCTATTCCCAAACTTATTATATCAATTCCCTTTGCTTTTGCTTCTGCAATTTTTCTATCAATTTCCGCAAATAAATAAGGGGGGATTTTTTCCAATCTTTCTGACACTTTTACCATTTATATAATCCTTTCATAA
>Ga0256404_1005414_pt1 | contig 22584 bp, 21 predicted proteins | sample RumenRJG_01DNA_FD_185990 | JGI IMG/M metagenome (GOLD analysis project Ga0256404, IMG submission 185990) | Bovine rumen microbial communities from Lethbridge, Alberta, Canada - RJG_01 | ecosystem: Host-associated > Mammals > Digestive system > Stomach > Rumen | place: Canada: Alberta | collected...
CTATGTCCATTAAAGACTGGGGACTGGCAGTTAATCAGTTTGCAATATTATTTGACGGGCGTGTTCCCGGCTTTAATTAACCCCTGCCATTTACACAGAATTTATGACAGGGTCACTTTCTATCAGGTTCAAGGTAATTACCTTCTCCCCATTCATTCCAGGACTTAATGAAAACAACCTTATTTTCTTTGTTCCGTATTGTTTCAAGTACATTTTTTACATGCTCCTTGAATAATTCAGGTGTTGCATGAGTCCAAACCATACAGAAACGACCTCTTCGTGGACTTTGGTCCCAGTTTGGCATAATTAGGGGATTTACAGTTTCATCTTTCTCTTCATCGCCAACCAAAGATTTTATAACATGCCTATAATTTTCAATCCAAGGAATTCTGAATAAATGACGTATTGCCGCATCTGTATATCGATAAATTATAGAACGATTATGTCTTGTAGCAAACATCTTATTTGAGGTTACAGTCCAAAAACCATTATTAATTATTTCATTCCTTTCTTTTTTTATTTCAAATGTATATCCAATGAATTTAACCCCATTAAAACCGTTTTTCTTTGCAAGATCATTCCATATGTCAATAAAATGTTTTACATTAGGAATATCTAATGGTCGATGAACACTAAATAAAGGAGAATCATCAATTTTAATGTATCTGTCATCCTTAAAATATGGTAATACCTCCATAAAATAATCCTTTATGTCTTCATCATCACCATACTCTTGAGTTACTAAAGTTCTTTTTGTATTCCCCTTATCAGAATTCCATAATTTTTCCTGCCAATCATGATTAGCCCAACAAAGCATAAAAGGAAATCTAGGTTCTTTTAAGCGTAAAACTTCCTTCAATGGATAATCCATTAGATGAACATTCTTATTTAATCTATAGTAATAATAACAAAAACCATCCACTCCATACTTTTTTGCTAAATTCGCTTGATCTTGTCTTGTTTCTTTTAAGCGTAGGTCGTAAAAGCCTAACTCTCCTGGTAATTTTGGTTGTTCATGTCCGGGAAATATTTTTTTTGCTTTACAAACATTTGTCCATTCTGAAAAACCTTTTCCCCACCATTCATCATTTTCCTTAAAAGGATGATATTGTGGTAAATAGAATGCTATTAATTTTGCTTTTTCCATAAAACCCTCTTATACTAAATAATATATTTACTTTCAATAAACTTAATCATTTCATTAGAATTATTCACAACTGTTCCATTTTTATACAATTTTGTTTTTTCCGCCTGTGCACCATAATCAAAACAAACTAATTCCAAATTCATTTGAATAATTTCACTTACTAAATAACTAAAAGTTTCAGGCCAAATTGATGGAAATACAACTAGTGATATATTATATTTAATTAATAAATCCCTTAATTCATCATGTTTATACCTTCCTGTAAATATTACATTTATACGTTTTGTTTTTATTTCTTCTTTTTTAGTCCCAATTAATACAAATCTAAATCGTTCATTAGTTTTTTTTAATATTTCTTGAATAACTTTTTTCCCTTTGGCGACAGTATTACAGGTCCCTACTATAGCTATATTCCCCTGCCTCATAATACTTTTGTCAATAATCGGAAAATTACACCAACTCATATCATGTGGTTTAATATATATTTTATTATCATCTATATTGCTATATATATTTTTCAATAATTCTTTCGAAGAATTTGAAAAACAAACTATATAATCAATTGTATTAAAAAAATATTCCCAATTTCTTCTCCATTTAGTAATAGAATCTTTAGTACACTCTGGATAATAATGATTCTTACAATGGTTTTCTTCACATCGTAAATTACAAAATTTATTTTTATAAACTAAATTATACTTTGGACATATTGAGTGATAATCATGAACCAAATAAATCACTTTACTATTTGGATGAATAATCTTATATTTCTGTAAACTCGCCTGTATTTCAGAATAGTTATTCGCACTTACAAGAGAATTCACTATAATACTTTTAAATTTATAACCTAAGATATCAGAAATTGATTTTCTACTTATAATTAGATTATGATTTGTATTTGTATTAATAATATTATAAGCAAGTATTTTACCTTGAGTAATAATCTTCACAACTATAACTTTATTATTATTTTCTTTGACAAAGTTCTCCTCATATTGTACCGTTCCTCCCTTAAAATTATGAGTTATAAACAATACACTAGACTCTGAACCTGATAATATATCAACTATATTACTTTGATTCTTCTTGCATTTTACTCTATATATATTTAATTTAACTAAATATTTTGCAAAATTATTTATTCTACCAAACATCTATTATCTTTCCCTATATCCTTATTATTATTTATTTTTTTAGAGGATTTCTTTAATAATGCTTCACCTCCAGCAACATATAAAATAAATTGTGTTGGAGTTAAAGGATATGCAGCTTGAACGAAAGCTAACAGCCATATTAAAAAAAACAATAAAGAATTTCTTGATTTTCCAAATGAAATAAAGAAATATGTTATTATAATTAACACCGTTCCAACTTTTCCGTATTGCATTAAATAAGCTTTATATCCAGCTGCATCACCTAAATTTAAGTTGTCAAAATATGCACCATACCCAAAAATAGATTTATCTGTTCTCATGTATTCATTATAAAAATAGTCAAAAGCTGACGATACTCTATTATCACCAGTCAATTTACCCTCATTTAGCATCAAGCGTTTTATTATTCTCTCATAAAAGAAACCATCGGCTTTTTCAACAAAATATATATATACTACTGTTAAAATGAAAAGAATAAGTAATAAATATTTAACTCTTCCTATTTTTAAGTTTTTATACATTATTGCAAATATTAATAAAATGTATGTTGCAAGAGACAACGTACAAATAGCACATATAAGAATAAGAAAATTGTCTATTTTTTTTATTTCAAAATTATTTGCAGCTAAAAGCATCACTGCTATTACACCAATTTGACCGGGTTCTAGAAATAACGAATTAAATCGAGCAAAAAAAAGCAAATCTCCTCGTGTTCTCTCTAAGAGAACATAATAATTATTAAAATAATACTGCCCTTTATTAAAAGTAATCTCTTTACACGGAAAAGGGATTTTTAATACTACAATTAAGAAATAAAAAATTAATGAAAAAGAAAGAATTGCAGCATAAATTTTAGTAATTCTTTTTAATGTTATTTTTTTTATTCTCTCATTTGTTATTATAAACAAGTAAAATGTAACCCCTAATAAAGTATTAACAACGATTCCATTTAAATTATAACCGATAACAGATGCAAAAAAGAAAACCAAAATAATAAGAAGCATTAATATAATTTTTTTTAAGGAAAGGCATAAATTATTAGAAAATAGAAACATTAATGATGCAAAAACTAAATTTAAAAAAATAAAGAATACTATATGAATACTCCAAAAATAAAAAAAATTGTAACCTTTTAAAAATAACAAAACAAGAGAAAATATATATAATTTTTCAAATAAATTCATTTTATAATATTCATTATTCATAAGTTTTTTATTAATTAAATACCTTCCTTAATCTTTCTAGATAACTACATCCAAATTCTCTATCAGGTTCTATATAATTGCCTTCTGCCCATTCATTCCACGCCATTAAAAATGAAATTCTAAACTCTTCTGGTTTATCTTTTATTAATTGATTAACATCCATTAAATGCTTTTCAAACAAATCAGGATTTGACCCTTGTAATAAAGATCCGCGACTTCCTGTTCTTGGAGTATGATCCCAATTAGGGATAATAGTTGGAACTATTCGTTCTTCTGATTCTTCATCAAAAACAAAATATCTTGATGCTTTTTTATAACTAGAAATTAGTGGAAGATTAAATATTGTTCTAGTTATTTTAGAAAACAATTTTAATATAACATTTCTTTGTTTCCAATACTCTCGTAATCCATTAATTTGTATAGAATCAAATCCCATATTAAATAGTTTTTCTTTATCCTTTTTAATATCACATGTTTGAGCAATAAAATATATACCTCTTAAACCATTTTCTCTTGCTAATTCATTCCACAACTTTATAAACTCAATTGTATCCGGAAAATCAAAAGGTTTATAAATCATGAAAGCAGGTTTACCGTCTATCTGAATATATCTATTATCTTTAAGCATTGGAAGGACTTCTTGAAAAAAGCTTCTATAATCATCTTTTCCTAAATACAATTGCTCTGCCAAAATTTTAGAATCTTTATTTAATGAACCATCTTTGTTCCACATTTTCTTTTTCCATGTTTCATTAGCCCAACACAACATATATGGAAAATCTGGTTCTTTTGATTCAAACATTAACTTTAATGGTAAATCAAGCTCATGATATTTATCATTAAACCTATAATAATAATAACAAAATCCTTCTATTCCATATTTTTTTGCAATTGTTGCTTGGTCAATACGAGTTTGATTTAAGCGTAAATCGTAAAATCCTAAATCTGCAGGAATATGAGGTTGCTTATGACCTATAAATAAAGGTCGCGCACTACAGACATTGGTCCATTCTGTAAATCCATTTCCATACCATTCATTATTACTTTTAGTAGGATAATATTGTGGAAGATAAAAAGCTATTATTCTTGTTTTTGCCATTTTACACCTCTTTTAATACAGATAATAAATCTCTCAAAGTAACACGTAAATTAAACCTATTTATTATAGTTGTAAATAGTACAGGTATATATTCACATAGTGCTAAACATTTATTTTTTTCATTTAAAACTTTTTTTCTCATAATGAACCAAGAATATACTAGTTTAAAATTCTTAAGTTGTACAGAATTCATTCCAAAATTTATTGATTTACACCATTCCATATGCTCAATCTGTTTATTATTTATAAATTGATAAAATTGTTTTTTTGTTTTGGTATAAGTCCTAGAGGTACTATCATTTCTAATTCGATGATGCATTAAATATGACTTTGTATAAAAAACAGAATCTTCTACCCCTGCTAAAACAGAAACTAACCAATCATGTGCAATTATATTTTCATTTGAATATTTCAACACTTTCTGAGCAAGTTCACTTGTTAACGCCATATCGCATCCTTGATAGGAACATTTTTCTAATATTTTTTTTAAAGGCAGTTTTTTAAGTACACATAATCTTTTTGTATAAAACTGCTTATAGATGTAATGCCTAACCGCAACTTGGACTAAAACAGCAAAGCTAATAAGGTGTATAATACAAAGGAAGGACACCTTATGGGAAGAACGCGAAGAACTTTTACGGCAGAAGAAAAACTGAAAGTTGTGATGGCTGTTATTCAGGATGGAAAAGCGGTCAGCGATGTTGCAAAGGAAAACAACATTCATCCAAACATGATCCTGAACTGGAAGAAAGAATTCTTGGAAAATGCGGCAATGATATTCAACCGTACCAGACCGGACATTACAGAAAAAGCCCAGCAGAAGAAAATCGATGAACTTGAAGCAAAACTTCAAAAGAAGGATGAAGTAATCGCTGAAATTGCTGAGGAAAACATGATGCTAAAAAAAACTTTTGGTGGCCGGAGCTAGGGAAAGAAAAGGTCAGCCTTGAGAAACGTACGCTGATAGAAACTGAGGTCAGAAAAATGGCTGAAAGGACAGAAATCAGAATTGCGACAATTGCTTCATTTGCAGGTGTTTCAAAAAGCACATGGCATGAATGGCAGACAAGGAAAGGAATTGAGACAAAACATAACCACGAGACGCCTAAGCTCAACTGGTATACTCCACAAGAAAGGCATGCTGTCGTCAAATATGTTCTTGCCCACAAAAACTTCCTGTACGGCTATCGCTACCTTGCATGGCAGATGATAGACGAGAACGTGGCTTTTGTTCGGCCTGCAAGCGTCTACAACATCATGAAGGAGTACGACCTGGTTCATAAATGGGCTAAAAACGAAGGAGAAGCAAAGAAAAAAGGATTTGACCAGCCTCTGGCTCCAAATGAACAGTGGCACACCGACATTTCATACATCAAGGTTCTTGGTGTTTTTTATTATTTCATCAGCATAATGGACGGTTACAGTAGAAAGATTCTGGACTGGGAATTATGCGAAACTATGGAGGGAATAAACATAGAGCTTCTGGTTGCAAGAGTAAAGGAAAAATACCCGGAAGCCCACGCAAGAATCATTCACGACAACGGCAAGCAGTTTATTTCCAAGGATTTCAAGAGTCTCATATCTCTGCTGGAACTTTACGAAACTTCGGCAAGAATATGTCATCCTCAGTCCAACGGAAAACTTGAAAGATTTCATTCAACGCTGAAAACCGAACATGTCCGTAAGACTCCGTATTTCAGTTATGAATATGCAAAACAAAAAATGGCACAGTGGATAGATTTCTACAACAACGAACGCCTGCACGGCGCGCTTCTTTATCTGACTCCGGAAGATTATTTTGCAGGAAGAAAAGAAGAAAGACTTGCAGACAGGAGAAATAAGCTTCATAATGCAGATATAAAAAGAAGAGCTTATTGGTTAGCTCAACAGGCTTAAACCACCTTATTAGCTTTTATAAAAAAGTCCAAGTTCACTTTGGGCAGAACAATAAAGACCTTTCAAAAGAAGCTCACCGCAGTTTACAATCCCACCAGCCTCTGTGTTGTAAGAAGTTGCAACGCATTCAAGAATATCAGAATCTGGAATATAAACATCACCATCTGCAAGCTCAAACACAACTCTCACAAATGGGCGGCTGTCTGTATCGCGAATTTTATTTTCAACTTCAGGTGGTAACTCGTAAAATCTCATAGTACCACCTGTGTATTCTGGTCTGTATTTCGAATATTAAAAACTACAATTCCGGCAACTTCAAACTTTTGGTAGCAGAGCACTGTGTCAGCGCAGTTGATGTCTACCATATCATCCAGAGGCTTCAAGTCATAAAGGTCCAGCCAGATTCCATTTCTGGAATCAATCTGAATTGTAAGCTTTTCAATTTTATTCTGTGTCGGGTAATATTCAGTATTTAATGGAAAGTAAAGAGTTATCTGGAACTTTGCTTTTTCTGTAAACTTGCCGGTAAGCTCAAATCGATAAACAAGAGGCAAACTTTTTAAGTTAGCAATTACAGAGTGACCGTCATAATAAAAAGTGCGGCACTGGTTCCACGGCAAAGAGGGTGTAGTTATATCCCAGCTTGTAACGTAGGAGTCATCATTTTCTTTTACATCAAATCTAAAATAGAAAGCTTCATTGTTTTCTGCTCTAAGTTCAAATTCTTTTACAGATACATTTTTATAAATTAGTTTTTCACAAACTCTATCTACAAGAATATCAAACTTAGAATCAGAATAAAAAAGCAAAAGGAACAGAGCCAGAATATTATTATATTCAAGTCTTGTAACCACACAGCCGGTAATGGCTTTGCCGGTTTCAACAAGTTTCTCTCTGTTCCTAATGCCGATGACGCCTGGCAGAGCGTAGCCTTTCGACGCTTGTCGTACAGTTTCCTCGCTGTATGGTAGTGGATAATAGTAACCGTCTTTTGCCACAGTCAGTGTGCAATCTCTGCCTTGTACTTTCATAGGGAAAGTATAAGGTGAGATGTAATTAACTAACGGTTAATAAAGGATTAAGGGTGGTTAATTTATTTTATAACATTCATGAATTTTTAAAATTATTTCTTCATCTGTTAAATTATCATATTTGTAAATATTATCTTCATTTTTTAGTTTAGTTAGATATTTAATAAGCAAAGAATGATAACATCGTTCTGCAGCATTTAGGTCAGAATATTTTCCAACATTTCTTGTTCTTGCTGAAAAACTTTCAGAACAATATAAAGGGTATGTATTTCGAATTTCAGTATTGTCAACTAATAAAGGATCCCCTTTTTCATCAATTACCAGCCAATGAGTTTTTCTATCATCAGCTTCATACATTACCTTTTTTATGTCATCTAATGAAAATATTTTTGGTAAAATAATACCGTCTTCAACATGCATATTAAAATCCCAAATAAGTTGATTAATTTTAAATAGCTTGCAAAAGAAATCTTTTCTCTTTTGTAATTTAAGAAATATTTCTTTTAAAGATTCTCGTGAATGAAAAACTAGTCTCTTTTCTTTTTGTGTCGAAAATTTTCCTTGTTTAGTCAAATAAAAAATATCATGGTCTAATTTTTCAATGGAAGACAAATTCACGTGAACTATACTTGAAGAATATGTTATATAGAAATTGCATATGCCATCTTCTTTTAAGACAGACCTATTTATACTATGTTTATAGGATAATTGTCTTAATAATTTAATTATATGTTTTTCAATATTTGTAAAAACTTTTTTTCGTTCTTTTTTACCTCTAGTTTCAATTTTTTTTATAAAAGGATTTTTTGAAATTTTTTCTGAATTTAAGAGATTCTCAATAAATATATCTTTCTTGGGATTTTTTTTAAATTTTATTGTTAATGAATCTGTAATTTTAGATAACTTGTAAATGTAATTTCTAAAAGAATCACAAGAATCTGCATCAGAATGTCTTCCATCATAAGTAGAACTTATTGAGTTGTAATAGCCATTTCCCAAAACAATTAAAAACCGTCCTTTAATATATCTGTCTACTTCTTTTGCACCTGCGGGAAGTTTTTTCCCACTATCATATTCATAAACACCATATACAAAATCTTTTGCATCTACATAGTGAGCTGGTAAATCTTCACATAAGATTTCAAATTTGTCTTCATTAATATTTGTCCTTTCAAGAATAGGCTCCAAAAAATTTAAATCTAGGATAAAATAGTTCCATTTTTGGTCAGAAAAAGTTTCATAATATAGGCATTTTGGAGAAACTACAGAATAGTGATTTGCATCATCAATTAAATACATACAGTTTTTTTCTGGTGCTAATTCTGCTTTTTTATAGTTCATTCCTCCACCATCTGGAAACAAAAGATGTTCTGTCGTATAAACAGTTGAAAAAAGATTAAAAATATCAACAATTGTTTTTAGATTAGTCCATTTTGTACGTTCTGGAATTAATCCTGTTGGAAAAAGTCTTTGAACTAAAAATTGCCATTCCGTTTCTTCAGCCTTAAAAAATAATTGTTCTTCTGTTTCCCAGCGTTTTAGAAATGCTTTAAAATCTGAAATAGTAATTCGTTTTTCAGGATTATCCTCAGTTGCTTTTGTTAGGAGTTCTTCAAGTAAGGCTACATGATGATTTTTTGTAATATTATAATTGCGTAATTTATAATCACTATTATATGAATATTGTCCATCAAACCCCTTTTCATCTTGTGAAATTAGCATCCACAATGTTTTTGCAAGGGAATAAACATCAGCTTTACATCCATCTGCTTCTTTAGGGTATCGTTTCATTTCTGGCGCTATTGTAAAATGTGCCCCTAAATCTCTTACATTTTGAGTAATATTTGATGAAATAGCAGGATCAAAAGCTAGCCCAAAATCTCCAAAATAATACCTGTTTTTATATATTAGAATATTATCAGGTTTTATATCTCTGTGAGAAACACCTTGTAAATGCAAGGCTTCAAGAGTTTCACATAATTCAATTACACCTTTTATAATTTCATTTAAAGAGAATTTTGACTTCTTTAATTCTGGCATTATAGGATTTGCATATTCCATTACATACCATAGTTCTTCAAAGCTGTAATCATTTATTGGAATAAGCCCTACAACTTTCTTAAAATGAGTTTCTATAATTTTTATTTCATTTTTAAATCTTTCAACTTTTTCCTTGTCACTTCTCACTAAATATTTTAGAGCATATTGTTTTCCATTTGATAATGATTCGACAAGGATAACTTTACCATTACCACCTTCACCAATTTCTTCAATTTCCTTATATTTTTTTAACCATGGTTTTTCTGATTTTTTCATTTTATAATATTTCAGATTTAAAAAATTAATTATCTATCCATGCACCATTAATGTCAAAGTAATTCTTTGAAGCATCAAAAGCAGGATGTTTTCCATCTTTTTCACTTAAGAGCGGATTCACATCAGGGGCAATAGCTTTCCAGTCAATTCCAATTGCCGGGTCGTTCCACATCAAGCCGCCTTCATCTTCCGGATGGTAAAAGTCAGTACATTTATAAGTAAAAATAGCTTCTTCAGAAAGTACATAAAACCCGTGAGCAAAGCCTTCTGGTATGTAGAACATGTTCTGCTTTTCTGCATCAAGGATTACGCCATAGTATTTACCGAAAGTTGAGGAACCTTTGCGGAGGTCTACGGCAACATCGTAAACGCGACCTTCAAGTGCGCGCACGAGCTTTCCCTGAGGATGTCTCGTCTGAAAGTGTAATCCTCTCAAAACTCCTTTTGAAGATTTAGACTGATTATCCTGTACAAAATGCATTCGTAATCCATTAATAAAAAAGTCTCTTTCACTATATGTTTCTAAAAAGTAACCGCGGGCATCTCCAAAAATCTTTGGTTGTATTTCATAAAGTCCTTTTACTTCTGTGCCATCAATAAGCTTACATGTGCTAAATTCAAATGCCATTTTCTATAACTCCTGTAATTTTAATCAATAAAACTCATCCTTATTCAAAGGGTCATAAAAGTTACTAATTTCATCAAGAATTGTTTTATTCATTTCTTTTCTTTCTTTATCAAATATCCATCCAAATTTATTGAAGTATTTGATGGCAGACTGAATATGAATCTTCAACATTTTTTTACTCTTGTAGCTTTCTTTTGCATGATTATGAATAATTGTAACTTCTGGATAAAAAATAGTTTTTCCAACTCTATGCAATCTTCTCATTAAATCAAAATCTTCAAGATACATAAAATATCTTTCGTCAAAGAAGATATTATTTTCCTTAAGAGTAGAAACACGCATGAACATAAAACATCCACTCAAACATGGCGGATTCATAATTCTGTCATATCCAGAATGCTTTAATGAATACTTAGCATCCTTTTTCTGCTTCCAGCCGCAGTTAGGTATAAAACGTCTTAAAATAAGATCTGCTGGTGTTGGCAAAAGCTTACATAAATACTGTAATTCACCATTAGGGTAAGTAACTTTTGGTAACATATAAACAACATCTTTGTTATTGTCCATGTATGCTGCAAGATTGTTTAATACATCTGGCTCAAACTCAATATCAGGATTCAGAACAACATGATAGTCACTACCTAATTCTACAGCCTTATGTAAGGCAATGTTATGGCTAGAGCCATATCCTGTATTTTCGTGTGGTATGTATTCAATTTGTGTTTCTTTATTTAATGATTCAAAGAATATTTTATTCTCGTTGTTAGACGCGTTATCAATAATAAAAAGTTTATTGATACATTTTGAATCAAATACAGATTTTAAAACCTGTTCAATCTGTTCTTTCGGTGTGTTATAAATAACAATACTTGCTGTTATCATTTTAATCCTCCAAATTTATTCAGTTCTCTTTTTTATTATTTCTGCTATATTTTTTACATTTTGAATTTTGCCTTTCGCTGCAACAAGCAATGCATCGTCGTTGTCTACAATAACAATATTATCAAGTCCAATAGTTGCGATTGTGCGTTTTCCACTGCGGATGTACGAGGAAGTTGTATCCATAATAATTACATTATCACCTTTTATAACATTCTGATTTTCATCTTTTTTACTAATGTCATAGAGAGCACTCCAGGAACCAACATCATTCCAGCCAGCATTCAGTTTTACAACACGTCCTTTTGCAGTTTTTTCCATAACAGCATAGTCGATTGAGTTACCTGTAATTTTACCAAATGATTCTTTGTCTAGACGAATAAAGTCAGCATCAACCTTAGCTTTCTCAAAAGCCTGAATAGAAAGTTCTGCCATTTCAGGACAATAAACTTTGAGTTCTTTAAGGAAAGTTTCTGCCTTGAAAACAAACATTCCGCTATTCCAAGCATACTCACCGCTTGCAAGATATTCCTGAGCTTTTTCCAAGCATGGTTTTTCAACGAACTTTTCAAGTATAAATGCACCGTCAGTTTCACTTCCTGAAGCTTTAATATATCCATAACCAGTTGCAGGGAAAGTGGGTACAATACCAAAAGTAACAAGATATCCTTTCTCTGCATTTACTGTCGCTGTCTTTATAGTGTTCTGGAAAATTTCAACATCTGCAATAACATGGTCACTAGGAAGAACAATAACAACAGCATCCTTATCCTGCTTCATAGCAGCACAACATGCAGCCGCAATTGCAGGTGCTGTATTTTTTGCCATTGGCTCAAGAATAATTGTAGGGGTGGTTGAGCCTGTCGAAATAACCTCGCCCATAACTTCACCAATCTGCTGGGCAACCATAAAGCGATGGCCTTCTCCACAGGAAATAATAGGACATCCAAGTTCGAGCCCCTTAAGACGAAGCAAAGTTTCTTGAATCATAGTACGCTCAGTAACGAGCGACAAAAACTGTTTTGGGTGTTCACCCCATGAAAGAGGCCAAAGCCGGGTTCCAGCTCCCCCACTTAAAATAATTGGAATAATTGCCATATAAACACCCTTTATTTTAATAAATCAGTAAAATGATTCTTATTATATTTATTAAAAAATTCAGTTGCAGCATCTTGTTTTTGCTTCACTGTATATTTTTTCCAGTTGTTAATAGTATTTATATATTCATCATTTTTTTCTGCAAGAGTAAATAATTTGTTATTTATATTATCTTCAATTCCCTCAAAGGCAACATTAGTACCAATAACATTAGTACCTGAAGTCAAGGCATCTATAACCTTTACTTTTACCCCGGCACCTTTATGTAATGGAGCAATCAATGCCTGACATTTTGATATCTCCAAAACTGGATCATCAACAAATCCTAAGTATTTAATATTTGGATACGCTTCTATTTTTTGCTTTAAGTTTCCAGGAAGTCCTCCACCAATAACAACAAAATCCTTATCATTTTTTAATTCTGGATATACATTGTTCAAAAACCATAAAAAGCATTCCGTGTTTTCATCTCTATTCCAAGCCCCATAAAAACAAAATCTGTTATCAATAAGGTTATTTTCATTATAAACAAACTTATCATGTTTTAAATAGAAGTTTACATGAATGCTTGGCAATGAATAATTTTCTTTTATAAAATTACAGTCCTTCTCACTGAATGTTACAATCATTTTTGAAGTTGTAAGAAGTTTATTTTCGCATTTTTTTATCCAAGGTAATTGTGATACCCATTTTCTAGAAAACTTTTGAGCTATTACATCATGGCACATTAGTACTTTATTTGGGTGGTTTATATATAAAGAATATAAATGTACCTGAGAAAAATCAAAATAAAGCATATCAAAATTATCAGCAATTGACTTTATAAAAGCCAATGTTTCTTTTGTAAATCGCTTTGTGAAAAAAGGGTGAAAAGAAGGTTTATATAAACAATTCTTATAACTTGGTTTTATTGTTCTCAAAATCGTAATAGATTGTGAAAGTTCTGGTTCATGTCCAGGATATTCAGAATAAATCAGACTTATTGAGTGACCTTTTTTTACTAAATCCTCTAAAAGTCTTCTTGTATAATCTTGTCCAGCTGTTTTTTCATTTGGTGGAAATGCTGTTATAAATAAAATATTCATATTTTTTTCCTTCTTGAAAAAATTTGTTTTATTCCAATTAAACCAATTGTGTATTTATAAAAATTTCTTTTTTTTCTGAATAATTCAAACATAAATAAAAAGGTATAAATTGTTTTAACCACAAAAACACAATATCCCCTTTTAATTCAAATAAGGCAAAATCAAGAAACATTAAAAACGGTATAAAAAAAGCACCTTTTTTATGATTATTCTTAATCCACAACATTATATATAAAATAACAGATAAAACTAATGAATATTGGATCAAAGTATAAAATATTCCACCATAATAAATATTTCTCATAAAACCAACATCTGTATGCCCATAATATCCATTACCATTTAAATCCAGCCAATATCCATCTCCAAAAAATAATGTTTTATCTGATGGATGAAAATTTTCGTAGAACCTCTTTAGTCCATTTGTGCTGGCTGACTCAATTTTACCACCATCTAAATAATTAAATAAAGGCTCTAAAAGCCAATCCACAAATGGTTTTATTGCAGGCACCGTAAAATATAAAACAAAGCCTAGAGCAACAAAAACAATTATTATGAAAACAAAAAAATTAAAAAGCTTTCTTTTTTTGTAAAATAATGAATACATTGTAAGTAAAACAAAAAATAAAGCAGTTACAACAAATCCTGTTCTACCGTAAAAGAAACTTCCTATAAGCAAGAAAAAAATATAAAAATGTGCTTTTTTTTCTGTTATTTCCTTATTAATGTACATATAACAGAAAACTATCGTACAAGCTGTTACCCAATAAGTAAATCCAAAGCCACTAAAACCGGCAAATCCAAAACGTGTAATGTATTCTATAAAATTAGTAAAATCAATTGTTCCAAATTGTACAATTATAGAACTCCATAATGATTTCAACGGTGGAATACACAAAAACAGGATTGAACCTGAAATGTAAAAAATAACAGACTTTAGTGTTATTTCTCTAAAGCTTACAGTTATTTTATTTCTTTCTTTTAAATACTGATAAATTATAAAAATAGATAGAGTTCCAACTATATTTAATAAAGAACGTATAAACGCAATTAGAAATTGAAAATCATAAGCAGAAGTAATTAATTGTACAAGAAATATGGAAATTACATAAAAGAAAAACGTAAGACAAAAATGGGTTAAAGTTAATTCTCTCTTAAATCCTTTATAAATAGCAAAAAAAACAGGGAGCACAGAAATTGCATAATAGAATGCTCTGTGTAAAGGTGTAATTACAATAAAGAAAAATGGACCATTAATATATGTTAGTAATAAAATCAGTAAAAAACTCCATGTTTTTTTATTCATTACTTAACTCCTAAAAAAATCCTGTACTCGTTTAGCAAATACATTCTGCGAAAAATCTGAAATAAAAGATAATGAATTATTTATTAAAATATTTCGTAAACTTTCATTTGTTACAATACCAGTCATCGCTTTACTCATTTCTAAAGCATCTCCAATATTAACAATTATGGCATTTTTACCATTATCCGAAATCTCTTTAGCACCAGTTTTATAATTGGTTATAATCTCTGGACAACCTATTGACATTCCTTCTATAATGGATACACTGAAACCTTCGGTCTTTGAACTTAAAATATTACATTCAGCATTCTTAAACCATTTATATGGATTTTTATCAAACCCAGGAAGAATTATATTTTCAGTTAGATTTTTCTCTTTTATATAATCTGCAACTTTTGCTTTGTCATTTCCTTCTCCCAAAAAAACAAGTTTATAAGTATTCTGCATATTTTTATCTAACATTGAGTATGCATCAATAACAGTGAAAAAATCTTTTGAATTAAAATCAATTCTTGCTACCATTAAGAAATATTTATAATCAATATCAAGTTTCTCTTCAGCTTTGTTTTTTACATTATCAAAATCTACTGAATTATAAATAACAGTAAAGTCGTTTTTAAATCCATATTCTTGTTGTAATATATCTTTTTGTTCATTACATACACAAACAATTTTTTTAGATTTTTTTAGAAGCCAAAAATTAAAAAATCCAGTTCTTGCTCCATGCATTGTATATGGATTACAATGAATCCAAGAAATAAAGTTTTTAGATATAAGAACCGAAGTTAACGTACTTTTCCAGTCACCACTAAAGTTTATAACTATACTTTCTTTTTTTACAAATTTACGTAAGTCTTTTTTATTCTCTATTATTTTTATATTTGAGTCTAATGAATATTTATTTTTATCAAAACCATTAATAACATATAGAAAAACTTGATTTTTCTCAGATAATACTTTGGAAACATTTTCAAAAACTTTTTCTGTACCACCACCAAGCCAGTATGTTAGAATAAAAAAATAATCTTTCATTATTTGCCTCTTAAAATTTTTATAAAAGTGATAATTCCTTTGGGACGCAAAATAAATTGTAGCAAAACTGTTTTAGAATAGCACATGAATACATGATAAAACAACTTGTGTAAACATTCGTACGAATATAAGAAGTTTTTTTTACAAAGTTCTTTGTATTGTTTTTTAATATATGCAAATTCGGCCTCATTTACATTTTTTTTATCATGCATAAAAAAGACATTTTTATGCTGGTGAACATCTTTCTTGTCTATTATTTCATATGAATCAAAAATTTTTGAACTGGCAGTTATCTGCTCTTGATGATGTACACTACTTGATTGTGTTTGAAAAAATCTGTACTTAAATAATCTTTCATTTAGATTGGCAGCTTTTATCTTTTCTTTAAATATTAACCTACACCAAAGTTCATAATCTTCTGCATACAAAAAATCATCAGAGTAAAGATTATTTTTGTACACATCTGAACGAATCATTATCGTTGGATGGTAAAATGTTGAGTAATAATCAAGATAAAATTTATTATCTTCATAAGTTAAAGGTAAATTACTTTTTCCAATAATGTTTCCGCTTTCATTAATATGCCATGCATTAGTTCCACAAAGCGCATATTCATGATTTTCTTCAAGAAAGAATACTTGCTTTTCAATTCTATCTGGCAATGAAATGTCATCTGCATCCATTCTGGCAATATATTTACCATTGGCTATGCTAATTAACTTATTTAAGGTTTTTACTATTTTAAGATTTTGATCATTATTTATAATTTTAATTCTAGAATCTTCCTTACTAAGAAGTTCCAGAATTTCCAGGGTATTGTCAGTTGAACAGTCATTAGCTACTAATATTTCAAGATTATTATAAGTTTGTTCCATTATTGAGCGCACTGCTTTTTCTACATATTTAGAGGCATTATAACATGGAATTATTACGGAAACTAAGGAACTATTCATTTACTTTTCCCCTTGATGAAATATTAAAGTTATATGCGAAAGCACATTTTATATCCTTATTAAAGTAATATCTATCCCATTTACGATTAAGCAGGTGATAATGTTTCATTTCATTCCAGAAATTATTAAAGTTTTCTTCATTTCCAAAATCAGTAGTATCTTTACTGCAAAAAGGGATAATATATGAAAAAACAAAGCAACAAGTTTTCAATTCAGAAAACATATATGGCATAATATCATCATCTGTTTTTCTTATATACAATGATATTTCTGGCTGGTCATAATAGTTGATATTATCCAGTAAACACATTACAGGAGGAAGATTCAATATAGTACCATCATCTTTAGTATTATAAATCCACTTGATTGTCTCTTTAAAATTAGTTAAATCATCATCATCAATTATTGCCAACGCATACTTTACCAAGCATCGATATATGTTCATTGAATTAAGGGCTTCACATTGAAGTTTTAAGTGAAGATTTCCATTTTCAATATCTGTTTTTTGATGAGCTTCGATTATCGTTAGTTTTCTTTCCTCATCGTATTTAATGGTTATACCATTTTTATAATTTAATACAGGAATTCCATTTTTTCCTTTCGCTCCATATATTGTTCTATACGGTTTTATAAACTCAAAAAAATCTTTTTCTATTGTAGAGGCAAATTTAGCGTTACATTCATCACACTCATTATTTGTTACAAATATTTTGTTTCCTATGGATTCGCTAATTGCATGTGCTTTTTCTTTAAAAGTTACACCATCATTTACACTTCTACCACAATATCTGCAAACTCTTAGGCTTTTATCCTGCTCTCCGAATTTATGCTGCACCTTTGTAGAAAAAGTTTTTATATTATATAAAGAAAAAACAGAGTCAAAATTAGTCTTATATTTTTCTTCAATGTCAGCACAACCATTTTTAAATTCTTCTTCTGTTTTTCCTGAATTTATACATTCAAGATAATAAAAAGTTTTAGCAATGATTAATTTATCTTCAATAAGATATGGGAAAATTAAGAAGTATTCTCCATCTGGAATATCTCTAAAATATTTTTCAATTTTATTTACGCTTTTATTAACTGTTTTATATTTATTTGAGAATTCAATTGTTTTATTTTTTATTTTATGATCCATTTTTAATGGAGTTTTAAAGGATATTTTATGCTTTTCATAATCAACATCAGCAAAAATCGACACTAATTCTAAATATATTTTAAAACTGTCAGCCGATTGCTCAAAGAGAATTTGGTGGTCACCGTTTATTGTATATATGTTGAATATGTATTTATTAGACAAAAAAAACTCCTAGTTACCTTAATAAACGACAAAACTATGCTTAAAACTCTTTTCTACTTCAGGTGATAACTACATACCATATAACTTTATTGTATAATACACTATTTTTCATAAAAGTTTTTAAGTTTGCCATAAGCATTTGGAATAGTACAATTATTTTTAGGCCCATTATGCCAATCAAATTTTGGATCTGGTATTCTCCAATTCTTACCGTATATTTCTTCTAAATATTCTTCAGCATTAGAAGGAATAAAAACCTTTGAATTTAGAAAAACTACTTCTTTCAATTCTGCTTTAGGATAATCAAGTTTTCTAATTCTAAACAAGTCTTTATCTAGAGCATCATCAAATTTTTCTCTATAAAAAACATTTGTCCAAATTTTAGATATATCACTATAGTGATAGAAAAAATCGATTGAAACACCATTTTTTTCATAAGTCTGTTCAAAAGCTGGATATTCTGTTATAGAAGAAAATTGATGTATTAATTTAAACCCATTCAAAATCAGATATTCTTCTAATTCTTTAGAATAATCTGTATACCATAAACCAATATCAAAATCGAAATCATGTTTTAAAATACCATTTTCTCTAACAAAGCCTAAAAGAGTTCCATAACACAACCAAAATTTTATATTCTTCTCATTCAGTAAAATACAAAGTTGTTCAAAAGTTTCGATTCCTGATTTTGTAAAATTCTTATTTTTTTTAGCAATAACTCTATTCAATTTATACTTGCAATAAAAATCATAAAGTTTACTCAAAAATTTTGTTTCTCTAACTAATTTTCTTAGACTATTCTTTATCATTTTCGAACTTTTTACTCCTAGTTAATATAAAATTTTTCTATATCTTCAATTGTATTTATTCCAAAGTTTTGAGGGATTCCACTATTTTCAAGACCAGTTCCCTTAAATTCGTTATCTTTATTGAATAATTCAATTTTACTGATTTTTTGATACCATTTTAACACAATATCCATTGTAGGTGTTTCTATTCCTACAATTTCAGCAAAACCTTTTAAATTACATAAGCCAAATGTAAAATCTTCAATAAAATACCTTGAATTCTTATCAATAAGATAATAATCATCTTTTTTAATCATTGGTGAATCTATGTTATGCCAGCTTTTTATAGTTGTAATTTTTCTTGTCATTTCTCCTATAGTTTGAGATTCATAATAATCTCGTAAATTAACATGCATAGATAAATCAATATTGGAAAGTTTTTTTATAATTTGATTAAGTTCCTCATCCATTTTTATTAGAACCTCTGAGGAAAAATCTGTCCATTCTCCATAAAACTTAATCATATTAGGAAATTTTGTATAAAAATCAGAATCCTTAAACATTGAATATAACCGCGATGTATGTAAAATTGGATTTGAAGGAGTAAATGAAACAACAAGATAATTTGGATATTTTATAACTGGCATTTCAAATATTTCTGACAATATTGAATCAATATCATCACATTTATTTACTGTTGCAACTTGTAATTCCTTTTTCTTTGAGGCATTAACAGTTTGAGGATCCTTAAGTCTACAAATATAAGGACTTCTACTTAGTCCGGCAATTATACACCCTTTATTAATAAGCTTTTGACAAAAAAACTCTTTGCTACCGAAACCAGGAATAAACAAAACAATTTTTGGATTGTATTTTGATATGTTTTCAATTACTGGTTTCATAACAAAAGTAGGAACAGTTATTATTACCAAATCTGTATTGTTCATACTAATATCATAGTTGTCTGTTACCTGAATACTTGCTTTTCTTATTATATTGTTATCAGTATCAATTTTTGTAAAACTTGATTTTAGGCTATTTGCTTTTGAAGTGTGTAAAATAACTTCTTTTTGAGTAGCATTATATATATCAACAGCTGCAGCTACTCCAACATTTCCAGCTCCTACTACACAAATTTTGTTAATGTTAATCATTTTTGTTCTCCTGAGTAGGTTTGAATTTTAAAATGATATTTTTTACTAAGCCTTTTTCATATTTATTAAAACTGAATAAAAATAAAAAAATAAAATATAATATACAGTAAATTAATATTGAAGGTAATAATTTTTTATAGGAATTCAATTCTGGTAAAAACTTTAAACATATAAAAGTTATTATACTTATAACAAAAACCCCAGGTGTCATTTTTAATAATTCTAGCCAATACTTCTTTATATTTATTCCAATTTTCTTCCAATAATACCAATTCATAATAAATAGATTACCAATAGTAAGAGCGGCTGCAGTTGCAAAAGTACATCCAAATACGCCATATAATTTTATAAACGGGATACTGATTGCGATACAAAAAATTACAACTCCCAAATATACTAGAGATCTAAATTTATGTTTATTTTTTGCCTGCAAGATTGTAATTCCTAATGTCTGTGTATCAACTAATGAAAGCGGAATAAAAATAATTAAAGTTACATAGAAGCTTTGGGTATAATTTGCTCCTGCCCAGATAGATATAAACTGTTTTCCAAATAAAATAAAACCACTTGTTATTAGTGCAATAATGATATATTGAAGTCTTCCTACTCTTATAAAATATTCTGAAAACTCTTCATCAGCAGCTTCATTAGCTACCATTTTTGTCATACGTGGCAAAAAAACTCCACTTATAGCTGTAGCAAAAGATTCAAAATATGTTTTAAATTGCATTGCAACACTATAAATTGCAATAGCAACAGAAGATGTATAAATTCCTAGTAAGAATTGACCAGCATTCCACCAGAGCTGGCTTACAATACTTCCAACAAAAATCCAGACAGAATAATTTACAATTTCTTTTAATAAAGCCCAGTCAAAATGCTTAAAAATCATTTTAATGTGTAACTTAGTAAAACAATAAATAAGATTAATTACTAAAAAGATAAAGTTTAAAACTGAAGAAGCAATAATTAAACCTATAGATTTATATCCCAATAATAATACTGGAATGTAAACAACAGGATTTACTATCAGTCTTATTAATGAAACAATTTTTAAAAAAACAAATTTTTCATATGCAGTAATAATTGATGTAAAAACGCCAAAAGGAAATGAAACTGCCAGATTTATAGTAGCGAGTATTAATAATACTCTTACAGTTTTTATTTCTTCTACTGTTAATCCTTTAGCAAATAAGTTATATGCAAAAAAAGAAAGAATAAATCCTATTACAAGTGTTATAAGACCAATAAAACCATAAAGAAATATAAACATGCCATACATGGACTGAGTTTTTTCAATTTGGCCTTCAGCGTTATATTTTGCTGTATAACGAATAGTAGCACTACCAAAACCAAAGTCAAGAACAGTCAGATAGCCGACAACTGCATTTGCCAAGCTGAACAAACCATATTCACTTTGACCTAATGTTCTAAGCATGAATGGTGTATAAACCAGTGCAATGGCATTACCTAGGAGAAGTGTTACATATGTTAAAACCGCACCGGTTTTTAGCTGACTTTTCATTACTTTTTATGGTTCCTTATTCTGTATTTAAAAACAATTTTATAGTTATAAAAATCTAAAGCTAAAGATTAAACCCAAAATTTTTTTAGCTTATTATCATTTTTTTCTTGTAGCTTAGCAAGTATTTTTGAGGCATAAAAAACGTCTTGAACGGAGATACCGATGTTGTATGCAAGGATCCGTTCTGCCCCCCCCGTACAAATGTAAAGTTATTCAAGACATCTGTCATTTCAGTTACATTTTTATATTGTTTAAAATACTTAAAGCCAGAAATATGAGGAATATCATCGCAAAAGATTTTATCAAATGCTAAATCACAATTCTGAAATCCTCTTGTCATAACTGGAACTACAAGAATACCTGGTTTAAAATCTTTTTCATCTGCCCATAAATCATCTTTAGCAGTAACGCATGATACTATAACTTCTGAATTTCGAATTAACTCTTTTGCATCTGAATACACTTCAAAATGTATATTATTAAAATTCTTAAAACGCTCTATAAATTGGTTATGCTGGTCTTTATAAGCCAAAATCTTGAAATTTAATTCTGAATGTTTATATATAGAATTAATACATAAAACAAAAGCTCTTGCAATATTTCCTAATCCCATAATCGATATACTTTTTGCATCTTCTTTTTTCAGTTTCTCAACAGTAATTGCTGCAATTGCAGCTGTACGCCATGCTGTTATCCAGGTACCATCCATAAAAGCAAGCAAATCGCCCGAAATAGAATTATATAGAAGTATATCACCCTGTAATGCTGGACTTCTATTTGGAATTCTTGAAACAACTTTTACTCCAAAAAGATTCATTTCAGGAATATATGATGGCATTGTATTAAAATAACAATTGTCTCTGTCCTGCCCAAAGTGAACTTGGACTTTTTTAGGAAAGCTTATAAGGTGGTTTAAGCCTGCTGCTGATGCAGCCAATAAGCTTTTCTGTTTATATCTGCAGTATGAAGTTTTTCTCTTCGTTCTGCA